>MPLY02083901.1_pt1 | contig 139236 bp, 142 predicted proteins | sample 1617301 | NCBI WGS metagenome assembly MPLY02 (sample SAMN05944805, study PRJNA350692) | marine metagenome | biome: marine; feature: ODZ; material: water; isolation source: 140 m water sample filtered on 0.2 um supor filter | place: Pacific Ocean | collected 2012-04-08 | depth 140m m
CAGATCATCAAGACCCGTACCGACCTCTACATCATGCCCACCGATCTGGCCATAGTCAGCAACAGCCATACGGATACCGTTCTCATTGGGAATACCCAAAAACGCCACATCGCCCGAAATGGCATTCAACGAACGAATCTGAATCGCCTCACCCGGACCAACCTCGACAACATCTGCCGCCGCCGGCGGCAACGTCGCATTCTTCGTAGTAGTAGTCGCATCGTCACTGCCACAAGCCGCAGCCACCACCATCAAACTCAATGCGATCGCCGTCAAACGGCGCAGTCGTGTATTCATCCTCGATCCCCTCCTTGGGTTCGTTTCACCGGGCGACGTGCTCCACGCCACCCACGGCCCGGTCATCATTACCGGTACCCGCCCAAGAGGCAAGTCCACGGCGTAATCTCTGCGATCGTGCCCGACGACCGGAGTGGATTGGGACGCCTTTCGGCCCTGGCCGGTGTCACCTGCTGGTCGGCGGGCAACATCATGGTGGCCCGCTTCGACATGCCGGGCCTGTGGATCGGCTTCTGGCGGCTCACGATCGGGGCGTTGACCTACGGCCTGGTCCTCCACCTGGGTGGGCGCCGCATCAGGCTCGCCACCCTGCGCCTGGTGGCTCCGGCGGCGATCGTCATCGCCTGCGAGATCGGCATCTTCTTCACCGCCCTGCGTACCACCACGGTCGCCAACGCCACGATCATCGGCGCCCTCCAACCGATCGTGCTCCTGGCGGTGGCCTCCCGCCGCTACCGGGAGTCGGTCACCGCCTGGCTGGTCGGGGCCACCCTGGTGGCCGTGGGCGGGATCGCCCTCGTGGTGCAGGGCTCCTCGTCCCAGTCGGGCTGGAGCCTGCGCGGCGACATCCTGGCGTTCGTCGCCATGTTCTTCTTCTCGGCCTACTTCGTGCTCGTGAAGGAGGTACGCCACAGGATCGACACCTTCACGCTCCAGACGACGTCCATGGCGATCGGAGCGGTCGTCCTGTTCCCGATGGCTGCCATCGATGCCGGAACGCCCGCCGTGCCCTTCCCGTCATGGGGCCAGTGGGCCTGGCTGCTCGCACTCCTGGCGGTTCCCGGTACCGGGCACGTCCTCATGAACTGGGCGCACCTGCACGTCTCGCTGAGCCTCACCGGTCTGCTCACGCTTGCGATTCCGGTGATCTCGGGGATCGGTGCCTGGCTGGCCCTCGACGAGCGGGTCACCCCGGTCCAGGGGCTCGGCATGGCCGTGGTGCTGGCTGTCCTGGTGGTCGTGATCGTGCGTGATGCGCGCCTCGCCCGGACGTGACACCGGCCCTTCCGGCGTCTACGGTCGCGGCAAGACATCCAGTCCCTACACGGAGGCACATGAACCATGAGCGTTGACGGAACATGGAACGTCACGATGCAGACCCCGATGGGCGCCCAGGATGGCACCCTCACCTTCTCCACCGACGGCGGCACCCTCACCGGTGAGATGGGCGGCGCCCAGGGCAACCTCGCCCTCGAGGAGGGAACCTGCGACGGCAACGACCTGTCATGGGTGGTCAACATGACCTCGCCCATGCCCATCAAGGTGGAGGCCACCGCCACGGTCGACGGTGACTCGATCAGCGGTGAGGCCAAGTTGGGAGCCTTCGGCACCGCCACCTTCGAGGGGAGCAGGGCCTGATGGACGTCGCAACGACCGACTCTCTGCCCGGTCGCCGGATCACGGCGGTGAAGGGCGTGGCTCTCGGCTCGACGGTCCGGTCGAAGAACGTCGGAAAGGACATCGGCGCCGGCCTCAAGTCACTCGTGGGTGGCGAGCTCAAGAGCTATTCGGACATGCTCATCGAGGCGCGGGCCCAGGCGCTCTCCCGCATGGAGGCGCACGCCGCCGAACTCGGCGCCGACTCGGTGGTCAACCTCCGGTTCATGACGTCGGCCGTCGCCGCCGGTGCCTCCGAGATCCTCGCCTATGCCACCGCCGTCACCACGGAGCCCGCCTGACCGACGGTGCGCCGCGTCGTGCCGAGCGACGGGTGGGCGGGACTCAGCAGGTGATCGTGAGGGTCGCTGCCACGCCGGCGTGGTCGGCGGCCCACCAGATGTCCTCGACCGGTTGCGCAAGCGGCCCGTCGGCCCAGTGCCGGGCGTCGTCCACGGCCACGCTGCAGCCGGAACCGGGCCGGAACAGTACGAAGTCGATGCGCTCGTCCATCGACTGATCGGGGTCGTCGAGGCCATCCAGGGGGGCCGGGCCGTCGACGCAGCAGGTGCAGCCGATGCCTGTCACCGGATCACACTCCGGGAGGCCGGCGGCCAGGTACGCATCGGCGAAGCCTGCGTCCGTGAGCGTGGTGATCCTGGATTCATCGATCCGGGCATTGAGGTCCCCGACCACGAGTTGCAGGACGGCGTCATCGGCAAGGGGTTCGAGGATCGCCAGCGTCTGTCGGGGGTGGCAGTCCCCGAAGTCGTCGCCCTCGGCGCAGGTGGTGGTGCATCCGAACGTGCCCGATTCGCACTCGAGGTTGAAGCTGCTGCTGGCGTAGTGGGTGGCGAACACGTCGACCGGACCCAGGTCGGTTGCGAGGCGGGCCCGGTGTGCCGACCAGACCGGGGTACCGGCCAACTCGACGTAGGCGTCGTCGAGCACCTCCAGCGTCGTCAGGATCATCTCCTGGTCGGGGAGGTCGCGGTTGTCGACCAGCAGTTCGTAGGCGCCGCCGCAGAGGTCGCCGAGCATCGCCGGCACCAGTCCCTGCTGACGGGGGCTGACCTCCTGGAGGGCCACCACGTCGGGGCATCCGAGGTCGTCCTCGACCCGTTCCCAGAGCAGGGCCATGCGGGCAGGGGCACGGCACTGGTCGGTGTCGGCGGCGCAGTCGCTGGCCACCTCGAGTCCGTGCAGCAGGTTGATCGTCGCCACGTCGACGGTGGCGGTGGGTGGTTCGGTGGTCGTGGTGCTCGTGGTGGTGGGTGGTTCGGTGGTCGTGGTGCTTGTGGTGGTGGGTGGTTCGGTGGTCGTGGTGCTCGTGGTGGTGGGTGGTTGGGTGGTCGTGGTGCTCGTGGTGGTGGGTGGTTGGGTGGTCGTGGTGGTGGGCGGTTCGATGGTCGTGGTGCTCGTGGTGCTCGTGGTGCTTGTGGTGCTTGTGGTGGTGGGCGGTTCGGTGGTCGTGGGAGCGACCGACGACCCGCCGCCCGAACAGGCGCTTGCCGCCAGGGCAACCAGCATCAGCGCCGACCTTCGCATGCCACAACGGTACTGTTGGCTACTCGATGGATGGGAACCATCGGTGTTCCGCCGGATATGGACCCGGGTCGGCAGGCGCCTGCCCGTTAGCATCGGCACAGCGGCCGAACCCGGGCGCGTCCCTTCGAACCCTGCATCCCCAGACCCACCGGACCCCCCATGGACGTGCGCGACATCCTGATCGAGGCCGTGCGGGCCGCCCTTGTCGGCCTCGGTGTCGAGCCGCCCGGTGCCGTGCAACTCGAACGGCCGGCCAACCCGGACCACGGCGACTGGTCGACCAACGTCGCCCTGGCATCGGCCAAGGCCTCCGGTCGCAACCCCCGGGAACTCGGAATCGAGTTGGCCACCGTTCTCGAGGCCGACCCACCGGCGCACGTCATCGGGGTCGAAGTGGCGGGTCCGGGGTTCGTCAACTTCCGCCTGGCCGACACCTGGCTCCACGACGTCCTGCGCGACGTGGTAGCGGCCGGCGATGGCGGCTTCGCCCGCCACGATGACGGAGCGGGAGAGCGGATCATCGTCGAGTTCGTGAGCGCCAACCCGACCGGTCCCCTCCACGCCGGCCACGGCCGGGGTGCCTGCTTCGGCGACTCGGTGGCCCGGCTCTACGAGCGCATCGGGCACCCCGTGCGACGCGAGTTCTACATCAACGACCGGGGTACCCAGATGCAACTGTTCGCCGACTCGTTGGCTGCCCGGGCAGCCGGCGACGAGGTCCCCGAGGGGGGCTACAACGGCCGGTACATCATGGACTGGGCCGCTGAGATGCCCGACGATGCCGACCCGCTCGAGTGGGGCTACGCCCGGGCGCTGGCTGACCAGCGCGAGGTGCTCGAGTCGCTCCACATCCACTTCGACACCTGGTTCAGCGAACGGTCGATGATCGGTTCGGGTGCCGTCGACGCCACCCTGGCCGACCTGCGGGCCGCCGACGCCGTCTACGACGAGGACGGTGCCGTCTGGCTGCGTAGCAGCGACCACGGTGATGACAAGGACCGGGTGCTCGTCAAGTCCGACGGCGAGTTCACGTACCTGCTGCCGGACGTCGCCTACCACCGTGACAAGTTCACCAGGGCCGACCGCCTCGTCAACATCCTGGGGGCCGACCACCACGGCTACGTGGCCCGCATGCACGCCGCCGTTCACGCCCTCGGCCACGACCGGTCCGAGCTCGAGGTCGCCATCACCCAGCTGGTCAACCTCCAACGGGACGGCCAGGAGGTCAGGCTCTCGAAACGCACCGGCGACATCGTCGAGTTGGCCGAGGTGGTGGCCGAGGTGGGCGCCGACGCCGCCCGCTTCACCTACCTGCTGCAGTCGGTCGACTCGGCCCAGACCTTCGACCTCGACCTGGTCGCCAGCCAGGTCAACGAGAACCCCGTCTTCTACGTCCAGTACGCCAACGCGCGCATCCACTCGATTGCCGGGCGGGCGACCGAGGCCGGCATCGTGCGCCCGGCCCTGGTCGACACCGACCTCTCGGTCCTCGGGCATCCCCGCGAGTTGTTGCTGCTGCGTGCCCTCCACGAACTGCCCGACACGGTCCTGCGGGCGGCTCACGAGCGTGCTCCCCAGCAGGTGACCACCTGGGTCAGGGACCTGGCGGCCGACTTCCACGGCTTCTACCACGACTGCCGCGTCATCGGCGACGACGTGGACGCCAACCTCACCGCAGCCCGCCTCTGGCTGGTCGAGGCGGTCCGGATCGGCATCGCCGTCGCCCTCGACCTGCTGGGCGTCGATGCTCCGGAGGAGATGTGGCGAGAAGGGGCGGACACCTGATGGCCGGACCGATTCCGCTCGACCTGCTGCCGGACACAGTCGAGGTGGACGTCGACGGGGGCACCTCGATCGGCGGCTGCGACCTCGTCGACCTCGCCGACGAGTTCGGCACCCCGTTGTTCGTCTACGACGAGGCACACCTCCGGGCCCGCTGCCGGGAGGCCGTGGCGGCCTTCGGCGAGGGTGTCGCCTATGCCGGTAAGGCGTTCCTCTGCGGGGCGATGGCGCGCCTCGTCGTCGAGGAGGGCATGCACCTCGACGTGGCCACCGGCGGCGAGTTGTTCATGGCACGCCACGCCGGGGTTCCGGGTGACCGCCTGGTCCTGCACGGCAACAACAAGAGCGAACGCGAGCTCGAGATGGCGATCGAGGAGGGCGTAGGCCGCATCGTCGTCGACTCGTTCGACGAACTCGACCGACTCGATGCGTTGCATGCCGCCATCGGCGCCGTTCCCAGGGTGCTGCTCCGGGTCACGCCAGGCGTCGAGGTGCACACCCACGAGTTCGTCACCACCGGCCAGGACGACTCCAAGTTCGGTTTCACCGTCTCGACCGGACTTGCGGCCTTGGCTGTCGAGCGTGCGCTTGCCTCGACTTCGGTCGACCTGGTCGGCATCCACGCCCACATCGGCAGCCAGGTCTTCGAGGTCGACTCGTTGGGACGTGCGGCCGAGGTCCTCGCCCGTCTCGCCGTCATGTACGACCTGGCAGAACTCTCGGTCGGCGGAGGCCTCGGGGTCGCCTACGTCGAGGGCGAGACCGCCCCCACCATCACCCAGTGGGGCGAGGTCGTGCGCGGCGCCTGCAAAGCCGCCGGGGTCGCGGCCAGGGTGTCCGCCGAGCCCGGTCGGGCGATTGCCGCCGCCGCCGCAGTCACCCTGTACCGGGTGGGCACGATCAAGGAACTCGAGGGCATCCGCACCTACGTCGCCGTCGACGGCGGCATGAGCGACAACCCCCGCCCGGTGCTCTACGGGTCCGGCTACGAGACGTTCCTGCCGAGGGCCGGGGCGGCCGAACGCCCGCGGTCCGTCCGGGTGGTGGGCAAGCACTGCGAGTCGGGCGACCTGCTGGTCCGGGAGGGCTGGATGCCCGATGGCCTGGCGGTGGGCGACGTGCTCGCCACGCCGGTCACCGGTGCCTACGGGCACTCCATGGGCTCCAACTACAACCAGGTGCTGCGACCGGCCGTGGTGTTCGTCGTCGATGGCGAGGCGACCGAGGTCGTGCGGCGTGAGTCCTACGTGGATCTCGTCCGCCGCGAGGCCTGACCTAACGATTATCGAACGGGTGGCGCACCCCGTTCCCGGTACCGTGAAGGACATGGAAGCCCCCTTCTCCAGTTCACCGGTGCGCGTGGGCCTCCTCGGCTGCGGCAACGTAGGGGCCGCCCTGGCGGTCCTGGTCGACGAGCAGCGTGACGACGTCGCCCGACGCACCGGCCTTTCCTTCGAGCTCGCATCGGTAGCCGTGCGCGACCTGTCGATCGACCGCCACGTTTCCGTGCCGGCCGCGGCGTTCACCACCGACGCAGCAGCCATAGTCGACGACCCGGGCATCGACGTGGTCGTCGAGGTCATGGGCGGCATAGAGCCCGCCCGCACGCTGATCGTCGCTGCCCTGAGGAACGGCAAGCCGGTGGTCACCGCCAACAAGGAACTGTTGGCCGTCCATGGCGCCGAGCTCTATTCGATTGCCGAGTCCGCCGGCGTGGACCTGTTGTTCGAGGCTGCGGTGGCAGGGGCCATCCCCATCATGCGTCCGCTGCGCGAGTCGTTCGCCGGCGAGCCGGTCACCCGGGTGATGGGCATAGTCAACGGCACCACCAACTTCATCCTCACGAAGATGTCGGACGAGGGCGCCTCGTATGACGAAGCGCTCGCCGACGCGCAGGGCCTGGGCTATGCAGAGGCCGACCCGACCGCCGACGTCGAGGGCCATGACGCCGGGGCCAAGATCGCCATCATCGCCACCCTGGCCTTCGGGGCCGAGGTGGTCGCCGACGACGTGTACCTCGAAGGCATCTCGGGGGTCACGGCAGACGACATCGAGGCCGCCGCCCATCTCGGATTCTGTATCAAGTTGCTCGCCGTCGCTGAGTGCCGTGATGACGAGATCGGCGTCCGTGTGCACCCGACGCTCGTGCCGATCGACCATCCGCTGGCCGCCGTCAACGACAGCTTCAACGCGGTCTTCGTGGAGGGCGATGCCGTCGGTGAGGTCATGCTCTACGGCCGCGGTGCCGGCGGCCGCCCGACCGCCTCGGCCGTGTTCGGCGACCTCATCGATGCCGCAGGCAACAGCGCCCGAGGCCACGGAGCGCCCATCGGCTCGCTTGAACGGGCCCGGATCTCACCGATCGCCGACCTCGAGACCGCCTACTACCTGGCGCTCGACGTCGATGACGAACCCGGTGTCCTGGCGAGGGTTGCGGCCGTGTTCGGCGACCACGACGTGTCGATCCGTTCGATGGAACAGGTCGGTCAGGGTGGCGAGGCACGCATCACCTTCATCACGCACCGGGCCCGCGAGAGTGACATGCAGGCGACGCAGGACGACCTTCGCGGTGTCGACGCCGTACGCAACGTCGGCAGCGTGCTGCGCGCCCTCGGCGACTGATACCTGCGCCGCCATGCGCTACGTCAGCACCCGCGGGGCTGCCCCCATCCTCGGCTTCGGCGAAGTCCTGCTCGCCGGATTGGCCGACGACGGCGGACTCTACGTCCCCGAGTCGTGGCCGTCGCTTGCAGCCGGTGGCAGCGGCGACTACCTGGTCACCGCCCTGGAGGTGATGTCGCCGTTTGTCGGAGGTGCCATCGCACCGGGTGCGTTCGCCGACATGGTCCGGGAGGCCTACGCCACGTTCGAGTCCGACGAGGTGACGCCGCTTGTCGACCTGGGCGACGGCCTGTACCTGCTCGAACTCTTCCACGGCCCCACGCTCGCCTTCAAAGACGTTGCGCTCCAGTTGGTCGGCCGCCTCTTCGACCACGAGCTGTCCCGGCGGGGGGAGCGTGTCACCATCGTCGGCGCCACGTCGGGTGACACGGGCTCGGCCGCCATCGACGCCTGTCGCGACCGTGAGTCCATGGACATCGTCATCCTGCACCCGGCCGACCGGGTTTCGGATGTACAGCGCCGGCAGATGACCACGGTGCCGGCGGCCAACGTCCACAACGTGGCCGTCGAGGGCACCTTCGACGACTGCCAGGACCTCGTGAAGGCCATGTTCGCCGACGCACCGTTCCGGCAGCGGATGCGCCTCTCGGCCGTCAACTCCATCAACTGGGCCCGGGTCATGGCGCAGGTGGTCTACTACGTCGTCGCCGCCGAGCGGCTGGGTGGCCGCCACGTTCCGGTCTCCTTCTCGGTGCCCACAGGCAATTTCGGCAACGCCTTAGCCGGGCACGCCGCCCGTCACATGGGCCTCGACATCGAACAGCTGGTGATCGGGTCGAACAGCAACGACATCCTTACCCGCTTCTTCACCGCCGGCACGATGACCCTCGACGAGGTCGTCCCGACGCTCTCGCCCAGCATGGACATCCAGGTGTCGTCGAACCTCGAACGACTGCTGTTCGAGTTGCTCGACCGCGACGGCGCCGCCGTGGCCGCCCTGCTCGACGACTTCCGTGGTACGGGCACCATCGTCCTCGACCCGGCTCTCCATGCAACGCTCGGCGATGCCTGGTCGGCCGCCCGCTTCCACGACGATGAGGTGCTGCGCTGCATCGCCGAAGAGGCGGACCGGTCGGGCGTGGTCCTCGACCCGCACTCCGCAGTCGGCGTGTCGGCCGCCCGGCACTGCCGCCGCGACCACTCGGTACCGATGGTGGCCCTGGCGACCGCCCACCCGGCCAAGTTCCCCGACGCCGTCGAGTCGGCCACGGGGGTGCGGCCCGACCTTCCCGAACGCCTGGGCGACCTGTTCGACCGGCCGGAGCGCTTCAGCCGTCTTCCCAACGACCTGGCGGCGATCCAGGCGCACGTCGATGCCTGCGTGGCCGGCTGATGCACCAGGTGTCGCAGCAGGAACCAGGGCGGGTGCTGGCAGGATGATCGCCCTGTGAAGTACGTGATCTGTGTCCCCGACGGCTGTGCCGACCTCCCCGTCCCCGAGTTGGACGGTCGCACCCCGCTCGAGGCCGCCAACACGCTCAACCTCGACGCCCTGGCCGCCCGTGCGACCGTCGGACAGGCTGCGGTGATCCCCGAGGGCATGCCACCCGGCAGCGACGTCGGCAACATGTCGATCTTCGGGTTCGACCCGACCGAGCACCACACTGGTCGGGCGCCGATCGAGGTGGCGGCGCTGGGCCTTTCATTGCGCCGAGACCAGGCCGCCTTCCGGTGCAACCTCGTGACCGTGTCGTCCGACGGCGTGATGCTCGACTATGCGGGCGACAACCCGTCGTCGGAGGCGGCCGCCGAGGTGATCGCCCGGATCGACCGCGAGTTGGGGGGCGACGGCGTGTCGTTCCACGCCGGCGTGAGCTTTCGCCACGCCATGATCGGACCGGGTGAGTGGCTCGACGCCGACTGCACGCCGCCCCACGACCTCTCCGACGAACAGGTGGTCGTGCCCTCCGGAGCCATGGGTGGTCCGTTGTGTGACCTCATGGAGGCATCGAAGGACGTTCTCGCCGCCTCGGACCTGGAGGCCACGCAGATCTGGCTGTGGGGGCAGGGCGTCCAGCCGCGACTGCCCTCGTTCCGTGACGCCCACGGCGTCGACGCCGGCCTTGTCACGGCTGTCGACCTCGTCCGGGGCCTCGGCGTCCTCACCGGCATGGAGATCTGCGACATCCCGGGCGCCACCGGCTGGTACGACACCGACTACGAGGGCAAGCGCGACATCGCACTGCAGAAGTTGGCCGACGGTCTCGACCTGTTCATCATCCACGTGGAGGCCACGGACGAGGCCGGCCACGCCGGCGACGTCGCCCAGAAGATCGAGGCCCTCGAGTCCTGGGATCGGCGCATCCTCGCCGACCTGGTCCCGGGCCTCGACGCTCTGGGGCCGTGGAGGATGCTGATGCTGCCCGACCACGCCACCCCGCTCACCACCCGCACCCACACGCCCGACCCGGTGCCCTACCTGCTGGTCGACTCCGAGGTCGATGGCCCGGGCGGAGTGTTCACCGAGCCCGGTGTCGCCGACGCCCTGTTGGTACCGGGCCACTCACTGATACCCATGCTCCTGTCACGCTGATCAGGCACGGGAGGGACGACGGTCTCAGCCGCAACAGGGTTTCGTGTCGACGGACCCGCCGAGGTCGATGTTCTCGAACTGCTCGTTGTCGCCGGTCTTGACGTACCACTCCCAGCGGATGTCGTCGGGGGCGTCGACCCAGGTCTCGGTCTTGTCGGCGTAACAGCACTGCGTGTCGCCGACGCCGGTCGTGGCCAGGTCGGCACCCGAAAGGCGGGCCTCGGCGGCCACGACCTCGGCAGCAGTCTCGGATTCGACGCCCAGGTGGTTGATGGTGCCGCCGCCTTCGGGGCTCTCGAACAGGACCAACTTCAGCGGGGGGTCGGCGATGGCGAAGTTGGCGTAGCCGGACCGGACCTTGGCGGGCCCGGTGGCGAACAGTCGGGTGTAGAAGTCGATGGCCTCGTCGAGGTCGCTGACGTCGATGGCTAGTTGCAGGCGGCTCATGGTCTGGTCATCTCCGGAGTCGATGGCGGGTTGCTGATGGTACATGACAAATATAGATGAATATCGATATGATTACCACCGTGGCTACCGACCCCCTGAACGCCTGTTGTCCTCCGGCCACCGAGGCCGCCCTCGACCCTGACACGGCAGGTCGCCTGGCAGAGGTCTTCACCGTGCTTGCCGATCCCACCCGACTCCGACTCTTCAGCCTCATCGCCTGTCAACCGGAGGGAATCTGTGCCTGCGACATGGTCGGGTCGTTGGACAGGTCGCAACCCACGGTGAGCCACCACCTCAAGGTCCTCTTCGAGGCCGGTCTCGTAGACCGTGAACGCCGGGGCCGGTGGGTCTGGTATCGGGCACGGACAGACGCCCTCACCGATGCCGCCTCGCTCATAACCTGCTGAGCATCTGCCCAATGAACAGTCGGTCAGGCCGCTCGGGCGTACCCGTCCTGGGCATCGTCACGATCACCTCGTACGGGTCGTGGCTGTATTCGTTCGGCGTGCTCATCGGTCCGATCCACGACGACGTCGGCTGGGGGACGACCGTGCTCGGCATCACCTACGGGGCCGCCTTCGCAATCAACGGAGCGGCCTCGGTCGTCGGTGGTCGCCTCCTCGACCGCTATGGCTGCCGGGGCCCCTTTCTCCTCCAGGCGGTGGCGGGAGGAGGCTGCCTGCTGGCGGCGACCTGGGCGACCGACCAGGTCGTCTTCGGTGCCCTCTATGCCCTCGGGGCCGGAATAATCGGTGCGACGGGCTTCTACCACGTGACCACGGCGGCGGTGGCACGTCTGCGCCCGGACCGCCCCGACCTGGCGATCGCCAGGCTGACGATGGTCGGGGCCCTCTGCAGCACGATCTACCTGCCGATGACCGCCTGGATGGTGGAGGCCTGGGGGTGGCGGGCCACCGGTCGGGTGCTCGCCCTGTCGGCCGTCGTCGGCGCCCTCCTGGCATCCTCGTTGGGCAGCGCCGGTCGCGGCGAGGAGACGGCGTCCGAGAATCCCTGGCGGGCGATGAGCGGCGCCCTGGGGAGACCGGCGATCCGACGGATGCTCGTCGTGTTCTTCCTCGCCTGGCTGGCATACACCACGATCCTCGGCTACCAGGTGCCGATCCTGACGAGCGCCGGGCTGGGTCTCGGCATCGCCGGCACCATCGGAGGCCTACGCGGCTTCGGGCAACTCTTCGGCCGGATCGGACTGACCGGCGTCGTCGAACGCTTCGGTGCCGACCGCCTGCTGCGACTCGCCTACGCGGTGAGCGCCGTGGGCGTGGCATTCCTGCTCGTCGGCACGGTGCCGGCGGGAATCGCCTACGCCGTCGTGGCCGGGGCCTCGCTCGGCGCCACCAGTCCGCTCCAGGCGATGTACGCCCGCACCCACTTCGATGCCCGCGACCTGGGCCTGCTCATGGGACTGCAGGGCGTGGCGGTCGGTGTTGCCGGCAGCCTCGGGCCGGTCCTCGGCGGCCTGATGCACGACCTGACGGGCTCCTGGACCCCGACCGTGCTGCTGGCCGTGGCGGCCCTGGCGTTCAGCACCCTGTTGCTCGGGAACAGATCGAAACCCCGATGATTTCCCGACTTTTCGAGGGTGGTTGCTTCTGTCTGGCCGCTTTCGGTACGATGACGGGGTCGTCGGGCGGGGACTGACTGCTCCGTTCTTCCCGTCGACAGGCTGGTACTCCCTCCGATTCCGGTGGGCACCTCGTCAGGTGGCCCCGGTCGGATTCGTACCACCACCCCACTCCCCGTGAGTGATCTTTCGACCGATCCGGTCGGGACCAATGAGGCGATTGCGCCCACAGAAACAGAGGTGTCTGAGACATGGACTCCACCCAACTCGAACGCGATGCCCTCGAGGGCAAGGACCGCGACGAGCTCACCACGATTGCCACCGCCCTGGGCGGAAAGCCGGGCTCGCGTGCCCGCAAGGCCGAGATCGTCGACCTGATCCTCGACCTGGCCGGCATCGAGACATCGTCCAACGGGTCGAGCCCGGCGGCCGACAAGACCTCCGCCGCGGAGCCACCCGCCGAATGGGAGGTGGTCGCCGCCAAGGAGGACCGCGAGTCGGAGACCGAGGCATCTTCCGACGACAAGCCCGACGACAAGCCCGGTACCGAACTGGACGCCAAGTCCGATGGGGGCGACCAGGCCGAGTCCAGGACCGATCGACAGGACCAGCAGGGCAACCGCGACCGCCAGGGCAATCGGGGCCAGCAGGGCCAACAGGGCGGTGAGGCCGGCAACCGCCGTCGCCGTCGCCGCGGTCGTGGCCAGCACGATGGTCCGGAAGAGGAGTGGGACGGCGAGCCCGTAGAAGTCGAGGGCTATCTCGACATGCGCGACGAGGGTTACGGATTCCTGCGTACCAGCGGTTACAAGCCGTCGAAGGCCGATGCCTACGTGTCGGTCAAGCAGGCCCGCCAGTTCGGGCTGCGCAAAGGCGACCACCTCACCGGCGCCTCCCGTCCGGCCAACCGAAGCGAGAAGAACCCGGCGCTGCTGCGGATCGACACCGTCAACGACGGCAAGCCCGAGGACGCCAAGGGACGTCCCCGGTTCGAGGACCTGACGCCGCTGTTCCCCGACGAGCAACTCAAGATGGAGACCCCCGACGATCCCTCCAACATGACCGCCCGCATCGTGGACCTGCTGTGCCCGATCGGCAAGGGTCAGCGTGGGCTCCTCGTCTCGCCACCCAAGGCCGGCAAGACCACGATCCTGAAGCAGATCGCCCGGGCGATCGAGGTCAACAACCCCGAGGTCAAGCTCATCGTCCTGCTGGTCGACGAGCGTCCGGAAGAGGTCACCGACATGCGTCGCTGGCTGCAACACGGTGAGGTGGCCGCCTCCACATTCGACCGTCCCAGCGGCGAACACACCCACATCGCCGAGATCACCATCGAACGGGCCAAGCGCATGGTCGAATCCGGCCAGGACGTCGTGATCCTGCTCGACGGCATCACCCGCCTCTCCCGGGCCTACAACCTGGCCGCCCCTGCCACCGGTCGGATCATGTCCGGTGGCGTCGACAGCGGTGCCCTCTACCCGCCGAAGAAGTTCTTCGGTGCTGCACGCAACGTCGAGGAGGGCGGCTCGCTGACCATCCTCGCCACGGCACTCGTCGAGACCGGCTCCAAGATGGACGAGGTCATCTTCGAGGAGTTCAAGGGCACCGGCAACATGGAGCTGCGCCTCGACCGGCGCATCGCCGAACGGCGCGTGTATCCGGCCATCGACGTCAATGCCTCGTCGACCAGGCACGAGGAGCTCCTCTTCGAGCGCAAGCAACTCAACCAGGTCTGGAAGTTGAGGCGGGTCCTCAATGGCCTCATCGGCGATGAGGGCAACAGCGGGGCCGCCGGACTCGAGTTGCTCATCGACCGGCTCAAGACCTTCAACGACAACGACGAGTTCCTGGCAGAGATCGCCAAGGGCCCGAACCTGGGCTGATCGCCCGAACCATCCTCTGCCGCGGGTTGCCGACGCCCGTCGCGACCCGCAGACTGGACCCGCCATGAAGCCCGACATCCACCCCACCTACCGCGAGGTCGTCTTCCAGGACGCCTCCGAGGGCACCCTGTTCCTCACCAGGTCGACCATGCAGACCAACGAGACGATCACCCTCGACGATGGCAGCGAGTACCCGTTGGCCAAGGTCGAGATCTCGTCGGCCAGCCACCCGTTCTTCACGGGCACGATGAAGATCGTCGATACCGCCGGTCGCGTCGAGCGCTTCGAGCGCCGCTACGGCAAGCGCCGCCAGGGCTGAAACCCCCTGGCGGGCAGCGAGCCTGCGACGCAACCGACCGTGAGCCTCGATCCCGGGCAGCGGGCCTCCCTCCTCGGCGCCAAGTTGCGCGCCCTGGCCACGGACCTCGGCGTCTCGTGCATCGCCGACCCGGTCGACCTCGCTGATGGATCGGCGATCGTCGAAGTCGACACCGTCGTCGCCCTCGCCGGCGAGCACACGTCCGAGCGGGCCCTCGGCCAGGCACTGCTGCTGGCCACCCACAGCGAGGCGGCACACCTCGTCCTCTTCTTCGACGATGCCTCGACGGCATCGATTGCCGCACGCCGGGCGGCTGTCCTCGCTCCGCTGCCGGAGGTTCGCGTGGTCGTCGGCGCAGGCTCCGAGGCCGCTGAACCGGCGCCGCTTCTGCAGCCGGTAGAGCCACCCCCGGCCCCGGACGGGTTCGATGACCTCTGCCGGGGAGCGGGAGTAGACCCGGTCGTGGAGCACGGCATCTGGCGTGGCGAGGTGCTCGGCCTCGAGGTGGTTCGCGCCACCGACTCGGGCTTCGAGACCGGTGTGGGCCGCTTCGACCGGGAGGCCTCGTCCCTGCTCCACGGCGACCTGCCGACCACCGAGTCCCTTGCCGCTGCCGCCGACCAGGTACGGGCCCGACGCCGCCAAGGTGCCGCTGCCCATCCGCTGGCCACCCTCGCCCGCGAACGGTGGCTACGCCACGACCTGCAGGCCGACCCCGGGCGTATCGGACTCTCCGACCTGACTGCCGTCGACCCGGCCGTCGAGCGTGCAGGCCTGCGTGCACCTGCACCGGCCCCTGCGATGGGCACAGCTACCAACGGGGAACGGGTGCTGGTCGTCTGCTCCGCCGGGGTCGATACCGACCTCGTGCCAGCCACCGCTGACCTCGTGCTGCGCGAACGTCCGGACCGGGTGCTCGTGGTGGTACCGCCTGGGGACATCCTGCCCCCGGTCGAACGGGTGGTCGCCCGCCTCGCCGTTCCGGCGACGATCGTCGGCGTCGAGGGCGGCTGGGCCTGAGCACCCGCCTTCCACCTCAGGGTGGCACGGCCCCACCGCTACCCTGAGCCGCATGCTGGAGCGAGTCGAGGCCCTCGAGGCCGAGTTCACCGAGGCCGGGGGGCGCCTGTCTGATCCCGAGGTGCTTGGCGACCAGCACCTGCTCCGGTCCGTAGGCCGACGCTTCAAGGAACTCGAGGAGGTCCTCGCCGTGGGGCGCCCGCTCCGCCAGGCCTACGACGACCTCGAGGTGGCACGCGAGATGGCCGCCGACGCCGAGGGTGACGATGGCGACGAACTCCGGAGCGAGATCCTCGACCTCGAGGCATCGATTGCTGAACTCGAGGAGCGGTTCCGGTTCCTGCTGCTGCCCCGGGACCCCAACGACGGCCGAAACATCATCGTCGAGATCCGGGGCGCGGAGGGCGGCGAGGAGGCCAACCTCTTCGCCCGCGACCTCCACGACATGTACCAGGCGTTCGCCGTCGCCCATTCGTGGAAGACCGAGCCGCTCGGGGCCCGCGACTCCGACATGGGCGGCTTCGCCGAGGTCTCGTTCCTCATCAGGGGCGACGACGCCTGGGCCCGGCTCAAGCACGAGGGCGGTGTGCACCGTGTACAGCGGGTGCCCGTCACCGAGTCGCAGGGCCGTATCCACACCTCGTCGGCGACCGTGATCGTGTTGCCAGAAGCCGACGAGGTCGATGTCCAGATCGACGACAACGACCTGCAGGTCGATGTCTACCGGTCTTCCGGGCCGGGAGGGCAGTCGGTCAACACCACCGACTCCGCAGTGCGCGTCACCCACCTGCCCACGGGCCTGGTCGTCGCCATGCAGGACGAAAAGAGCCAACTCCAGAACAAGGTCAAGGCCCTGCGGGTGCTGCGCTCCCGCCTCCTCCAGATCGAGCAGGACCGCCAGCGCGAGGAGGCCTCGGTCGCCCGGAAGGACCAGGTCGGTGGCGGCGGCCGGTCCGAGAAGATCCGCACCTACAACTACAAGGAGAACCGGGTCACCGACCACCGCATAGGGCTCACGCTCTACAAGCTCGACCGGGTCCTGGCCGGCGACCTCGACGAGGTCACCGATGGGTTGATGGCCGATGAGCGGACCCGACAACTCGCCGATGGCTGAGGCGGGCGACGCCGACACGATCGCCTGGCGGGAGGTCCTGCCGGAGACCATCGCCCGTATGGACGAGGCCGGGTTGTCGACCGCTGAGGCCCGTTGGATCGTCGAGGAGGCGGGCGGGATCGACCTGGACGAACCCGTGACCCGGCGCTGCATGGCTCGCCACGATGACCTCCTGAGACGCCGCCTTGCGGGGGAGCCGTTGCAGTACGTGCTCGGCCACTGGTCGTTCCGGGCCCTCGACCTGATGGTCGACCCTCGGGTCCTGATCCCGCGTCCCGAGACAGAGGCGGTCGTCGGACACGCCCTCGACGAGTTCGACCGGGTGGCGAGAGGCCGCAGCGGCGAGGTTCGGGTGGCGGACCTCGGTACCGGCTCCGGGGCCATCGGCCTGTCGATGGCCGCCGAACGGGCCACAGCCCGCGTCGTGTGTACCGACTGTTCCCTCGACGCCCTCGCCGTTGCCCGGGCCAACCTCTCCGGCCTCGGGCGCCCCGCCCGGCGCGTGACGCTTGTGGAAGGCTCTTGGTTCGACGCCCTGCCCGACGGCCTGAGGGGCCGACTCGACCTGCTTGTGTCCAACCCTCCCTATGTGGGCGCCGGAGAGCATTTGCCACCCGAGGTGGCCGACTGGGAGCCACACGCGGCGCTGGTGCCCGGTACCGGGGGCACCGAGGACCTCGACCTGCTCGTCGACGGCGCCACCACCTGGCTCGCCCCCGGTGGCGCCCTCGTTCTCGAACTCGACCCCCGCCAGGCCGATCGGCTGGTGGAGCGGGCTTCGGTAGGAGGCCTCGTCGACGTGGAGGTCCGTCCCGACCTGACCGGTCGTGACCGGGCGCTCGTCGCCAGGATGCCGGCGTGACCGGACACGTTGTCGACTCCGCTTCCGATCCGGTCGGTGCCGTGGCGGCAGCCGCCGCCGAACTCCGGGCCGGTCGACCGGTGGTGCTCCCCACCGACACCGTCTACGGGGTGGCGGCACTGGTCGGCGACGCTTCCGCCATGGCGGACATCTTCGAACGGAAGGGCCGCGACGCAGCCAAGCCGATGGCCGTCCTCGTGGCCGATGCGAACCAGGCATCGGACCTCACCGAGGCCGACCTCGACGTCCTCGCCGACCTCTGGCCGGGGCCCCTGACCGTCATCGTGCCCTGCGCGCCGGGTGCCCGATTCCTCCCGGGCCCTCTCGTCGGAGAACTCGGCACCATCGGCCTGCGCTGCCCGGACCACGACCTGGTCCGGGCGCTGGCCGCCGAGGTCGGACCGTTGGCCACGACTTCTGCCAACCGGTCCGGCGAACAAAGTCCGACCACGGCCTCCGAAGCGACGGCAGTCCTCGGTGGCGATCTGCTGGCCATCGATGGCGGGTCCTGTGACGGTGAACCGTCGACCGTCGTGGACCTCACCTTCGAGCCGGCCCGCATTCTCCGGAAAGGGGCCATCGACCCTGCCGCGCTCAACGCCGCCGGGCTCGGAGTCGCCCCCCGTTAGCATCGACGCCATGTCCCGCATCGCCGTCGGCTCCGACCACGCCGGATTTCTCCTCAAGCAGCGGCTTGCCGATGTCCTGCGCGACCTCGGCCACGAGGTCAGCGACCTCGGCGCCCATTCGGACGACCGGGTCGACTACCCGGACTTCGGGGAAGCCGTCGGAAGGGCGGTGGCCGAAGGCGACGCAGATCTCGGTGTGTGCGTCTGTGGCTCGGGCCTCGGCATTGCCATGGCCGCCAACAAGGTCCCCGGGGTCCGGGCGGCTCCGGTTCCAGACGTGCTATCGGCTCAGCTCGCCAGGCAGCACAACGACGCCAACGTGCTGTGCCTCGGCGAGCGCCTGATCGACCCTGAGGTTGCCGTGCAGGCCATGGTCGCCTGGCTGGACGCCGAGTTCGAGGGCGGTCGCCACGAGGGTCGCGTCGCCAAGCTCGACGCCCTCGGCAACTGAGGGACAAGGCATGTCCGACTCCGAGACGATCACCCCTGTCGAGACGAGGCCGTCCGACCCGCTCCTCGACGACGGTGACCACGACAGGTTCTCCCACTACGCACGCAAGGCCGACATCGTCGAGTCGACCGTGACCGGCAAGCCCATCATGGCCCTCTGTGGCAAGTTCTGGGTTCCGGACCGCAACCCCGACCGGTACCCGGTCTGCCAGCGCTGCAAGGAACTGTTCGAGAAGAAGCGCTCGAAGGAGGGGGGAGGCTGATGGGCATGCTCAGGACGATCCGCTCCGTGGTAAGGCTCCGCCGCCCCGAGCGGGACCGCACGACACGCCGGTTGCGTACGGCGGCGAACGTAGGCGACCTCCGGCGCCTGGCGAAGAAGCGGCTCCCCGGAGGGGTGTTCGACTACATCGACGGAGGGGCTGAGGACGAGGTCACGCTGGGTCGCAACGTCGAGGCGTTTCGGCGCTGCGAGTTCCGGCCCCGGGTCCTCCGGGGCGTGGCCGGGGTCGACCCGTCGACCACCCTGCTCGGTCGGCAGGTCACCTTCCCGTACATCACCGCCCCGGTCGGCTTCACCCGGATCGCCGACCCGGACGGCGAGTTGGCCGTGGTGCGCGCCGCCGGCCGGGCCGGGGTGCCGTTCACGTTGTCGACCATGGGCACCCGGTCGATCGAGGAGTGCGCAGCCGTGGCCGGTGACGGCGCCAGGCTCTGGTTCCAGGTGTACGTCTGGCACGACCGGGACCACATCCGGAGCCTCGTCGAACGGGCGGCGGCAAGTGGCTACGAGGCGATCGTGCTGACCGTCGACCTGGCCGTGCTCGGCCGGCGTGAACGCGACATCCGTCGGGGCTTCATCCTGCCGCCCGAGATCGGGCCGGGAACCTTCCTCGACGCGATGCGCCACCCGGGTTGGACCCTGCGGCTGCTGCGCTCAGAGCCGATCCGGTTCTCGAGTGCAACAGGCGGCGACGGCACCGATGCGGTCTCGCTGGCCGAGCACTCCGCCGCCCTGTTCGATCCCGACCTCGCGTGGAGGGACCTCGAGTGGTTGCAGTCGATCTGGGATGGGCCGATCGTGCTCAAGGGCATCCAGACGGTGGCCGATGCCCGTCTGGCAGCCGATGCCGGTGTGGCCGCCATCGCGGTGTCGAACCACGGAGGCCGCCAACTCGACACCGCCCCCGTGCCGCTCGAGCTCCTGCCCGATGTCGTCGAGGCCGTCGGCCACCGCATCGAGGTCATCTGTGACGGGGGTGTGCGGCGCGGCAGCGACATCGTGAAGGCCTGCGCACTCGGCGCCACGGCCGTGATGGCCGGCCGTCCCCACATGTACGCACTCGGTGCAGCGGGGGAGAGGGGCATCGACCACATGCTCGGGCTCATGCGCTCTGGTACGGAGAGCACGATGGCGCTCGTTGGGGCTAGGACGGTGGCCGAGCTCGACTCGGCCCTGGTTCGGCTCCCGGTCTGTTAGCGCTTCGACCTACCATCGGCCTCATGCCCAGGCCGAACCTGCTGCTGTTCACCCCGGACCAGCTCCGGGCGGATGCACTCGGGTGCTTCGGGAACCCGGTGGCGCATACCCCCAACTTCGACGCCCTTGCCCGTCGGGGCACCCGCTTCCATTCGGCGTGGTCGCAGCACTCCGTCTGCGGGCCCAGCCGGGTGTCGATCATGACCGGCTTGTACCCGCACACCGCCGGACACCGCACCCTCGACCACCTCCTCAAGCCGTGGGAGCCCAACCTGCTGCGTTGCCTGAAAGACGGCGGTTACGACGTGGCGGTGCCGGGCAACCGCGGTGACGTCTTCGCTCCCGGCGTGACCGAGGCCAGCACCGACTTCTGCGGCAACCTCGTAGAGCCCACCTGGGGCTGGGGTGACCTGGCGATAGGAGTCGACGAGGATCACCCGCTCTACCGGGGCTTCTGGTTCGGGAGGCAGGGCGGCGAACCCCGCCTGGACGGCGACGAGGCCACTGTCCAGACGGCTATCCGGTGGCTGGAGGAGCGCTCCGACGACCGGCCGTGGGCGATGTGGGTGCCGCTGTTTGCGCCACATCCACCGTTCATGGTCGAGGATCCGTGGTTCTCGATGCACGACCGGGCTGACATGCCGGTCCCGCTCCCGGTCGAGGCCGGGCTGGGAAAGCCCGGGTTCATGGACGAGTACCGTCGCCGCTACGGCTGGGACGACCTCACCGACGGGCACCTGGCCGAGATCACCGCCACCTACCACGGCATGGTCAGTCGGGTGGACGACCAGATGGGGCGACTCCTTGCGGCCGTCGACCGCACCGGCCACGGCGACGACACCGTCACCTTCTGCTTCAGCGACCACGGCGAGTACCTCGGTGACTACCGGATGGTCGAGAAGTGGCCGTCGGGACTCGACCCCAGCCTCGTGCGGAACCCGCTCGTCGCCGCCGGCCCTGGGGTGGGGGAGCACGAGGTGGTGTTCGGAGAGGTCGAGATGGTCGACCTGCTCCCGACCTGCCTCGAGTTGGCCGGGGTCGAGCCAGGCCACACCCACTTCGGTCGCAGCCTCACCGGGCTGTTCGCCGACCCGACCGCCCCCCACCGGGAAGCCGCCTTCTGCGAGGGCGGGTTCAACCCCGCCGACGAGCCCCTGCTGGAAGTCGCCGGGTGGATCTACCGGCACAAGTCGGAGATCCAGCACGACCTGCCGCACCTCGTCGGCAAGGCCGAGTGCGTACGCACCCCCGAGTGGTCGTACGTGTACCGGCACGAGGAGAGCGACGAGCTCTACGACCGCGCCGTCGATCCTGCCGAGACCACGAACCTGCTCGCCACCGACCGGGCAGGCGACGACGATGTGGTCGCCGTGGTGGAAGGGCTCCGCGGCCGGTTGCTGGCCTGGCTGGTCGAGACCAGCGATGTCATCCCGTGGGAGGCCGATCCCCGGTTCCCTGAGATTCCACAGGGCTGGAGGAACGCCGACTGACTAGCGCGGCGCGGTGATCGAACGGCGTTGTCCGGGCCAGGCCGTGTCGGGTGCACCGCGCATCGGGCCACCGGCTGTCGTGCGGTCGGCGTCGAAGTGGCCTGTCTCGTTGACGGACAGGATGTGGGCGTGCGGGACCCCGTCGTCGTCGAGGTTCACCTGTATACGGCTGATCGCCGCATAGTCGGTCTTGAACGACGCCTGCGGGTTGCCGGCCACGGCGGCCAGGATCGAACGGACCGTGCCTCCGTGGCAGGACACGAGTACCCGTTCGCCGAGGGACCGCCTGCAGAGGTCGTCCCAGGCGGCGGTGATGCGGGCGTTGAAGTTCTCGGGGGTGTCCCAGCCGACCTCGGTGAAGTTGCCGGCGACCACCTGGTCCCACAACACCCTGCCCTCAGTCTGGAGGATCTCGGTGGGGTAGTACGAGTGGCAGAAGCGGTCGATCTCGTCCAGGTCGTCGACGACTTCGTGGGCGAGGCCCCGGGCGTCGCACACCGCCTGCACCGTTTCGATTGCCCTGCGCTTGGGGCTGGTGACGATGTGGTCTATCTCCTCGTGGGCCAGCCAGTCGGCCAGTCGGGCCGCCTGCCACACACCCAGGTCGGCGAGGCCGGGGTCGGCGATGGTGGGCGAGTCGACCACGAGCTCGGGCCGGGCATGGCGGACGAGGATGACATGCACGGTCGACGAGGGTACCGGCGGACCTATGCGGGGAGCGCGACAGGTGCCTCGAGGACTCCGGCCAGCATGTCGGTGAGGTTCGCCTCGTAGTCGGCGGCACTGAGTTCGACTTCGCCGCTCGCGTCGATCAGTCGTGCCCTCTCGGCCAGGGACGACGTCATGAGCTGCATCATCGCAAGGAGCCTTTCGCGGCGGACCGCCGCAGGTATGTGGGCCGGCCGTCGTTCGAGCAGGTCGAGGGCCCGGAGGAGGTGACGGTGCTCGAGCCCGGACCGGACTTCGCGCCACAGCGAGAACCGGCTCGTCAGTTGCGCCACGATCCGCAGGTAGCGGCGGCCCCGCTCGTGGGCCAGGCGGGCCGACATGGGTCGGACCAGGGCGTCGAGCACTGCATGTGTCGGTGGGTCGTCGCTGAGCCCCTCGAGCAGTTCGCCGCGGTGGGCGTCGATCGAGTCCTCGTGTCCTGCGAGGATCCGGTCGAGGACACCCTCCCGGGAGCCGAAGTGGTAGGTCAGCGCCGAGGCGTTGCGCTGGCCGGCGGCGGCGACGATCTCACCGATGCCGGCTCGCCAGACACCCTGTTCGGCGAACAGGCGCTCGGCCTCGACCTGCAGTCGGGCCCGTGTCTCGGTGCTGTCGCGTGGCATCTGGTGCCCCCGGTCCCTAGGCCAGCGGCAGCAGCGCCGACGTGGGCAGGATCCCGACGTCGACGCTTTCGGGTACCGGGTACCGGAAGTCCGGGTAGCAGCGCTCGGCGGTGGCCCGGTAGTGGTCGGTGGAGTGGGTGCGGTCCCGGTCGTACTCGGGTATCACGCGGTCGCCGAACAACTCGATCATCTCGAGGTGCTGTTCGTGGCTCATTCCCTCGACGGGGAGGCCGAACACGACCTGGTCGCAGCCCACCTCCTGGTAGCGGGCGACCTGCTCGCAGACCTCCTCGGGGTTTCCGCAGAGCATGTACCCGCCCTCGATCGCCATGTCGAGCATCTCGTCCGTCCAGCCCGGATCCGTCGGCGGGTTCGGCCAGACGATGGCGTCGGGTGACTTGGGCATCGTGTCGTGGTAGAGGTTGACCATCGTGACGAGGTAGCCGCGGCCCTTCGACTTGGCGATGGCACGGGCCTCCTCGCGGTCCTCGAGACAGATGCACGAGTTGGTCATCATCACGTTGTCGTTCTTGTACTGCCCGATCTGTTCGACCGGGTCCTGGATGGCCTCCTTGTAGGAATCGACGCGGCCCCTGAGGTTGTGGATCGGCTCGAAGTTGAAGGCGATGGCGCCGATGCCGAGCGAGCCGGCCTTGGCGAAGGTGGCCGGGTTTCCGCACGCCACCCAGATCGGCGGGTGCCCCTGTCCGTACGGCTTGGGGAGGATGTTGTGCGGGGTCGGCACGGTGAAGAACTCGCCGTCGAAGTCGTAGTCCCGCTGTTCCCACATGCGGGGGATCTCGCGGATGACCTCGTCCCACTGGGCCTTGGTCTCGGCCGTGTCCATGACGTTGAAGGTGCGGACCTCGTGGCTACCGGCACCGCGGCCGGTGCCGAACTCGAAGCGGCGGTTGGTGACGTGGTCGAGCATGGCGGCACGCTCGGCGATGCGGGCCGGGTGTTCCTTGTTGGTGGGGAGGCTCGTGATGGCGGTGCCGATGTGGATGTAGTCGGTCTGGGCGGCCACCCAGCCCATGAGGGGTGCCGGAGCCGACATGTGGCTGTACTCGGTCAGGGCATGGTGCTCGCCGAACCAGATGTACTTCCAGTTGTGCCTGTCGGCGAGGATGCCGTACTCGGCTTCGCGGATGAGCTCGAAGTGCTCGCTGTCGCTGTCGTGGGCGGCGGGGCCGGGTAGGTAGCCGTTGGCGAAGATGCCGAACTCCATGGGTGCTTCTGCTCCTGGTAGAATACTAATGGATTACATTAGCATTCTAGAGGAAGCGGTGGCCGTCAAGTCGGGAGGTCCCGGGGGCTACCGTCGCGGCGGTGAGTCCGGACCGACCCCAGAACTGGTCCGCCCACCTGCCTCCCGGGCACGACGGGCGATTCGACCTCCCCGCCCCGGGCACCCTCGTCGGAGCCTGGGCCGACCGCCTGGCCGACGATCCGGACCGGCCGCTACTCCACGCCGACGACGCCTGGACAACACGGGGGGAGTTTCTCGAGCGCACGTCGACGGTGGCCGGTCGGCTGGCCGCCGCGGGGCTCGTTGCCGGCGACCGGGTACTGGTCTCCGGACCGTCGTCGCTCGACCTGGCCGCCGCCCACGTGGCGTGCCTGAGGCTGGGCCTCGTCGTCGTGCCGGTCAACGGCGCCTACACCGGTGGCGAACTGGCCCACATCGTCTCCGACTGCCGGCCGGTGGCGGCGCTCGTGGACCACGACGGCTGGTCCGCTCTGCTCCGCGACCTCGACTCCGAACTCACCGTCACCTCGACGACGATCGACCTGCCGGCTGGCCCGGTGCCCCCGCTCGACCGGGCGGCGCCCGGGGACCCGGCGGTCATCGGCTACACCTCGGGAACCACCGGAGCACCCAAGGGGGCGGTGCTCACCCAGGAGAACCTCCTGGCCGGCGCCCATGCGGTGTGCCTTGCCTGGCGCTGGACCGACGCCGACCGACTGCTGCTCTGCCTGCCGCTGTTCCACATGCACGGCCTGGGCGTGGGCCTCCACGGCACCCTTCTGGCGGGAGGCTCGGCGGTGCTCCAGCAGGGCTTCGCGCCGGATCGGGTGCTGGACGGCATCACCGACCACGGCTGCAGCATGTTCTTCGGGGTGCCGACCATGTACCACCGTCTCGCCGACCACGACCGGGTGGCCGATCTCGGCGGACTGCGCCTCTGCGTGGCGGGTTCGGCGCCGCTCTCGCCGGCGCTGCACGCAGGGTTCACAGACGTCGGCGTGCCGGTACTGGAGCGGTACGGCATGACCGAGACGGTGATGCTGGTGTCCAACCCCTTCGAAGGCGAGCGGCGGGCCGGAAGCGTCGGCTTTCCGCTGCCCGGGGTCGACCTGTACCTCGATCCCTCCACGGCGGAGATCCTCGTGCGTGGGCCGAACGTGTTCGGTGGCTACTGGGAGCGCCCCGACGCCAACGCGGAGGAATTCGCCGACGACCCCGGGGGCGGCGACCCCTGGTTTCGGACCGGCGACCTCGGGTCGGTCGATGACGATGGCTACGTCACCATCACAGGCCGTGCCAAGGAGTTGATCATCACCGGCGGCCTCAACGTGTTCCCGGCCGAGGTCGACGAGGCGCTCACAGCCCACCCGGCCGTCGCCGAGGTCGCAACTGCCGGCGCCCCCTCGGAGGAGTGGGGCGAGGTGGTCGTGGCGTTCGTCGTGGCTGCCGATGGCCACGCCTGTCCGACCGTCGAGGACCTCCGGGACTTTGCCAGGGATCGTCTGGCATCCCACAAGCTGCCCCGCCGGGTGGTACCCGTCGAGGCGCTTCCCCGAAATGCACTCGGCAAGGTGCTCCGCCACGAGTTGTGCGAGGCTGCACCGCATGCCTGATGCCCCCGCTCCGACGCGGGTCGCCTTCCACTTCGACGTGATCTGTCCATGGGCCTACCAGACCTCCCACTGGATGCGCGAGGTCCGCGACCGCCTCGGACTCGAGGTCGACTGGCGCTTCTTCAGCCTCGAGGAGGTCAACAGGATCGAGGGAAAGAAGCACCCCTGGGAGCGGGAGTGGTCGTACGGCTGGTCCATGATGCGGATAGGCGCCCTCCTCAAGCGCGAGGACCCGGCCCTCAACGACGCCTGGTACCTCAAGGCCGGCACGGCGCTCCACGTCGAGGGCCGCAAGCCCCACGAACCCGAGGTGGCCCGTCACCTGCTGGCCGAGATGGACCTCGACCCCTCGATCGTCGACGAGGCGCTCGCCGACCCAACCACCCACGACGACGTCCGCGCCGACCACGAACGGATCATCGGCCTCGGCGGCTGGGGCGTGCCGACGCTGGTCTTCCCCGGCGCCGACGACGACGAGTCCCTCAAGCTCTTCGGACCGGTGCTGATCGACCCGCCCACCGGCGAGGCCGCCGACCGGCTCTGGAACCTGGTCGTCGGGTGGCTCGAGTTCCCGCAGCTCTACGAGTTGCAGCGGCCCAAGACGCCCACCGACCTCGCCGCCGTCGGCGAGGTGTTCCGCCCCTACCTCGAGGCCCGCGACTGGAACGCCGTCGCCAACCCGACACCCTGATCGGAGTACCCATGGAACTCGACCGCGCACGAATCCTGACCGGACTGGCCGAGGCATGGGGCCAGTGGGACGCCTTCGCAGATGGGCTGTCCGACGACGACTGGGCCACGCCCAGCCGCTGCCCGGGTTGGACGGTCCAGGACAACCTTGCCCACATCGTCGGCACAGAACTCATGCTCGACGGCCGGCCCGGCCCGGACCTCGAGGTGAGTGGCGACCACATCAAGCACCCGGCCGGCGTCGGCAACGAGAAGTGGGTCGAGTCGTTCCGGTCGGCCAGCGGTCCCGACGTGCTCGCGGCCTTCCGGGAGATCTCGGCGAAGCGCCTCGCCGATCTGGACGCCATGTCCGGCGACGAGTTCCTCGCCGTGGGCTGGACTCCCGTAGGCGAGGCCCCCTACGGCCGGTTCATGCAGGTCCGGGTCTACGACGTCTGGTTGCACCTCCAGGACTGCCGCGAGCCGTTGGGCATGCCCGGCGACGAGTCGGGACTCCCGGCCGAGATGTCGGTCGACGAGATCGCCACCGCGATCGGCTACATCATCGGCAAGAAGGGCGGCGCCCCCGACGGCAGCCGCGTCGAGATAGTGCTGACCGGCCCGGTCGAACGGGTGCTGCGGGTGGCGGTCGACGGACGGGCGAATGCGGTCGACGAGTTCGAGGCCGGCCCGACCGCCACGCTGGCCGCTTCCTCGACGGACTTCGCCGCCCTCACCGGCGGCCGGGTCGACCCGGGCCCCTACCTCGCCGACGGGCGGGTCGCGCTCGGCGGCGACGAGGAACTGGCCCGCCACCTGGCCGAGAACCTGGCCTTCACGATCTGAACCGGACGTAGTCTCGGGACATGTCCCTGCACGGCAGGCCCCTCACGATCCCCGGGCCCGAGGAGGCGCTTGCGGGCCGCGACGCGCCGATGTCGGTCCAGGACGCCCACGTCGTCAACGGCAGACCGATCGCCCCGCCTTATCCCGACGGCCTCGAGACGCTCGTCGTCGGCATGGGCTGCTTCTGGGGCGCCGAGCGCTGCTTCTGGGAGACGCCCGGTGTGTGGACGACCGCTGTCGGCTACTCGGGTGGCCACACCCCCAACCCCACCTACCAGGAGGTATGCACAGGCCTCACCGGGCACAACGAGGCGGTGCTGGTCGTGTTCGACCCGGCCGAGATCCCGCTCGAGGGGGTGCTCGGGGTGTTCTGGGACAACCATGACCCCACGCAGGGGATGCGCCAGGGCAATGACATCGGCACCCAGTACCGCTCGGGGATCTACGTTGCCGATGGTGCCCAGCGGGTTGTCGCCGAGGCCACCCGTGACGCCTTCGCCCCGCTGCTGGCCGCCGCCCACTTCGATCCGATCGCCACCGAGATCGTGGACCGAGGTCCGTTCTACTTCGCCGAGGAGTACCACCAGCAGTACCTGGCGCGGAACCCGATGGGCTACTGCGGACTCGGCGGTACCGGCCTCACCTGCCCCACCGGCGTCCTGGGCTGACGAACGGGGCGAATGCCCGGTTCAGTCCAGGAGTTCGGAGGCGATGAGGTCTTCGAGGTGGGTGTCGTCGTACCAGTTGAGCTGCCACGACTTGGCCCGTCGGAAGTAGAGCTGGGCGTCGCACTCGACGGTGAAGCCCAGTCCGCCGTGGATCTGGATCGTCGTGGCAGCCACGTCCCGGCAGGTCCGGGTGGCGAAGAGCTTGGCCATGGGGGCCAGCGTCGCGATGTCGCGCCCCTGGTCGCGGGCCCATGCGGCCTGTTGGACCAGCACCCGGCCACCGTCGATTGCGGCGATACCGTCGGCCAGGTAGTGGCCTATCGACTGGAATGCGCCGAGGGGCTTGTCGAACTGGTGGCGGACCTTGGCGTATTCGGTGGCGAGCGTGTGCGAGGCCTCGGCGGCGCCGATGGCCTGGGCGGCGACCAGCACCACAGCGTCGAGCATGGCGGTATGCCAGGTGCTCCAACCGGTACCGGGGGCGCCGATCCGGTCAGCGGCGGGCACCCGGACCCCGTCGAGGTCGATCCGGTACTGCGTGTCGGAGGCGACCGCGAGCTGCTGGGTGAGCGTGACGCCGTCGGCGGCCGGATCCACGAGGAAGAGGCTGACGCCGGCTGGTTCGCGTGCCGACACGATGAGCCTGTCGGCGGACGAGGCGAAGGCCACGTGGCGCTTGACGCCGGTGAGCGCGACGTCGTCGCCGTCGGACACGGCGGCTAGTTGAACGCCCGACGGGCCGGTGCCGTTGTCGGGCTCGAGGTACGCCGGGGTGAGGATCGCCTCACCGGCGGCGATGCGGGGCAGCCACCCGGCCTGCTGCTCGGCGGAGCCACCGGCCAACAGCACCCCGGCCGAGACCACGGACGACACGAAGTGCGGTGACGGGACGAGGCTGCGGCCCAACTCCTCGTAGACGATGGCGGCGTCGAGGAGCCCCATCGCCGACCCGCCGTGCTCTTCGGGGATCATCAGGCCGGTGAGGCCCATGGTGACGAGTTGGGCCCAGAAGTCGTCGTCGAAGCCCCGGGGGTCGTTTTCGAGCGAGCGCACGGTGTCGGTGGCGTCGGTGCAGAGGCCGGCCATCGCCTCCCGGAGCATGTCCTGCTCCTCGGTGAAGTCGAGGTCCATCAGTCGCCGTCCTTGCTGTCGGGGTGCCAGGAGTCGCCCCGGCGGTTCCACGGGTTGTCGTCGTCGTCGATCGGGAGCGCCACCCGCACGGCGCAGGTGGTGGTGGCCACGTCGCCGACCATGAGCGCCACGTCGAGTTCGACCCAGCCGCAGCCGACGGCATCCACGTGGGTGCCGGTGACGGTGGCGTCGAACACCATGTGGTCGCCCGGGAACACCGACGTGTTCATGCGGAACGTCATGCGTCCGAGGCGTCCGGTCGGGCCGGTCCAGTCGGTGACGTAGCGCTCGAACCAGGCGGCCTGGTTGGGGGTGTTGAGGAAGATGTCCTGTGTGCCGTTGCGCTCGACGGCGAAGTCCTTGTCGTGGTGCATGGGTCGCCAGTCGCGCGAGGCGAGGGCGCCCAGCACCACGGTCGTGGCGGTCACGTCGACCCCGAGCGGGGGAGGCGTGTCGCCGACCGAGACGTCGCCATGGAGGAGGTATCCGGTCACCGTGTTTCCCGTCGGTAGCCGAATGCCGTGTACGACTCGACGCCGATCAGGGCGTCATCCTGGTTGAGGTACTCGACGTCGATCACCCAGAAGCGGCCCCGCCCCAGTTTCGTGGTCTTGGGGTCGCTGACCGAACGCAGTACCTGCCGGGATCGGATCCGGTCGCCGATGCGGACCGGGTCGTGGAACGTGATGGTGTTCGAGGAGATGATCGCCTCGGGCAGGTCGAGGTCGTCCTTGAGGTCGAAGTGGGCCTGCAGCGGCACGGCCGGCTCGGTGCGGCCCGGCGACCAGTGGTGTGGCCGGAACCAGACCGACAGCATCGTCGGTGGGGCGATGGGGCCATCGGTGAGTTCGTCGGCCACGGCCTCGTCCCAGAACAGCGGGTTGCCGTTCTCGGTGGCGGCGCAGGTGTTCCAGATGTAGCCGTGCTCGACCGGGAAGCCGCCGTCCTCCTCGTACTGGACCTGTCCGACCTTGTCGAGCACGAACGTGGGTATCGCGGCGAGGTCGGTGGTGGGCGAGCCGCTCATGCGATCGCCCCCTCGGCCCGCCAGGCGGCGAGCGTGTCGGCGTCGACCCCGACCGCGGCCAGCACCTCGTCGGTGTGCGGATCGGCGAAGTCGGGGACGTCGAGCGCGGTGGCGTCGACCTGTCCGGCCAGCGGTGCGGCCACCTGGCGCAGTGCGCCGGCCGTCGGGTGCACGGCATCGACGAACGATCCGCGTGACCCGAACTGCTCGTCGGCCACGACCTCGGGGATGCCGAGCACCGCTGACACGCAGGTGTCGGCCGGCCCCAGGTCGGCGGCCCATTCGTCGCGGGTGCGGGTGGCGAAGGCGGTGGCGAAGTCGGCCCGCATGCCGTCGACGGCCCCGTCGTCGTACTGGCGGTCCACCCACTGCTCGCAGCCGAGTGCCCGGCAGAGGTTGGTGAAGAAGCGGGGTTCGATGGCGCCCACGGCCAGCCAGCCGCCGTCGGACGCCTCGTAGAGGTCGTACCAGGCGTAGCGGCCGGTGAGGAGGCCGTGGCGAGGACCGGGTTCGACGCCCTCGGCCAGGTATTCGTCGACCGCCAGGGACATGAGTGACAGCACGCCGTCGGAGATCGAGACGTCGAGGTGTGCGCCCCCTCCGGTGGTCGACCGGGCGACCAGCGCAGCGCAGATGGCCGCCACGGCCTGGAGGCCGCCGCCGGCCGAGTCGGCGATCGTGGCGCCGGCCAGCACCGGTGCGCCCCGCTCGTCGCGGCCCGAGCAGTGCAGGTAGCCACCGACGGCGAGGTAGTTGATGTCGTGGCCGGCCCAACCGGCCCGGGGCCCGGTCTGGCCGAAGCCGGTCGTCGAGCACATGACGATGCCGGGGTTTGCGGCCCTCAGGTCGTCGTAGCCGATCTCCAGTCGGTCCATCACGCCTGGCCGGAAGCTCTCGATGACGACATCGGCGCCGGCGACGAGCCGCAGGAAGGCGTTGCGGCCGGCATCGGACCTGAGGTCGAGCATCACCCGGCGCATTCCGCGGTGGGCGCCGTAGGCATAGGCGGGTGGCGTGACCTGGACGGCGTCGTCGGCCGGCACCGGCCCGACCTTGACCACGTCTGCGCCCCAGTCGGCCAGCCAGCGCGACGCACGCGCTGCCGGGCCCACGGAGGCAAGGTCCAGCACGGTGACTCCGTCGAGCAGCGGTCGGTCGGCCACGGTCGCGCCTAGAAGTTCTTCGGGAGGCCGAGGCCCCGTCGGGTGATGATGTTCTTCTGCACCTCGGAGGTGCCGCCGCCGATGGTGTCGAGCACCGTGTAGCGGTAGGTCGACTCGGCCCGGCCTTCCATGGGGGCCTCCTCGGTGCCGACCCGCAGTTGGGTGCCGGGGCCGCCGAGGTCCATCGAGGCGTCGGCGAGGACCTTGGAGAACTCGGTCGTGAAGAGCTTGTACTCCGACGACTCGACGGTGGGTGGGGGGCCGCCGCCGTGCTCGGCCTTCATCGAGGCGTCGACCACCCGCAGGCCCAGGCCGCGCGCCACTTCGGCGCTGGTGGCAAGGCGGGCGATGCGCGAGCGCACCCGGGGGTCGTCCTTGAGGGGCCGGCCGTCGCGGGTGGCGGTGCGGACGTGGTCGATCAGCAGGTCAAGGCGCTGCCCGACCGGCGAGAACGTGAACATCGTGAAACGCTCGATGTCGAGGGCCTGGGATATGTACTGGAAGCCGTGGTTGAGCTCGCCGACCACGTACTCGTCGGGCACGAACACGTCGTCGAAGAACACGTCGTTGGTGATCTCGTCGCCCATCGTCATGATCCCCTGGACCGTGATGCCCGGGTGGTCGAGAGGCACGAGGAACAGGGTGATGCCGAAGTGCTTGGCGGCGTCGGGGTCGGTACGGGCGCCGACCCAGTACCACTCGGCGAAGTGGGCGGAGGTGGTCCAGGTCTTCTGGCCGTTGAGGATCCAGCCACCGTCGGTTTCGACGGCCTTGAGCTTCATGGCGGCGGCGTCGGAGCCGGCCTCGGGCTCGCTGTAGCCGATGGCGAACTCGACCTCGTTGGCGAGGATCTTCGGCAGGAACTCCTCCTTGAGGATCTCGGAGCCGTGGGCTATGAGGGTCTTGCCGATGATGCCGACGCCCTTGCCGATCTGGGGCCCGCCGCGGGCGGCCAGCGCCTCGTTGAGCAGGTACTCGTAGACGCCCTCGCCCTCGTTGCCGCCGTATTCCTTCGGCCAGGTGATGCCGAGCCAGCCCTGTTCGCCGATCTTCTTCATGAGGGCCCGGCGCTTGGGCGTGTCGACGATCTGGGCCATGTTCTCCCGAGTGGGGTCGAACACCTCGGGGTCGTCGTTGGCGTCGAGGAAGGCCTCGACCTCGTCGAGGAAGGCCTGCTGTTCGGGGGAAAAGTCGAAGTCCATGGGGGTTTCGGGGACCTTTCGGGGCGTCCAGAAAATCTGACGGTGTGTCAGAAACCAACTCTATCGCCACCGGCCACCTAGCCACCAATGCGGTCAGTCGGTGATGACGCCTTCGGCCCGCAGTCGGGCCAGTTCGTCGGCGTCGAGTCCCAGTTCGGCCACGAGGATCTCGGCGGTGTGCTCGCCCACCCACGGCACCCGGGTCTCGGGGCCGTCGGCCACCCGTGACATCTTGAGCGGGTTGCCGGGGACGAGGATCGGCGGTTCGACGCCGTCGGTACGGGGCATGGCGACCACCATGTTGCGGGCCTCGAGGTGTGGGTCGGCCACCACCTCCTCCGAAGTGTGCGAAGGCCCGGCCACCAGGTTGGCGGCGGCCAGGGCGTCGGCCACCTCGACGCGACTGCGTCCGTCGACCCAGGCCTCGACGGCAGGGAGGATCACGTCGGCCAGGTGTAGGCCCCAATCCGTGCGTTCGGCGAAACGGGGGTCGTCCTTCCACTCGGGGCAGCCGACCAGGTCGGCCAGGCGCTCGAACTGGTGCTCGCGCACGAACTGGAACACGATGTAGCCGTCGCTGCACCGCACCGGTGTGATCACGAACGGGGCTGGAACGGGGTTGCGTGGGATGCCGAGTGACTGGAAGTTCACGACCAGGTCGGCGAGCGCCACGGTCGTATCGAACATGGCCAGGTCGATGTACTGGCCAAGGCCCGTGGCCTCACGGTGACGGAGTGCGGAGAGGATGCCGATGACGGCGAAGAGGCCGGCCGTGATATCGGCGACGGCACCCATCGGGTTGACCCTCGGCGGGCCGTCGGGGGGCCGCATGTAGTCGTAGATGCCCGACATGGCCTCGACGATCGAGTTGTAGGCCGGCCAGTCCCGGTAGGGAGATTCGCCGGTGTTGCCGAACCCCGAGATCGAGACGACCACGGCTTCCGGGTGGGCTGCGGCGATGTCGTCGTAGCCGAGGCCGAACTTCGCCATCGTCCCCGGCTTGAAGTTGTCGGCGACGACGTCGAAGCGGGGCACAAGGCGCAGGAACAGGGCGCGGCCGGCATCGCTGCGCAGGTCGAGGCCCAGGCTGCGCTTGTTGAAGTTGTTGCGCAGGAATGTGGCGCCCACGCTGCGACCCTCGGGATCGAGCATCGCCGGCGTGGAGCCGCGGCCCGATTCGCCGTGTACCGGGTGCTCGACCTTGACCACGTCGGCGCCGAGTCGGGCCAGCAACTGGGTGGCGAAAGGGAGCGACTGCATCTGCTCGGCGGCGAGGATGCGCACACCGTCGAGCGGCTTGCCGTGGGGGAGGGCGTCGGGGTTCCCGATGTCGCCGAGCTGCATGTGCTCTCCTGTTGTGCCGAGCAGGTCTCGACACCCTAGGCTGAAATCTGACGGACCGTCAGATTTTGGCACTGAGGACGCAATATGACCGAAACCAGGGGGATTCTCGCATACGGCGCCCACGTGCCGTACCGCCGCCTCGACCGGGCGGCGATCTCGGGCGTCATGGGTTCCGGCGGTGGCCAGGGGTGGCGCTCCGTCGCCTCGTTCGACCAGGACACCACCACGATGGGCGTCGAAGCTGCCCGCCAGGCGCTCGGCTCCGGCGACTCGTCGAGTCTGTCCCCGGACTCACTCTGGTTCTCCACGGTCGTCCCTGCCTACGTCGACAAGACCAACGCCACCACGGTCCATGCGGCGCTGCGGCTCGATGCAGCGGTACCCGCCCTCGACCTCGGTGGCGCCGTCCGTTCGGCGGTCGGCTCCCTGCGGGCCGCACTGGCGAGTTCCGGACGCACGCTCGTCGTGGCTTCCGACCTGCGCGTCGGTCTGCCGACCTCCGCTGACGAAGCTGCCGGTGGCGATGCCGCAGCGGCCGTACTCACCGGGTCCTCAGCCGACGGCCCGCTGCTGGCCGACTACCTCGGCGGCGCCTCGACCACCGCCGAGTTCCTCGACCGCTGGCGCACACCGGGCGACGCCACCTCCCACACATGGGAGGAGCGCTTCGGCGAGCAGGCCTACGGGCCCCTCCTCGACCGGGCCTGGTCTGCCGCACTCGCCGACACCGGCCTCGACGCCGCCGACATCGACACCGCCATCGTCACCGGCCTCCACGGGCGGGCGGTAAAGCACCTCGGCGGTCGACTCGGCGTGACCGTCGCCGACGACCTCGCCGACACGGTCGGCAACAGCGGCGCCGCCCACCCGGCGCTGCTCCTCGCCGACACGCTCGACAGCGCCGACGCCGGCCGGGTGGTCGCCCTGGTCGTGCTGGCCGACGGGGTCGAGGTGCTGATGTTCCGCACCACCGACGCCCTGGCCAGCGGACGCCCGTCGCGCAGTGTCGCCACCCAGGTCGAGGATCGCGCCGACGTCGCCTACCCCACGTACCTCGCATGGCGGGGCCTGCTCGAGGTCCAGCCGCCCAACCGTCCGGCCCCCGGCCGGCCGTCGGCCTCCGCCTCGCTCCGACGCAGCGACTGGAAGCACGGGTTCGTCGGCTCGAGGGACGCCACCACCGGCACCACACACCTGCCGCCCTCCCGGGTCGGCATCGGAGGCGGAGCCGTCGACGACATGGAGCCTGCCCCCATGGCCGACAACGAGGGCACCATCGTCACGTTCACCGTCGACCGACTGGCCTATTCGCCCAGCCCGCCAATCGTCTTCGCCGTCGTCGACTTCGACGGCGGCGGCCGCATGCCCGTCGAACTCACCGACGTCGACCCGACCGAGGTCGCCGTCGGGGACCGGGTCGCCATGACCTTCCGTCGGCTCCACACCGCCGACGGCATCCACAACTACTTCTGGAAGGCCCGCCCCGTCCGGGGCTGAGGGGACGAGTCATGGCTTCGCACGGAATCCGGGACCGGGTGGCGATCGTCGGGATGGGCTGCACGCCGTTCCGCGAGCACTGGGACAAGTCGCTCGACGACCTGCTCATCGACGCTGCCGGACTGGCACTCGACTCGGCCGGCGTCACGAAGGACGACCTCGACGCCTACTGGTTCGGCACCTCCCAGTCGGCCGCCTCCGGCATCTCGCTGGCCACGCCGCTGCGCCTGTCCGGCAAGCCCGTCACCCGCGTCGAGAACTACTGCGCCACCGGCTCCGAGGCGCTGCGCCAGGCCTGCTACGGGGTGGCGTCCGGTGCCTACGACTCGGCCATGGCCATCGGCGCCGAGAAGGTCAAGGACGGCGGCTACCAGGGCCTCAACGCCTTCCCGATCCCCACCGACGGCACCAACCGCACGCTCACCGCTGCGGCCATGTTCAGCCTCATCCTCCCGGCCTATGCCGAGCGGTACGGAGTCGACGAGGACGAGCTGCGCCGGGTCGTGGCCCGCATCGCCGAGAAGAACCACTACAACGGCGCCCGCAACCCGCTGGCCCAGTTCCGGCGTGAGACCTCCGCCGACGCCATCTGCGAGATGCCCGCCGTCGCCGGTCGCCTCTCGGTGTTCGACTGCGCCGGTGTCGCCGACGGTGCCGCTGCAGCCATCGTGGTGCGCGCCGAGGACGCCCTCCGCTACACCGAGACGCCCCTCTACGTGAAGGCCCTCTCACTGGTCGCTGGCGACAGCAGCGGCCTCGTCGACCCCGACTACGACTTCACGACCCTGCCCGAATGCGCCGCAGCCGCCACCGACGCGTACGCCCAGGCCGGTATCACCGACCCGCGTGCCGAGTTGGCGCTCGCCGAGGTGCACGACTGCTTCACGCCCACCGAACTCGTGCTCATGGAGGACCTCGGCTTCAGCGAGCCCGGCACCGCATGGCGCGACGTCCTCGACGGCACGTTCGACCTCGACGGGGACCTGCCGGTCAACACAGACGGCGGCCTCAAGAGCTTCGGCCACCCCGTCGGCGCCAGCGGCCTGCGCATGCACTACGAAGCCTGGATCCAGCTCCGCGACCGGGCCCCCGAAGAACGGCGGGCAAACTTGCGCGGCCGCACGAAGGCATTGATCCACAACCTCGGTGGATATCCGGGAGAAATGCTGTCGTTCGTCGGCATTGTTGGCAGCGAGTTGGACTAGTTCCCTCCTGTCCCTGTCCGTGCGACGGTGGCGGCACCGGAACTCGTTCAGGCCGGCGCAGGCGCTCGCTTCGCACCCGACAGCGCCACCGCCTCTCCCAAGGGCGGGCCGGCGCTCTGCCGGTTTGCAACGGGGCCGCTCTGCGGTCTGACGTTCGCCGGTAGGTCGATCTCTCTGTCGGGCGGCGCCATCCCCCGGGTCGGGTGCCCGCTGTTCCATGTGGGGAAATCTGGCGTCTGTGAGCTTGATGGTGGATGCCCGCTTCGGGTGGAGATGCCACCTTCCCCGTAGAGCGGGAGCCGAGGGATCCCCGAAGAGGGATCTCGGGCTGGCGGTCGTGGCGCCGGGCTCACTCCCGGCCCCGGGGAAAGGGGAGAGAAGAACCCCTAGGGCGCCACCGATGCCCAGGCATCGAGCAGGGCCTCGTCGCCGAAGCACTCGAGGGTGGTGCGGCCCCTTCCCCAGAGGTAGAGGAGCAGGTCGGACGCCGTGCCCCGTGCGGCGGCGTCGCCCCTGGCGTGCTCGAACGTCGCGACCAGTTCGCCGTCGACGGTCGTCAGCAGCCACTCGCCGTCGCCGTCGGTGCGGTGCAGGTGCAGCGAACCCTCCGGGTACTCGATGGAACCCCCGCCCCGCGATCGCGAGCGCAGGCCGACCTCGATCAACTCGTCGATGCCGTCAACTGCCAGGTCGGCGTCGATCGGCCCGGTCGTCTCCGCAGCCTCCTGGGCGTCCCACCGGTGGACGGAGGTCTCGTGGGCCATGCGGCGGCACCACCAGCCGGCCCGCAGGTCGCCGGCCCAGTTCCACGCCGGTGCATCGGGGTCGCCGTCGCCCAACGTGGCCACGGTCCGGTCGAGCAGGTCGGGCATCGACTCGTCGGGATCGGGTGATGGCCGCTGGGGTCCGCTCTCATCACCGGACTCGACCTGGGCCATGGCGAAGTTCCAGACCATGGCCACGTGCTCGGCCAGGCCGGTGTTGGTCCACTCCGGACAGGCCGCCACCTGGGCATCGGGTGCGGCCCCTACGGCGGCGATCAGGGCCCGGCCGTCGGTAGCGAGGTGGGCGAGATAGGCGTCGTTCGAGAGTCGATGGTCCATGGGCGAGATCATGCCCTCCCCGGTGGCGTCAGGACGGATCGGCCCCGCCTGCCGGCCGGTCCTGCTCCCGCAGGAACGCCTCGAACTCGGCGGCCAGGTCATCACCGCTCGGCAGCATCTCATCGGATTCGTCGGCGTTGCTCTCCAGCCGCCTCACGTATTCGGAGATCTCCGGATCCCCGTTGACGGCGGCCTCGACGTGCCGCTGCCACTCGGCGGCGGAATCATCGAGGCCGGCGTATCCGGTCTCGATCCCCGTGACCTGCTCGAAGCGGCGCAGCAGGGCACGCGTCGCCTTCGGGTTGGGCGCATCCGGCACGTAGTGGGGAACCGACACCCTCAGAGAGATCACCGGGATGCCGGCCCGGTCGAGGGCATCGTGGAGCACGCCGACCAGCCCCGTGGGTCCCTGGTACGAGGGGCGCCCGAGTCCGAGTCGCTCGGCCAGTTGGAGGTTGGTCGAGCTGGCAACGACACCGAGGGGCCGGGTGTGGGGCGCCATGCCCGCCATGGCGCCCATCGTCACCACCGACTCAGCACCGGTGTGCGCAACCACCTCGACCAGCGTCTCGGCGAACGTGCGCCAGCGCAGGTGTGGTTCGATGCCGGACATGAGCACGAGGTCGCGGGGAGCATCGCCACCATGGGCCAGCAGCACCTCGTTGGCCGGCCAGTGCAGCCGGCGTTCCCCCTCGTCGTCGAAGGCGACGACCGGCCGTTCCTGGGTGAAGTCGAAGAAGGACTCGGGATCGACATCTCCCACGACGGCGGCGTCGAACCGGTCGGCCATCCAGGTCACCGCTGCAGTGGCCGCACCGGATGCGTCGAAGAGACCGCGGTAGGCGACCGCCACGATGGCCCGCTCCAGGTCTCCACGCAGGTCGTCCACCTGCCAGCGCAACTCCTCCACCCCGACACACTCGCGCACCCGTCGACGGTTTGCCCACTGCTCGTGCGTGCTCCGGGCACGTTCGCCGTAGAGAGACCGTGGGACGATGCGACGATGGTCGAACCGGACAGCGATTCCCCGGGGCGTTCCGGTCGGTGGGTGCTGTTCGCCGGGGTCTACGCCGTCTACTTCGCCTTCGGTGTCGTGGCACTGTCGATTCCGCCGCTGGTCGGCGAGGTGCGTGCCGACCTGGGCCTGAGTCGTTCCGGCATGGGGCTGGCCCTCGGCGCCTGGCAACTCGTGTACCTCGGTTCGGCCCCGCCGGCGGGACGCCTCGTCGACCGGCTCGGGGTCCGGAGGGCGATTGCGATCGGTGCCGTCGTCGTCATCGCCAGCGGACTCCTGCGGGCCGCAGCCGGCAACCTGCTGGCCCTGTGGGCTGCCATCGCCCTGTTCGGCGTGGGCGGACCGCTGATCTCGGCGGGCGCTCCGCGGGCGGTCGCCCTCTGGTTCGACGACCAGCGTGAGCGACGGGTCGCCGTCGGCGCCTACAGCACGGCGCCTGCGATGGGCAGCATGGTGACGCTGGTGCTGTCCAACTCGGTGCTCATGCCGCTCACAGGGTCATGGCGTTGGACTGTCGTCATCGAGACCGGTTCGATGGTCCTGGCGCTGGTCGGATGGCTCATCGTCACGGGCCGCATCCGGGCGCCGATGTCGAGCAGCGAGGCCGCAGCATCGGCTGCCAGCGGCGCCTGGCGGGTGCTCCTCCGCGACCCCCGGGTTCGCCTGGTCCTTGCACTCGGCACGGGTGTGTTCTTCGTCGCCCACGGGCTGGGCGGGTGGATGCCCGCCCTGCTCCGAAACCACAGCGGCTTCTCGCCGATGGCGTCGGCCAACTGGGTGGCGGTCGGCACCGGTGTCGGCGTCGCCGTCTCGCTCTGGCTGCCCGGGAAGGCCGACGGGCGACGCCTCCCGCTCATCCTGTCCGGGGTGCTGTTGGTCGTGTCGTCGGCGCTCCTCGTCGTCCTGGCCGCCCCGACGGCACTCGACCCTCTGCCGGTCGCCGCTGCCGGCGTCCGGGCGGTGCTGGTGCCGCTGGTGGTCGTCGCACTCATGGAGTCGAAGGCGGTCGGCCCCCACAACATGGGTGTCGCCTACGGCCTGTGGTTCGCCGTGGCCGAACTGGGCGGCGTCTCCGGTCCGCTGGCGATGGGCTGGGTGGCCGACACCGATGTCGGGTTCGGCGGAGCGCTGGTGCTGATGGCGGCGGTGAGCGTTCTCGTGGCCCTGATGGCTATACGGCTACGCGGAGTCGGTGAGCCGGAAGTAGGTTCGGTGCTGTCCCAAGACGTGCCGCTCGAGGAGCGCCAGTGACCGATCCGACCCAGCCGTACGCCGGCTTCGAGGGCGAGGTGCGACGCACCATCGTCGGTTCCGACCCGTGGTGGCCCGGGCAGCCGACCGCACCGGCCGGGGCCCCGAACGTGATCGTCATGCTGTGCGACGACCTGGGCTTCGCCGATATCGGCTCCTACGGCTCCGAGATCGACACCCCCCACCTGGACCGACTCGCCGACGAGGGCCTGCGCTACACCAACTTCCACGTCAACCCGATGTGCTCGCCAACCCGGGCGTCGCTGCTGACCGGCCTCAACCACCACCTCGCCGGCCTCGCCACCGTCGCCCATCGCGACCCGGGCTTTCCCGGCTACGCCATGGAACTCCGCGACAACGCCGTAACGATGGCCGATGTGCTGCGCGACGCCGGTTGGGCCACGCTCATGGTCGGCAAGTGGCACCTCTGCAAGGACTCCAACCTCACCGAGGCCGGTCCCCGCCACGGGTGGCCCTGCCAGAAGGGGTTCGACCGCTTCTACGGGATCCTCGACGGTTTCACCAACTTCCACCATCCGCACCGGCTCTACGAGGACAACCACGTCGTCCAGGTCGACCGGTACCCCGACGACTACTACTTCACGGACGACCTCACCGACCGGGCGCTCGACATGGTCCGCCAGGTCCGGTCCGGCCATCCCACGAAGCCATGGTTCCTGTACTTCTCCCATGGCGCCGTCCATGCACCGCTGCAGGTCAAGGCGCCGGATGCCGAGAAGTACCGGGGCGAATACTCCGACGGGTGGGACGTCGTGCGGCAGCGCCGCTTCGAGCGCCAGCAGGACCTGGGGGTCATCCCGGAGGGCGCCGTCCTGCCGCCCCGGAACACGGAGGAGAACCATGCCGTCGAGGCCTGGGACGACCTCACCGACATGGAGCGCGAGGTCTTCGCCCGCTACCAGGAGATCTACGCCGGCATGGTCGACAACGTCGACCAGAACCTGGGACGACTGCGTGCCGAGCTTGAGGCCATGGGGGAGTGGGACAACACCATCATCGTGTTCACCTCCGACAACGGCGGATCACGCGAGGGCCAGGAGCGGGGCACGTCGTCGTACTTCCGCACCCTGATCGCCCACACCCGGGGGTCCAGCCCGTACGACGACCTCGAGGTGGACCACTCCCGGCTAGACCTCATGGGTGGCCCGCAGACGCTGCCGCACTACCCGATGGGGTGGGCGATGGTGTCGGGCACCCCGTTCCGGCTCTACAAGATCAACACCCACCAGGGCGGCCACCAGGTGCCCTGCATCATCTCGAAGGGTGACGGCCTGCCCGACGGTGGTGGTCTGCGCACCCAGTACCAGCACGTCACCGACCTGCTGCCCACGGTGCTCGACCTCGTCGGCGTCGACCTTCCGACCACGAAGCACGGGCAGCAGATTCCGGCACCCGCCGGTGCGAGCTTCACGTCGACGCTCGCCGACGCCGAAGCCGCATCCACCCACACCGAGCAGTACTACGAGCAGGCCGGCCACCGCGGCTTCTACCGGGACGGCTGGTCGGCGGTGACCTGCCATGGCCGTCGGGCACCGTTCAGCGAAGACACCTGGGAACTCCACCACCTCGCCGAGGACCCGACCGAGAGCCGCGACCTCGCCGCCGAACACCCCGACAAGGTGACGGAACTCCAGGAGGCCTGGGAACAGGCGGCCTGGGCCAACCAGGTGTACCCACTGGACGAGGGAAGCGGCGCCACCTACATCCTACGCCCGCCCTGGGAGGAGGTGCTGGCCGAGCCGGCGACGTTCCTGCCCGGTACCCCGACCGTCGAGCGCTTCCGGTCGGTGCAGTTCATCAACTTCCGCTCGTTCACCGTCGACGTGATCCTCGACCATGCCATCGGTGACCAGGGTGTCCTCGTCGCCCACGGTGACCAGGGCGGCGGCTATTCGCTCTATGTCGAGGACGGCCACATCTTCTTCGCCTTCAACGGCTATGGGGTCATGACAGTTCTCGATGGCGGGACGTTGGCCGCCGGTGCTTCATCGGTCACGCTCGAGGTGGAGGCCCCCGGCGAAATGGTCCTGAACGCCACGCTCCGGGTCGACGGCGACGTGGTCGGCGAGGCCCGGGACCTGCCGGCGCTCACCTCGATGGCGCCGTTCGAGGGCATCGACGTCGGCATCGACCGCCGGTCGCCCGTCTCGTGGGAGGTCTACGAGCGCCACGGGCCGTTCCCGTGGACCGGCACGCTCCACTCGGTGACCTACACGCCGGGCGAACTCTCCCCCGACGCCGGGGTCCGCTGGCTGGACGTGCTCCGCGAGTCCGCCTCCCGGTACGAATAGGAGCGACCATGGCCGCCGTCGAACTCCCCGACCTCGTGGATCCGGCGCACACGGTGCTGTGCGTCGTCGAGTGCCAGAACGGGGTGATAGGCGCAGGGTCCGCCCTGCCGGCCCTCGCCGAGGCGGCCACCGACATGCTCCAGTCGCTGGCGTCCCTGGCCGGTGCCGCCCGTGGTGCAGGCGTGAAGGTCGTCCACGCCACCGCCCAGGCATTTCCGGACCGGTGGGGTGCCAACGACAACGCCCTCCTGTTCGGCGTTGCCCGCCGGTCGTCGGTCCAGTTGGTGGCCGGGTCCGCCGCTGCCGAGCCGGTTCCCGAGTTGGGCTACGACCCCGCCATAGACGTGGTCGTTCCCCGGTTCCACGGTCTCTCGCCCTTCTCGGGCACGGAACTCGAACACCTCCTGCGCAACGAGGGGATCACGACCGTGGTCCTCGCCGGGGTGTCGCTGAACGTGGCGATCCCGAACGCGGCCTTCGACCTCGTCAACGGCGGCTTCCAGGCGGTGGTCGCCACCGACTGCGTGGTTGCCACGCCGCCCGAGTACGGCGAACAGGTGCTGGCCAACACCCTCTCCTACGTCGCCACCCTCGCCGGTTCCTCCGAGCTGGCCGCCGCCTGGCAGGGCTAGCCGGTCGACGCAACCCGCTGTCGCCTGGCCCGTACGGCCAGGGCCAGCACGATCCCGACCAGCACCGCACGGTCGACGTGGGGTGCCAGGGCGAGCGTCGCCGCGAAGGTGCCGAGTGCCACCACACCGTCTCCCGTCGATGCCCGGGCCAGGCCGAGCAACTTCCGGGGCTGGATCAGGCCGAGCACGGCGGCGATCACCACACCGCCCAGTACGGCACGGGGGAGCGTCTCGAGGACGTTGGCGAACGGCAGGAACGCCAGGACCACGATGCCGGTGACGAGCCCGGACCAGCGGGTGCGGGCCCCGGCCAGCCGGTTCAACGACGAGCGGCTGAACGATCCGCCCACGGGAAACCCTCCGACGACCGCACCTGCCACGTTGGCCAGGCCCTGGCTGATGAACTCCCGGTCGGCCGACCATCGTTGGCGTTCCTCGTCGGCGAACACACGGGAGATCGACGCCGCCTCGGCGAACCCCACGAGGGCGATCACCACGCCGGCGACGACGACAGACCCCAACTCATCCCAGGGAAGGTCGAGCCCCATGCTCGGCAGGCCCGTGGGCACCTCGCCGACGGTCGGTCCCCCGTAGCCCGTCACCTCGGAGCAGAGAATTCCGCCGGTCACGGCGACGAGGGCGCTGGGGAAGAACCGGTGGATCCGGCGTCCGCGCAACAGCAGCGCCAGGGTCGCCGCCGCCAGCAGGATCGCCAGGAACTCCCAGTCGCCCGGATGTCCCAGCGACCAACCGGCGCGCCAGAGCACCCCGCCGTCGGGTGCCGCCATTCCCAGCGCATTCGGGAGTTGGGAGCACATGATGAGGATGGCTGCCGCCGAGGTGAAGCCGGTGACCACCGGGTCGGTCATCAGGTAGGTGACGAGGCCCAGGTGCAACACGCCGAGCAGCAGCCGGGTGACGCCGACGACGAGGGCCAGGAGGGCGGCGAGCGCCACATAGTCGGCCGACTCCGGCTGGGCCAGCCCGGTCAGCGCTCCGAGAGTGAGGAGGCTGGTCATGGCGACAGGCCCCGTCTGGAGGTAGGGCGAGGATGCGCAGAGGGCCGCAGCGACGAGCGGCAGGGTCGATGCGAACAGGCCGATGTGCGGAGGGAGCCCCGCCAACTCGGCATAGGCCATCGACTGGGGGATCAGCACCAGGGCGACGCTGAGGCCGGCCAGGAGGTCGGCTGCGCCCGCCTTCGAGGGAGGGGACGCCAACGGGGCGGTTTTCTCCATCCGGCGAGGCTATTGGGCAGTGAAGCGCGAGCCCATCGGCTCGGGGTCGAAGCGACTCGGGGCGGGTGGCGGGCGAAGGGGTTGCGTCAGCCCTGTCCGCCGATGTCGACACAGAAGGCCTCGTGGTCGATCGTCATGGCACGGGACTCGTGTCGGGCGGCGAGGCGCAGGACCTGATCGAGGGTCTCGGCGACGCTGCCGGCAGACCGGCCCGGACTGTGAAGGGCTGTCAGGGAAAGGGCGCACAGTTCGTCGAGCTTGAAGCATTCGGCGCCCATTCGCCGAACCTGGATGGCGATGCGGGGGGCCTTCCACATGGCGTCGTGGTACAGGTCGTCCTCGACGATCGAACGGGTGTGGGTGACCAGGGTGGACCTGAAGGCGAGGAGGTTGGCCTCTACCTCGGCGAACCAGGCGGCATCGTCGCTGCGGTGGCGGATCAGGTGATCGAGGGGCTCGGCAGCGGGCGCGAGCCTTGCCACCGGGGTGGTGTCCTCGGAGGTGACCATCATCGGAGTTCGTCTCCCGTTCTCGGTTCCCGACATCGAATGCGGGGAACGGTTGGGCCGACGACACTGTCGATCTGCTGCACAGGATACCAGTCGAGGGTCGTCGTAGCCAGCGCGGGCTGCACCGCTGCCACGCCTGGTGGGTTGCCGCCTCCAGCAGGTGCGGGGGTACGGTCGCCCGGCGATGACCGACTACCCGAGGACAGACGACCTTCCGTCCGACGGGGTTCCCGTCCGTCGGGCAGCGACCCTGCTCCTGCTGGCCGACCGCCCGGACCTGCACGTCCTGACGCTGCGCCGCACCACCCGGTCCACCTTCGTGGCCGACCACACGCTCTTCCCCGGCGGCGCCCTCGACCCCGACGACGGCGACGCCCGCTGGCCGGACCTAGTCCGCGGTTGGACGCCAGGTTCCGCGGACGACGCACTCGGCACCGGGCCGGGGGCGTTGGCCTTCTGGATCGCCGCCGTGCGCGAGACCATCGAGGAGGTCGGCATCGCCGTCGGACTCGGCGGTGAAGTCGTCGCCCACCGCCACGACCTCGATGCCGGCCGGTCCCGGCTCAGCGACCTCGTGGGGAACGACGGGCTGGACATCTCGGGAGTCCACCCGGTCGCCCGCTGGGTGACGCCGACGGGTGGCCCGAAGCGCTATGACACGTTCTTCTTCGTCGCCGCAGCACCGCTGGGCGCCGAACCCGTGGCCGACGGCACCGAGGCCGTCGCCGTCGACTGGATGCGGCCCTCCGAGGCGCTCGAACGTTGGCAGGCCGGGGAGTTGACCATGATCAGCCCCACGATCTCGATGCTGCAGTGCCTCGAGGGATTCGGCACCACGGCCGAGGCACTGGCGGCTGCCGCCGTGGCTAACGGCGCCCCCCGCCGCCGAGCAAGGATCCTGGACGAGTCCAGCGACCTGGTGCGCTTCCCCGGTGATCCGGGCTACGAGGCGGTGGGCACGAGGGAGGCGCTCGGGTGGGTGTGGATCTCGTCGCATGAAGGGGGCTTCGGGACCCCGGAACCGTAGATTCCCCGTCGTGGGTGCTCCCTCCTTCGTTCCGATTCCGGTGCTGCGTCCGACCGACACCGCCTACCGGGGTCCCCGGCGACTCCTCGGTCCGTGGACCGCCGATCGTCCCGGCGAGGTCGTCGGCGAAGGCCAGCCCAACGGCGAGCGGCTCGGCGTCCAGGGCCCCGACCAGGGCTACGCCCTCCTGCTGGCCCGCACACTGGTGCCGCGGCTGCGCCTGGCCGCCGGCGAGCACCTCGACGACGTCGTCGTCGGCTGCGTAGGCGTTGCACTCAAGAGGTCGTCCCTCTTCGGCCGGGCCCCGGTCCTGGGCGACCTCGAGGTGGCGTTCGGCCTGTTCGGGTTCCTCGACGACACCCCTTCGGACGCCCTTGCCGAGAAGCGCCGGGGGCTCTTCGCCGGCGTGGCACACGACCACCGCTACGCAGCCGCGCGTGCCATCGCCGACCAGGTGTCCGAGGACATGCTGCGCCTGGCGCCGGCCGAAGCGGCGTCTCAGGGCCTACCGGCCTGACCTGTCGAATCCATGGAGGAGCAGCCATCCGAAGGTCTCCCCCGGGGGCGCACGCTCGATTCGGTCATGCCGATCGTGCTGTTCATCGGGCTGAACCGGTTGGCAGGCCTGGGATGGGCTGTGCTGGGTGCAACCGCGTGGAGTGTCAAGGTGGCGGTCGGCCGCTATCGACGGGGGGAGGCCGTCGGGAAGTTCCTGCCGATCCTCGTCGCCTACCTGGTGGTGCGCGGCACCATCGGGATCCTGACCGACTCGGAGGCCGTCTACTTCGGCATCGGCATCGCCACGAAGGCCTGCATCGGCGCCGCCCTGATCGCCACGTCGCTGATCGGCCGACCCTTCCTCGGTCGGGTGCTCCACCTCGTTCTGCCCGTCGACCGGTCCGTCCGGGGCCACGCGGCCTACGGCCGCATGGTCTCCCGACTGACGATCGTCTGGGGAGCATGGCTGCTGGCCACCTCGGCCTGGGACACGTGGCTGTTCAACCAGACATCGGCCGACGGCTACGTGCTCATTCGTGCACTCGTCGGCTGGCCGACCGGGATCGTCCTGACGCTGGGTGCCTTCTGGTACGCCGACCGGGCTCTGCGGGCCGTCCCCGGCTTCCCGGGGCTGCTTAACCTGCTCGAGGAACAGGACGAGCGCCGCCGGAAGGGTTGACGCCGCCCGACTGGGGTTCCGCCTTCACAGGTGGGCGAACATGGCCGAATGTCAGACGGAGCACTTGCCGGACTCGGCGTCCTCGTCACGGGCGGGGGTACCGGCATCGGTCGTGCGTGTGCGGCTGCGCTGGCCGCCGACGGGGCCGTCGTCACGATCTGCGGCCGCACCGAGGCGAAGTTGGCCGAGTCGCAGGAGGTCATCCAGCCCGGCCACGGGGGAAGCGTCGGGTATGTCGTGACCGACGTGACCGACGAGGCAGCGGTTCAGGCGGCGGTCGAGGCAGCCACCGCGGCGGCCGGCAACCTGGCAGGCGTCGTGGCCAACGCCGGCGGCGGTGGCGGATTGGGTCCGTACCACGTCCAGGACACCGAAGAGTTCCTGCGGGTGCTGCACCTCAACGTGCTCGGCACGATGCTGTGCGTGAAGCACGCCGTGCCGCACCTGCTCGCCGATGGCGGCGGCTCGTTCGTCGGCATGTCGTCGATCGCCGGCCACGTCACGCACCCCTGGTTCGGCGCCTACCCGGTGGCCAAGGCCGGCATCGAGCAGATGATGCGCAACGCCGCAGACGAGTTCGGAAGGTCGAACGTGCGGTTCAACGCCGTGCGTCCCGGCTTCATCGCCACCGAGATCATGAACATGATCCCCACTGACAGCGACGTGTACGACAGCTACGTCCGCAACACCCCGATGGGCGACGTGGGGCGACCCGAAGACGTAGGGAACCTGGTCCGGTTCCTGATCGGCCCGGAGTCACGCTGGATCACCGGCACCTGCATCAACGTCGACGGCGGCAACGCCCTGCGGGCGGGGCCCGACTATTCCCAGTTCGTGGCACCTGGCCTCGGCGACGACGTCATGTTCGGCAACCTGCCCGACTGACCGGTCGCCGCCCGGCTCAGGCCGGGTCGACGACCAGGTGGGCCTCGCGGAGGCCGTAGACGAAGGCGTTGGGCATCTCGACCGGCTCGGTGCCGGGGGCGAGGCGGGGATTGCGGAAGCGTCTCGTGAACTCCTCGAAGAAGACCCGGATCTCGAGTCGGGCCAGCGACGCCCCGAGGCAGAAGTGGGTGCCGTGCCCGAAGGCCAGGTGGTGGTTGGGGTCCCTGGTGACGTCGAACGACTCGGGGTCGGCGAAGTGGGCCGGGTCCCTGTTGGCCGAGGAATACATGAGCAGCACCTGCTGGCCGGCGCCGACGATCGTGCCGCCGACCCCGATGTCCTCGATCGCAATGCGGCACATGTTGTGGACCGGGGTGACCCAGCGGATGAACTCCTCGACGGCCACGGTCATGTCGGCGCCGTCGACGAGCGCCTGGAACTGGTCGGGGCGCCGGGTCAACTCCACGAGCGTGCGGGCGATCACCGTGCGGGTCGTCTCGGCGCCGCCGTCGAGCAGCAGCAGGCAGTCGGAGATGATCTCGTCGAGGCCGAACGGGTACTCGCCGAACCCCTCGACCTCCCGGTCGACCCAGGTGTCCATGACCGTGTCGACCGGGCAGCCGCCGCCCGAGCGCTCGGACCTTTTCGACTCGTAGACGTCCATGCAGGCCTCGGTGAACTCGAAGACCGCCATGATGCCGTCGTCGTTGTGGTAGCGGGGCCCACCGCCGAGGGCGATGGTGCGTTCCGACCAGTCCCGCAGGCTCGGCCAGGACTCGTGGGGGAAGCCGAGCAGCAGGCCGATCATCTGTGCCGGAAGCGGCGACGCCAACTCCGAGACGACCTCGGCCCCACCGGTCTCGGCCAGGTCGTCGAGCAGGCCGGTGACGACACCGCGCACGTGGTCCTCCCAGGTGCCGGCAGCCCGTGGCGTGAACCGCCGGGAGACCAGGTTGCGGCGCGCCGTGTGGTGTGGATCGTCGAGGGCGATGATCGAGGCGTCGGCCGGGATGTTGGGCCGGTAGCCGCCCTTTTCGTTGCCCGAGTTGGTGAATCGGAACTTGTCGCGCTCGATCGTGACGATGTCGTCGTAGCGGGACACACCCCAGAGTTCGTTGACCTCGTCCCAGTAGAGGGGCTCGTTGTCGCGCATCCAGGCGTAGGTCGGGTACGGGTCGTTCACGTAGAAGTCGCCGTCGAGCAGGTCGAGGAAGGGTCGGTGGGAAGTGGGTCGTTCGGGGTTCGCCACGGCCGGATCGTAGGTCCATGGGCTCCGGCGACTACAACCGTGGTCAAACGTCGCATCGACCGGGAGGAGCGCCGCATGCGAGCAGTGCGGACCGTGGACGGGGAGTTCGCGGTCGTCGAAGTCGACGAACCCGGTCCGGCTGGTGGCGAGGTCGTTGTCGACATTGCCGCCTCGGGGATCTGCGGCTCGGACCTGCACCTGCAGGGCTTCGGCATCCCGGTCACGTTCGGCCACGAGTGCGCCGGCCACCTCGCCGACGGCACGCCCGTGGCGATCCAGCCGCTCATGCACTGCGGCGCCTGCGACCGCTGCCTCGATGGCCAGACCCACCTCTGCCGCAACGGCAGCGGCACCATGTACGGCATCGCCCGTGACGGCGGGATGGCCGACCGGCTGGTGGTCGATGCGTCGTGTCTCATCCCCCTGCCCGACGGCGTGCCCGTCGCCGACGCCTGCCTCGTCGAGCCGCTGGCCGTCGCCCAGCACGCCGCAAACTCGGCCGGAGCGGAGTCGGGCCAGCGGGTGCTCGTCGTGGGCGGCGGGATGATCGGCCTTGCATGCGTGGCGACGTTTCGGGCCGCCGGTGCCGACGTCGACCTGTCGGCCCGCTACGACCACCAGATCGCCGCCGGCGAGCGCCTGGCCGCCGGCACAGCGGCAAAGGGCGAATACGACATCGTGGTCGACGCCGCAGGCACCGGGAGTGCCGTCGCCACGGCCCTCGACCACGCCCGGCCCGGTGCCGTGCTGTCGGTGCCCGCCGTCTACTGGGAGCCGCTGACCATCCCGAACGCCACCACGTTCATCGTCAAGGAGGTCCGGTTGCAGCCCTCGTACACCTACGGGCACCACCACGGGGTGCGCGAGGTCGACGAGGCTGCAGCCCTGCTGGCGGACTGCCCCGAGCTCGCAGGGGCGGTCATCACGCACCGGTTCGGCCTGGACGACGCCCCCGAGGCCTTCCGGGTGGCCGCCGACCGGGCCGCCGGCGCCATCAAGGTGGTGTTGGAGCCCTAGGCGAGTTCCGCCGTCTCGAAGCGGCTGGGCCGGCGGAGGACCTCGTCGACGAGCGGTCGGAACTCTTCGAGCGGCAGGTCGTCGTAGGCGGGGTCGAAGCAGTTCTGGTCGTACTCGTGGCAGAAGGCCACACAGTCGTCGAACCACTCATGGTCACCGAAGGCCTCCCGTGCGTTCCGGTCGCCGCCGAGGTGGTGGAAGTAGTAGTACCCCTGGAATACGCCGTGGTGCCGGATGATCCAGTGGGTCCGGTCCGACACGTAGGGCTTGATGATCGCGGCGGCCAGGGCCGAGTGGTTGGCAGGGGCGACCACGTCGCCGACGTCGTGGAGCAGGGCTGCTACGACCATCTCGGTGTCCTCGCCGTTGCGCAGGGTCCGGGTGGCGCTCTGGATCGAGTGCCGGTAGCGGTCGACCTGGTAGCCGAAGCGGGGGCCCTGCATCGAGCGGAGCAGTCCGAAGAGGTGGTCGGTGAGGGTGTCGTGGACGTGCCGGGTGAAGGTGGCCACCGACTCGATGTAGTCGTCGGCGGCGCCATCCACCATGTCCACCCAGGTGAAGGTTCGGGGCGAGGTGGGGTCCATCGCCGGGCAGTCTGGCACGGCGGTACCGGCTCTGGACAGCCCCGGGGCTAGGTTCCGCGGCGATGGGAGGTCCGATGCAGCCCTACGACGAGTTCTCGATGCTGGTCGACAATGTCGCCGAGGCGGGGCTCGACGTCGATGCTCCGCCACCGGTAGAGCGGATCGAGGTCAGGGGCCCCGACGGCCTCGTCGTGAGCGCCATCCGGTGGGGGACCGGGCTGCCTGAGCTGGTGCTGCTGCATGGCGGGGCGCAGAACGCCCACACCTGGGACACGGTCGCCCTCGCCCTGCGCCGGCCGCTGCTGGCGATCGACCTGCCGGGGCACGGCCACTCCGACTGGCGGCCGCAGAAGGACTACACGCCGCAGGTGTTGGCCGTCGAGGTCGCCCGGGTGGTGGAGGCCCATGCACCGGCGGCCGAGGCGGTCATCGGCATGTCGCTCGGTGGCCTGACGGCGCTGTGCCTGGCGACCGACCGTCCGGACCTGGTGCGTCGGTTGGGGCTGGTCGACATCACCCCCGGCACCGACCACGCCAAGGCCGAGCCGATCATCGCCTTCGTGACGGCGCACCAGGATTTCGCCGACTTCGACGCGATCCTCGCCCACACCATGGAGCACAACCCGACCCGCACCGAGTCGTCGTTGCGCCGTGGCGTCCTGCACAACGCCTGCGAGCAGGAGGACGGTTCGTGGTCGTGGCGCTGGGACCCGGTGCGCGACTGGAAGGCCGGCGAGGGTCCGCAGGAGAAGGCACCCGACTTCGGAGCCCTCTGGGACCGGGTCTCGTCGCTGGAGGGTCCCGTGCACCTGTGGCTGGGTGGGGCGTGGAGCGTCGTCGGGGACGAGGACGTCGAGGAGTTCCGGCGCCGGCAGCCCGGAGCGTCGGTCACGACCGTCGACGGTGCCGGCCACAGCATCCAGGGCGACCGCCCCCTCGAGACGGTCGATCTGATCGAGGGCCTGTTGGCGGAACCTGCCTAGAGGCCGTCGATGCGGCGGAAGGCCTCGGCCAGGGGAACGCCGAAGCGCTGCCCGACCTCGGCCAACTCGGCCAGTATCGAGTCGCTGAAGGCGTCGGCCTGCGAACCGTCGTCGTCGGCGCCGATGCCCATCGTCGACAGGCGCTGGGAGCGGTGTGCCAGCAGGGCCGCCACCTTGGTCGCCGCCGCCACCTCGTCGACCGACTCGGCGTGGTTCGGTTCCTCGGTGTCGAACAGCAGCAGTTCGTCCGGTCGATGGTGGCCGAGTTCCGAGCCAGAGAGAAAGTGCGGGTCGCGGGCGACCACCACGCCGTCGACGACGAGGAAGCCCGCCGCCCGGTGGTCGGGATGGAGCCGCCAGCGCCGCCACGGGTCGTGGCCGAGCAGCACGTCGGGCCGGAGGCGTCGGATCCAGGCCGCCACCTCGTGTGCCGTCGTACGGTCGGCGTCGAGTTCGCCGTCGACCCGGCCGAGGAAGGCCACCTCGCCGGTCGCTCCCAGCCGCTCGGCGGCGGCGCGCTGCTCGTCGCGTCGGGTGGCGACCAGCCGGGACGGATCCTCGTCCACGTCCCAACTGCCCTTCGAGCCGTCGGTGCACACGAGGATGTGGACCTCGCAACCGGAGGTGGCCCAGCCGGCGAGCGTGGCTCCGGCATAGAGCTCGACGTCGTCCGGGTGGGCGCTGACTGCGAGGGCGCGACCGGGTAGCGCCAGGCCGGTCACGTCGACGTCTGGAACTCGAGGTCGGCGGGCTCGTCCACGTCCCAGCCCAGGTCAGGGTCGTCGAGGCGCCGCCAGGTCAGGCCCAGGCGCTCGGCCTCGGCGACGTGGCGGGCGAACGAGCCGGGCCCGTAGGCGAAGCGGAAGCCGGCGCCGACCGGGACCACGGCCACGGGCGTGCCGTCGCCGTGCCGGTCGGGCACCAGCGTCACCCCGTCGAAGTCGGCGCAGGTGGTGAGGTCGGTGGCCCGTGGCAGGTCGCCGTGGGCGACGACCACCTGCTCGAAGCCGTCGGCGGCCAGTGCGGCGATGCCGGCGTGGACCGCCCGGTCGAGGCCGGGACCGTCGACCCGGACGACCGAGGTGCCGAGCCCCTCGGCCCAGTCGGCGACCTGGTCGTCGTCGCACACGACCGCCACGGGCAAGGGAGCGGCGGCGGCGACCACGGTCTCGGCCATGCGTCGGGCGAGGTCGGCCCGCTCGCCCGCGTCGAGGACCGACGACAGGCGTGCCTTGGCGCCGCGGAACGCCTTGAGGGGAATCAGCACGGCCGTCTGCACCCTGAGAGTCTATGGGCGGGCCACCCGCCGGAATCCGTCGGCGCCCTAGGCTCGCCCGCATGACGACTCGGACGGCCGTGATCGGTGCGGGCTCCTGGGGGACGACCGTTGCCTCGCTGCTGGCCCCCCGGGTGTCGACCGTGCTGTGGTCGCGGCGTGCCGAGGTGGCCACCGACATCGCCGCCGGTCGTGGCAACCGGCGCTACCTCGACGGCTTCGACCTTCCCGGTGAACTCGAGGCCACCGCCGACCTCGCAGAGGCGGTTTCGGGCGCCGACGTCGTCGTGGTCGGCGTGCCGACGCACGGCTTCCGCGAGGTGCTCACCGCAGCGGCACCGGCAATCGGTGACGGCGTGCCTGTGGTCAGCCTCGCCAAGGGGTTCGAGCAGGGCACCCGCCTCCGCATGACCCAGGTGGCCGCCGAGTTGCTTCCGGGCCACCCGGTCGGCGTGCTCACCGGCCCCAACCTCGCCAAGGAGATCCTCGACGGCCGGGCGGCGGCGACGGTCGTGGCCTGCTCCGAATCCAACCTTGCCGAGGCACTCCAGGGGCTGCTGGCCTCAGACCGCCTGCGGGTCTACACGAACGATGACATCGTCGGCTGCGAGATCGGCGGTGCCGTCAAGAACGTGATCGCCCTCGCTGCCGGGATGGCCGAGGGCCTCGGAAGCGGCGACAACGCACGGGCCGCCCTAATCACCCGCGGCCTGGCGGAACTGACCCGCCTGGGTGAGGCGCTCGGTGGCGACCCCCGGACCCTGGCGGGCCTGGCGGGCCTGGGCGACGTCCTCGTCACATGCATGAGCGCGCAGAGCCGCAACCGCTGGGTCGGCGAACAGGTCGGACTCGGCCGCCCCCCGGCCGAGGTGCTCGCCGGAATGGACCAGGTGGCCGAGGGGGTGCGTACAGCCGGCGTCGTCTGCGAGCTCGCCGCCGAGGCCGGCATCGAGGTGCCCATTGCCGAGGGCGTGCGGGCTGTCATCGACGGAGGGCAGCCGCCCGTCGAGGTCTGGGCGGCGCTCATGGCCCGACGGGCCCGCCCCGAGGTCGACTGAGCGTGGGCCTGCTCGACCGGTTCCGGTCGCCGCGCCCCCCGACAACCCCCTCGCTCCCACCGGTGGACACCCGGGTCGGGACCGACGACGGCTTCTGCGCCGTGGTCGACGGGTCGGCAGTCGTCCACCTGCCCGATCGACCCGTGCGGGTCGGCTGGTGGATCGGCGCCGACGACCGCTGGTACGACCCGTCCGTCGAGCGGGCGGTGCGCCAGGTCCGGCCGGGTCCGGCACCCGTGCTCGAGACCCGCCTGCGGGTGGCCGGTGGCGACATCCTGGCGACCACCTGGGCGGCGATCGGCGACGGTCCGGCGGTCGTGGTCGAGTTGGCGAACGAGACGCCGGTTCCGGTGGCGCTGGCGATCACCGTCGACGGCGACATCCGGAACCTCGCCGTGGAGGGTCGTCGACTGGTCGCCGACGGCCTGGTCGCCTGTGCGACAGATCGCGACGCCGGACGCTTCGCCCTCGTCGACGGGTCGGCCGACCTCTGGTCGGTGGTGACCAGCGGTGGTGCCGGCCGGATGGCACCCGATCCGGTGTCGAGCCGCGATGGGGGAGCGGCCGGTGCCCTGGTCGTGCCCCTGCTGCACCGCCAGTCGCTCCGGTTCGTCGTGCCGGGTGGCGACCCCTCCCTGTTTCCCGGACCCGACCGGATCGCAGCAGGCTGGACCACCCGGTTGGAGCAGGCGACGCGTGCGGAACTACCCGACGAGGCGTTGAGTGCCTCCGTGTCGACCGGGCTGGTCGACCTGCTCCTCGCCGAGCCGACGCCCGACGTGGCCGTGCAGTTGGCCGCATGGGGGCTGTTGCGCGATGCCGTCGACCGGATCGTGGCGCACCACGCCACGGATCCCGCCGGATGGCTGCGTGGTGCCGCGACGTGCTGGGACCTCCATCGCCGGCCGGAGTCGTTCGTCGACCTCCCCCTGGAAGCGCTCGTCAACTCCGGGATCACTGCCGCATCCGAGCCGGGTGCCGTCGGCCGCCTCGCCGGACTCTTCGTCGCCCGGGGCGATGCCCGCGCCTCCGCAGACGCCGGGGCGCTCTCCGGGCCGGTGGCGGATCCGGTAGGCCCGATGTGGGACCTGGCCCGACGGTTGGCGGCCCCGCAGGGCGACGGCCTGGCCCTGCTCGGGGAGGTCCCGTCCTCGTGGTACGGGCAGCCCGTGGAGGTGCACGGCCTGCCCACGACCCACGGGACGTTGTCGTACGGAGTTCGTTGGCACGGCGAACGCCCGGCCCTGTTCTGGGAACTCGAGCCCCACGACGGGGAGTCGACCCGGCTCACGGTGCCGGGGCTGGACCCCGATTTCTCGTCGGTCGAGCCGACCGGCGAGGCGCTGCTGGCGGCGCCGGTACCTCCCTCAAGCGGGCCACCGCCGGATTCGGGCAGATTCTCCTAGAAGCGGTTGCCCAGGGCGAGAAGCAGCCCGGCGGTCGCCACGACCCGCAGCCGTCGGGGTGTCTCCACCTGTCGGAACACCCCGAGGTCGGCGGGTTCGGGCGCAGGGACGGCACCCGGCCGTCGTCCGTGCACCGAGCCGAGGCCGCCGACGGACAGGACCGACCCCACCGATCCCACGGACAGGATGGAGCCGGCGCTGCCGACCGAGAGGATGGATCCGGCCGAGCCGATCGAGAGGATCGAGCCGGCGCTGCCGATCGAGAGGATCGATCCCACCGACCCCACGGACAGGATGGACCCGGCCGAACCGGCGGACCGGATGCTCGTTCTACGTGCAGCCATCGCCCCGGAGTCTACGACGGGTCCGCCGAACGGATCGGCTACCGGTCATAGGGTCGCGACATGGGCAGTCGTCCGAAGATGCGCAAGGCGCTCCGGGGCAAGGCACCGGGCCTCGCCGCCGAGCGGCGCCTCTGGGCCGCCGGACACGGGGTCGTCGCCGGACTCGACGAGGTGGGGAGGGGATCCTGGGCCGGCCCCCTCACCGTCGGCGCCGTCGTGGTGAACCGGGGGCGGCGCATCACCGGCGTGCGCGACTCGAAGATGCTCACCGAACCCGAACGGGAGGTCCTCTACGACCGGATCACCGGCTGGGCCCTCGCCTGGTCGATCGGCCACGCAAGCAACGACGAGTGCGACGACCTCGGCATGTCGGCCGCCCAGCGCCTGGCCGCACGACGAGCGCTCGACGGGCTCGTCATCCACGTCGACCACGTACTGCTCGACGGCAGCTGGGACTTCGTCGGGGGTGGCATCGCCACGCCGATCGTTCGGGGCGACCAGCGCAGCCTGTCGATCGCCGCCGCCTCCGTCGTCGCCAAGGTCACCCGGGACCGGATCCTCCGGGAGGCCGCAACCCGGTATCCGGCCTACGCCTTCGCCGACAACAAGGGGTACCCGGCACCGGCGCACCGGGAGGCCCTCGCCGTGCACGGTGCGACCGACTACCACCGACGGTCCTGGTCGTTCATGGATGGGCTTCCCGGCCCAATGGGCGCTGGGTGGCCCGTTCCTGACGGGTCTCGCTAGGTTGCCTCCCCGTGCAACGGGTCACCCGGCTGCTGGCCGTCCTCATCGCCTGGACCATCGTGGTCTGGGTCGGGCGCGTCCGGAACGTCCTCGCCGACGATGGCCTGGCCACCATCGACCGCTCGTGGCGCCTCCTCGTGGCCGGCGTCTTCCTCGGCTTCGCCGGCATCTCCATCGCGGTGATGGCCGGCTGGTTGAAGCGGCACCCGGTCGGATCCACCCGACTCGTCGCCACCTTCTGCCTCTGGACCGCGGCCTTCTGGGCGGTGCGCTGGTTCGGCATGGTGTTCGGCGACCACGACGCCCGCTTCAAGCTGGTCCACTCGGCGCTGGCGCTCGTCTCGTTTGTCCTGGCGCTGCGACTCCACCGCCTCGACCGCGATGTGGCCCGTCACATGGTCCCCCGACAGCCCCCTCGTGGGGACCGGGGCGAGCCCGTCCACGACCGCTAGCCTGCGCCGCCATGGGCCAGCCGATCACCGTCGTCGAGAAGCCGTCCTCCCGTGAGGGCATCGTCCGCTACGAGATCAACCGCAGCCTCACCGGCATGGGCCATGAGCGCTACACGGTCGGTGACGACGTCACCGGTGACGCGCCGGCCGACGAACTGGCCCGCCGCCTGTTCGCCCTCGGCGGCATCGCCGGCGTGCACGTGAACGCCAACATGGTCACCGTCGAACTGGCCGACCACGGCACCGAGGGCATCGTCGACGTGATCGCCGACCTCCACCTGTACTACGTCGAAGGCGTCGACGTGCCCACCGAGGAGGACTTCGCCACCGAGGCGGAGTGAACCCTCCGACCGGGCCCGAGGGGGTTTCGGGCGTCGGCGTCGGGCCCCATCCCGAACCCTGGCCGGACGACCCGCGCCTCGACCCCGACCTGCTCGCCGCCGGCGACCGGCGCAACGTGGTCGACCGCTACCGCTACTGGCGGGTCGAGGCGATCGTCGCCGACCTGGACACCCGGCGGCACCCGTTCCACGTGGCCATCGAGAACTGGGAGCACGACCTCAACATCGGCACCGTCGTGCGCAACGCCAATGCGTTCCTCGCCGCTGCCGTGCACATCGTCGGACGGCGGCGCTGGAACCGGCGGGGGGCGATGGTCACCGACCGCTACCAGCACGTCCACCACCACGCCACGGTCGACGACCTGCTGGCCTGGGCGGCGGGGGAGGGCCTGGTGGTCGTCGGGATCGACAACCTGCCGGGCGCCGTGCCGATCGACGACGCCGACCTGCCCGAACGGTGTGTGCTGTTGTTCGGACAGGAGGGTCCGGGACTCTCGGCCGCCGCCAGGGAAGCGGCGTCGTTGATGTGCTCGATCCCGCAGTACGGCTCGACGCGTTCCATCAACGCCGGGGTCGCCTCGGGCATCGCCATGCACGCCTGGGTCCGGACCCATGCCGCACCGCCACCCGCCGAGGGGTGACAAAGCTCTCTGGGGAGGCCCATGGCCTTCTCGCTACCCTCGGGCGTGTCCTTATCGCCGGATCTGGAGTCAGGCCCGTGGGAATCCCTGGGAGATGTGTCCTGGTCGCTCTGGCCGTCCTCGCGGGCGCATGCGGCAGCGGGGAGGACGGCGATCAATCGTCGACGACCACTGCCGGCCACGACCACGACCACGAGGCGATGGAGGGCATCGCCCTCGACGATCTGGATCATCCGCCCACCGTCGAAGCGGTCGCCGAGTCCGACGGAGCAGGCAACGTCGTGGTCACCGTGACCCTCACCGGAATCGAACTCGTTCCCGTCAATCCACCACGTGAACACCAGCCAGGCCAGGGCCACCTGCACATCACCGTCGACGGTGAGACCGTGGCCATGACGTCCGACGCGGTCCACCACCTGACGGGCCTCGCCGACGGCCACCATGAGGTCGCGGTCAGGTTGTCGGCCAACGACCACCGCGACTACCTGTTCGGCGGTGCACCGATCGGGGACACCGCCATGGTGATGGTCACGGGCGGCACTGCGCCGAAGACCCCCGACCTGGTATTCGCCGTCGAAGTGGCTGACGGAACCGTCGTCGGTGGGGTGCAGCGCTTCGAGGCGACGGTGGGAGACCTGGTCGAGGTATCGGTGACAAGCGATGTCGACGACGAACTGCACCTCCACGCCTACGACGCGATCGTCCACCTGCACGCCGGTGGCATCGCCTCCCTGCTGGTGGAGGTCACGATCCCCGGGGTGTTCGAGGCGGAACTCCACGAGGCCGGCTACCGCATCTTCGAACTCCAGGTGTCGTGACACCATCCGCCGACCTGATCGTCCTGGCCCACGGCGTCGGCGGACGCAGCGACCTGCCCATCCCCGAGTGGCGGGCAGCATGGGGCGCCTTCGTCATCCTGGTCCTGTCCTTCGCGGCGCTCGGCCTGCTCTGGCCGAAGGCCCTCCTCCGTAGCGCTGCCCGGGGTCGCCACCTTGGAACCGGTGCCGACCGTGTGACCCGACTGCTCGGGGTGGTCGCCGGGATCGTCGGGGCGGTCCTGTCCACGGTCGTGCTGTCGGCCGGCCTGATCGGACCCGACACGAACGTGTCGAACATCGCCCCCGTGGGGGTATACGTCGTCTTCTGGGTCGGCGTGCCGCTCCTGTCCGCCCTGCTGGGGGACATCTGGCGCGCCTTCAGCCCCTGGGAGGCCCTGGGTCGACTCGTGGACGCGTCCCCCCGGGCCTTGCGGCCGGCGCCGGGTCTGGTCGGTGCCGGCTGGCCGGCACTGATTCCGGTCGGTGCCTTCCTCTGGCTCGAGTTGGCCTACCACGACGGTGCCCGTCCTCGGGTTCTCGCCTGGGCAGGCATTGCCTACACGGTCTGCCTCCTGGCGCTGGCCCGACGGTCCGGTTGGGCCGTGGCCAGGCGGTCGGAGGGCTTCGGCGTGCTGTTCGGTGCCGTGGGGGCGGTGTCGCCCCTGTACCGCAGCGACGGGCGACTGCGAATCCGGCCCCCGTTCTCGGGCCTGGCACGGCTCGAAACGCCCACTCCGGTCGTGGCGATACTGCTCGTGGCGATCGGCGGCACGGCATTCGACGGCTTCTCCCGTACCCGCTTCTGGGGCGACATCCTGACCGGGCGGTCCGGTTGGGAGGCGACGCTCGTCAACACGGTCGGCCTGGCCTGGGTCGTTCTGCTCGTCGGCCTCGCCTACCACCTGGCCTGCCGTGTCGGTGGACGGGTCACCGGCGACCAGAATGCGGCTGAGCGCTTCGGCGTCAGCCTCGTTCCGATCCTCCTCGGCTACTCCGTGGCGCACTACTTCTCGCTGCTCCTGCTGGAGGGCCAGGCCTTCCGATCGCTGCTCTCGGACCCGTACGGACGCGGGTGGAACCTGTTCGGCACCCTCGGCGATCCGATCGACTGGACGTTGGTGTCCACGACGGTGGTGGGATGGGTCCAACTGGCGGCCATCCTCGTGGGGCACATGGTCGCGGTCGTGGTCGCCCACGATCGGGCGATCGAGGCGTGGCCCCCGGCCAAGGCGATGCGGAGCCAGTACCCGATGCTGGTGGTGATGGTCGCCTACACGATGGTGGCGTTGGTACTGGTTGCCGGCTGATCTGTCCTTGCCAGTATCGAACATATGTTCGATACTGGTGGAATGGGACTGCCGGCCGGCCACGCATCCACGCTTCCCGACAACCCGTCGGCCGAGGGGCCTGCTCCCGCCCGGCGCTCCCACCCGCACTCCCTCGCCGAGGCGGCCCGCCGTGCCCGTACGGGGGCCCCGGCCGGCGAGCGCACCCTGCCGGTGTCCCCGGCCCTGGCCGACCTGCTGCCCGACGGCCTGCGGCGGGGGAGCACCGTCGGGGTGGCCGGTCCCGGAGCCCGCTCCCTCGCCCTCGCCCTGATCGCCGAGGCCACCGCCACCGGCTCGTGGGCGGCGGTGGTCGGCGACCCCGACCTCGGCTTCGCCGCAGCGGCCGAGGTCGGGGTGGCCCTCGCCCGCCTGGCCGTGGTCGACCTGTCCGGCCCGACGGCATCGCGACAGTGGGGGGCCGTGGTGTCCGCCCTCGTCGGTGGCCTCGACCTGGTGCTGGTCGCCCCCCGCCGGCAGGTCCGGGCCGCCGACGCCCGACGCCTGGCCGCCCGGGCCCGCGAGCGGGGCTCGGTGCTGATCCGGATCGGGGACGCCCCGTGGCCCGATCGTCCCGACCTCGAACTGGCCCTGGGCGGCGCCACCTGGGAGGGGCCCGAGGACGGCTACGGACGTCTGCGGTGTCGACGGGCCGAGGTCGTCGCCACCGGCCGGGGGCGCAACGCCCGGGAGCGCCGGGTGTTGCTGCTGCTCCCGGACGCCCGGGGAGTTCCCTCCCTTCCGTGAACTCCGGTCCCCGCACCCTGGTCGTCCGCTGCCCCGACTGGTCCCTGACCGCCCTCGGGGTGGCGTCCGGCGAGCCGGCGCTCATGCTGGCCGCCGGCCGGGTGGCCGCGGCCTCGGGGGCGGCCCGGGCCGCCGGAGTGGTCCGCGGGCAGCGCCGCCGCGAGGCCCAGGGGTGCTGTCCCGAGGTGGCCGTCCTCGAGCGCGACGAGGCGACGGAGGCCCGACGCTTCGAACCGGTGGTCGTCGCCCTCGAGGACGTGACCCCGTGGGTGGAGGTGTCCCGGCCCGGGGTCTGCGCCTTCGGGGTCCGGGGGCCGTTGCGGCTGCTCGGCGGCGAGGCGGCGCTGCTGGCCCGCACCGCCGAGGTGGTCGAGGCGGCGCTCGACGCCGCCGTCGGCCCCGCCCACCCGGGCTGTCGCCTGGGGGTCGCCGACGGCCGGTTCGCCGCCGACCTGGCGGCACGGGCGGCGGGCGCCGGCATCGCGGGGGCGGTCGTGGTGCCGGCCGGTGGCAGTTCGGCATTCCTCGCCCCCCAGCCGGTCGGGGTGCTGGGCCGCCCAGACCTGGCCGACGTGCTGGTTCGGCTGGGCCTCACCACCCTCGGGGCCTTCGCCGCCCTGTCGGCGACCGACGTGGTCGGGCGCTTCGGGGCCGAGGGGCAGGCCGTCCACCGACTGGCCGCCGGCCTAGACGGGACCCCACCGCAGGTCCGTCGCCCGCCGCTCGACCTGGCCGTGGCGGTCGACCTGGACCCGCCGGTCGACCGGATCGACCGGGTCGCCTTCGCCGCCCGGGCCCTGGCCGAGCAACTCCACGACGACCTGCGGGGCCGGGGCCTGGCCTGCACCCGGGTGGTGGTCGAGGCCGAGACCGAACACGGCGAGCGGCTGGTCCGCTGCTGGCGTGACGAGGGGGTGCTCGGGGCATCGGCCCTGGCCGACCGGGTCCGCTGGCAGATGGAGGGCTGGCTGCACGGCCCGCCGGCGATCCGGCCCACCGCCGGGCTGGTGCGCCTTGCCCTGCTGCCCGACGAGGTGGTGCCGGCCACCGGCCGCCAGGCGGGGTTCTGGGGCGGGGCAACGGCGGCCGACGAGCGGGCGGCCCGGGCCCTCGCCCGGGTGGTGGGCCTGCTGGGCGAGGGGTCGGTGCGGCTGCCCGAGTGGCGGGGTGGGCGCGACCCGGCGGACCAGCTGGTCCTGGTTCCCCTGACGGGTGGGGTGGGGGAGGTCGGCCGAGTCGACGCCCCGCCGGCCGATGCCCCGCCCTGGCCGGGGGTGCTGCCGCCACCCTCCCCGGCGGCGGTCCATGCCGATCCGCCGCCGGCCGAACTCCTCGACGGCCGGGGTCGCCCGGTCCGGGTCGACGGCCGCGGGGTGCTGTCGGCAGCGCCGGCCATGCTCCGGGTGGAGGAGGGGGAAAAGGCGCAGGTCGCTGCCTGGGCGGGTCCGTGGCCGGTGGACGAGCGCTGGTGGGACCCGCTCCGCCGTCGCCGCCGGGTCCGCCTGCAGGTGGTGGTCGGCGACGGTGTGGCCAGGCTTCTGGTGCTCGAGGCCGAGCGTTGGCGGGTGGCGGCTACCTATGACTGAACCGTGCGACTGGGGCTAATGTCCCGGATCACCACAGCCGAGGTATGGAGCACGACAAAGGTGACAGAACCCGCACGCGAGGAGATGGACTGGACGAGGTACGGCGTTGCCGTACGCGAACTCGCACAAATGGTGGCAGACGACGGCTTTCGGCCCGACATGATCCTGGCCATCGCCCGGGGAGGGCTCTTCGTGGCCGGGTCCCTCGGCTATGCGCTGGCAGTGAAGAACCTCTACGTCATGAACGTCGAGTACTACACGGGTGTCGACGAGCGTCTCGACCTGCCGGTGATCCTGCCGCCCTACGTCGACTGGGTCGACCTCGGCGATGCGAGCGTCCTGATCGCCGACGACGTGGCCGACACCGGCCACACCCTCGACCTGGTGCGCAACAGCGCCCTCGAACGGGTCGGTGAGGTGCGCTCGGCTGTGCTCTACCAGAAGCCCCAGTCGGTGGTCGACTGCGAGTACGTGTGGATGCACACCGAGCGGTGGATCAACTTCCCGTGGTCGACCGAGCCACCGGTGGTCGACGTGGGAACGGCCGCCCACCAGGTACTCGACGCCTGAGGGCTGCGCCCGGGCTATGCGTGGATCGGGGCCCGTTGCTCGGACCAGCGGGCTTCGGCCTCGAGTTGGGATCCGACGGCGATGAGCAGGTCCTCGCGGCCGTAGGCACCCACCAGTTGTACGCCGACGGGAAGCCCGTCGGAGGATCCGAGTGGCAGCGAGATGCCGGGCTGGCCGGTGGTGTTGAACGGCGAGGTGAACACGGCGTACGGCATCGAACCCTTCGAGCCACGGATCGGGTCGTCGTCGGTGGGGGTGAGCTCTCCGATCGGGGGTGGTGGCAGGGCCGTCGTCGGGGTGACCAGCAGGTCGAACCCCGACTCCCACCACTCGGCCATGGTGCGGCGGAAGGTGCCCATGATCCCCTGCGCCTTCGCATAGTCGACAGCCGACACGCCCCGGCCAAGCTCGGCTAGGAACCAGGTGCCGGGCTCGACGTCGTCCTCGGTGACCTCCCGGCCCAGTTGACCGCCGAGGAACTCGAGGCTCAGGACGGCTCCAACGCCCCAGTTGACGCTGAAGGCCCAGCCCAGTTCGTCCAGCTGCTCCAGGGCCGGTGGGTGGGCCTGTTCAACGTCGTGCCCGAGTCCCTCCAGCATCGAGGCGGTGCGTCGGGTCGCCTCGGCGCAGTCGGGGTGGATCTCGGTGCGGGGGCTGTGGTCCATGAACCCGATGCGGAGGCTGCCGGGGTCGCGGCCCACCTGCCCGGCCCATGGGCGGCCGTGGTCCGGGGCGATGACTCCGTCGCCGAGGAACGGGATGGCGGTGGCGTCGAGGATGGCGGCGCAGTCGCGCATGGTGTGGCACACCACGTGCTGGACCGAGACACCCCACTCCTCCTTGACCGGACCCATCGAGACGCGTCCCCGTGAGGGCTTGAGGCCGACGAGGCCGCACATGGCGGCAGGGATGCGGATCGAGCCACCGCCGTCGCTGGCGTTGGCGGCGGGGAGCATGCCCGATGCCACCGCTGCGGCGGCACCACCTGAGGATCCGCCGGTGCCATACCCGGTGTTCCACGGATTCCTACAGGGCCCGTAGGCGAGCGACTCGGTGGTGGCCACGAGGCCCAACTCCGGCGTGTTGGTCCGTCCCACGATGACGAAGCCCGCCTCCTTGTAGCGGGTGACCATATTGGAGTCGATGGTCGAGTGGTGGTCGGCGTCCTTGAGGGCCTGGATGCCGGCGTGGTGGGGTCGGCCGGCCTCCTCGGCCCAGAGGTCCTTGAGCAGCATCGGCACGCCGCGGAACGGCCCGTCGGGGAGGTCCGGGGAGGCCGCCAGGGCGAGGGCGTCCTCGAAGTGCCGGTGGATGACGGCGTTGAGGTCGCCATCGAGCCGCTCGATCCGGTCAATGGTGGCCTGGACCACCTCGACGGGGGAGAGGTCGCCGCTTCGGATGTGGTCGGCCAGGCCGACGGCGTCCTTGCGGGCGAGTTCGTCGTTCGTGGGGGAGTCGCTCATGGACGGAAGGTAACCCGGCGGGCCCTACTAGTCCTCTTCGGCGCGCTCCAGGTAGTTGTAGATGGTGAAGCGGCTGACGCCGAGCGCCTCGGCGATGTCCTCCACGGACTTGCGCAGCGTGAATGCCCCCCATTCGCTGAGCAGGGCGACGGCTGCCTGCTTCTGGTTGCGGTCCATGTCGGGGCAGGCGACGCCGAGCTCCTGCGAGGCCGCTTCGAGGAGTCGGTCGAGGGCGTGGTGAAGGTCGGGGCGGCGTAGGCCGCCGACGAGCTCACCGTCCCAGAACAGTGGGATGTCCGCCTCGTTCAGGTCGTCTGGTGCGAGCAGGTTGGCACCGAGCGCGTCGGCCATGGGGCCCAGGGCGTTTAGCAGGGGATGCGCCACACCCCACAGCGTAGGCTCAGGCGCACGCGTTGACAAATTGTTGAAATGACGGCAGCATGGAGGCCATGTCCGTGACCATCGCGCGCACCGTCGATGACGCCTGCGCGGCCCTCGCCGAACGGCCCGACGCCCTCCTGCTGGCAGGCGGCACCGACCTCATGGTCGGCGTCAACCGGGGACAGGTCAGGTTCGACGATGTCGTCGTCCTCGACCGGGTCGATGAACTGCGCGGCTGGCGACGGGAGGGCGACGAACTCGTGCTCGGCGCCGGCCTGACCTACGCCGAGATGGTTCGCGGCGAGATCCCGACGCTGGTGCCCGCACTCGCCCAGGCCGCCCGCACCGTCGGCTCGCCGCAGATCCGTAACGCCGGAACACTCGGTGGCAACGTCGCCACGTCCTCGCCAGCCGGTGACACCCTGCCGGTGCTCACGGCCCTCGACGCCACCATCGACCTCCGGTCATCGCAGGACACCCGCCAACTGCCCATCAGCCGGTTCGTCACCGGCGTCAAGCAGAACGCCCTCGAACCGGGCGAGCTGATCGAAGCGGTCCGGGTCCCCGTTCTCGACGGACCCCAGGAGTTCCTCAAGGTCGGCACCCGTAATGCCATGGTCATCTCTGTCGTGTCCCTGGCACTCGTGGTCGACCGCTCCGGACGCAACGTGCGCGTCGGCCTGGGCACGGTGTCCCCGGTGCCGCTGCGTGCCGTCGAGGCCGAGGCACACGTCGCCGGATGCATCGACTGGGACACCGGCTCAGTGCCCGACACTGCCGACGTCGATCGGTTTGCCGCACTGGCCGCCGGGGCAGCACGCCCGATCGATGACCATCGCGGTACCGCCGCCTACCGCAGCCACGCCGTCGGCGTCCTCGCCAGGCGGGCGCTGTTGCGGGCCTTCCCGGGAAGTGCACCGTGAGCACCGACCCCTACGTGCTGCGGGTCAACGGTGGCGACCATCAGGTCCCCGACGCCTACCTCGGCGAGAGCCTCCTCTGGGTGCTGCGCGAACGCCTCGGCCTGCCGGGCTCGAAGAATGCATGCGAGGAGGGCGAGTGCGGTTCCTGCTCGGTCCAGGTCGACGGCGAGCTGGTCTGCTCATGCCTCGTGCTCGCCGCCGCAGCGGTCGGCCGCGAGGTCACCACGATCGAGGGCATCGCCCCCGGAGGCGGTCTGGCAGACGTACAGCGGGCCTTCGTCGAGGCCGGCGCCGTGCAGTGCGGCTTCTGCACCCCGGGGCTCCTCATGGCCGTCGACACCCTGCTCGACGACCTGCCCGACGACGGTTCCGACCCCGATGACCTCACCGTCCGGGAGGCCATCAGCGGCAACCTCTGCCGCTGCACCGGCTACGGCCGCATCCTCGAGGCCGTCTCGATCGCCGCGGACATCCGACGGGGGGGTCGCACATGACCGACACGCGGATCGAACAGCGCGCACCCCGTATCGGCGAGAGCGCCCCGCGGCCCGACGGCATCCCCAAGGTCGATGGATCGTTCACGTTCTCGAGCGACCTCTGGCACGACCGCATGCTCTGGGGAGGCACCCTCCGCTCACCCCACCCGTCGGCACGCATACGGTCGATCGACATCGGACCGGCGGTCGCCGTCGCAGGCGTCTACGCCGTACTCACCGCCACCGACGTGCCCGGCAACCCCGACTACGGACTGGAGCACGCCGACCAGCCGGTGCTGGCAACCGATGTCGTGCGATACGAGGGCGAACCGGTCGCCATCGTCGCCGCCGACCACCCGGAGGCCGTCCGTCTTGCACTCGACGCCATCGTCGTCGACTACGAGTTGACAGCACCGCTCGTCGACCCCGGTAAGGCCGAGTCGTCTGATCCGATCCATCCCGACGGCAACCTCATCCGTCGAATCCACCTCAGCCACGGTGACCAGGACGTCGTCGGCGAGGTCGTCGTCGAGGGCACCTACGAGGTGGGCATGCAGGACCAGGCGTTCCTCGGGCCCGAATCCGGCCTTGCCGTGCCCGCCGAGGACGGCGGCGTCGACCTCTTCATCGCCACCCAGTGGCTACACGGAGACCGCGACCAGGTCGCCGCCTGCCTCGGAATCGAACCCGACCTCGTGCGCCTGACGCTGGCCGGCGTGGGCGGGGCGTTCGGCGCCCGTGAGGACCTCAGCCTCCACGTCCACCTCTGTCTGCTGGCCCTGTACACCCGTCGCCCCGTGAAGATGGTCTATTCACGCGAGGAGTCGTTCCACGGGCACGTGCATCGGCATCCGGCCCGCATGTGGTACCGCCACCACGCCGACCGGGCAGGGAACCTGGTACGCGTCGAGGCCCGCCTGCTGCTCGACGGTGGCGCCTACGCCTCGTCCAGCAGCGCCGTGATCGCCAATGCCACCTGCTTCGCCGCCGGCCCCTACCGGATCCCGAGTGCCGACATCGAGGGCGTGGTCGTTCGCACCAACAACCCACCCTGCGGGGCCATGCGCGGCTTCGGCGCCGTCCAGACCTGCATCGGACACGAGGCCCAGATGGACCGCCTGGCCACCGCCCTCGGCACGGATCCCGTCGAACTGCGGATGCAGAACGTCCTGGCCCCCGGTGACCGCCTGCTCACCGGCCAGGTCATCACCGGTACCGCACCGGTCGCCGAGGTACTGGGCACCTGCGCCGACCACCCATCCGCCGCCACGCTCCCCTCAGATCCGATGTCCCTGCCGGGGGGTGCCGGCCGCACCGCCGACCCCGAGCACGTCCGTCGCGGCGAGGCGGTCGCCCTGGGCTTCAAGAACCTCCTGTTCTCCGAGGGGTTCGACGACTACAGCTCGGCCATATGCCGACTCGAGGACGGCATCGCCACCGTCACCTGTGCCTGCGCCGAAGTTGGCCAGGGCTTCGTGACCCTCGCCCAGCAGATCACCCGCGAGGTCCTCGGCGTCGACGATGTCGTGCTCGCCCCGGCGTCGACCGCCACGGTGGGTTCGGCCGGCTCCACCTCGGCCAGCCGCCAGACCTGGATGTCGGGCGGCGCCGTGCAGGCCGCCTGCGAAGAGGTCCGCACCACGCTCCTCACCCGCATCGCCGCCGAACACGGGGTCGACCCCGACGAGTTGGTCCTGGCCGACGGTCGGGTGATGAGCCTGGCCTGCGGCCTCGAGATCGACCTGGCCGAAGCGACCGCAGAGCCCGTGGAATCCGAGGTCGAGTTCCACCACGCCCCGACCTCGGCCCTCGACGAGAACGGCCAGGGCGACGCCCACGTGTCGTTCGCCTTCTCCGCCCACCGGGCGATCGTCGACGTCGACCGCGACCTCGGCCTCGTCAAGGTGGTCGAGCTCACCACCTCTCAGGACGTCGGCCGGGTCCTCAACCCGCTCCAGGCCGTCGGCCAACTCGAGGGCGGTGCCGCCCAGGGTGTCGGCCTCGCCGTCATGGAAGAGGTCCAGGTGCTCGACGGCCGGATCCGCAATGCCTCGTTCACCGACTACCTGGTGCCGACGGCGCTCGACATGCCCCCCGTCGAGATCGCCGCCCTCATCGAGGAACCTGAGCCCGGTGCGCCCTTCGGCGCCAAGGGGATCGGCGAATCGCCCAGCATCACGTCGACGGCGGCAGTGGTGGCCGCCATCCGTGCCGCAACCGACCTCGACCTCACCCACGTGCCGGTCCGACCGACCGACATCGCCCTGGCGGAGGCGTGAGATGACCAATGCCGACCTCCGCATCGACGGTGACCGCCTCCTGCGACGCATCGGGGACCTGGCCGCCATCGGCCCCATCGAAGGTGGGGGCTCGTGCCGCCTGGCCCTCACGGACGAGGACCGTGACGGTCGCGACCTGGTCGTCACCTGGATGCACGACCTGGGCCTCGACGTCGGCATCGACGGCATCGGCAACGTGGTCGCCGTCCGGCCAGGTCGCACCGACGCCCCACCCGTGATGACCGGCAGCCACATCGACACGGTGCGCACCGGCGGCCGCTACGACGGCAACCTCGGCGTCCTGGCCGGCCTCGAGGTCCTCGAGACCCTTGCCGAGCGGGGCATCGAGACCGACCACCCGTTCGCCGTCGCCTTCTTCACCGACGAGGAGGGCGCCCGCTTCCCGCCAGACATGCTCGGGAGCCTCGTCTACGTCGGCGGCATGGGCATCGAGGAGGCGCTGGACATCACGGGGATCGACGGTGCCGTCGTGGGCGACGAACTGGACCGCATCGGCTACCGGGGTCCGTACCCGTGTCCCGGTCCCGCCCCGCACGCGTTCGTCGAGTTCCACATCGAACAGGGCCCCGTCCTCGAGGCCGAGGGCGTCACCATCGGCGCCGTCACCGGCGTGCAGGGCATCTCCTGGACCGAATACACCGTGATCGGCCAGGCCAACCACGCCGGCACCACGCCGATGCACCTCCGCCACGACGCCGGATTCGCCGCAGCGGCCATCGTGACCCACGTGCGGGAGATCACCACCCGGATGGGCGACCGGCAGGTGGCCACGGTCGGCAGGCTCGAACTGCACCCCGACCTCGTCAACGTGGTCGCCGGCTCCGCCGTGCTCACCGTCGACCTCCGCAACACCGACGAGTCGCTCCTGCAGCAGGCCGAGGCCGACCTCGCCGGCTTCGTAGCCGACCTCGCTGCAGTCGAGGGGGTCGGGATCACCACCCGTTCGCTGGCCCGCTTCGAACCTGTCGTATTCGACGAGCGGGTGGTCGACACCGTGGCGGCCACTGCCGAGCGCCTCGGCCACAGCGTCGCCAGGATGCCGTCGGGAGCCGGCCACGACGCCCAGATGCTCGCCCGGGTCTGCCCGACCGGCATGGTCTTCGTACCCAGCCACGACGGCATCAGCCACAACCCCGCCGAGCACACCGACGCCGCCGACCTCGTTGCCGGCGCCGACGTGCTGCTCCAGACCATGCTCGCCCTCGACGGGGGAGCGGACACATGAACCGCATCGTCACCGTCGGCGCAGCACAGACCGGCCCCATCCAGCGTGACGACACCCGGTCCGAGGTCGTCGAACGGCTCATCGCCCTGCTCCGTCGGGGAGCCGACGCCGGTTGTGACCTCGTCGTGTTCCCCGAACTGGCACTCACCACCTTCTTCCCCCGCTGGTGGGTCGACGACCGGGCCGAGTTCGACCACTTCTTCGAGACCGAGATGCCCGGCCCCGACACGCAGCCGCTGTTCGACGAGGCCGCCCGCCTGGGCATCGGCTTCCACCTCGGCTACGCCGAACTCACACCCGAAGGGCAGCACTTCAACACGGCCATCGTGGTCGATCGACACGGCACCACCATCGGGAAGTACCGCAAGGTGCACCTACCCGGCCACCACGACCACCAGCCATGGCGCGAGTTCCAGCACCTCGAGCGCTACTACTTCGACCCTGGCGAGGGCTTCGGGGTGTTCGCCGGCTTCGGTGGAGTGCTGGGCTTGGCGATCTGCAACGACCGCCGCTGGTCCGAGACCTACAGGGTGCTCGGCCTGCAGGGTTGCGAGTTGGCGATGATCGGCTACAACACGCCGATCCACTACGCCCCCGACCCGAGCCAGGACGTGCTCCAGGGGTTCCACAACCGCCTCTGCCTGCAGTCGGGCGCGTACCAGAACGGGATGTGGGTGGTCGGCGTAGCCAAGGCAGGCGACGAAGAGGGCTGCGACCTGCTCGGTGAGAGCGCCATCTTCGCCCCGAGCGGCGAGGTTGCGGCCGCCTGCTCCACGGTCGGCGACGAACTGGTCGTCGCCGAATGCGACCTCGACCTGTGTGCCGACTACAAGGACACGCTCTTCGACTTCGGCTACTACCGGCGCCCCGAGGCATACGGCCCGATCACAGACCAGAAGGGCGTCATCGTTCCGCCCGAGGTGGCGGCCGCACTCGAGGATCCGGGAGGAGAAGGGACATGACGACGTTCGAGTTGAACGGAAGCACCGTCTCGGCGTCCGATGGCCACCCCCACCTGCTTTCGGCGCTACGCGACGAACTGGACGTGCTGTCGCCCAAGGACGGCTGCGCTCCGTCCGGCCAGTGCGGCTGCTGCACCGTCCTGCTCGACGGCAAGGCCCGGATCGCCTGCCAGACCTCGATGGAGAAGGCCGAGGGGGCCACGATCGTCACCCTCGAGGGCTTCGATGTCGCCGAGCGCGACCGTTACGCGGCGACCTTCGCCGCCCACGGGGCGCTGCAGTGCGGGTTCTGCACGCCGGGCATCTTGGTGCGTGCCAAGGCGCAGATCGACAAGAAGGGCAGCGCCCTCACGCGTGACGATGCCGCCCGCCACCTCGGCGCCCACCTCTGCCGCTGCACCGGCTACACGAAGATCCTCGACGCAGTCGAGTCCCTGGCCCGGAACGAGGTGCCGGTTGCGGCGCCCCGCGGCGGCATCGGGAGCAGCGGCATCAGGTACGAGGCCGCTGAGCTGAGCCTCGGCGACCGTCCGTTCATCGACGACCTGCGCCCGCCGGGGCTGCTCCACGCAGCCGTCCACCTCGCCGCCCATGCGCGGGCAGACGTGGTGCGGATCGACACCTCGGCGGCCGAGGCCGTCGAAGGCGTCGAGGCGGTGTACACCGCAGCGGATGTCCCCGGAGAACTCCGGGTCGGCATCATCCACACGGACTGGCCGGTGTTCATCCCCGAGGGTGGGCGCACCTCGTACCTCGGCGACGTGTTGGCCATCGTCGTCGCCGGCGACCGCGAGACCGCCCGGCGCGCTGCCACGCTCATCGAAGTCGGGTATGTGCCGCTGACCCCGTTCAGCGACCCGGTCGTCGCCGTGCGGTCCGAAGAGGGCGCCGTCTGGGATCTCGACGGCAACGTGCTGTCGGTGTCCACCTACGCGCGGGGCGACGCCGAGGCGGCACTCGCCGACTCGACACACGTGGTCGACGACATCTTCCAGACCCAGCGCATCGAACATGCCTTCGTGGAGCCCGAATCCACGCTCGCCGTCCCCTCCGACGACGGGTTGTACGTCTACTCGGGTGGCCAGGGCGTATGGGACGACCGCGACCAGGTCGCCTCCGTGCTCGGCATCGACTCCGACCGGATCACCGTCGAACTGGTGAGCAACGGCGGCGCCTTCGGCGGCAAGGAGGACATGTCGAACCAGGCCCAGACCTCCCTGGCAGCCTGGCTGCTGGGCCGCCCCGTCCGGTGCACGCTGTCGCGCGAGGAGTCTCTGCTCATGCACCCGAAGCGGCACCCGATCCGAATGGCCTACCGGGCCGGCTGCGACGCCGACGGGGTCCTGACCGGCCTGTGGGTCCGCATGATCGGCGACTCCGGCCCCTACGCCTCGGTCGGCATGAAGGTGCTCGAGCGGGCCGCCGGCCATGCCAGCGGCCCGTACGTGGTCCCGAACATCGACGTCGAGGCGACGGCAGTGCGCACCAACAACCCCGTCTGCGGCGCCTTCCGGGGCTTCGGTGCCAACCAGGCCCAGTTCGCCATGGAGGGCGTCATGGACCGCCTGGCTGCCGAGGTCGGCATCAGCGGATGGGAGATGCGCAGCCGCAACGTGATCGGGCCCGGTTCCGTCTGGGGACCCGGCCAGGTCATGGACGACGGCTGCCTCGGCGTCCGAGCCTGCCTCGACGACGTGCGTGGGGCGTATGACGAGGCAGTCGCGGCCGGTAGGCCGGTCGGCCTCGGGTTGGGCATCAAGAACTCCGGCCTGGGCAACGGCTTCAAGGAGATCGCCAGGGCCGTCGTGCACTTCCGTGGGGACGGCACGGTCGAGGTCCGCCACTGCTGGACCGAGATGGGCCAGGGGGTCCACACCGTCGCCCTGCAGGTGGCGGTCGAGGAACTCGGCATCGACCCCGAGCGGATCGAGGTCCTGGTCGACACCACACGCGAGCTCGGCGCCGGCCAGACGACCGGAAGCCGTGGCACCCTCATGGGTGCCGGCTCGGTCGCCGACGCCTGCCGCCGGGCCGTCGCCGACGGTTGCCGGGTGGGCATCGACTACGAAGGCGAATACAGGGTCGACTGGACCAACTCGATGAACGACGGACTCGAGCACCCGGTCATCCACTCCACGTTCGGCTATGCCGCCCAACTCGTGATCCTCGACCCCGAGACCGGCGACGTCGACCGGGTCGTGGCCGCCCACGACGTCGGACGGGCCGTCAACCCGATGCTGTGCGAGGGCCAGGTCGAGGGGGCCGTCCACATGGGCCTCGGCTATGCACTCACCGAGGGGTTTCCCACGGACGAGGACGCACGTCCGTGCAACGCCACCCTGCGCAGCCTCGGCATCCTGCGCCCCAGGGACGTACCCCCCGTCGACGTGCGTCTCATCGAGTCACCGCAGCCCGACTCTCCCTACGGGATCAAGGGCGTCGGCGAGATCGGCCTGGTGCCGACTGCCGGTGCAGTGGCCGCCGCCCTCCACGCCCACGACGGCGAATGGCGCAACGAACTGCCCATGGCCGCACCGCAGCAGCGCGAGCACTGGGCCGACTGGGACGGCCGATGACCGACCCGGCCGACTCGGCGACCACCCCGGGGCTCGTCTGTGCCCACCACCACCTCTATTCGGCGTTGGCCCGCGGCATGCCGGCGCCGTCGCGTACCCCCGGCGACTTCGGCGACATCCTCGAGTTGGTCTGGTGGCGCCTCGATCGGGCGCTCGACCTCGAGTCGATCCGCTGGTCGGCGATGCTCGGCGCCCTCGAGGCGCTCGAACGCGGCTGTACGGCGATCATCGACCACCACGAATCGCCGGAGGCGATCGAGGGCTCACTCTCGGTGATAGCCGACGCCTGTGCCGAGGTCGGGGTGCGGGTCGACTGCAGCTACGGCGTCTCCGACCGCCACGGCCCCGACGGCGCACGCCGGGGCCTCGCCGAGAACGCCCGCTTCCTCGCCGATGGCGGCAGGGGACGCGTTGGCGTGCACGCAGCGTTCACCTGCACCGACGAGACGCTCGAGGCCGCAGCCGGCATCGCCACCGACCATGGCGTGGGCGTCCACGTCCACGTCGCCGAGGGAGCCGTGGATTCCGGAGCCGCCGACCGGTTGCGCCACCTCGCCGCCGATGACTGGCTCGTGGTCCACGGCGTGCACCTCGACGACGACCACGGCCTGGCCGGCACGATCGTGCACAACCCGCGATCCAACATGAACAACGCCGTCGGCTATGCCCGCCCCACCCGGTTCACGAACCCGGTGGCGCTGGGTTCCGACGGAATCGGCGCCGACATGCTCGACGAGTTCCGGGTCGCCTACGCCCGCCACCGCGAACACGACGTGACCGCCTCGCCCGAGGTCGCCTGGGGCTGGCTGGCTGCCGGCTGGGACCTCTTCCCCGAGGCCCGGCACGACCGGGTGACCTGGAACTACGATCCGATGGACCCGTGGCGGCTGGCTTTCACGCCCGGCGCCGGCCCGACCGGGGTCGAGGTCGACGGCGAGACCGTGTGGACCGATGGCGCACCCACGAGGGTCGATGCCACGGAGGTGCGGGCACGGGCCGCCGAAGAAGCCACCCGGCTGCACCGCCGGCTGGACGAGATCTGAATCCGTAACGAGTGGAGGAACCACGACCATGACCCGACTGGCCATCTACCTCCAGGATGCCCACACCATCGGTGAGGCGATCGAGTTCACGCAGTACGCCGAGCAACGGGGCTTCGAGGCCGTCTGGCAGGCCGACTCGCGTCTCGTGCGCGACGCCGTCGTCCCGATGGCCGCCTTCGCCGCCTGCACCGACACCATCAAGATCGGATCGGGGGTCGTGGACTGCTGGACCCGCAACCCCGCACGGCTGGCCTCCACCTTCTCGACACTCGACGACCTGGCCCCCGGGCGGGTGCTGCTCGGCATCGGCGCCTGGTGGGACCCGCTGGCCGCCAAGGTGGGCATCGAGCGCAAGCGCCCGCTGGGCGTCATGCGTGAGGTGGTGACGGTCGTCCGGGCACTGCTGGCCGACGAGACCGTCACCTTCGACGGCGACTACGTACACCTCGACGGCGTCGAACTCGACTACGTGTACCAGGAACGTCGCCCCAAGGAGGTGCCGATCTACATCGGCGCCACGGGTATGAAGATGATGGAGTTGACCGGCGAGATCGCCGACGGCGTGGTGCTCAACTACCTCGTGTCGCCCGAGTACAACCGGCGGGCCATGGAGGCCCTCGAGGTCGGGGCCGCCAGAGCGGGCCGCAGCATCGACGACCTCGACCGGCCACAACTGGTGGTCTGCTCGGTGGCCGACACACGCGAGGAGGCACTCGACGGTGCCCGCCTCATGGTCACCCAGTACCTCGGCCAGCAGCCCCACATCATGAAGGCCTCGGGCGTCCCCGAGTCGCTGCTCGAGGAGATCGGCCGGGTCCTCACCTGGCCGGCCACCCACGAACAGGTCGAGGCGGCCTCGAAGCTCGTGCCCGACGACATCGTCCAGATGATCTGTGCCGCGGGCACGCCGGACGAGGTTCGTGAGAAGGTGGGGCAGTACATGGCCGATGGCTGTACCTGTCCGATCCTCTATCCGCTGGGACCCGACGTGCACATGATGGTCGACGTGTTCGCCGACTGGACGCCCTGATGGCACGGACGGGGCGCTGATGGCCCGACTCGTCGTACGCGGTGCCCGCTACCCGGGCGACATCGCCGTCGAGGACGGCTTCATCGCGGCAGTCGGCTCGGTGGAGGCGGCCCCGGGTGACGAGGTGCTGTCCGCCGATGGCGACATCGTCACGGCAGGGCTCGTCAACACCCACCACCACCTCTACCAGTGGATGACCAGGGGCCGGGCGACCGGTTGCAACCTGTTCGACTGGCTGGTGCACCTCTACCCGATCTGGAACCGCCTGTCGGTCGATGACGTACGGGCGGCGGCCCTCGTCGGCCTGGGCGAGTTGGCAGCCACCGGGTGCACGACTGCGTCCGACCACCACTACCTCGTGCCCGGGGGCGACGACTCGGTGTTCGATGCCATCGCCGATGCCGCCGGCGAGGTGGGCATACGGCTGTTCCTCTCCCGAGGGTCCATGGACCTGGGGGAGAGCCGGGGTGGCCTGCCGCCCGACCGGGTGGTCGAGGATCGCGATGCCATCCTCGCCTCGACCGAGGCGGTCGCCGTCCGCCACCACGACGGCGACATGGTCCACGTGGTCGTGGCACCGTGCAGCCCTTTCTCGGTTACCACCGAACTCATGGTCGAGTCGGCGGAACTGGCACGCAGGCTGGGACTGCGCCTCCACACCCACCTCTGCGAGACCGTCGAGGAACAGCAGCACTGCCTCGAGCGCTTCGGCCGACGACCCGTCGAGATGCTCGAGGAGTGGGGGTGGGTCGGTGACGACGTCTGGCTGGCCCACGGCATCCACATCGAAGACGCCGAGATGGGCATCCTCGGTGCCGCCGGCACAGGCATTGCCCACTGTCCCTCGTCCAATGCCCGGATCGCCGCCGGCACGTGCCGGGTCACCGACCTGATGGCCGCCGGCTGCCCGGTCGGCCTGGGCGTTGACGGCGTGGCCTCGAACGAGGTGGGCGGCCTGTTCCCCGAACTGCGCCAGGCCCTCTACACGGCCCGGCTCCGGGAGATGAGGCCCGACGCCCTCATGCCGTCCGACGTCCTCGAGATCGGCACGCACGGAGGCGCCCGGTGCCTCGGCCTCGACGACGTGGGACGCCTGTCGCCGGGAATGCGGGCCGACCTGGTGGTCTGGCCGGGCGACGACCTGGGCGACGTCCACGACCCGCTCGCCGGCCTGGTGCTGGGCCCGGACCGCCGGGCCCGCCACGTGCTCGTCGGCGGCAGGTCGGTGGTGACCGACGGCTTGCTCGTCGGCGTCGACCTGGCGGCCGCCCACCGCGACCTCGCCGAACGCGCCAGGCGGCTCTGGTGAGCGGAGCCCACGCCGGTGGGCCATGATGGCGGTGTGACCGCCACCGCAGAGTTCACGATCGAGCCGTTCGTCGACGGCGCCCCCGGCCCGCACGTCCAGGCCGCCATCGCAGTCGCCGAGGAGGCCGGACTCGAGGTGGAGGTTGGCCCGTTCGGCACGTCGGTGACCGGCGAGACGCCGGTCGTGGTGTCCACCGTGGACGCCGTACTGCGGGTTGCCGTCGAACACGGCGCCACCCGTGTCTCGCTGCAATTGACTGTCGATCCGATGTCCGAATGAGGGTCGGATGCATCCGCCGAAGGTGGACCGGATCCACGATCGCCACAGGAGAGGAGCCCCGATGAACCGACGCCTGATGTGGCTGCTGGGCACCGTTGCCCCATCCCGTGGTTCCGAGGGCGTATCCACGACCAGGACGGCTACGAGGCCGTGGCCGCCGGCGAGGCCCTCGAAGACGGCGCCATGCTCGGCATGGAATTCTTCGTCCATGGCGCCATCGGGACACTCGGGTAGAAGAGTTTGACCAGTACCCGCCCCACACGGTCGGTCAGGAGGGGTCCCCCCTCGCCCTCCCGGGCGTCCGGCCGCCTTGAGATCCTGCTGGACTCGCCATGACCCAGACCGCCGCCGTCGAACTGGTCGACATCTGGAAGCGGTTCCCCGGTGTCGTCGCCAACGCCGGCGCCCACCTGCGGATCGACCGGGGAACCGTCCACGCCGTCCTCGGCGAGAACGGGGCGGGCAAGTCCACGTTGATGAACGTGTTGTCCGGCGTGTACCGGCCCGACGAGGGGGAGGTGCGCCTCGACGGGGTCCTGCACCGCTTCCACACCCCGGCCGATGCACTGGCGGCGGGTATCGGGATGGTCCACCAGGAGTTCCGCCTGGTCCCTTCGTTCACCGTCGCTGAGAACGTGGTCCTCGGTGCCGCCGAGCGCATCCTGCGTCGCCAGGAAGTGGAGGCCCGTGTCGACGAACTGGCCCGCCGCTTCGGCCTCGCCACCGAGCCGGACCGCCCGGTCTGGCAACTGTCGATGGGGGAGCGGCAGCGCGTCGAGATCCTCAAGGCCCTGTGGCGCGATGCCCGGATCCTCATCCTCGACGAGCCGACCGCCGTACTCACGCCCAAAGAGGCCAACGAGCTCGGTGGGGTGCTCCGACACATGGCCGACGACGGCCGTTCCGTGATCTTCATCAGCCACAAGTTGCACGAAGTCACGGGGTTCTGTGATGTGGCGACCGTGCTGCGCGGCGGTGAGACCGTCGCCGCATCGCTCCCGGTCGCCGAGACCGACGCCGCCACCCTGGCGGGCCTCATGGTGGGATCGACCTCGCTGGCCGGCGAGCGGCCCCCGGCACGGGCACCGGGCGAGGTCCGACTGGCTGTGTCCGGGCTCTGTGCCCTGGGCGACCGTGGACTCCCCGCCGTCCATGACATCAACCTGGAGGTCCGCTCCGGAGAGATCGTCGGGATCGCCGGTGTGGCGGGCAACGGGCAGCGGGAACTGGCCCAGGTCCTCGCCGGGCTGCGATCCGCCACGGACGGAACCGTGGACCTGGGTGGGAAGGACGTCACCACCGACCCGCCGCGTCGGCGCTTCGGTTCCGGACTCTGCTACATCCCCGAGGACCGCCTCGGCGTGGGCCTCGCCCCGCGACTCTCGGTCGTCGAGAACGCCGTCCTGCGCTCCTACGCACAGCACCGACGGGGACCGTTCCTCCTCGAGGCCAGCATGACCGCACACTGTCAGGACCTCGTCGACCGGTTCGGAGTCCGGACGGGCCCGCTGGGCGATCCCGTTGCCGGGCTCTCCGGGGGCAACCTGCAGCGCCTCCTCGTGGGCCGCGAACTGGGCAGCGGTCCGGGTGTCGTCGTGGCCGCCCAGCCCACGCGCGGCCTCGACGTCCAGGGGGTCAAGGCCATTCAGGACCTGCTCGTGGCCGAGCGGGACACGGGGACAGCGGTGTTGCTCATCTCCGAGGACCTCGACGAACTCCTGACGCTCTCCGACCGCCTGCTGGTCATGCACCAGGGCCGCATCCTGGCCGAGTTCGATCCGAGGAATTCGGAGCGGAGCGTCATCGGTGAGGCGATGGCGGGTCACCTTCCCGAGGAGGGGGCGGCATGAGGCGGCCGGTCCTCGTCCGGCGCGATCGACCCGTTCGTGGTGGGCAGCCCCTTGCTTTCGCCGTCGGCCTGGTCGTGGCGCTCCTCGTGGGCGCCGTCCTGCTCATGGCGGCGGGCCACGAGCCGATGCGCGTGTACCAGCGCATGTTCGAGAAGTCGCTCGGAGACTCGAATGCCTGGTCGCTCACCCTGAACCGGGCGGTGCCGCTGGGACTTGCGGGACTCGCCGTGGCCGTGGCCGGTTCGATGGGGCTCTGGAACATCGGGGCCGAGGGTCAGATCCTGGCGGGGGCCATGGGCGCCGCATGGGTTGCCCGCATCGGTGGGACATGGCCGGGCCCGATGCTCCTGACAGGGATGCTCGTGGGCGCCATCGTCGGTGGCGCCCTGCTGGCCCTGGTCCCGGCCGTGGCCAGGGCACGCATCGGCGTCAACGAGATCATCACCACGCTGATGCTCAACGAGATCGCCCTGCGCCTGCTCCAGTGGCTGATCCACGGGCCGTGGAAGGACCCCGCATCCTTCAACTTCCCGTTGACCCCGATGCTGCCCGACCAGGCACACCTGCCGATGCTGTTCGGGCGGGCGCACTACGGGGTCCTCATAGCAGGTGCGGTCATCCTGGTGTTCGGCGTCGTCGCCAGCCGCACGGCGTGGGGCTACGAGTTGCGGATCGCCGGCTCGTCTGCCGACACGGCCCGCTACGCGGGCATCTCGCTGAAGCGCAAGATCCTGACGGTTCTGCTGCTCAGCGGGGGCGTGGCCGGCCTCGCCGGAGGGGTCGAACTGTCCGGCACGGCCGACCGGCTCACAGAGGGCATCTCGAACGGTTTCGGCTATGCGGGCATCATCGTGGCCGCCCTGGCCCTGCTTCGACCGTCGGGCGTCGCAGTGGTGGCACTGCTCTTCGGTGCGGTCCAGGTCGGGGGCCAGAGCATCCAGATCATCGGGGTCCCGGCTTCGGTGTCGACGATCCTCCAGGCGTTCATCCTCTTCGGTGCCATCGGGGCCGGCGTGTTCGTCCGCTACTCGGTTCGGCTGATCCAGATGGGCGTCGACGCATCGGGCGAGGGGGAGGAGGCCGCATGACCGAGGCGTCGATGATCGGCCTGCTCGTGGCAACCGTCTCGTTCGGGGCGCTCCTCTACCTCGCAGCGCTGGGCGAGCTCATCTCGGAGAAGGCCGGGGTGCTCAACCTCGGCGTCGAGGGGATGATGGCCATGGGAGCGGTCAGCGCCTTCATGGCCGCCCACCAGACCGGCAACCCCTGGATCGGACTTGCGGTCGGCGTCCTGGCCGGAGCCCTGACGGGGTTCCTGCACGGCTGGTTCACGGTCGTGCTGGGCGCCGAACAGGTGGTTTCCGGCCTGTCGCTCACGATCCTCGGCCTGGGCTTCGCGGCGTACATGGGCAAGAACGTCGTGGGCCGTCCGCCGGGCGGCGTGCTGGCGCCGGTCGACTGGGGGCCCCTCACCGACATCCCGTGGGCAGGGCCGGTGCTGTTCGGCCAGGCGCCCTTCGTGTACCTGGCCGTGTTGGTCGGCCTGGCAACATGGTTCGTGCTGTCACGCACCCGAATCGGCCTGGCGCTGCGCGCCGCGGGCGAGTCGGCGTCCACCGCGGACGCTGCCGGACATTCCGTGGTTGGCCTGCGCCTGGGTGCCGTCGTGGTCGGGGGTGGCCTGGCCGGCGCCTCCGGTGCCTACCTGACCCTCACGCTCACCCCACAGTGGGCCGAGGGCATCACCGCCGGTCGGGGCTGGATTGCCGTTGCGCTCGTGATCTTCGGCGCCTGGCGTCCGGGCCGGGCCGCCGTGGGCGCCCTGCTCTTCGGCGGACTGCTGGCCCTCAAGACCCGTCTGCAGACCTTCGGCGTCGACTTCTCGCCGATCCTGCTGTCGATGCTGCCCTACGTCTTCACCATCACCGTGCTGATCGCCATCTCGGTCCGCTCGAGGAACCGCCCGTCTCCGGCGCCCGCCGCCCTCGGTACCACCTACCGTCGCGAGGAGCGCTAGCGCTCGACGCCGGTGAGGAGGACGACGGCTGGTTCGTCGGCGTCGATCGTGTGGTCTCGGCGGGTAGCCAGCAGGCCCGCCACACCTGCGGTGCCGGTCGGGTCGGCGGGCACGTCGGTGTGTGCATGAACCAGTCGGTGGGCCTCCGCTATGTCGGCCTCGGTCGCCACGACGGGAGCGGTCTCGTCCTCGAGCATCGTGGCGACGAGGGGCTGCCAGTCGTAGACGACGTCGTCGAGGATCCCGGTGGCCAGCGAGGACGGGTCGTGCCACGGCCACATGTGGGAGTCGTCGAACGGGTCGTCGGAGTCGACGGCGAGTGCGAATGCCCGAGCCAGGGGAGCGCAGCCTTCTGTCTGGACTGCGTGGAACCTGGGCCGGGCGGGCAGCACGTCGAGGTCGGTGGCGTCGGCGAGGGCCTGGATGCAACTGCTGGCCAGCGCCCCACCGCCCACCTGCACGACCAACTGCGATTCGTCGACGCCTGCTTCGGCCAGTTGCTCCGCCAACTCGAGGCCGAGTGTGCGGCCTCCGTCGAGCGTGAGCAGGTTGTCGGTGCCCTGACAGGTGAACGCCACAGCACCGTCGGCCACCAACTCGCGGACCCGCAGCACGCACGGGTCGCCGACCTCGTCCTCGCGGCGCTCGCAGACCCGGATGTCTGCGCCGAGGTCGGCGAGGCGATCGACGACGGCCGGGTCGGCCCAGACCGGGACGTGCACCGCCAACGGCCGTCCGGCTGCCAGGGCGATGACCGCTGCACCGAGTGCAGCGTTGCCGCACGAGGCGATGGCAAGCGGCGTTTCTGCGGGGACTCCCTGGACCTCGAGGTGGAGGGCCAGTCCGAACAGGTGGCGGGCCTTGTGGGTGCCCGACACGTTTCCGGTCTCGTCCTTGGCCCAGAGCCCGCCACGCTGGCCGAAGGCGGCCGCCAACTCCGACACGGGCAGGAGGGGCGTGGTGCGAAAGCCCGTGCCGTCCACCTCGGCCACGGCGTCGTCGAGGCGCCGGACCATGTCGACGTAGGCGCTGTCTGTGAGGGCGGCGGCGAGGGCGGCGTGGTGCGCCCAGAGCAGGTGGCGGAACCGGACGAACGGGTTGGGGTCGTCGCCGTGGGGCGTGTCGGGACCCGGCCAGGCGGAACCGGGCGGTGTGCCCAGCAAACCGGCCGGATGGGAGGGGGTCACGACCCGGAACGTACCCCGGTGCGGGCGTTGAACTCGTCGATCATGGCGTCCCAGACGGGTGCCATCCCCTGGATGCCCTGCCAGAAGCCCTGGTCGCGGCGGACCTCGAAGTCGTCGAGCTCGACACCCCGCTGTTCGACCCAGGTGAAGTAGCCCAGGTTGAAGATGCGGTTGCGTCCGGCCTCGTCGAGCATCTCGACATGGGAGGTGTCGGCACCGACCAGGTGCTCGTCGACGGCTGCCGCCGCCTCATCGGATCCGAAGCCCGTGGCGTAGCGGCCGGCAGCCATCGCCTCGCGCTCGCTGCCGTACATCTCGGCGCCGTCGGTGGCGACCGTGACCAGGGCATCGTCGGGGCCGAGGTCCAACTCCCTGGCGGTCTTGATGCATGCCAGTACGTTGCAGATGCTGGAGAGGCCGAAGTCGCCGAGCGTGGCGACGACGGCCTCGTCGACATCTCGATCGCCGGTGAGGTACGAACGGCCTTCGTCGGTGTTGAACACCATTCCGAGCTCGTCGCAGGCCCGGTCGCTGACAGCCACGACACCGTCCATGTTCGTGACGTTGTGGATCAGCGAGATGTGCTTGTCCCCGATGCCCTGGATGTTGTGCTCGCCGAAGCCGTTGTAGAGCATCGTCGGGCACTCGAGGGCCTCTACGCCGACGATTCGGGCACCGTGGTCGGACTTGAGCCGTTCACCGGCGGCAAGGGTGCCCCCCGACCCGGTGGCCGCCACGAAGGCCGCCAGGCGCAGGCCCGGGTTGGCCTCACGGTGGTGGAGGTAGAGGCTCTCTAGCGCACGGCCGGTCACCTCGTGGTGGCCGACGTGGTTGGCGAACTCGGTGAACTGGTTGAGGATGAAGTTGGCCGGGTCCTGCGACAGGTCGTCGCAGGTGTCGTAGATCTCCTTGACGTTGCTCTCGGAGCCCGGCGTGCGGATGATGTCGTCGGGGTTGGCGATCCAGGCCTCGAGCCATTCGAAGCGTTCGCGGCTCATGTTCTCGGGCAGCACGGCGACGCCACGGCAGCCCATGAGGGTCGAGATGGCCACCCCGCCCCGGGCGTAGTTTCCGGTCGAGGGCCAGATGGCACGGTGCTCGGTCGGGTCGTACTGGCCGGTCACCACCCGGGGCACGAGGCAGGCGTAGGCGGCCAGTACCTTGTGGGCACCGATCATCGGGAAGCGGTTGCCGAAGGCCACGATGATCGGGCTGTCGACGCCGGTGAGTTCTGCGGGAAGGACGACGTGCTCCGGCAGGTTGGTTCGGCCCCCGTCGAGGTCGTTGTACCAGTGGACCCGGAACAGGTTGCGGGGGTCGGCGGCGTTGCGGTCGACCCCGGCCAGGGAGGCGGTGACGTCGTCGGGGATGGTCGACGGGTCGGCCAGCTGGGCGAACGTGGGAAGCACGATGGCCTGTTCGCGGCAGCGGTCGACGCTGCGCCGATAGGACTGCTGGTCGACGATCCCGGTCAGGAGTCCGAATCGGCTGGCGTCGAAGGAACCGGTGTCTGTCATGCGCCGCAGGCTATCCCGCTGTTGTAATAGGGATTGACAAAAAGTTGAAGTGGGGTGACGCGGATTCCGACCAGCGGGATGCGAGCATGGGGGCATGTCCAGGCGGATTCTCCAGATCGGTATCACCGCGATCCTCGTCGTCCTCGGCATCTTGGTAGCGGCACGCTCGGCCGAGCCCTCGGTGCGACCGGTGCTGTGGCCGCCCCGCACCACCGTCGTCGAGGTTCGCAATGCGGCGCTTCCCGATCCGGTTGAGACGACCACCTCGAGTACCTCGACGACCACGAGTACGACCACCAGCGAGCCGCCCGCCACGACGACTACGAGTACGACCACCAGCGAGCCGCCCACCACGACCACCACTGAGCCCCCGCCCGACGAGCCTGTCGTCGACGAGTTGGCGGTGTTGGCAGGCCAGTACGGGTGGTTGGAGCAGGGCGACCGGGTGCGCGACCTTCAGGCGTTGCTGGGCCTTTCCGCCGATGGCGTCTACGGCGGTGCCACCCGCGCCGCCCACCTGGCCGAGGTGCAGGAGCGGGGCCTCGCCGCCGACGGCATTCCATCCGTACCCACCACGACCACGACCACGACCACGACGACCGAGGTGCCCATCGACGAGGAGGCGGTGCTCCTGTCCTCCTATGGCTGGAACGAGCGTGGTGCGGGGGTCAGGGTGCTCCAGCGGGTCCTCGGGGTCAGCGCCGACGGTCACTACGGGCCGACAACGCGGGCCGCCCACCTGGCCGAGGTGCAGGAGCGGGGCCTCGCCGCCGACGGCATTCCACCCGTACCCACCACGACCGTCGCCCCGACCACGACCGTCGTTCCGACCACGACCGTCGCCCCGACCACGACCGTGCCGTCGACGACAGTGCCCGAGACGCCCGTAGATGGGTCGACCGACACGACCACGACGACCGTGGCCCCGACCACGACGACCGTGGCCCCGACCACGACGACTGCCCCGTCGGTCTTCGGGGGGATGGGGGCCGAGATCGTGGCGCAACTGCTGGGCCAGCCCTGCATCGCCGACGGCGACCTGTCCGACTGCCCGCCCAACGTCGTCGACCTGGTCTCCGGACTGACCGGGGGATCGTAGGCACCCACCGGTTGGGTATCGAACATATGTTCGATACGGTTCTGCTGTGGAGTGGGACCGCCGTTCGTTGTCCGACTTGTCCCGGAGGGAGATGCCGTGGCGCGAGATCGAGCGCCGCCTGGCCGACCGGCCCGGAAAACCCCTGTCCGACCCGCCAGCACCCCCGCCCCACGCCCCACCGTCCCGTCGGATCGAAGGATCCGTCCCCTACGCCGAACTGCACTGCCACTCAGGCTTCAGCTTCCTCGATGGGGCCTCCGACCCGGCCGAACTGGTGGCCGAGGCGGCCCGGCTGGGCCTGACCGCCCTCGCCCTAACCGACCACGACGGTTTCTACGGCGTGGTCCGCTTCGCCGAGGCGGCCCGCGACCACGGCCTCCCCACCGTGTTCGGCGCCGAACTCTCGCTCGGGGCCGGGCCGCGGACCGGTACCCCCGACCCGGCGGCCGAGCACCTCCTCGTGCTGGCCGACGGCCCGACCGGCTACGCCCGCCTGGGGGCCGCCATAACCGAGGCCCAGATGGCCGGCCGCAAGGGCGCCCCCCGGCTCTCCCTCGACCGCCTCACGGAACTGGCCGGAACGGGCACCGGTGGAACCGCCGATTGGGTGGTCCTCACGGGCTGTCGCAAGGGAGCGGTGCCGGCCACCCTCGAGGCAGACGGTCCGGCCGTCGCCGCCCGCCGGCTCCACGACCTGGTCGACCGGTTCGGCAGCGACCGGGTGTTCGTCGAACTCTGGGACCACGGCCACCCCCTCGACGTCGAGCGCAACGACGCCCTCGCCCGCCTGGCCGTGGCCGCCGACCTCGACGTGGTCGCCACCAACAACGTCCACTACCACCGGCCCTCCCGTCGCCGCCTCGCCACGGTGTTGGCCGCCGTGCGGGCCCGCCGCCCGTTGGTGGACCTCGACGGGTGGCTCCCGGCCGCCGGGTCGGCCCACCTCCGGTCGGGTGCCGAACAGGCCCGCCGTTTCACCCGCTGGCCGGGCGCCGTCGAGATCGCCGCCGAACTGGGCCGCCGCTGCACCTTCGACCTGCGCCTCGTGGCCCCCGACCTCCCGCCCTTCCCATGCCCCGACGGGCTCGACGAGATGGCCCACCTGCGCCGCCTGACCGAGGCCGGAGCCGTCGGCCGCTATGGGAACCGGGCATCCGAGCGGGTCCCCGGGGCCTGGGCCCAGATCGACCGTGAGCTGTCGGTCATCGGACAGTTGGGATACTCCGGCTACTTCCTCGTCGTCTGGGACCTGGTCGAGTTCTGCCGCCGCTCCGACATCTACTGCCAGGGGCGGGGGTCGGCCGCCAACTCCGCCGTCTGCTACGCCCTCGGCATCACCAACGTCGACGCCGTGGGCCTCGACCTGCTGTTCGAACGCTTCCTCTCCCCGGCCCGGGAGGGTCCGCCCGACATCGACATCGACATCGAGAGCGGCCGCCGCGAAGAGGTCATCCAGTACGTCTACGAGCGCCACGGGCGTCGCCACGCCGCCCAGGTTGCCAACGTCATCAGCTACCGGCGGCGCTCGGCGGTGCGCGATGTCGCCCTGGCCCTCGGCTACGCCCCCGGCCAACAGGACGCCTTCGCCAAGGCGGTCGGACGGCGCCTCCCCGGAGAGGCGGATCCGGGATCAGGGCAGGAGAGAGCCTCCGTCGTGCCCGCCGAGGTGCAGGAGCTGGCCGCCGAGCTGGCCGATGCCCCCCGCCACCTCGGCGTCCACTCCGGCGGCATGGTCATCTGCGACCGTCCCCTCGGCGAGGTCTGCCCGATCGAGTGGGCCACCCGGACCGACCGCAGCGTCCTGCAGTGGGACAAGGACGACTGTGCAGCGGCGGGCCTCGTCAAGTTCGACCTGCTGGGGCTCGGCATGCTCAGTGCCCTCCACGGCACAGTCGACCTGGTCGCCGCCCACCACGGCGTCACCGTCGACCTGGCGCTTCTGCCCCAGGAGGACGCCGTCTACGACATGATCTGCGCCGCCGACACCATCGGCGTGTTCCAGATCGAGAGCCGTGCCCAGATGGCCACCCTGCCCCGGTTGCGGCCCCGCTGCTTCTACGACCTGGTGGTCGAGGTGGCCCTCATCCGCCCGGGCCCCATCCAGGGCGGCTCGGTCCACCCCTACATCCGTCGCCGCAACGGTCGGGAACCGGTCACATATCCGCACCCGCTGTGCGAGAACGCCCTTGCCAAGACCCTCGGCATCCCGCTGTTCCAGGAGCAACTCATGCAACTGGCCATCGACGTGGCCGGGTTCTGCCCCGTCGAGGCCGACCGGCTGCGGCAGGCCATGGCCGCCAAGCGCAGCCACGGACGCATGGCGGTCCTGCACGACCGCTTCACCGCCGGGGCGGCCGAACGGGGGGTGCCGTCCGGCGTGATCGAGCGGCTCTGGGACAAGTTGGCCGCCTTCGCCGACTACGGCTTCCCCGAGAGCCACTCGGTGTCGTTCGCCTACCTGGTGTACGCCAGTTCCTGGCTCAAGCACCACTACCCGGCGGCGTTCTGCGCTGGGCTGCTCAACGCCCAGCCCATGGGCTTCTACGCCCCGCACACCCTCGCCCAGGACGCCCGCCGCCATGGAGTCGAGGTACGCACCCCCGACCTGAACCGCTCGGTGGCCGGCGCCACCCTCGAGGGCCCGACCGACGCCCCGGCCGTGCGCATGGGCATCGGATCGGTGCGCGGGGTCGGTGGCGACCTGGCCGAGGCCATAGCCGACGGGCGCCCCTGGCGATCGATCGAGGACCTCCGACGACGGGTCGGCCCCGACCGGGCGGTGCTCGAGGCGCTCGCCACCGCCGGGGCGTTCGGCTGCCTCGGCCCCGACCGTCGCCGAGCCCTGTGGTCGGCCGGGGCCCTCGCCGCCACCGGCGTCGACCGGCTCCCGGGTGTCGTCACCGGCGTCGATGCCCCGCCGCTCCCGCCGTTGACGGCTCCCGAGACGGCACGGGCCGACCTGTGGGCCACCGGCGTGTCACCCGACGGGCATCCCACCCGCTTCGTCCGCAGCGAACTCGAGGCCGCCGGGGTGGTGACGGCCGACGGCCTGCGCATCGTGGCCGACGGGGCCAGGGTGTGGGTGGCGGGGGTGGTCACCCACCGTCAGCGACCGGCAACCGCCGGCGGGGTCACGTTTCTAAACCTCGAGGACGAGACGGGCCTCGTCAACGTAGTGGTGTCGCCCGGCTGCTGGATCCACCACCGGGAGGTGGCCGCCGGGGCGCCGGCCCTGCTGGTCCGGGGGCGGGTCGAGTCGGCCGAGGGGGCGGTCAACGTGGTCGCCGAGCGGCTCGAACCGCTGGTCCTGGCCTCGCCGGTCCGCTCCCGCGACTTCCGGTGAAACACCGCACCTGCCAAAAGCGCCATCTGATGGCCGATGGTCAAGCACACTGGGGCCATGCCCTCGAGCCGACGTGCCCCTGCAGGCCTCCAGCGCCTCCGGTCCGGTCGGGCCGACGCCGTACAACGGCTCGCGGCGCTTCTGATCGGGGTACTGTTCGCCACGCTCGGGGGGCTCGTCCTGGCCGCCGCCGAGGGGACGCTGCGCGAACTACCCGGCCTGCTGCTGCTGGTCCCGGGTGCGGTGGCGTTGCGCGGCAACGTCTTCGGCGCCATGGGAAGCCGCCTCGGCACGGCCGCACATGCGGGAACGTTTCGCCTCAACTTCCGGCCGGACGGGGTCGTCGGCGGCAACCTCCTGGCTGCCGGGGCTCTATCCCTGGCCTTCAGCATGGTCCTGGCGGTCCTGGCCAAGGGCACCGCCACCGTGTTCGGACTCACCGCATCGATGACCCTGGCCGACTTCCTCGTGGTGTCGACCCTGGGTGGGTTGATCGCATCGGCCGCCGTCGGGATGGTGACCGTCGTGATGGTGGTCGGATCGGTCCGGTTCGGATGGGACCTCGACAACGTGACCGCACCGCTGGTGACCACCATCGGCGACCTGCTCACGGTGCCGGCGCTCGTGATCGCAGCGGCGGCAGCCGGCCATGGCGTGTCCTCATCGGCATTGGCCGTCGCCCTGGTAGGTGGCTCGTCGGTCGTGCTGGTCACTGCATGGCGCGCACCGATCGAGGAGGTCGGACGCATCGTCCGCCAGTCGGTGCCGGTCCTCGTGGTGGCCGTCGTGCTCGACCTCCTGGCGGGGATCATGATCGAGCGCCGCCTCGACGACCTGCTCGGTGCCGAGGCTGTCCTGATCCTCCTGCCGGCCTTCCTCGGCGGGGCGGGGGCACTGGGCGGCATACTCTGCAGCCGCCTCTCGACCCAGTTCCACCTCGGACTCGACGACGCGACACCGCTACCGAGCCGTGCCAGCGGACGCGATATCCGGTCGGTCGTGCTGCTGGCCCTTCCCGTGTTCGCCCTCGGTGCCGTGGCAGCCCATGTGGCGGCGGCGCTCACCGACCAGACAGGACCTGCCCTCGGCCAGATGCTGATGGTGGCGCTCCTCGCCGGCGGCCTGGCAGCCGTGTTCGTGGTGTTGGTCGCCTACTACTCGACCATGGCGTCGTTCCGGTTCGGCCTCGATCCGGACACCTACGGGATTCCCCTCGTGACGTCATCACTCGACCTGGTGGGGGCCTTCACGCTGGTCTTCGCCATGGTCACCGTGGGGGTGGCGTGATGGTGCACGTTTCCCACCGTTGTTCCTTCTGCCGGCATCCCGCCGGACCTACCATTGCCCCCGACATCGAGTGAGGAACTGATGGACGACAAACCCCGCAACCTGCGGGCCATGCTGGCCGAGGCCAAGGACACCTCGGAGCTGATGGTGGACCTGGCCTACGCCTCGGTCTACTTCGGTGACCCCGACATGGCCGAGGAGGTCGACGAGCTCGAAGAGCAGATGAGCGAACTGGTCCACGACATGCGGGCGGTGTGCGTGCTCGCCGCCCGGAGCCCACGGGAGGCCGAGGGGATGTCGTCGGTGCTTCAGGTGGTGTCCGCCATCGAACGCATGGCCAACGACGCCGTGGACATCGCCCGGATCGTCACACACCGGCTGGGCATTCCGGCACAGCTCGTGGCCGACCTCTCCGACGCCGAGGAGGTGTCGCACCGGGTGCTCGTGAGCGAGGGCTCGCACATGGCGCACCGTCCGTTGTCGGCCCTCGAGCTTCCGGTCCAGGCCGGGATGCGGGTGATGTCGATCCGTCGGGGCCGTGACTGGGACACCGACGTGGGTGGCGACACGGTCCTCGTCCCCGACGACGTGCTGTTCCTGCGCGGGTCGCCGGAGGGCATCAACAGGTTGCGCGAGCTCGCCGCCGCACCGGTCTGGGAGCCACCCCACGCCGATGATGTAGCTGCGGTCACCGACCTCGACCGGGCGGTGGACGTCCTGGTCGAGATGAAGAACCTCTCCGAGACCGCCGTGGGCCTCGCCTACAGCGCCCTTGTCTTCGGCGACCGGGGTCTCGCCTCCGAGGTTCGCCACCTCGAGGACCGACTCGACGAGATGAAGGACCACCTCGAACTGTGGGTCCTGCGGTCGGCCGGCGCAGATCTGGAACCATCTGCGCTACGCGGGCTCCTGCACCTCGCCGAGGCCGCAGAGGACATCGGGGACCAGGCACAGATGATGGTCTGGATCGTCGAAAAGGACGAGGAGCTGCATCCGATCCTCGGCATCGCCCTGGGCGAGGCCGACGAGGTCGTGGTGCGCTACCCGGTGGCCGAGGGGTCGCCGACCGACGGCTCGTCGCTTTCCGACCTGGGCATGAACATCGAGCCGGGTTTCTCGGTGCTCGCCATCCGGCGGGGTGGCCGTTACGTGTACCGGCCGCGGGGCGGTGTGCGGCTGGCTGCCGGCGACGAACTCATCGCCAGCGGCCCCGACGAAGGGCGGCCGCTGTTGGCCCGCATGTGCGGCTGGGACCTCGTCGAGGACGAGGACGGCGACGACGAACTGGTCCCCGCCGGAACCGGTTCTGCGAGTGCCTGACTCCGACTAGTCGGCGGACTCCTCCTGGGGTGCCGACGGGACCGTCACGGGCGTTGCACCGCCGTCGCCGCGGAACAGTTCGGCGATGGCGCCGAGCGAGCCCAGCGTCGCCGAGAGGTCGGTCGGCAGGAAGATCTTGGTGGCACTGCCGTCGGCGACCACTCCGAGTGCCTCGAGGTACTTGATGGCCAGCAGGTCGGGCGTCGGGTTGCCGTCGTGGATCGCCTGGTACACGCTGCGAACGGCCTCGGCCTCGCCCAGGGCGACCGTCTCCTCGCGGAACCGGTCGGCATCGGCGACTTCCCGGATGGCCTGGGCCTCGCCCTCGGCATGGAGGACCGCCTCCTGCTTGACACCCTCTGCGTGGAGGATCCGGGACTGCTTCTCTCCCTCGGCCCGGGCGATGGCCGCCTCGCGGTCGCCGTCGGCCTCGAGCACCACGGCTCGACGGGTTCGCTCGGCCTTCATCTGCTCGTGCATGGCGTCCATGACATCGGTGGGCGGGTCGATGCGCTGGATCTCGACACGGACGACGCGTACGCCCCACTTGTCGGTGGCGTCGTCGAGCACCTGTCGCAACTGGACGTTGACGGTGTCGCGGGAGGTGAGCGCCGCGTCGAGGCTCATGTCGCCGATCACGTTCCTCAGGTTGGTCTGGGCCAGCTTCGTGATGGCCATGATGAAGTTGGCGACGTTGTAGACGAGCCGCTGGGGATCGGTGGGCTCGTAGTAGATGACGGCATCGACCGTGACGGTCACGTTGTCCTTGGTGATGACCTCCTGGGGTGGAACGTCGATCACCTGCTCGCGCATGTCGACCCGGATCAACTTCTGGATGACCGGGGTGATCATCTTGAGGCCCGGGTCGGTGGTCGTCTTGTAGCGACCCAACTGCTCGACGAGTCCCCGCTGGTAGGGGTGCACGATCTTGACGGCGTTCATCACGAAGATGAACAGGACGAAGGCAACGACGCCCAGAACGATCAGCTCAGCCATTGTGTGGTCCTCTCTGGGTTGTTGATCCGGTGCATGGTCAGGACTCGGAGTCGACAGGGCGCACGAGAGCCCTGGTTCCCAGGATGTCGATCACCTCGATTGCGGTCCCGACGGGGAGGTCGATCCCTTCGGAACTCTCGGCGTGCCACTCCTCGCGGCCGACCCGGACGGCGCCCATGCGGTCTGCGTCGGCTGACAGGTCGCTGATCACGACGCCCGCCTGGCCGATGAGCCGTTCGGCACCGACGCTGATCGGGTCGCCGGTCGCGTCGAGGCGTCGGACGATCGGACGCACGGCGATGGTGGCCAGGACCGAGACGGAGACGAAGATGGTCCACCCCGTCGCCGACCCGGCGCCCGAGAAGGCGAACACGGCCGCCACGGCGGCTCCCAGGCCGAAGGGCAGCAGGAAGAAGGTGCCGGCGACGGTGATCTCCCCGACGATGAACGCGGCGGCGGCGACCAGCCACACCCAGCGCCAGACCTCAGGGTCCATCTGGTACTCACTCTCCCTTCTTTCGCCTCCGGCCAGAGTGCCGCGACGGTAGCACGCGTTCGTTTTGTCGTGGCCGCGGTCCCGGATTGGGCACCCGCTACCGTGACCGCCCATGCAGTCGACCGAACAGCCGGAACTCCGCCTGCTCACCATCCATGCGCATCCCGACGACGAGGCCTCCAAGGGGGCATCGACGGTCTCGGCATGCAGTGCTGCAGGTGTGTACTGCGTCCTGGTCTGCTGCACCGGCGGTGAGGCCGGCGACATCCTGAACCCGGCGATGGACCGTCCCGAGGTACATGCAAGCCTTCCGGAGGTGCGCGCCGGGGAGCTTCGGCGCTCTGCCGAGATCATCGGGTATGACGAGGTCGTCATGCTCGGTTATCACGACTCCGGCATGTCGGATCCCGTCGACGACGACCACCCCGAAGACCACCCCGACGGCCACCCCGATACCCAACCGAACGCCTTTGCCGATGCAGATCCGAACGAGGCCATCGGCCGACTGGTCGGAATCATCCGAAGGGTCCGGCCGCACGTGGTCGTCACCTACCCCGACGAACGTCGTGGCTACAACCACCCGGACCACCTCCAGGTGCACGACGTCTCGGTGCCGGCCTTCGCTGCGGCCGGCGATCCGGCCAGGTACCCGGAGGCGGGGGAGCCATGGCAGCCGCTGAAGCTCTACTTCACGACGTGGTCACGGGCTCGGATCGCGGCGCTGCACGCCAAGTTCGGTGAACTCGGCCTCAAGTCGCCCTACGGCGAGTGGTGGTTCGAACGACGACCCTCCCACGACCATCTGATCACGACGAAGGTGCCCGTAGGCGGCCACTGGCAGGCCAGGTGCGATGCCCTCAGGGCCCACGCCACACAGATCGACCCGGCCTCGCCGTTCTGGTTCGGACTCCCCGACGACGTCGCCGGCGACGCCTACCCGTGGGACGACTACGTGCTGGCCGAGACGTTGGTCGGAGGACCCCCGGAGGGCGAGCTCGAGTCCGACCTCTTCGACCGGATTCGCTGCATGGGCCGTGCCGAGGTAGACGCCCTTGCCCGACGGGCTGCGGTGGAGGAGCCGGCCTGATGGCGTCGTTCCTCTCACAGGACTGGATCACCGAGTTCGCCGAGGCCGCAGCACTTCTGCCCGAGCGCCCGGGCCTCGACGGGGTGGTGCGGTTCGCCATCTCCAAGACGCCGCACGGCAAGGTGCAGTTCCGGCTGGTCGTGGCCGACGGTCGGGTGGTCGAGGTGATCCCGGGCCGTGACGGCGACCAGGATGCCACGGTCACCTGGGCCTACCCGGAGGCGGTGTCACGGTTCCGGGGCGAACTCGATCCGGACGAGGCGTTCATGTCGGGCCGTTGCAAGGTCGAGGGCGACTACGCCCGCTATGTGTTCGGCTTGCGGCCGGTGTTCGGGAGCCCTGAGTGGGCGGGCCTGCTGGCCGACCTGGCCGGACGCAGCGCGTTCGACGAGGTCTGAAAGCCGTTCGCCGACTCAGGCGGCCCGCTGGGCCTCGCGCACGTCGCGCCAGTTGATCAGGCGTACGTGGCCCCTGTCGAGGTCGGCCCGGAGTTCCGAGTTGCCACAGACCAGGTCGCGGTGGTCGACGCGCCTGCCCCAGTTGTCGCAGATGGCCCTCAACTCCGGTGTGTCGACCGCCGGCTCCACGACGATCTCGGTGACGCCAGGCCCGAGGTCCATGGCCTGGCGCTCGAGGGCGTCGGTATCGGCGAGGGGTCGGAGACCGTGGTGGTCTGCCGTGAACACGCCCTCCTCGGCGGCCAGTGCCCGGAACGGGAAGCCGGCCCTTGCCTCGGCGTCGCCGCCCTCGAGGCGGATCGGCAGGCGGTGCTCGACAGCCAGGTCGAGCAGTACGTCGAAGAACTCCGGGCGGTCCTGGAGCGCGCCCAGGTGGGTGCTGAGGTGGCAGACGTCGAAGCCCCAGAGGATGGCCCGCTCGAGTTGCGCCCGGCACTCTGACCGGGTCTCGTCCAGGTCGGCGTGGTCCCAGAGGTCGCCCACCGTGCGTGGGAAGCCGCCGTCACCGTCCAGGAGCGAGGGTGCAGCCGTGATGGGTCGCCAGCGGTAGCAGTCGAGTTCGGCGTTGAGGGTCAGGTGGACACCTATGGGTTCGCCCCGGTAGTGGGCTGCGGCCTCCCGTGCCCAGGGGGCGGGGACCATCAACGAGGCACCGGTCGCCAGGCCGGTGCGGAGGCTCTCGTAGACCCCGACGTTGGTGGCGTGGCACATCCCCAGCTGGTCGGCGGTGAGGATGAGGAGGCGGGTGTCGGCGCCATGTCCGAGCACCTCGGCGAGTGCGGTCATGGGGCAACGGTACCTGACGACCGCGTTGCCGGGCGAGGGAACGCCGCGGAAGACCCGGGGACGAGTGCCGGTCAGGCCACCGGTTCGTGGGGGCCGCCGCACCGGGTCCATAGACCGAGGCCGGCTGCGCGGGCACGGCTCTCCGCAGCCGCCAACTCGTGGAGCAGGGCGTCGTTGGGATCGATGTGGAGCGTCGCCGCATAGCCGCGCTCGACGAGGGCCATGTTGACCTGGAGGCCGTCGGAGAGGCGTTCGAGGTAGGCGAGGAGGCGGCCGTAGCGGTCACGGGGTTCGATGTCGCGTGTGACGATCACCCCGCTGCCCGGAGTGAGGAGCAGGCGCAGTCGTGCCGACGCCTCGGCGCCGAAGCACTCGACCGGCCGGTCGGGGTGGACTGTCTCGGGGGTGTCGATGCCCAGCAGGCGCACGGTCTCGCGGTGCCCGGCCAGATCGACGATCACCGTGTCGCCGTCGATCACCTCGACGACGGTGCCCATGCCGTCGGCGGACAGGTTCGGGGAACTGCAGGCACCGCCCAGCAGCAGGCCCATGAGCACCAGGACGGCACGCATGGCCCGACTCAGGCGACCCGGCGCTGTGGGCCGGGGTCCTCATCGGTGGCTGCCACGGTGCCTGCCGGGGCGCTGTCGTCGACCGGTGCGTGGCGCCGGAGTTCGGCCCTGGCGCGGGCGACGCCGGCCAGGCCGATCGCCCGGGTGCGGGCATCGAGGAGGAAGTCGGGTCGGGCGGAGCGGTGGCGCCGAGTTGAGGCGAGGACCAGTTGTTCGTTCATGGTTCCCAGTATGCGGAAGGGGTGTGACACTCCATTCGGCTGCTGCTGGAGGAGCCGAACACCCGTGCCAGTATTGGCGTTCGACTCCACAGGAGAGGAAACCACCCACTTGCCCCCGTACGGCATCACCGTCCCACTTCCCGGCCCGCTCCACGACCAGCAGGCCCTCTACCGGGAGCTCGTCGACCTCGGGTACACGGATGTCTGGACCGCCGAGGCGAACGAGAGCGACGGCCTCACACCGCTGGCGCTCGCAGCGGCGTGGGCCCCCGAGCTGCGCCTCGGCACGGCGATTCTGCCCGCATACACCCGCAGCCCCGCCCTCATGGCGCAGTGCGCCGCCACCATGGCGTCGGCGGCGCCCGGCCGTTTCGCCATCGGCATCGGCTCTTCGTCCGACGTGATCGTCGAACGCTGGAACGGTGTCCCGTTCGAGGCGCCCTACCAGCGGGTACGCGACACGGTCCGGTTCATCCGGTCGGCCCTCACCGGCGAGAAGGTGACCGAGGAGTACGACTCCTTCACGATCCGCGGATTCCGGCTCGGCATCATCCCGGAGCAGCCGCCCACGATCCTCGTGGCAGCCCTGCGCGAGGGCATGCTGCGCCTGGCGGGGCGCGAGGCTGACGGGGCGATCATCAACTGGCTGTCTCCCGACGACGTCACCACCGTGGCGGGGATCGTGAACGCCCAGGGTCCCGGTCGGGAGGTCGTGGCCCGCATCTTCGTGTGCCCCAGCGACGACCGCGAGGTGGTGCTGGCCGGTGGCCGCTACGTGCTGGCGGCATACCTGAACGTCCCCGTCTACCGGGCCTTCCACGAGTGGATGGGTCGCGGCGACATGCTGGGCGGCCACTGGGAGCGTTGGGCCGCCGGTGACCGCAAGGGGGCGCTGGACGAGATCCCCGAGCAGGTGGTCGACGACCTGCTGGTGCACGGCACGCCCGAACAGTGTCGGGCCCGCATCGACGAGTACGTCGCCAACGGCGTCACCACCCCGGCCCTGGCGATCCTGCCGTTCGGCGGCATCGACACGATGGAGGCGGTCCGCTCCCTCGCCCCGAACGCCTGAGCGTCACGCCCCGTCGGCGAGCTCACCGGCTGCCCGGAAGTGGGCGGTCAGGTCGTCGAGGCGGCTGTGGGCGTTGAGGCCGCTCGTGCTGGGCATGACGTAGACGGGCGCGCCGCCGAGGGTGCGGTCCTGCACGCCGGCCACTGCCTTCCGGTCGGCCACCACGCGCCAGCCACCGAGGCCGACGAAACAGATCGTCCGAGGTCGGAGCCAGGCGCACAGTCGCTCGACCCGTTCGAAGCCCTCGCGTAACTCGTCGGGTGCGACCTCGTCGGCCCTGGCGGTGGTGCGGCGCACCAGGTCGGTCATGCCGAGGCCATGGTGGGTGAGGGCGTGGCGGGGGTCACGGTCGACGCTCACCAGCCCGGCGGCGAGCGCCGCCGGCCAGAAGCGGTTGCCGGACCGGTGGTAGCCCACCCCCGAATCGGCCGACGCAGGGCTGGGGTTGAGGCCTACGACCAGCAGGCGCATTCCGGGTGCAACGGTGTCGGGCAGGCTGCGATGGCGCTCGACATCGACCTCCACGGCGTCATCGCCGGCCCGGGCCTCGCCGAGGGTGACGAAGCCGGCGCCGATGGCCAGGTCGGCCGCCCTGTCCGGCCCCCAGCCGTCGCCGCTGGTCGGTCCGAGTCGCAACGTGGCCCGGGTCCCGATCTCGAGATCGGCATGCAGCCCGGCCAGCAGCAGCGGCAGGTCCATGTCCGGGCGGCCCGTGCCGAGCACGTGGACGAGGGGTGGCATCCGCCGAGGGTAGGCGGGACACCGAAACAGGTGGCACGCGTTGTTCGATCCCGCGTCTAGGGTGGGGCCATCGATGAGCAGCGCGACACCGGGAAGGCGGAGATGACCGAGACACTCGACACCACCACGATCGACGAGATCAAGGCCATCATCGACCGCGGGCTCGGCACCACCAAGAGCCGTGAGCTCATCGCCTCGTCCGAGGTCGCCGACATGCTCCTCGACCTCCGCCTCCTGCTGGCCACCAGCGACGCAGACCTCGAGGCTTCACCGCTCAACTGAGCATCGGTTTCGCTGCCCCTAGCGCAGCGGCAACACCTTCCGGACCAGGCGCCCCAGCGCCAGTCCCAACCCGGCGCCCACGACCACGTCGCTGGCATGGTGGATGCGTACATGTACCCGCGAGACGGCGGCGACTCCCGCTGCCGCATACCAGAACGGCCTGATCCGCGACCGCTCGCTCAACAGGGTCGCCGCGAGGAATGCCGCCGAGGCGTGGCCCGACGGGAAGCTGCTGGTGAGCGGTTGACGAAGGTTGTGCGGTCGCTCGACCTCGTGGTCGGGACGGTCGCGGCGGAACAGCGACTTGACCGCACCGTTGACGAACGCCGATTCGGCGGCGAGGGCGGCTGACAGCCGGATCGCCTCGCGGTGCCCGTTGCGGCGCACGACCCCCCGTGCGGTGCCGGCCAGGTGCCAGAGCAGGCTGAAGTCGGCGAGCTCGCTGGCCGTGTAGAAGAGACGGTCCAGGTTCGGGTTGCCGCGTAGAGGCTCCCACGCCCGGTCGACCGCCCTGTCGAACGCCGCGCCGACGGGGCCCAGTGGGTGGGGGCCGGCGCCATCGTCGTCGCCGGAGGCGTCTTCGGAGTCGGGGACGACGGACAGGTGGCCCCGCTCGGCAGCGGAGTCGGAGGCTGTGGCCATGGCCAGAGCGTATTGGCGGACAGGGGGGACGACGCCGCGGCCCGTCAGGCGTGGGCCCCCGGGCGGTGTAGCACGCCCCTGTGCCACCTTCGGGGCGTGGCCAGCAGCGCTCTCGGGTAGTCCTCGAAAAGCCAGCGGGCGAAGTTGCGGCGGGTCCAGGGGGTGAGCCCGCCCATGGCGACCGAGGCGCGGGCGCCGAGCGGGTGCGCCAGCACGCGCTGGAGGACGACCGACATGCGGTGGTCGGCCAGGAGTTCACGACGTACCTCCCGCCGGTAGCGGACGCCGATCTCGGTATACGAGCCGCCGGCGATCACGGACCCGGCGGCGAGGATGCCGGTGAGCAGCGCCTGGCCGATGCCCTCGCCGGTCAGTGCGTCGGTGGCGGCAGCGGCGTCCCCGGCAAAGAGAACCGGGCCGTGCTCGAGCACCGCCCGGTCGATGCGGGCGGGGATGGGCCAGGCCGTGCGCCGGCCCTCGGGCTCGGCACCGGGTCCGAGCACGTCGCGTATGCCCGGACGGGCGAGCAGGCCGTCCCAGACATGGCCGGTGTCGCCGACGGCCACCCGGCCACCACGCAGCACGCCGAAGCCGACGTTGGCGCGACCCCCGGGAAGCGGGAAGCTCCACGAGTAGCCGGGCAGCAGGTCGGGCTCGAACCAGACGTGGAGGTCGCGGCCTGCCGGGCCCACGTTGGCCACGTACTGGCGGAAGGCCTGCCACTCGCCCCGGTAGCCGTCCTGCGCCAGCCCGAGGAGCCGACGGGTCGGCGACCACATACCGTCCGCTGCGACCACCATGGTCGCCCGGACCGCCCCGGACTCGGCGACCTCCAGTTCTGCGCCGCCTTCGTCGATGTTGATGCCGGTCACTGCGTTGCCCTCCCGCACCTCTGCACCTGATTCCCGTGCCAGGCCGAGCAGGGCGGCGTCGTATTCGGACCGCGGCACCACCGCCGCGTACTGGCCCTGCCCTGTAGGGAGCGGAAAGCGATGGCTGCGGGTGCCTCCGCCCGTGTGGACCACGGCGTGGTCGACTGCCTGCCAGCCGGCGATCGGCGAGGGGTCGAGCCCCAGTTGCTCGCCGAGGCGAAGTGCCAGCGTGGTCAGGCCGTCTCCGCAGCACTTGTCGCGCGGAAAGGTCGCCTTGTCGAGCACCACGACCGAGCGCCCCGCACGGGCGAGCGTGGTTGCCGCGGCAGAACCGGCGGGGCCTCCGCCGACCACCGCGACGTCGAACGAAGCCATATGTCGTGTCCCGTGCGGCCTAGAACAACCGGGGCGTCGTCGACTCGATGCCCCGGAGTTCGTCGTAGTCGACCTCGACGCAGCCGATGTCCCGGTCGTCGGCCAGCACCCTGGCCTGGGGCTTGATCTCCTGGGCGACGAACAGGCCGCGCACCGGGGCCAGCAGTTCGTCCCGGTTCAGGAAGTCGAGGTAGCGCGTGAGCTGCTCGACGCCGTCGATCTCGCCGCGGCGCTTGATCTCGATGGCGACCGTGTGGCCGTCGGCGTCCCTACAGAGCAGGTCGACCGGTCCGATCTCGGTCGGGTACTCACGCCGCACCAGGGCCAGGTCCTCACCGAGGAAGGACGGGTCCCCGGCCAACAGTTCCTGGAGGTGGGCCTCGACGCCGTCCTTCTGGAGGCCCGGGTCGACGCCCATGTCGTGCGCCGTGTCGGACAGCACCTCGTGGAGGGTGATCGTGAGGGTCTCGCCCTTCGGGTTCGACACCCGCCAGATGCTGACGCCCTCCTCGTCGAACTCGACGAGGGTGTTGGGCGAGTTCATCCAGTTGAGGGGTTTGTAGGCGCCGCCGTCGGCGTGGATGGCGACGCAGCCGTCGGCCTTGACCATGAGGAGGCGCACCGCTTCGGGCAGGTGGGCGGTGAGGCGGCCGTCGTAGTCGACCGTGCAGCGGGCGATGACGAGGCGCACAGTGCCCGAGCCTAGGGGGAGCGGTCGTGCCTCAGCCGGCGAGGACGGCGAGCGCGGCCGCCGCCAGTTCCCGGCGACAGATGAGCAGGTCGGGCAGGTAGGGGTCGGGGTGGTTGTAGGTGAGCGCCGAGCCGTCGAGACGCGACACGTGGAGGCCCACCGAGAGGGCAACGGCAGCCGGAGCGCAGTTGTCCCACTCGTACTGGCCGCCCGAGTGGACATAGGCGTCGACCTCGCCCCGCACCACCGCCATCGCCTTCGCCCCTGCCGAGCCCATCTCGACGAGTGCTCCACCGAGCGCCTCGGCGACCGCCAGGGCCTCGGCGGGAGGGCGGGTGCGGCTGGCCACGATGCGTGGGGCCTCGGGCACGGGCGCCAGGTCGTCGGTCGTGTTGGCCTCGTGGGTCGACAGGGTGATCCCGAGGCCCGGCAGGGCGACGGCACCGGCCGTGGGGACACCTTCCTCGGCCAGTGCCACGTGTACGGCCCAGTCGGACCGCGGCGGCTCGCTGAACTCACGGGTGCCGTCGAGCGGATCGACGATCCAGACCCGGGAGGCTCCGGCCCGGTCGGGGTGCACATCGTGGGCCGAGCCCTCCTCGGACAGCACCGCATCGTCCGGGCGGGCCTCGGCCAGGGCATCCATGAGGAGGTCGTGGGCGGCACGGTCGCCTTCGTCCTTGAGGTTCGCCGCCGACGCCCCCTGCTCGGACAGGCGCTGCCGGAGTTCGAGCAGCAGGAGTCCGGTGCGCATGGCCAGTTCGGCTGCAAGGCGGTGGTCGTCGGATGTGGCCATGGGTCGCGATCATCGCAGACCACGGGCCTTAGAATTGGGAGTCGAACCAGACATACGGCTGCGACGGGGGCCCGGTGACCACCACCTACGAACTCTCGGACCTCGACCAGGTCGAGGCCGAGTCGATCCACATCTTCCGCGAGGTCGCAGCCGAGTTCGAACGCCCCTGCCTGCTGTTCTCCGGGGGCAAGGACTCGATCGTGATGCTGCGCCTGGCCGAGAAGGCGTTCTCACCGGCCCGCCTGCCGTTCCCGGTGATGCACGTCGACACCGGCCACAACTTCCCCGAGGTACTCGAGTTCCGCGACCGCCGCCTCGCCGAGGTCGGCGCCCGACTGGTGGTTGCGTCGGTGCAGCGGTCGATCGACGAGGGACGCGTCACCGAGGAGACCGGCCCCCGGGCCAGCCGCAACCGCCTCCAGACCACCACGCTGCTCGACGCCATCGGGGAGCACCGCTTCGACGCCCTGTTCGGCGGTGCCCGACGCGACGAGGAAAAGGCACGCGCCAAGGAGCGGGTGTACTCGTTCCGCGACGAGTTCGGCCAGTGGGACCCCAAGAACCAGCGACCCGAGCTCTGGAACCTCTACAACGGCCGCATCCTCCAGGGTGAGCACATCCGGGTGTTCCCGATCTCGAACTGGACCGAACTCGACATCTGGGAGTACATCCGCCGGGAGGGCATCGAGATCCCGTCGATCTACTTCGCCCACGAGCGGCCGGTGTTCGAGCGCGACGGCATGTGGCTGTCAGATTCCGACCACGTGACCCTGCTGGACGTCGAGGAGGTCGTGACCCGGCGGGTGCGCTACCGCACCGTTGGCGACATGTCGTGCACCGGCGCCGTCGACTCCACGGCCGCCACCCTCGAGGAGATCATCGGGGAGGTCGCAGCGACCCGGACCACCGAGCGGGGAGCGACCAGGGCCGACGACCGGGTGTCCGAAGCCGCCATGGAAGACAGGAAGAAGGAGGGGTACTTCTGATGGAGCTCCTCCGTTTCGCCACCGCCGGCAGCGTCGATGACGGCAAGTCGACCCTCATCGGCCGCCTGCTCTACGACACCAAGCAGATCTTCCAGGACCAGCTCGAGGCCGTCGAGCGCACGTCCATGCAGATGGGCAACGAGCACACCAACCTGGCGCTGCTCACCGACGGACTGCGGGCCGAGCGCGAGCAGGGCATCACCATCGACGTCGCCTACCGCTACTTCGCCACGCCGAAGCGCAAGTTCATCATCGCCGACACCCCCGGGCACATCCAGTACACGCGCAACATGGTCACCGGGGCGTCGACGGCCGACCTGGCCCTGGTGCTGGTCGATGTCCGCAACGGCGTCGTCGAACAGTCGCGGCGCCACGCCTTCCTGGCCTCGCTGCTGCGCATCCCGCACCTCGTCGTGTGCGTCAACAAGATGGACCTCGTCGACTACGGGCAGGAGGCCTTCGAGGAGGTCAAGGCCGAGTTCCGCGAGTTCGCCATGAAGCTCGACATCGCCGACCTGACCTTCATCCCGGTGTCGGCCCTGTACGGAGACAACGTCGTCGACCGCTCGCCGAACACCCCTTGGTACGAGGGGGCGTCGCTGCTGCACCACCTCGAGGAGGTGCACATAGCCAGCGACCGCAACCTCGTCGATGCCCGCTTCCCGGTCCAGTACGTGATCCGTCCACAGTCCGACGAGCACCATGACTATCGGGGCTACGCCGGCACGATCGTCGGCGGCGTGTTCAAGCCCGGCGACGAGGTGATGGTGCTGCCGAGCGGCTTCACGTCGAAGGTGGCATCGGTCGACACCTACGAGGGGTCCGTCGACGAGGCGTTCCCACCGATGGCGGTGACGATGCGCCTCACCGACGACATCGACGTGTCGCGTGGCGACATGATCTGCCGGCCCGGCAACCAGCCCATGCTGGGCCAGGACCTCCAGGCCATGGTCTGCTGGCTGACCGGGGCCTCGAAGCTGACGCCCCGGACCAAGCTGGCGATCAAGCACACCACCAGGGCCGCCCGCACCATGGTGACCGACCTCCAGTACCGGCTCGACGTCAACACGCTCCACCGCGACGAGTCGGCCGAGGCGTTGTCGCTCAACGAGATCGGCCGGGTCACGCTGCGCTGCACGCAGCCGTTGTTCTTCGACGAGTACCGGCGCAACCGGGCGACCGGCAGCTTCGTGCTGGTCGACGAGACGACCAACGCCACGGTGGCCGCCGGAATGATCATCGGCGCCGGAGCCTGAGGCTTCAGATGGGCGATCAGGGCAGCACGAGTTCGGATGTCGTCTGGCACCCCAGTTCGCTCGACCGCGACGAGCGGGCCGGGGCGCTCGGCCACCGGGGGGCCACGATCTGGTTCACCGGCCTCTCAGGATCGGGCAAGTCGACGGTGGCTGCCGCCTGCGAACGGCTGCTGGTCGCCGACGGGCGGCACGCCTACCTGCTCGACGGCGACAACCTGCGCCACGGCCTCAATGGCGACCTGGGTTTCTCTGCCGAGGACCGCGACGAGAACGTCCGGCGGGTGGCCGAGGTGGCCCGCCTGTTCGCCGACGCCGGCGTCGTCGCCCTGGTGCCGCTCATCAGCCCCTACCGGGCGGCCCGCGACCGGGCACGTGCGCTGCACGAGGCGGCCGGCGTGCCGTTCTACGAGGTGTTCGTCGACACGCCGCTCGAGGTCTGTGAGGAACGCGACCCCAAGGGGCTCTACGCGAAGGCCCGTGCAGGAGATCTGACCGGCATGACCGGCATCGACGACCCCTACGAGGCACCCGAGTCGCCCGACCTGGTGCTCACCCCCGACGACGGCCGAGCCGTGGCCGCCGCCATCAGGGTCCTCGCCCTGTTCGACTGAGCAGTCAGCCCCGGGTGAGGGGCTTGTAGCGGACCCTCGTGGGCTGGGCGTCGAGGCCCAACTCCTTCTTGCGGTAGGCCTCGTACTCGGTGAAGTTGCCCTCGAACCAGCGCACCTGCGAGTCACCCTCGAAGGCCAGCACGTGCGTGGCGACCCGGTCGAGGAACCAGCGGTCGTGGCTGATGATCGCGGCACAGCCGGCGTAGGCGTCGAGTCCCGACTCGAGGGCCCTCAGGGTGTCGACGTCGAGGTCGTTGGTGGGCTCGTCCAGGAGCAGCAGGTTGGCGCCGCTCTTGAGCACCTTGGCCAGGTGCACCCGGTTGCGCTCGCCGCCGGAGAGGTCGCCCACGTTCTTCTGCTGGTCGGTGCCCTTGAAGTTGAACGACGCCACGTAGGCACGGCCGTTGACCTCGCGCCTTCCGACCTGGAGGAACTCGCGGCCGTCGGTGATCTCTTCGTAGACGGTGCGTTCGGGGTCGAGGGTGTCGCGCGACTGGTCGACGTAGCCGATCTCGACGGTCGGGCCGATGCGGATGACGCCGGCGTCGGGCGTCCAGGTGGGGTCGCCGGATGCGTCGGATGCCTCGACGAGCATCCGGAACAGGGTCGTCTTGCCGGCGCCGTTGCCACCGATCACGCCGACGATCCCGGCGGGCGGCAGCGAGAACGAGAGGTCCTCGATGAGCAGCTTGTCGCCGAAGCCCTTTGCGAGGTGCTCGACCTCGACCACCTGGTCGCCGAGGCGCTGGTTGGCCGGGATGTCGATCTGGAGTTCCCGGTCGCGGCGTTCTGCGTCGGCAGCCTCGACCACGAGCCGGTCGTAGGCGGTGAGGCGGGCCTTGCCCTTCGACTGGCGGGCCTTCGGTGCCATGCGTACCCACTCGAGCTCCCGCTCGAGGGTGCGGCGACGGGCCGAGTCGGTCTTCTGCTCGGCGTCGAGCCGGGCCGTCTTCTGCTCGAGCCAGCCCGAGTAGTTGCCCTCGAAGGGGATCCCCCGGCCACGGTCCATCTCGAGGATCCAGCCGGCCACGTTGTCCAGGAAGTAGCGGTCGTGGGTGATCGCGACGACGGTGCCGTGGTAGTCCTTGAGGGTGCGCTCGAGCCACGCCACCGACTCTGCGTCGAGGTGGTTGGTGGGTTCGTCGAGCAGCAGCAGGTCGGGGCGTGAGAGCAACAGCCGGCACAACGCCACCCGGCGTCGCTCGCCGCCGGAGAGCGTGGAGACGTCGGCGTCGCCCGGCGGCAGGCGAAGGGCGTCCATGGCGATCTGGATGGTGCGCTGGAGGTCCCAGGCGCCGGCCACCTCGATCCTGCGCTCGAGGTCGGCCTGCTCGTCGCCCAACTTCCCGTAGTCGGCGTCGGGGTCGGCCCAGGCGGCCAGCACCTCGTCGTAGCGGGTCAGCAGGGCCGCAACCTGGCCGACGCCGTCCATGACGTTGCCCTGCACGTTCTTGGCGGCGTCGAGTCCGGGTTCCTGTTCGAGCATGCCGACGGTGAAGCCGTCGGTGAGTCGGGCCTCGCCGGTGAAGCCTTCGTCGACGCCGGCCATGATGCGCAGCAGAGACGACTTGCCGGCCCCGTTGGCGCCGATGACCCCGATCTTGGCGCCCGGGTAGAAGGCCAGGGTGATGTCCCTGAGCACCTCCCGGTCGGGTGGGTAGAAGCGGCTGGCCCGCCGCATGGTGAAGATGAACTGTGCGGCCATGGCGGCCGAGGCTACCGGTGGCGCCACGTGGGCCTCCGGAGTGCAGGACACCTAGGTTCGCCGCCGTGATCGAGGCGGCGCTGTTCGACTTCGGTGGGGTGATCCTCACGAGCCCGTTCGATGCGTTCGCCGCCTACGAGGCCGAGGCCGGGCTGCCACCGGACACCATCCGGCGCCTCAATGCCACCAACCCCGACACCAACGCCTGGGCCCGCTTCGAGCGCCGGGAGGTCGATCCCGGCGAGTTCGCCCGCCTGTTCGAGGCCGAGGCGGCGGCGTCGGGACACACCGTCGATGCCGGGCGGATCCTCGAGGGACTGCACGGAGCGCTGCGACCCGCCATGGTCGAGGCCCTGCGCCGCTGTGCGGCGAGGCTCAAGACGGCACTGCTCACCAACAACATCACCCCGATCGGTGCGCAGCCGTCCACCGACCCGGTGGGCGAGGTCGTCGACCTCTTCGACGTGGTCGTGGAGTCGAGCGTGGTGGGTTGCCGCAAGCCCGAGCGACGCTTCTACGAACTGGCCTGCGAGGGACTGGGGGTGGCGCCGGAGGCCTGCGTGTTCCTCGACGACCTCGGCGTCAACCTCAAGCCGGCCCGGGCCATGGGCATGACCACGATCAAGGTGGCCGATCCCGACGACGCCATCGCCGAGTTGGCCGTCGTCGTCGGGTTCCCCCTCGGCTGAGCCGCTACCGTCGGCAACGATGCGCATCGTCACCTGGAACGTCAACTCCCTGAAGGCCCGCCTGGCCCGGGTCGAGGCGTGGATCACCGCCGTGGAACCCGACGTGCTGTGCCTCCAGGAGACCAAGATGGCCGACGAGGCCTTCCCCCACGGGGCGTTCGCCGCCCTCGGCTACGAATCGGCGCACCACGGCGAGGGGCGCTGGAACGGCGTGGCGGTGATCTCGAGGGTCGGGCTCGACGACGTGCGCCCCGGATTCGCCGACGGGCGGGACGACCCCGACCCCGACGCCAGGATCCTGTGGGCCACCTGCGGCGGGGTGCGGGTGGCGTCGTGCTACATCCCCAACGGCCGCGAGGTCGGCCACGACCACTGGCACTACAAGCTCGACTGGCTGGGCCGCCTTCACGACGACCTCGTCGCCAACGCCGACCTCGCCGCCGACCCGGTCGTCGTGGTCGGCGACTTCAACGTGGCCATCGACGACCGCGACGTCTGGGACCCGTCGGCATGGGAGGGAGCCACCCACGTGACCACCGAGGAGCGGGCGGCGGTGCGGCGTCTCGTCGACCTGGGGCTGGTCGACGTGTTCCGCGAACTTCACGACGCCGGCGGCCTGTTCTCGTGGTGGGACTACCGCGACCTGGCGTTCCCCAAGGGTCGCGGCATGCGCATCGACCTGGTCCTGGCCTCGCCGCCGGTGGCCGCCACGCTCGAGTTCGTCGTGGTCGACCGCAATGAGCGCAAGGGTGAAAAACCCAGCGACCACGCCCCCGTCGTCGCCGACTTCGCCCTGGGTTGAGGCCATGGCGCACGCCTCGAGGCTGCCGCGGAACCGGGACCTGCTGGAGGGTCTGCGGCGGGTGTGCCTGGCGCTGCCGGGGGTCGAGGAGCGGCTCAACCACGGGATGCCGACCTTCGGAATCGTCGGGCGCCGGGCGTTCGCCAACTTCCACACCCACCCCGACGACGGCCGTCCCACGCTCTGGTTCAAGGCGGCGCCCGGCGTGCAGGACGAGTTGGTCGACCAGGAGCCCGAGCGCTTCTTCGTGCCGCCCTACCTGGGACCGAGGGGCTGGGTGGGTCTGCGCCTGGACGTGGACCTCGACTGGGACGAGGTGGCCGGCGTGGCCGAGCAGTCCTGGCGCATCACCGCCCCCAGGCGCCTCGTCAGCCAGTTCGACGGCGGGTAGCGCTCAGCCCTGTTCGGCGAGGAAGGCGAGGAGTTCGTCGCCGAAGCGCTCGGCCTTTGCAGGGCCGATCCCCGAAATGGCCAGCAGTTCGTCGGTGGTCGTCGGGCGGGCGGCGGCCAGTTCGTGCATCGTGGCGTTGCTGAACACCGTGTAGGCGGGCTTGCCGTCCGTGTGCTCGAGGCGCCAGGCCCGCAGGGCCTCGACCAGTTCCGGGTCGAGGTCGTCGGGGTCGACGGCAGGCGCCTTCGCCCGGGGCGCCGAAGCCGGGGGAGCGGCGGTGGCGGGTCGTTCGTGGCGTCCCAGGATGGCGAGCAGGTCGTCACCGAAGCGGTCGGCCTTGATCGGGCCGATGCCGGCCACCCGCTGGAGGTCGTCGGGCGAGGTCGGCCAGACGGCGACCAGGGAGGCCAGGGTCACGTCGCTGAACACCTTGTAGGCCTCGATGTCGGCGGCTCGTGCCTGGTCGAGGCGCCAGGTGCGGAGCTCCTCGACGACGGGATGGTCGGGGAGGCCGGCGGGTTTCTGCACCCGTTCGCGTGCCATCGAGGCACGGCGGGCCTGCTCGGCCTGTTCGAACGGCTTGTCGAGGTTGCTGATGGCATGTTCGATGTCCTCGAGCCAGAACGAGGGCCGACGCTTCGAGGTGCGCTCACCGAAGGTTCGCTGCTGCGCCCAGGACAGGTGCAGCCCGATCTCGGCCCGGCTGAGCGCCACGTACAACAGCCGTCGCTCCTCGGCCAGGTCGGCCGGTTCGCGTGCGTGGGCGATGGGGACGAGGCCCTGCTCGAGCCCGGCCACGTGGACGGCCTCCCACTCGAGGCCCTTGGCAGCGTGGAAGGTGGCGACATCGACGGCATCGTCCGAATCGTCGTAGGCGGCCCGGACCTGTCCGCGGACCCATCCCTCGAACCCGGAGGCCGTGCCCGAGGGCTCGATCGAAAGGTACTCGTCGGCCAGCGTGCGCAGGTGGGCGAACGCAGCGGCCCGTTCGGCATTGCGGGGAGTCGCCTCATCGTCGGAGAGATCATCGCCTGCATCCGACCGCAGGTCGCCGAGATGGTCGGTGAGGGGGCGACTGCTGTGGGACAGGGACCCGAGTGCCCCCTTGACGTCGGGTCGGTCGAACACGCTGCTGCCGGTCCGGGTGCGGACGGGGATGTCCGCCTCGCGCAGCGCCCCGACGATCACGTCGGCCTGTGCGTTGGTGCGGACCAGAACCGCCTGCCGGGACCAGGACCCGTCGGAGCCCCGGGTGTCGCGCACCTTCCGGGCCACCGCTGCCGCCTCGGCCCTGTCGTCCGCGTGCACGGTGACCGTGGGGGAAGGTCCACTCGGCCGGTTGGCCTCCATCGGCGTACGCCCCCGCAGGGCCGCCGCCGCCGTTCGCAGTACCTGCGGCGTGCTGCGGTAGTTCTGGCGCAGGTCGACGAGCGTGGCGCCCGGGAAGTGGGTGTCGAAGCGGTTCAGGTGGTCGGCGTCGGCGCCGTTCCAGCCGTAGATGGCCTGGTCGGGGTCGCCGACGACGCACAGGTCGTCGCTGCCGCCGAGCCAGGCGGCCAGGAGCGTGAACTGAAGCGGGTTGACATCCTGGAACTCATCGACATAGAGGTGCCGGAACCTCCAGCGCTGCGCATCGCCGAAGGCCCGGTCTCCTCGGAGGGCCCGGGCGCACTGGTCGAGCAGGTCGTCGAAGTCGACCGTTCGCTTCTCGACCTTCTTGTCCTCGTAGTCGCGGTAGATGCGGGCGATGGTGGACGGCGACATCGGTGGGGTGCGCCCGAGTTCCTCGGCCCGCCCGGCGTACGCCTCGGGTGGGATGCGACGGGCCTTCGCCCACTCGATCTCGCTGACGACGTCGAGGACGTCGGTGGTGCGCCGGTCGCGGGGGAGCAGCGGGGTGACGAAAAAGGGCTTGCTGCCGAGCAGGTCGGGCTCGCGTTGGCCGCGCTCGCTCCACAAGGTGCGCAGTTGGGCGTAGGCGACGGAGTGGAAGGTGCCGGCGGCCACCTGGTCGCGCAGGCCGAGAACGCGCAGCCGGGACCGCAGTTGGCCGGCGGCCTTGCGGGTGAAGGTGAGGGCCAGCACCCGTCGGGGGTCGTGGCGGTCGGTCAGCGAGCGCCAGGCGATGCGCCGGGTGAGCACGCGGGTCTTGCCGGATCCGGCGCCCGCCCTGATCGCCAGGGTCAGGGCATCGACCGTTACGGCGTGGTGTTGCTCGGTGTTGAGTCCGACCAGGAGCCCGTCGGCGTCGGAGGACGCGTCGTCGTCCGGCTGGTCGTCGAGGAGCGTGCCGGTCGCGGACATGGGCCGCACCCTACCCACGGGGCGTGACAGCGTTCCCCGGCCCGGCGTACTCCCACACCACGGACCCGCACCTAACATCTGGTCCGTGGAACCGGTGCAGCCGAGGCGCTTCGAGGTCCTCGTGGCCGAGGCGCTCGACACCCTGCCGCCCGAGTTGGCCGCCCTGATGGACAACGTGGCGGTGCTGGTCGCCGATCGGGGTGACCCGCCGGACGTCCTCGGCCTCTACGAGGGCATCCCGCTGACCGAGCGCGACGAGTACGGCACCGGCGGTTTCACGATGCCCGACTCGATCCACCTCTACCGGCTGGCCCTCTGCGAGTCCTGCGAGGACGAGGACGACCTGCGCGAGGAGGTTCTGATCACGGTCGTGCACGAGGTCGCACACCACTTCGGCATCGACGACGACCGCCTCACCGAACTGGGCTGGGACTAGACGCGTTCCATCGGGACGTGGGGAATGCCGTCCTCGGTGAAGTCGTCGCCGGTGCGGGCGAAGCCCCGGGCCACGTACCAGCCCTCGAGGTGGGACTGGGCGTCGAGTACCAGGCGGCCCGGGGTGGTGGAAATCACATGGTCCACGAGCAGCCCGGCCAGGCCCCGGTGCCGCTGGTCGACGGCCGTCGCCACCCGGCCGATCCGGTGTGCGCCGTCCGGTTCGACGAGCAGGCGCAGGTAGGCGACCGGGCCGTCGGCTCCGTCGACCCAGACATGGCGGGTTCCCGGCTCGATGTCGCGGCCGTCGAGTTCCCGGTAGGCACACTCCTGCTCCACGACGAACACGTCGACCCGCAGGCGCAGCAGGGCGTAGAGGAGGTGGCCATCGAGTTCGTCGAACCGGGCGTCGTGGACGGCGGACATGCCAGCGACCGTACCCCCGGCATTGCAGAGAGTCCGCCCCGCGTCGGATGATGCAGGGGTGCCGACCGCGAGCCTCACCACCGGGATCGACTCCTGCCACGAGCAGCACGGCGACCCGGCCGACCCCACGATCGTTCTGGTCCACGGGCTCGGCAGCCAGTTGCTGGCCTGGTCGCCGGGGTTCTGCGACCTCCTCGTCTCCGAGGGGCACCACGTGGTGCGCTTCGACAACCGCGACAGCGGCCTCTCGACCTGCCTGGCCGACGGTTCGGCCTACACGCTCTCCGACATGGCCGCCGACGCCGTCGCCCTCCTCGACCACCTCGGCATCACCGACGCCCACTTCGTCGGCATGTCGCTGGGCGGCATGATCGTCCAGACCGTCGCAGTCGAGCACCCCGACAGGTGCCGCAGCATGGTGTCGATGGCGTCCAACACGGGAAACCGCGACTTCGGCCGCCCCACCGGCGAGGTGCTCGAGGCGATGACGGCCAAGCCCCCCGACGACCCCGCCGCCCGCACCGAGAAGGAGGTCGCCGACAACCGCCTCTGGTGCAGCACGGCGTGGTACGACGAGGACCACGTCCGTGCCCTGTACGCCGCCTACGCGGAACGGGCCCTCCAGCCTCGTGGCGCCTTCGAACGCCAGTGGGGTGCTGCCGTTGCCTCCGGCAACCGGGACGCCCAGGTCGCCACCATCACCGTGCCCAGTCGGGTCGTGCACGGCAGCGCCGACACGCTCATCGACGTCAGCGGGGGCGAACACACCGCAGCGATGATCCCCGGCGCCGACCTCGTCGTTCTGGAAGGCTGGGGCCACGACCTGCCGCCGGGGTCCTGGCCCCACCTCGCTGCAGCAATCACCGAACACGCACACCGGGCCGACGCGGCGTACACGAACTGACGAAAGGCAACGCCATGGGAGCACTAGACGGGGTACGCGTCATCGAACTGGCCGGGATCGGTCCGGGACCCTTCTGCGGGATGATGCTGGCCGACCAGGGCGCCGAGGTGATCCAGGTCGACCGCGCCGTCCAGGTGCGCGGCGGCGACCCCGCCCGCCCGCCCGGCAACGTCAACGGTCGCGGCCGGCGCAGCATCGGCGTCGACCTCAAGTCGCCCGGGGGCGTCGAGACCGTGTTGCGCCTCGTCGACGGAGCCGACATGGTCTTCGAGGGCTTCCGGCCCGGCGTGGCAGAGCGCCTGGGGGTCGGGCCCGACGACTGCCTCGCCCGCAACCCGGCGATCGTCTACGGGCGCATGACCGGCTGGGGCCAGGACGGCCCCTACTCGTCGATGGCCGGCCACGACATCAACTACATCGCCCTCGCCGGCGTGCTCGCACACTTCGGCCGCAACGACTCCGGCCCGGTGCCGCCCATGAACCTCGTCGGAGACTTCGGCGGAGGTGGCATGTACCTCGCCTACGGCATGGTCTGCGCCCTGTTCGAGGCCCGGGCCTCGGGGAAGGGCCAGGTCGTCGACGCCGCCATGGTCGACGGCGCCGCCAGCCTCATGAGCTTCATCCACGGGATGATGGCCTCCGGCTTTCATACACCCGGGCGCGGTACCAACATGCTCGACACCGGTGCCCACTTCTACGACGTCTACGAGTGCTCCGACGGTGGATGGATCTCGCTCGGGTCGATCGAGCCGCAGTTCTACGCCGAACTGCTCGACAGGCTCGGGCTCGACGCAGAGAGGTTCGCCAACCAGAACGACAGGAGCCTCTGGCCCGAACTCAGCGAGGAGATCGCCGCCGTCGTCCGAACGAAGACCCGGGACGAGTGGGACGCCGTCCTCGAGGGCAGCGACGTCTGCTACGCGCCGGTGCTCACCGCCGTAGAGGCCACCCGGCACCCCCACAACGTGGCCCGGGGGACGTTCATCGACGTGGGTGGCATCACCCAACCGGGACCGGCACCGCGTCTCAGCCGCACCCCGGGCGACGTCCGGCGCCCACCGGCACACGCCGGCCAGCACACCGACGAGATCCTGGCCGAGGCCGGCTTCGACGACGACGAGGTCGCTGCGCTGCGGGCCTCCGGCGCCGTCGCCTGAGCCGGCCACACCACGGGGGAACACGCATGGCGACCGCCGTATTCCTCCACGCCCACCCCGACGACGAGGCACTCGCCACCGGCGGCACGATGGCCCGCCTCGCCGACGAGGGACACCGGGTCGTGCTCGTCGTGGCCACGAACGGCGAGGAGGGCGAGCCCGTCGAAGGGGTCCTCGACGAGGGTGAGGCGCTCGGCGACCGCCGTGCCACGGAGGTGGCCGACGCTGCGGCGATCCTGGGCGTCGCCCGGGTCGAGTACCTCGACTACCGGGACAGCGGCATGGCGGGTGTGGCCACCAATGACCACCCCGACTGCTTCTGGCAGGCCGATGTCGACGAGGCGGCGGCACGGCTCGGGAGCCTGCTCGCCGACGAGCAGGTCGACCTGGCGGTCGTCTACGACCCCAACGGCGGCTACGGCCACCCGGACCACATCCAGGTCCACCGAGTCGGCACGCGATGGGCTGAACAGGCGGCCATCGGACGCGTCCGGTGGGTGACCCTGAACCGGGACTCGATCCGCCGGTCCATCGAGGAGGCGCTCGCCACCGGCGACCTCGACGGCATGGCCGCCGCCACCCTCGAGGAGCGACGCGAGCGCGCCGGACAGGAGGCCTTCGGCACGCCCGCCGACGACATCACCCACGCTGTCGACGTGAGTCGGGTCGTCGAGCGCAAGTTGGCCGCCATAGCCGCACACGCCAGCCAGATTGCTCCCGACTCGTTCTTCCTGTCGATGCCGGTCGAACGGTTCGCGTCGGCGTTCGGCACCGAGTGGTTCGTCGACCCCGACGCACCCCGGAATGGCGAGCCCTTCCGGACCGGCCTCCTGCTCGACTGAACAGAGGCGGCGGAACAGGCACAATGGCGCCATGAGGGACCTCCACGGGACGCTGGCCTGGGTGATCGTGTTCGGCAACGGGCTCGTCGGTGCATGGGCCCTGGCCGCCCACCGGGTGCCGGCACTGCGTGGCCGCCTGCTCTGGGTCCTGACCGGCATCGCCCAGGTAGCCGTGCTGGCCCAGGCGTGGGTAGGCGCATCGGTGGCGATGGGAGAGGGGATCGACGCCGACGCGTTCCACCTCTTCTACGGCGCCACGGCGCTGCTGTCCGCCGGCGTCGCCTGGGGCTACCGGCGCCAACTGGGCGACCGGGTCCACCTTCTCTACGGGGGGGTGGGCCTCTGGATCATGGGCCTCGGCATTCGGGCGATGATCCTGGGCTAGCGAACCGACCGCTCAGGCGTCGAGGCGGTCCCGCAGGCCTTCGAGTTGGCGCCGTAGTTCCGCAGGCAGGCGTTCGCCGAGAGCGTCGTAGTGCTCCTCGATCATCGCCAACTCGGCCTCCCATGCAGTGGGGTCGACATCGAGGAGGCGCTCCATGGCGGCATCGTCGACATCGATGCCCGTCCGGTCGATGGCGTCGACGGTCGGCACGAGGCCGATGGGGGTCTCGACGGCATCGCCTCCGCCGTCGACCCGCTGGAGTACCCAGTCGAGCACCCGGCAGTTCTCGCCGAACCCGGGCCACAGGAAGGAGCGGTCCTCGTCGCGGCGGAACCAGTTGACCCAGAACAGCCTCGGGAGCCGTTCGGAGTCGGCACCCTGTCCGATCTCGAGCCAGTGGGCGAAGTAGTCGCCAACGTTGTAGCCCGTGAACGGGAGCATTGCGAACGGGTCGAACCGCACCACGCCCGTCCTGCCGGCCGCTGCGGCGGTCTTCTCGGAACTCATGATCGAGCCGAGGAACACGCCGTGGGCCCAGTCGCGGGCCTCGGTCACGAGCGGCACGTTGGTAGCCCGTCGTCCGCCGAACAGGATCGCCGAGATCGGAACGCCGGCCGGATCCTCCCACTCGGGAGCAATGGAGGGGCACTGCGAGGCGGGCACCGTGAAGCGGGCGTTCGGGTGGGCGGCCGGGGACCCGCTGTCGGGCGTCCACGGTTGGCCCCGCCAGTCGGTCAGGCGTTCCGGCGGCTCGTCGGTCATGCCCTCCCACCAGACATCGCCGTCATCGGTCAGGGCGACGTTGGTGTAGATGGCATTGGAGTGGAGCGTGACCATGGCGTTGTGGTTCGAGGCGTGCGACGTGCCCGGGGCGACGCCGAAGAAGCCCGCCTCCGGGTTGATTGCGTAGAGGCGGCCGTCGTCGCTGAACTTCATCCAGGCGATGTCGTCGCCGATCGTCTCGACGGTCCAGCCCGGAAGGGTCGGGACCATCATCGCCATGTTGGTCTTGCCGCAGGCCGACGGGAATGCGGCAGCGACGTACCGACGCTCGCCGTCGGGCGGGGTCACGGCCAACACGAGCATGTGTTCGGCCAGCCAGCCGTCGTCGTGTGCCATGGTCGAGGCGATGCGCAGGGCGAAGCACTTCTTGCCCAGCAGTGCATTGCCGCCGTAGCCCGAGCCGTACGACCAGATCTCGCGGGCCTCGGGGAAGTGGGCGATGTACCGGTTGTCGGGGTTGCAAGGCCAGGGCACGTCCTCGGCGCCGTTCACCAGCGGAGCACCCACCGAATGGAGGCACGGCACGAAGTCGCCATCGCCGAGCACGTCGAGGACCGGCTGGCCCATTCGGGTCATGGTCCTCATGCTGACGGCGACGTACGGCGAGTCGGTCAACTGGACGCCTATCTGGGCGATCGGGGAACCCAGTGGACCCATGCTGAACGGCACCACGTACATCGTGCGTCCGACCATGGCGTCCCGGTAGAGCGTCGTCATCTCGGCCCTGAGTTCGGTGGGATCGCGCCAGTTGTTGGTGGGGCCGGCGTCGAGCGGGTCCTTGGTGGCGATGAAGGTCCGGTCCTCGACGCGTGCGACGTCGTCGGGATCGGAGAGGGCGAGATAGCTGTTGGGACGCAGGTCGTCGTTCAGCCGACGGAGGGTGCCGGAGGTGACCATCCCGTCGGCGAGGGCGTCGTATTCGGCCTCGGAGCCGTCACACCAGTGCACCGCATCAGGGCCGAGGATCCCGGTCCAGTGGTCCACCCATTCGAGCAGGATCTGGTTGGAGGTCGCCGGCTTCACGGTTCATTCCTACACCGCTGAAGGCCGAACGGTGGACATCGCACCTGTGACTGGTGTGACAGTTGCCGGGCCGGTTTCAGGGCCCGACCGGGAGGCTCAGTGGATGTCAGGCGTGCCCATGTCGACCTCGCCACCGATCGAGAGGCCGGTCGCCCGCTCCTCGGAATCGAGTTCGAACAGCACCCGTTGACCGGGGCGCAGCATCCTGAAGATGGAGCCCTCGAGGGCGTCGTCCGCCAGGTCGAACTCGGCGAAGTCGGTCTCGCGTACCACGACACCGTCACGGGAACCGGGGTCGTATGCCTTGATGACACCCTGCATGTCCGGACCCCTCGTCGAACTTCGTCCAGGCCCTAGTGGGCGGCCTTTTGTACCTTGCCGGCCTTGAGGCAGCCGGTGCAGACATCGACCCGCTTCGTGGTCGACCCGACTACGGCGCGGACCCGCTGGATGTTGGGGTTCCAGCGCCGGTTCGTGCGACGGTGGGAGTGGCTCAGCTTCTTGCCGAACCAGGGCTTCTTGCCACAGATCTCGCATACGGAGGCCATGTCGGTGCTGCGTCCTTCGGTGGGTGGGTCGGGCAGTGGTGGTGCCCGCCCGTGGGAACCCTGAAAGGCTACGGCCGCCCCCCGTGGGGCTCCAACCCTCGGCGGCGGATCACATCGGGGTCGCGACCGGTCTGCGGGGGGTGGCTACGCTCGCGCACCGTGACCGCAGCGACCCACCTGGACGGCGTCGGCCTGCGGGCCGTCGTGACCGGATTCCGCGATGCCCTGGTCGCCCACCGCGAGATGCTCAACCTCCTGAACGTGTACCCGGTGCCCGACGGCGACACCGGAACGAACATGTCCATGACCGCCCAGGCGGCGGTCACGGCCCTCGAGGAACTCGAGGCCCCGGTCGCAGACACCCTGGTGGCGGTGACCGGCGCCGTGGCCCACGGCTCGCTCATGGGGGCGCGGGGCAACTCGGGCGTGATCTTGTCCCAGGTGCTTCGGGCGCTGTGTGGAGTAGTGGGTGAGGCGGACCGCATCGATGGACGCGTCCTTGCGGACGGGCTTGCAGCCGCCTCCGAGGCGGCATACGGCGCCGTCGGACAACCGGTCGAGGGCACGATCCTCACGGTGGTACGCGAGTCGTCCGAGGCCGCGGTTGCTGCCGCCGACTCGGGTGCCGATCTGCTGCCGGTCGCCGAGGCGGCCCGCGTCAGGGCCGGTGACTCGCTCGCCCGGACGCCCGACCTGTTGCCGGTGCTGGCCGAGGCGGGTGTCGTCGACGCAGGCGCCAGCGGCTACGTGCTCTTCCTCGATGCCGTGCTGACCGTCGCCGACGGCCGTCCGCTGCCCGATCCTCCCGAGACGCCGGTGGCCGCCGCCCCGTTGGCCGTCGACCGGGCCGCCGCCGGCCACGGACTCGACGGCGGCCGCTACGAGGTCATGTTCTTCCTCGACGCCCCGGACGACACGGTCCCGGGCTTCAAGGACGCGTGGGGGGAACTCGGCGACTCGGTCGTGGTCGTCGGCGGAGACGGCGTCTGGAACTGCCATGTCCACACCGACGACATCGGTGCAGCCGTCGAGGCCGGCATTGCCGTCGGACGCCCCCACCGGATCCGTGTCTCCGACCTGGTCGAGGAGGCCGAGGAGCAGGCGTGGGTGCGCGAACAGGTCATCAGCGGCGTCGACGAGCCCGCCGGCGATCCGGTTGCCTGTGCCGTCGTGGCGGTCGCCAACGGGCCGGGAATCGTCGAGATCTTCCGGTCGCTCGGCGTCCGCCGGGTGGTGGCCGGTGGCCAGTCGATGAATCCGTCGACCGCTGACCTGCTGGCGGCGGTCGAGGCAGTTCCCGCCGGGCACGTCGTCATCCTCCCCAACAACGGCAACATCGTCGCCGTGGCCGAGCAGGTCGACGCCCAGACCGACAAGACCGTCCGCGTGGTCCGCACGAAGAGCATCACGGAGGGGTTCGCGTCCCTGCTCGAGTACGACCCCGAGGGCACCGCCGACGGCAACCTCGAGTTGATGGGTGAGGCGGCGTCCCTCGTCGTGGCGGCCGAGGTCACGGTGGCGGTGCGCGACAGTGGAAGCGACGCCGGAGACATCACCACCGGCGACCACCTCGGCCTGTCCGGCGGCAAGGTGCGCGTCATCGCCGGTTCACTACTCGAGGCGGTGACCCGACTGCTCGATGAACTGCTCGACGACGACCACGAACTCGTCACGCTCATCGCCGGCGACGAGGCGGATGAACTCACCACCGCCTCGATCGTGGCGCACGTCGAGGAGTCGCATCCACACGTCGAGGTCGAGGTCCACGACGGGGGCCAGCCCCTCTACCCCTATTTCGTGGGCATCGAGTAGGGGCCGGGGAGCGGGTGCCGAGCGACCCGGCCCAGGGAGGCATCACGCTCCGGGACCTGGACGACCGGCCGGTCACCGACCTCCAGGGAGTGGGCGACAAGAGGGCCGCGGCGTTGGCCAAGGTCGACGTCCGCACGATCCTCGACCTGATCTCGTACTACCCGCGCCGATATCTCGACCGCACCCGCGAGGCCACCATCGAGGCGCTCGGGGTCGGCGAGGAGGGCATGGTGCTGGTGACGGTCGCCAGGGTGTCGGCCCGTCGGACCCGCAACGGACGGTCGTTGGTCGAGGCCCGGGTCACCGACGGCACGGGCTCACTCTCCCTCACGTTCTTCAACCAGCCCTGGCGTGAGCGCCAACTCTCCGAAGGCACCGAGGCGGTCGTGTTCGGCAAGATGGACCGCTATCGCGACAAGCTCCAGATGACCAATCCGATCGTCGACCTGGTGGGTGACCGGACGGGCAGGATCGTGGCCGTCTATCCGCAGTCCGAGTCGGCCGGCCTCCAGAGCTGGGACCTCGATGGGCTGGTCGGGGAGGCGCTGCGCCGCGTGATGCTGAAGCGGGGCTTCGACGACCCGCTGCCCACGGGGGTGCGGGACCGCTACAGGCTGGTCGACCGTGCCATGGCCTACGGCGGCATCCACCGCCCCGAGTCCATGCAAGAGATGGCGGAGGCCCGTCGGCGCCTTGTGTTCGACGAGTTGTTGCGCATCCAACTCGAGCTGGTCCGCCGCAAGGTCCACCTCGAACGCAGCGCCGGTGGGATCGCCCACGTGTGTGGTGGGCATGACGCCCACGGCGACCTGGTCGGGGCCTTCCACGAACGGCTCGGCTTCCCGTTGACCGGCGCCCAGCAGCGGACGATCGACGAGATCCTCTCCGACCTGGCCCGACCCTCGCCGATGCACCGGCTTCTCCAGGGCGACGTCGGCTCCGGCAAGACGGTCGTGGCAGTGAGCGCCCTGCTGGTGGCCGTCCAGGGCGGGCACCAGGGGGCGCTGATGGTTCCGACGGCGGTGCTTGCCGAGCAGCACCACCTGGGTATTGCCGACCTGTTGGCGGGGCTCGTCGTCCCCGACCCGGGCACGCTGATGGGCGAGCGACCCCTTCGGGTCGAGTTGCTGACCAGCGGTGCCACGGCGGCTGAGAGGCGGCGGATCGTCGACGGCCTCGAGGACGGGGGCGTCGACATACTGATCGGCACCCACGCCCTGATCCAGGAGGGGGTCGGCTTCCATTCGTTGGGCGTCATCGTGATCGACGAACAGCATCGTTTCGGCGTCGAGCAGCGGGCCGCCCTCAGGGAACAGGGAAACGCCGCCGATCCTGCCATTCCCGATGTCCTGGTGATGACGGCGACACCGATCCCGCGAACGGCGGCGATGACCGTCTACGGGGACCTCGACGTGTCGGTCATCGACGAGATGCCGCCCGGCCGCACCCCGATCCGTACCGACTGGACCGTCGACGACGGGGAGGTGTGGGAAATCGTGCGTGATGCGGTGGCGGCCGGCCACCAGGCGTACGTGGTCTGCCCGCTGATCGACGAGTCCGAGGCGCTGGAGGTCCGTTCGGCCGAGGAGACCCACGGGTCGCTGACCGCAGGAGTGCTGTCCGACCTCAGGGTCGGCCTGCTCCACGGGAGGGTCGGGCCTGCAGAGAAGGAGGAGACGATGCGGCTATTCCGTTCGGGCGCCCTCGACGTGCTGGTGGCGACGACGGTGATCGAGGTGGGGGTCGATGTCCCCAACGCGACGGTCATGGTGGTCCTCGACGCCGCCCGCTTCGGCATTGCCCAACTCCACCAGTTGCGTGGCCGGGTGGGTCGGGGGTCGGAGCAGAGCCGCTGCCTGCTGGTCGGCGAGGCGGCCACGCCCGACGCCGAGGAGCGCCTCGAGGCTCTGGTGCGCACCACCGACGGCTTCGAGCTGGCCGAGGTCGACCTGGACCTGCGGGGCGAGGGCACGATCATGGGCGAACGCCAGAAGGGCCGCAACGACCTTCGGCTGGCCTCGCTGCGCCGCGACCGCGAGTGGGTGGAGGCCGCACGGGAAGTGGCCATCGAACTCGTGGGTGACGGCGACGGCCTCGAACGGCACCAGACGCTGTCCGACGAGGTGGCCCTGTTGCTGGGAGGCGACGAAGTCGACTATCTACTCAAGTCATGAACGCACGAGCCGTCGATTCTGCCGAGCATCCAGACGTGGTTGCCACGCTGGCCGTGGCGTTCGCGCAGGACCCGGTCCTGTCCTTCCTCTTCGATGACCCCGTGGCCCGGCCATCGATGCTCGCCATGTTCTTCGCCGCCCGTCTGGCGGGTGGCATCGGCATGGACGAGGTCCTCACGGTCGACGGTTGTTCCTCGGCCGCCGTGTGGGTGCCGCCACAGGAACCTGACGATCCCGGTCCCGACTTCGGGGGCGTCGTGGCGGCTTCGATGTCGCTGCTCGGCGAGGAGCAGGCACTGGCGAAGTTCATAGCGCTCCAACCGATGCTCGAGGCCCACCCGCACACCCCGCACTGGTACCTGGCGTTCGTGGGCACCCGGCCCGAGGGGCGCGGCAGGGGCCTGGCGTCGGCGCTCGTCACCGTCGTGACCGACCGCTGCGATGCCGAGGGTGTGCCCGCCTACCTCGAGTCGAGCAACCCGGCGAACGTGCCTCTTTACGAGCGGCACGGTTTCTCGGTCACCGGCGAGGTGTCGATCGCCGACGGGCCCACGATCCCCCTCATGTGGAGGGACCCGCAGGCTTGACCCCCGACACGCCTCAGTCGGGTGCGCCGGCCTCGTCGTCGTGGTCGGGCATGACGAGGTCCCAACGGTCCATGCAGTCGGCGCACCGGTAGGCCACCGGATCGCCGGGCTCGAACTCCTCGTCGGGGTGGGCCAGCAGGTGGCAGGTCCCCCCGCAGTCGACGCAGATGATGTTCGCCGGCGCCCGCATGGGGGGAGGGTAGCGACCGGTGCAGGCGCGGCGCCGAATCCCGACCAGCGGCCCATACTTGTGTCATGCGCGTCGTGGCAGGAACCGCACGTGGCCTCCGGTTGGCCACTCCCCGCAACGACGGGATCCGGCCCACCGGTGATCGGGTCCGGGAAGCCCTGTTCAACGCCCTCCACAGCCGGGGCGCCGTCGAGGGGGCGACTGTGCTCGACCTGTTCGCCGGGACGGGCGCCCTCGGGATCGAGGCGCTGTCGCGTGGCGCCTCACATGCGGTGTTCGTCGAATGCTCCCGCACCCACGCCGCCCTGGTGGAGGCCAACCTCGCCACCTGCGGCTTCTCCGACCGGGCAGCGGTCGTCGTCGCCGACGCCCGGACGTGGTTGGCAGCCAATCCCGGACCGTGGGACCTGGCCCTCCTCGACCCGCCGTATGCCTTCGACGGCTGGCCGGCACTCCTGGCCGGGCTCAACGCCGGGCTGGTCGTCGTGGAGTCCGACCGGGAGATCGAACCGGCACCAGGCTGGCATGTCGGAAGGGTGCGCCGGTATGCGGGTACCGTGTTGACGCTGCTCTCACCCCAAGACGGAGACCCAGGGAGTTCCACCCCGTGACCCGAGTCCTGTACCCCGGTTCATTCGATCCTGTCCACAACGGGCACGTCGAGCTCGTCGAGACGGCTGCCCGGCTGTTCGACGAGGTCGTGGTCGGCACGCTCATGAACCCATCGAAGGGTGGTGGCCTGTTCACCCTCGAGGAGCGCATGGACCTGCTCGATGAATGCTTCGGCCACCTCGACAACGTCAGTACCACGATGTTCGACGGGCTCGTCGTCACCCTGGCCCAACAGGTCGGGGCCGACTTCATCGTCAAGGGCCTGCGGGCGGTCTCCGACTTCGAGACCGAACTCCAGATGGCCCAGACCAACCTGGCCATCTCCGGGGTGCACACCATCTTCCTGCCGACCGCCTCGCGTCGGTCGTTCCTGGCATCCGGGCTGATCCGGGAGGTCGCCCGGCTGGGCGGTGACGTGTCCGAGATGGTTCCCGAGCCGGTCTTCCGGCGGCTCGGGAAAACGGCCGGGGGTACGGACCGGTGACCGACATGCCCGACACCGGGCTGACGCCTCCGACCCCGACAGAGCCCGACGCCCCTCCGGCGCCTACACCCGACCTGTACCACCCGCCGCAGGTCGAGGGCATCATGCGCCAGGCACGCGAGGTTGTCGCCTCGGCCCGCCCGATGCCGCTGTCGGCATCCTCGATGATCAACAAGGAGGACCTCCTCGAGATGCTCGATGAGGCCATCGCCCGCCTCCCCGAGGACCTGCGGGCTGCCCGATGGCTGCTCAAGGAGCGCGAGGAGTTCCTGGCCAAGGTACGTCGCGAGGGTGACGAGATTCTCGAAATGGCGCGGTCGCAGGCCGAACGACTCGTCCAGCGCACCGAGGTGGTTCGCACGGCCGAACAACGGGCCCGCCAACTCGTCGAAATGGCCAGGGAGGAGACACGGCGGATGCGGCGCGAGACGGAGGACTACTGCGACCAGAAGCTGGCGACCTTCGAGGCGTCGCTGACCGATGCCCGCGACACCATCGCCACGGGCCGGCGCAAGCTTCAGGAGACGGTGCTCGACCGCGAGCGTGATCAGCAGGCCGAGATTGCCGAACAGGCCGCCCAGACGGCTGCCGAGGAGGCCCAGAGGCCGAGGTCCAGTTCTTCGTTCTTCGACCAGGACAGCGGCGACGAGTCGGGCGGGTGACCGCCCCGCAGCCCGGACCATGACCGGGGGCCTCCGGGTACCCGTTGCCCTCCTGCGGCGCCCCGGTGCCGCCCCGCGGGAGGTGCGGACTGTCGCCGTTCTGGACAGCATGCGCATCGGAACCGCCTGCGTCGATGGAGACGAGGTCGTCATCGACCTCGAGGTGGGTGCGAGCGGCATGGACATCGTGGCGTCCGGCGCGGTCGATGTCGACTGGACGGGGGAGTGCCGGCGATGCCTCGAAACGGTCTCCGGCCACCTCCGGGTCGAGGTACGCGAGGTCTTCCGGTCGGGTGACGCCGAAACGGGAGACACCTACCCGCTCGAGTCCGACGCCGGAGAGGATTGCATCGACATCGGGGTCGTTGCCCGCGACGCCGTGCTCCTGGCGCTGCCGCTGTCACCGCTGTGCGGTGACGACTGCGTCGGCCCGGACCCCGAGCGCTTTCCTGCGATGCCGGTGGAGGAAGTCGGGTCCGAAGGGGAGGCCGCCGAACCGGAGCGGGATCCCCGCTGGGCGGTGCTCGATGTCCTGCGCGAACCGGGTGACGAGGGCTGACCGGGTTCGGTCGAGTGCCCGCTAGCCTTTGCGGGTCGCCGGGCCGGGCACCATGCCCCATCCAGCGTCCACGATTCCCCCGAACGCTCCAACCACCGCGAGTCCATGATGGCCGTTCCCAAGAAGAAGACCTCCAAGGCCAAGGGCCGTAGCCGCAGGGCCTCCAACTGGACCCTGCGCCCATCGTCGCGCAGCACCTGTCCCCGCTGTGGCGAGGTTCGTCGTCCCCACCGAGTGTGTGGCAACTGTGGCTGGTACGGCGGCCGCCAGGCCATCGACGTCGACTGAGCCGAGCGGCCCCGCTTCAATGACCCTCTCGCTTCCCGTGGTAGTCGACGCGATGGGCGGCGACTTCGCACCGGACGAGATCGTCGCAGGCGCATTGCGTGCCCACGATGAGCATGGCATCCCCGTTGTCCTCGTCGGTCGTCCCGATGACCTGACCGATACAGGGGGCCTGGAGGTGCTGCCCGCCTCCGAGGTCATCGCCATGGACGCCGATCCGGGTTCCAGCGTCCGGAAGATGAAGGATTCTTCGCTGGTTCGGGCGGCCGAGGCGGTACGCGACGGTGTCGCATCGGCGATGGTGAGCGCCGGCAACACCGGGGCCACCATGGCGAGCGCCCTGTTGCGCATGGGCCGCATCAAGGGTGTCAGCCGTCCCGCCATCGCCACCCTGTTGCCGACCCCGGGTGGAAATCCGACCGTCCTCCTCGACGCCGGTGCCAACTCGGAGTGCAGCCCGGCCTGGCTGGTCCAGTTCGGCCAGATGGGAGCCATCTTCTCCCGGGACCGACTCGGCGTTTCCGAGCCACGGGTTGCGTTGCTGTCGATCGGCGAGGAACCCGGCAAGGGCAATCCGTTCGTCAAGGAGGCCCACGAGGCCATGGCGGACGCCTCATGGGGTGACGCCTCGTTCATCGGGAACGTCGAGGGTCGGGACCTGCTCACCGATGCCGTCGATGTGGTCGTGACCGACGGGTTCACCGGGAACGTTGCCCTCAAGACGCTCGAGGGGTCGATGACGGCGCTGATGACCGCCCTGCTCGCCAGCCTGGGTGAGCGCCCCGAGGCAGCGGAGGCGGCACAGGTGCTGGGCCCCGAACTCGACGGCCTCTACCGGATGTTCCACCCCGACACCTATGGCGGCGCCATGCTCCTCGGCGTCCGGGGTGTCTGCATGATCAGCCACGGTTCCTCCCGCTCGCTCGCCATCGAGAACGCCGTGCTGGCCGCCGCCGAGATGGTGGAGGCTGACGTGGTGGGCCATATCACCGAGGCGGTCGCCGCCCCGAGCATCGACTGAGGCTGGTTCGAACCCTGTCCATCCATTTCCATCCCTTTGGAGCCTTCCCGGACCGAACATCGATCCGGTAGAATCGGTCATCACACCCCCTGCGTACGGTGCCCGCAGTATCGAGGTGCCATCGCCGTCCACCCGAAGTCCCCTAGGAGTCACGTGCCTGCCGAAACCCATGTCGAAGGAGACCCGATCGGACGCGACGAGGTGCTCGCACTGGTCCGTGACCGACTTGCCGACATCCTCGAGATCGAGCCCTCCGACATCGGCGAGGGTGACTCGTTCGCCGACGACCTCGGCGCCGATTCCCTGGCGCTCATCGAGTTGGTCGAGGCCATCGAGGAAGAGCTGGCCGAGCGTTCGGTCGGTTTCCGCATCGAGGACGAGGTCCTCGAAGACCTCAAGACCGTGCGCGACGCGGTCGACTATGTCATCTCCCGCCTCAGCTGATCCCGCCACCGCCGAAGCGGAGGCCATCGCTGATCGGCTCGGCCACCGGTTCGCAGACCCGGTCCTGTTGACCGAGGCCCTGACGCACCGCTCCTGGTGCGCCGAGCACGGCGGCGTATCGAACGAACGCCTCGAGTTCCTGGGCGACGCCGTTCTCGGGCTCGCAGTAGCCACCCGGCTGTACCGCTTGCACCCCGAACTCCCGGAGGGCGAGTTGGCCAAGATCCGGGCCGGCGTCGTGAGCGCCGACGCCCTTGCGGAGGTCGCCCGCCGCATCGACCTGGGCCGGGCGTTGAGGCTCGGCCGGGGTGAGGCAGCGTCGGGAGGGGACGGCAAGGAGTCCATCCTGTCCGATGCCATGGAGGCGGTCATCGGTGCCGTCTTCCTCGATGGCGGCCAAGGACCGGCGTTCGCTGTCGTCGACGGGCTCCTCGACAGCACCATCGACCGGGCCGCCGAGGACCCGGGCGTCCACGACCACAAGACCCGGCTCCAGGAACTCGTGGCGCGCCACTTCGACGCCCCGCCGAGGTACCTGCTGACGTCCGAGGGCCCCGACCACGACCGACGGTTCCACGCCGAGGTCGAGATCGACGGGACCTCCTACGGGCCCGCTTCCGGCACCTCCAAGAAGCGGGCCGAACAGGCCGCTGCCCACCTCGCCTGGACCGATCTCGAGGGGCTCGACCAGTCCGCCGGCATCGAACCGAATCGACAGGAAGCGGCCGTCATGGCCGAAGCAGGGAGCGATCGATGACAATTGCGCTGGAACTGCCTGAGATCGAGACCATCCGACGCGACCTGGATCGCGACCTCCCGGGTCGGAAGATCAAGTCTGCCGAGGCGGCGTCGATGGCCGTGCTGGAGGGCTACCACAACCGCAAGCAGTTCACCAGCCAACTCGAGGGTCGCAAGGTGGCCTCGGTTCGTCGGGCCGGACTGCACATCTGCATCGAGATAGACGACCACTACATCGTCATGCGCCTCGGCCCCGGTGCCCTGCTCCGTAGACAGCGCGCGAAGGAAGCGAGGCAGTCGGGCACCGAGCTGACGATCACGTTCACCCAGGGAGGACAGTTGCGGCTGGTCGACCCGGCCGGCGATTCGCAGGTACGCGTCGTGCTGGCCGAGACGATCTTCCAGGACCTTCCCGAACTCGACCGGCTGGGCCTCGACCCGATCGGCGAACTGATCTCCTGGACGGACTTCGCAGGACGGGTGTTCGGTCGCGATGCGTTGCTCAAGGACCTCCTGTGTGACAACTCCTTCCTTGTCGGCATCGGCGACGTCTACAGCGACGAGATCCTCTTCGCCGCCGGGCTGAGGCACGAGCGACGGACCGACTCGCTTTCGAGCCAGGAGGTCAGGCGTCTCTACCGGGCGGTCGTCGAGGTCGTCCACAACGCCGTCAAGTACCGGGGCACGAACCTCGAGGATCGACCGTTCCTCGACATCTTCGGCACTCCGGGCGTCTACCAGGACCACCTGGCCGTCTACGGACGCGCCGGCGACCTCAGCCCGCGCAGTCGGGCGCCGATCCTGCGCACGAAATACAAGAACCGCTGGACGTACTACTGCGACACACAGGTCTGAGGCTTGTGCGCTACGGGGCAGTGAAACGCGGCATCTGACGCCGGTCCTGCGTCTATGGTGGAGTCGTGGCAAATGACAGCACTGTGATTCGCGTATCGGCCCGCGTCTCGACTTGCTGGGGAAACGGCGCCGAAGGGTAGCCGGGGTGTTCCTCAAGCGGCTCACCATCAAGGGCTTCAAGTCCTTCGCCGACCAGGCCGTCCTCGACGTCGAGCCGGGCGTCACCGTCGTCGTCGGCCCCAACGGCAGCGGCAAGTCCAACGTCGTCGATGCAATCACCTGGGTCCTGGGCGCCCAGGCCCCCAGCGCCGTCCGGTCACAGAAGATGGACGACGTCATCTTCGCAGGCACCGCCGAGCGTCCCGCCCTCGACCGGGCGGAGGTCTCGCTCACGATCGACAACGAAATTCGCCTGTTGCCGGTCGACCTCGCCGAGATCACCATCACCCGAACATTGCTCCGGACCGGTGAGAGCGAGTACTCGCTCAACGGCGCCTCCTGTCGGCTGCTCGACATCCAGGAACTGCTCTCCGACGCATCGGTGGGTCGGCAACAGCATGTGATCATCTCTCAGGGCCAGATCGACGCCGTGTTGAACGCGCACGCCGAGGAGCGGCGCATGATCATCGAGGACGCCGCCGGGATCCTGAAGTACCGGAAGCGCCGCGAGAAGGCCGAACGGCGCCTGAGGTCGACTGAGGTGGACCTCGACCGCCTGGGAGACCTGCAACGCGAGGTGCGACGACAGTTGCGACCGCTGGAGCATCAGGCCGAGGCGGCTCGCCGACACGGTGACCTGGTCGGCGAGTTGAGTTCGCTGCGCCGCCACCACAAGGCCGCCGAGCTCGCCACCCTCCGTGGACGGGCCCGCGAGGAGGCCGCCCTTCGGGCGGAGTTGGCCGGCATCGAGTCCGGGTCACGTACCACCCTCGAGGGTTTCGCCGACCAGATCACTTCGGCGGAGGCGGAGTTGGCCGCCGGTGGCGACGACCTCGGCGACCGCCTGCTCCGCTACGAGTCCCTCCGTGAGCGCGGCCGTGGAATCCGCGGTGTGCTGGTCGAACGACTGCGAGGCATCGAGCGGGACCGCGAGGCCTTCGTCTCCCAGCAGATGGTCCTCGGCCTCGAAGCCGACAAGACCCGTGCCGAGTCCGAGTTGGCGGGCCTCGAATCCGAATCCGAGTCCCTGGCTCCCGAGTCCGAGCGTCTGGCACTGGCCGAGACAGGGTTGGCGGCCGACCGTGCTGCCTTCGAGATCACCTGGGCCGAAGGGGTCGTGTCCCTCGGCACCCACGCTGCCGAGGCGCGTGGCGAGTTGGGCGTGTTGCGGGCGACGCTCGCGCAGGCCTCGACCGAGAGCGACGGCCTGGCCGGTCGCCTGGCCCTGCTCGAAGCCGAGACAGGACGCCTCGACGCCGCTGCCGCCGACCTGCGCCACCAACTCTCCGAGGGCGAGACGGCCGAGCAGCCGTTGGTCGAGGCGCTCACCCAGATTGAGCAACGCCTGCACGCCGCTGCCATGCAGCGCAACGCCGTCTGGGAGCGACTGGCCACAGCGGAGGCCGATGTTCGCACCGTCCGGGCGAGGGCGGAGGCTCTCGTACTCGCACTCGACGAGGCCCGCTCGCGCGCCGGCGTGGCCCACCTCTCGGGTATCGACGGGGTCATGGGCACGCTGCTCGACCTGGTCGAGGTCGACGAGGGCTACGAGGCCGCCTTCGCTGCAGCTGCCGGCGAGGCGCTCGACGCGGTCGTCGTCGAGGATGTCGAACGTGCGGTGCAGGCGCTCGACGCCCTGCGCGAGGGCCGCCTCCACGCAGCGGTTCTCTCCCTGGTCGCCGGCGCCGGCAGGACGACGGTGCCACCGGTCGGACGGTCGGTACGTGAGCACGTACGGGCCCGTACACCCGAGGTCGATCGCCTGCTCGACCGGCTCCTGGCACCGGCCGCCATCGTCGACGCCAATGCCGCTGTCGAGGCGGCGATGGCGCACCCCGATGCCGTCTTCGTGACCCTGGAAGGGGACCGGTTCGGACCGTCAGGCTGGCGGATCGGCGGAGACCGCGGGGGTGCCACGGGCGCCGCCCTGGCCGAAGCCGAATCCAGCCTCACCGTCGCCGAGGACGAGCGCGCCGACGCCCGCCGTCAACTCGACGAGGCCGAGCGTCAGACCTCCGATCTCGAGGACGAGGTCGCACGGCACACCCGCCAGCTCGACGTCCACGACGGCCGGTTCACGGCGGCGGCCGAGGCGCTCCAGCGTCTTCAGGCCGAACGCCGCGACGTCGTCAACGAAGCCGAGGGCCTCCGGACCCGCATCGGGGTACTCGAGGCCCGGCTGAGGGACGAGAGGTCCCGGGTCGCCGACCTGGAGAGGAGGCTGCCCGATCTCGAGGACGCCGAGTCCGAAGCCATGGAATCCGGTCGACGCATGGCCGAGCAGCGCCGTGACCTCGAGGAGCGATCCGCCGAGCTGAGCGGCCGCCGGACCGCGCACGAGGTCCGGGTGGCCGACCTGACGGCCCGACGCAACCTGCTCCTCGCACGGGTCACCGAGTACTCGTCACGCCTCGACGAGCTCAACGACGAGCGCCAGCAGGCCGACCGACGACGTTCCGAACTCGACCTGCAGGCGGCGGCCACCCGCCACCTCGTAGAGGCTCTCGACGTCCGCATGTCGGTTGCAGATGGGCGACTCGACGAGTTGCGGGAGCAGCGCCGTCGACAGTCCGAGCGGGTTCGAGCCGTTGCAGCAAGGCTCGATGGGCTCCGCCGCGAGCGCTCCGACGCCGAGCGGTCGCTCGCCGACGCGAGGGAGCGCCTGAACCGGCTCGAGGTCGACCGGGCCGAGACCAGGCTCCGCCTCGAGAACCTGACCGAGTCGATTCGCAGCGAGTTCGGCTGCGAGCCCGATGCCATCATGGATGCCCCCGGTCCCGACCTACCCGACGGCGTGACGGCGACCGTTCGCATCACCGAGCTCGAACGGGAACTCGAGTTGATGGGGCCGGTCAACCCGTTGGCGCTCGAGGAGTACGACACCCTGCGTGAACGCCACGAGTTCCTCGTCAGCCAACTCGAGGACATCCGCAACACCCGCCGTGACCTCCGCAAGGTGATCCGATCGATCGACGACGAGATCGCCTCGGTGTTTGCCGAGGCGTTTGCCGAGGTGTCGACGCATTTCACGGACCTGTTCGACACCCTGTTCCCGGGGGGCACCGGCCGACTCCACCTCACCGACCCGGACAACCTGCTCGAGACCGGCATCGAGGTCGAGGCGAAGCCCTCGGGAAAGAACGTCAGGAAGCTCTCCCTGCTGTCCGGTGGCGAGCGTTCGCTCACCGCACTGGCATTCCTGTTTGCCGTCTTCCGTAGCCGACCCTCGCCCTTCTACGTCATGGACGAGGTCGAGGCTGCCCTCGACGACGTCAACCTGCACCGTTTCCTGGGGCTCATCCGGCAGTTCCGAAACGATGCCCAGCTGCTGATCGTCAGCCACCAGAAGCGGACGATGGAGGCTGCCGACTGCCTGTTCGGCGTGACAATGGCGCCGGGTGGTTCATCGCGCGTCGTCAGCGAACGGGTCGCCGTGGACAGCGTTGCCGAGGACGTCGTGGCACTCGTCGCCTCCTGATCGGCCCCTACCCGCCCCTTCGATCGGTGCGGCTAGGGGTACCGTCGGGGGATGCGGATCCTCGTCGTCGATGACGAAGCCGACCTCGTCGAGGCGCTGGCGCGTGGACTGCGACGCGAGGGCTATGCCGTCGATGCGGCAGCCGACGGTGACGAGGCGCTCGACAAGGCCTCGTTCACGCCCTACGACCTGGTCTGCCTCGACCTGACGATGCCCGGGATCGACGGCCTCGAGGTGTGTGAGCACCTCCGGGCCAACCCAGTCGATGGGGTCGTTCCCCGGATCCTGATGCTCACCGCCCGTGACACCGTGGGTGACCGGATCCGAGGATTGGACGCGGGCGCCGACGACTACCTGGTCAAGCCGTTCTCCTTCGACGAGTTGAGCGCACGGATCCGTTCCCTCCTGAGACGCGATGCCGGCCGTTCGGGGGCGGTACTCGAGGTCGGGGGCCTGGTACTCGACACGGCCCGCCACCATGCGACCTGCGATGGCGCCACCCTGGACCTGACACCCAAGGAGTTCGCACTACTGCGCTACTTCATGTCGAGGCCCGAACTCGTCGTCTCACAGGAGGAACTGCTCGAGCACGTCTGGGACGAGCACGTCGACCCCTTCACCCAGACCGTCCGCGTCACAGTGGGTACGCTCCGCAAGAAGTTGGTTGCCGTTGGTGGGGCCGGCGCCATCGAAACAGTCGTCGGTCGCGGCTACCGGCTCGGCACGGGAGGCGAGGCCCGATGAAGACCGGCCCGGACGAGGTACGCCCGTCGTTCCTGCGAAACATCCTTCTCCCAGCCGCGAGCATCCGCTTCCGCCTGGCCCTGCTCCACTCGATCCTGCTGTTCGGCATCGCCGCCGTCGCCATCGGCGCCATCTACCAGAACGTGTCGCGTGTCCTCGACGATGAGCCGATGTCACGCCGCGCGGATTTCACTGAACTCGTCGACACACCGATCCTGGGGTCGTCCTCGACGACCCAGGAAGATGCTGCCGGCGGCCTGCAGGTATTCGAGGAGGCAGTCAACAGTCGGGCGCTGCGACAGCTGCGGACCTATTCCGTAGTCGCCCTGGCTGTCCTGTTCTTCGCCAGCCTGGTAATCGGGTGGTACGTCTCGGGGCTCGTCGTGCGTCCGATCGGACGCATCACCGCCGTGGCCAGGAGGATCCAGGGAACCGACCTGTCGCGCCGGATCGGCCTCGGTGGACCGCCTGACGAGTTCCGGGAACTGGCCGACACGTTCGATGACATGCTGGATCGCCTGGATGCCGCCTTCGAGATGCAGCGGCGCTTCATCCAGGAGGCCTCCCACGAACTGCGGAACCCCCTCGCCGTCCTGCGCACCAACCTGGACGTGGTGATGGACGACCCCGGGTCGGGACCGGACGACTTCCGGGCAGCCAGCGAGGTGGCGCTGCGGGCCACCTCCCGAATGTCTTCCATGGTCGACGACCTTCTCCTGTACGCACACCACGAACGACCCGACATCCATCACGATCCGATCGACCTGGCATCGGTTGTCACGGAGACGGTCGCCGACTTCGCCGCGGCCGCCGGGTCAGCCGGTGTGCAACTCCGGGCCGAGATGGCGGAACGGCTGGCGGTCGTCGGTGATCCTGCGGCACTTCGCCGGGGGTTGGCGAACCTGCTCAGCAACTCGATACGTGTCTCCGACCCGGATTCGTCCGTACTGGTCACCGCTGGCCATGACAACGAGAAGGTCTGGATCTCGGTACGCGACGAGGGGCCCGGGATCGACCCCGACGACATCGACCGTGTCTTCCAGCGCTTCTGGCGCGGTGACCTATCGTCGGCCAGGGAACACGGCCGGTCCGGGTTGGGGCTGGCGATCGTGCGTCAGATCGCAGAAGGTCACGGTGGGCAGGCCACCGTTCGTTCGACCGTCGGCGTCGGATCCACCTTCACGATCTGGTTGCCTCGGTATGTGGATCGCTGACCCCGAACAGGGATTTCCACGTTCACGATCCGGTTGCCTCGCTATGTGGATCGCCGACCCCGAGCAGGAATACTGAGGAAGTGGATGAACCGATGACGGCGGATGGGGAGGAGGGTCTTTCCCCTGCCGCACCCGGGTTCCTCCCGGATGCGGATGACTCCACCGGTGGGCGCTCGGAGGCGTCCGACGCCGTGTCGCACGATGCCATCGCCCCGTTGCCGACACCTGTCGCCCCGGTCGCCCCGGCCGTTCGCAGGGGAGCACGGCTGCTTGCCGCCGGAATGGTGGCGCTGGTCCTGCTCGGAGCGGGTGTCGGCGTCGGCTGGCTGCTGAACAGTGGCTCCGATCCGGACCCTTCGGTGACGGGATCCACGGGCCTCACCGTGATCGTCGGAGAAGCACCGGTTGCTGATTCCGGCGATGAACCCGTCGTAGCGGTCGCCGAGGCGGTTACCCCTTCAGTGGTCCTCGTCTTCGTACCGGGGTTCGGCCAGGGTTCGGGGATCGTCCTCGACGGCGAGGGTCACGTGGTGACCAATGCCCACGTGGTGATCGAGGATGCGGCGACGGCCGAGGAGTTGGCGGACATCGAGGTGGACGTCGTCCTGGCCAACGGTCGACGGATCGAGGCGACCGTCATCGGCGCCGACATCCGCCGGGACGTGGCCGTGCTCGCTCTCCTGGAGTCCGCACCCGAACTGCTGCCCGCCACGTTCGCTCCGAGCGAGGAGGTCCGCGTCGGCCAGCTCGCCGTGGCAGTGGGCAGCCCGTTCGAGTTGACCCAGTCCGTGACCTCCGGCATCGTGAGCGCCATCGGGCGGGTGTTGCCCTCGTTCGGCTGCAACCTGGGTCGGGAACTGTCTGCCGAATGCGCCGGGGTGGCGACGATCCAGACCGATGCACCGATAAACCCGGGCAACTCGGGAGGTCCGCTGGCCGACAGGTCCGGCCGGGTCATCGGCATGAACACCTCGATCCGGACCAACAACTCGTTCGACGTCTCCAACGCCGGGGTGGGCTTCGCCCTTCCGAGCGACACGGTCATCATCGTGGCCGAGCGCCTGCTCGCCGGCGAGCCCGTCGGCACGGCCTGGTTGGGCATCGTCGGCAGTTCGACCACGGACGGTCGTCCCGGAGCCCTGATCGAGGAGGTAGAACCCGGATCGCCGGCTGACAAGGCGGGTCTGGAGGCAGGCGACCTGATCGTGGTCTCCGACGGCCGCCCCCTGATCGCCATGGACGCCCTCCGGGCGGACATCCAGTTGCGGCTCCCGGGAATGTCGGTGGAGTTGGAGTTCGAGCGTGACGGGGTCCTCCAGACGACCGTCGTAGAACTCGGTTCCCTGGACGACTTCATCGACTGACGCCTGTTGCACGGGGATTGATCCGATCCTCCCCCGGACACCTTCGACGGCCGCCGTTAGGCTGACCGCTGCATGAGCCTCCGCACCCGTCTCGGCAGCGCCCGCGAGGCTCTCGGTACACGGTTGGCCGGTGTCCGTGGCCGCGACGAGGTTGACGCCGCCACCTGGGACAAGCTCGAGGAGGCATTGATCCTCGCCGACGTGGGCGTTGCGACTTCGACGGCGCTCCTTGCACGGGTACGCGAGCGGGCGGGAGCCGATGGGGTTTCCGACGGTGCCGATGTCGTCGACCTCCTCAAGGCAGAGATCATCGGCCGGCTCGATGGCGTCGACCGCTCCCTGTCGGAGCGGGCATCGCCGAGCGTCTGGCTGTTCGTCGGCGTGAACGGTGTCGGAAAGACGACCACGATCGGTCGATTGGGACACCTCCGGGTGTCTGCGGGGCGAAGCGTCGTCTTCGCCGCCGGCGACACCTACCGGGCGGCGGCAGTCGACCAGTTGGTGCTGTGGGCCGGGCGCGCCGGTGCCACGGTCGTCAGGGGTGCAGAGGGTGCCGACCCGAGTTCTGTCGTCTTCGACGCCATCGAGCACGCCGCCGCCCAGGGGGCCGATCTGGTACTGGCCGATACGGCCGGTCGTGTGCACACCCGCCGGAACCTGATGGACGAACTGGCCAAGGTCCGCCGTGTCGCCGAGAAGGGCGCTGGTTCGGTGACCGAGACGCTGCTCGTGCTCGACGCCACGACCGGCCAGAACGGCCTCGTCCAGGCTCGCCAGTTCACCGAGGCGGCAGACGTAACCGGGCTCGTCCTCACCAAGTTGGACGGCTCGGCACGAGGCGGCATCGTCCTCGCCGTCGAGGCCGAGCTCGGCATACCCGTCAAGTTCGTCGGCGTGGGGGAGGGCCTGGACGATCTCGTGCCGTTCGATCCCGGCGACTTCGTCGAAGCCCTGTTCGAGATGGGGGAGTGAGGGGTCGGAGATGTTCGAGAACCTGACGAACCGCTTCGAGGGAATCCTCCGCAACATCCGGGGAAAGGGTCGCCTGGGGGCCGACGAGGTCGAAGAGGTACTCCGGGAGATCCGCGTCGCCCTGTTGGATGCCGACGTCCACCTCGGCGTGGTGCGGACCCTGCAGGACCGGATCAGGGAACGGGCCCTGGGCGAGGAGTTGAGCGGCGTCCTCAATCCCGGCCAGCAGGTTGTCAGGATCGTGCTCGAGGAACTCACCGGCATCCTCGGCGGTGCGACGATGCCGATCACGTTCGCCTCGAAGCCGCCGACGGTGGTGCTGCTCGCCGGCCTCCAGGGATCGGGCAAGACCACGGCGTCCGCCAAGTTGGCGCTCTGGTTCAAGGCGAAGGGACGGAACCCGTTGCTTGTGGGTGCCGACCTGGCGAGGCCGGCCGCCGTCGAGCAGTTGCGCACCCTGGCTGAGCGAATCGACGTGCCGGTCTTCAGCCAGCCCGGTGATCCGGTCTCGGTGGCCGCCGCCGGACTTGTCGAGGCCCGTCGCCTCGGACGCGATGTCCTGATCTGCGATACCGCCGGTCGGCTGGCGATCGACGACCACCTGATGGCGGAGGTCGCCCAGATTGCCGGCGTGCTCGAACCGCACTACACGTTCTTCGTCCTCGATGCCATGACCGGTCAGGATGCTGTCAACGTCGCCGGGGCCTTCCACCAACGGCTCGAACTCGACGCGGTGGTGCTCACGAAGCTCGACGGCGATTCACGCGGCGGCGCAGCCCTTTCGGTCAGCCAGGTTGTAGGTCGGCCCATCGCCTTCGCCTCGACGGGCGAGGCGCTGGAGGACCTCGAGCCCTTCCATCCCGGCCGGTTGGCCAGCCGGATCCTCGGAATGGGCGACATCGAGACCCTCATCGAGAAGGCAGAGGAGACCTTCGAAGCGGAGCAGGCCGAAGCTGCCGCCGCCCGGATGCTGGAGGGGACGTTCACGCTCGACGACTTCCTCGAACAACTGCGCCAGATTCGGAGCATGGGCCCGGTCGGCGATGTCATGCAGATGGTCCCCGGCATGGGCCAGCAGGCCAGGGACGTCGAGGCTGAGCTCGACGAGCATCGCATCGACCGGATAGAGGGGATCATCCACTCGATGACCCCCGACGAGCGCACCGACCCGGACGTGATCGACGGTTCACGCCGTGCACGGATAGCGGCCGGCAGCGGTACGCAGGTCAGCGAGGTCAGCCGGCTGGTCCGCCAGTTCCGTGAGATGCGCACGGTGATGAAGCAGATGGGCGGGTCGGGGTCGAAGGGTCGGGGCCGCGGTCCGAAGCGGGGCAGGAAGGGCAAGAGGCAGGGGGGTGGTGGTCGGACGACGCCCCGTGGTCCCGTGAAGGTTCCGAAGGAGGGCCTGGCGCTACCCGGCCTGGGCGGGGATGACCGCCTAGGGGGGTTGGACCCGGGGGTATTCGGCAGAGGCCCCCCCCGGTCACAGGGCTGAACTGCATGCACAGCAGTTCCCCGGGCGGTCGACGGGATGGAAAAGCCCGCCGGGTCCGGCAGACTGTTCCACCGGTCCGACGGGTACGACCACCGAATGTCCACCCGGTCTGATGCAAACGCAGTTTCCAACCAGAGAGTGAGCCCGACGTGGCCGTGAAGCTCCGCCTGATGCGGATGGGGAAGAAGAAGCAGCCGACCTACCGCGTGGTCGCCGCCGACTCGCGCAAGGCCCGCAATGGCCGTTTCATCGAGGCTCTGGGTTTCTACGACCCGCGCCGTGAACCCTCCGTCATCGAGATCGACAACGAAAGGGCGGTGGCCTGGCTGCGCAACGGCGCCCAGCCCACCGAACGGGTCGAGAAGCTCCTGAAGATCTCAGGCGCCTGGACCGACTTCAGCGGCGAGCAGTTCGACGCCACTCCGCCGGCACCGGCGCCCGCTGCAGAGAAGGCTGTGGTCGAAGAGGCAGCCGATGAGGCAGCCGATGAGGCTGTGGTCGAAGAGGCTGTGGTCGAAGAGGCTGTGGTCGAAGAGGTTGCGGGAGAACCGGCTGTAGGAGAGGCTTCGGCCGACGAAGCCGACGAAGCCGACGAAGCCGACGAAGAGGAGCAGGCATGAGCGCCGAGGCCCCCACCGCAGAGGGCGTGCTCGCCTTCCTCATTCGAGCGATCGTCGAGGAGCCGGAGGCAGTCCACATCGAGACCTCCGGCGACGACCGTTGCAAGTTCTCGGTCACGGTCGCCGACGGCGACATGGGTCGGGTCATCGGCAAGCGTGGCCGTGTGGCCAATGCAATCCGCACGATCGTGCGCGCAGCGGCGATCAGCGACGAGACCGAGGTCGACGTCGACTTCGTCGACTGATCGAGGGGACCCCACCATCGAGGCGCCCGACCTGCTCGAGGTCGGTCGGATCGACCGGCCCCACGGCGTTCGCGGCGAGGTCGTGGTCACGCTGCACACCACACGCGTCGAGCGGCTGGCCCCTGGCACCGTTCTGTCAACCGACCGCGGCGACCTCACGGTCGGCTCCAGCCGACCCCACCAGCACCGGTTCCTGGTCCGGTTCGACCGCATCCCGGACCGGGATGCCGCAGAGTCATGGCGTGGCGTCGTGCTCTCGGCCGAGCCGATCGACGACCCCGATGACGAGACCCTCTGGGTACACCAGGTGGTCGGTGCCGAGCTCTTCGACCAGCACGGCCGGTGCCATGGGCTGGTGCAGGCGGTGATCGAGAACCCGGCGAGCGACCTCCTCGAACTCGAGGATGGTCGGCTCGTTCCCTCGGTCTTCGTGGTGGACCACCGTCCGGGGGTCCGTGTCGACGTCGAGGTGCCCGACGGGTTGCTCGACGGCTCCGACGACACAGGGGGTGCATGACCATGCGTATCGACGTCTTCACGATCTTTCCGGAGATGGTCGGCGACTACGCAGGGAGGAGCATCCTGGGTCGGGCATCCGACGCCGGGCTCCTGGAGGTCAACGCGCGCGACCTGCGAGCAGCGGCGACCGACACCCATCGAACGGTCGACGACAGTCCGTTCGGTGGCGGGGCGGGCATGGTGCTGATGCCCGAGCCGGTGTTCGAGGCGGTCGAGGCGGTCGAGCCGCCCCGTCCGCTGATCCTGCTCGACCCCTCCGGGCGCCGGTTCGACCAGGGGGTTGCCGAGGAGTTGGCGTCCCGGGACGGCTTCTCGCTGCTCTGCGGCCGCTATGAAGGCGTCGACGAGCGGATCCGCAGCGAACTGTGCGACGATGAACTCTCGATCGGTGACCTGGTGCTTGCCGGCGGGGAACTGGCGGCGCTGGTCGTAGTGGAGACGGTTGCCCGCCTGCTCCCGGGAGTGCTCGGCAACGAGGCATCAGCGGCCGAGGAGTCCTTCTCCTCCGGGCTCCTCGAGTACCCGCAGTACACGCGCCCGGCGGACTTCCGGGGCAGCGGGGTTCCCGAGGTCCTGAGATCCGGCGACCACGGCCGCATCGACCGCTGGCGTCGTGCCATGGCGATCCACCGAACCCTCGAACGGCGCCCGGACATGATCCGGCGCCGTGGGGGGCTGACCGGCGAGGAGCGCTCGTTGCTCGAATCCCATGGCTTGCCCGCTCCCACCACGGACGACGCCTGAGGCGGGCCTGCCGCGCCGGGAGGAGTGGTACCGCCCGTATGCTGCTTCATCGGCCGAGACGTTGTTCGGTCATCCGCTGACTCCCAGATCTGAAGCAGGAACCACCATGCAGCGCACCGATCGGATAGATGAGGCGAACCTTCGCGACGACGTGCCCGACTTCGGCGCCGGCGACACCCTCAAGGTCCACGTCCGGGTCATCGAGGGCAACCGCCAGCGCATCCAGGTCTTCGAGGGCGTTGTCATCCGCCGCCAGGGCAGCGGAGTCCGCGAGACCTTCACCGTCCGCAAGCTCAGTTTCAGCGTCGGTGTAGAGCGCACGTTCCCCGTACATTCGCCGGTCATAGACCACATCGAGGTGGTGTCGAGGGGCGATGTCCGTCGGGCCAAGCTCTACTACCTCCGCGACCGGATCGGGAAGCGCGCCAAGGTCAGGGAGAAGCGCGAGTTCTGACCCACCCGGCCCCAGCTCGCAACGGGGCTGGCACGACCGTCACAGGTCGTTTCTAGAGTCGGGCCATGTCCCGGAACCGCATCTCCAGGAAGTGCATCGCCCGACCCGGTTCCCACCATCTCGCACTCGGCCTGTGGGGTGAGAGCCGCGCTGTCCGCGACTATCGGCGTGACGGCTACCGCATCGTCGCCCGAAACTGGCGGGGGCGGGCGGGCGAGATCGACGTGATCCTGGTCGGGCACGGGGTCGTCGTCTTCTGTGAGGTCAAGGCGCGCTCGTCGGACCGGTTCGGTTCGCCATTCGACGCCGTTGACCGGCGCCGTCGGGAACGGCTGCGGCGCGCTGCCGCCGAATGGCTGTCGGGTCCGGGACTCGAGCATGCGGGGTTCCCGGTCCGCTTCGACGTGGTCGGTGTGTTGCCCGACAGGCTCGACCGCATGGAAGGAGCCTTCTGAACCTGCTGCCGAATCCGTCGGTGCTCAGGGACGACGGTCCCAGCATCCACGGTGCCAGTGGCGCCGCATGTCGGGGGCATCGACCGGAACCACGACGACGTGGCCCAGACCACTGGGGATGTCGCGGTTGCAGCCCGGGCAGAGGTAGGTCTTGACCGCCTGGTGGGGTTGGATGAAGCGGACCTCGAGTTCTCCGAGGGCTTCCGGGTTCTGCACGGTTCAGCCCACCAGCGCCCAGAGCAGCAGGAGAGTCCCCACGACGAGGGCGGCGGCGACGAACACGATGTCGGATGGCCGCTGACGGTGCCGGCGCTGCGGGTCGAATCCCATGCGCCCAGTATCGCCGCTCGATGGATTCTTGCGGCTGCGGTGCCCGTGGTGGGATTAGCGAGCGGATTGCGCCTAGTGTCTCGGTGCGAGCCTTTCAGGTGCAGCCCCCGAGCGAGGAGTAGGGCGTCCAATGCGACATGGATTCCGGCGAGTTCCAAAACGGCGTGGTTCCGGTCGTCAGTTGCTGCGGGTCACGCTGCTGGCCCTGTTGAGCGTTGCGATGCTGCCGGTGACGGCAGCCGCCCAGGTCGACCCGGGTGGTCAGCCGCCTCCGGATGGTCAGGCTCCGCCTCCGGATGGGCAGGCTCCGCCTCCGGATGGTCAGGCTCCGCCTCCGGATGGTCAGGCTCCGCCTCCGGATGGTCA
>MPLY02065722.1_pt1 | contig 78409 bp, 76 predicted proteins | sample 1617301 | NCBI WGS metagenome assembly MPLY02 (sample SAMN05944805, study PRJNA350692) | marine metagenome | biome: marine; feature: ODZ; material: water; isolation source: 140 m water sample filtered on 0.2 um supor filter | place: Pacific Ocean | collected 2012-04-08 | depth 140m m
ATGAAGCACCAGGCGATCGTCGGCAACATCGGACACTTCGACAACGAGATCGACATGGCCGGCCTTGCCCGCATGTCAGACGTGCAGCGCATAACCATCAAGCCCCAGGTCGACGAGTTCGTCTTTCCCGACGGCCACTCGGTCATCATGCTCTCCGAAGGGCGCCTCCTGAACCTGGGCAACGCCACCGGCCACCCCAGCTTTGTCATGTCAGCCAGCTTCTCCAACCAGGTCCTCGCCCAGATCGAGCTCCACGACCACGCCGAGGCGTACGGAACCGACGTCGTGACCCTGCCCAAGATCCTCGACGAGAAGGTCGCCCGCCTCCACCTCGGGGCGCTCGGAGCCAGGCTCACCGAACTCACCGACGAACAGGCCGCCTACCTCGGCATCAGCCCCGACGGCCCGTTCAAGCCCGACCACTACCGGTACTGAGCAACGACGTGGGCGCCGACGTGCGCGTGGTCGGAATAGCCGGCGGAAGCTGCGCAGGCAAGACCACCCTGGCGAGGGCCCTCGCCGAACGCCTCGGCGACGCCGTCACCTACCTGGCCTTCGACGAGTACTACCGCGACCACGGTCACCTCACCATCGAGGAACGGGCGCTCGTCAACTACGACAACCTCGACTCACTCGACCACGAACTCTTCCTGCAACACCTCGACGACCTCGTCGCCGGCCGGCCCGTCGAGGTGCCCGTCTACGACTTCGCCACCCACTGCCGCACCGACCAGACACGCACCCTCGAACCACGAGTCCTCGTGGTCGCCGACGGCATCCTGTTGTTTGCCGTACCCGGCATTACTGACCGGCTGGACCTCAGCGTCTTCGTCGATGCCCCTGAAGAACTCCGTCTGGCTCGCCGCGTCTACCGCGACATCCGCGAAAGGGGCCGCACCGCCGAAAGCGTCCAGGCCCAGTTCGCCGCCACGGTGGCGCCCAGCTACAGGCTCTTCGTGCAGCCCTACCGCGAAGGTTCCGACCTTGTCGTAACCGGCGAGGGCGACCCCCGCCCCGTCGTCGACGAGATCATCGCCCGCCTCGCCTGACCTGCCGGGTCGGACTGCCTGGGCGTACCGCCGGGTTCTGCCCGACCGCCAGGGTGCCGAGGCACGTCCGCTTCTCCTACTGACGCAAAGTCGTACGCGTCCGCACCTCGGCACCCTGCCCTCCCAGCCCGGCGTTCCACCCTGCCCCCTGTCGTAGCCAGGTAGGTCGTCAGTTTCTACGACGGGACGGGTGTCACCACGTGCTTCGCCGGCCGTCTTCTCCTCTCCGGTTGGGTAGGGGTGTCCCATGGGTTCGACATGATCTGGTCATGTCGATCGACCTGAGTCGTGTTCGTGACCTGGTCCAGAGGTCCCTTGCCCCGGCTTCCTGTCGGCGGTGTCCTCTGGACCTTTCCGGGCCATGCTCCTCGTGCGTCGACAGCCTCGGCCCGGAACCTCTGCTGAAGGTCCCTTCGGGCGTCGACCGGGTCCGGGCCCTCTCCACCTACAGGGGCCCAGGCGGGCGCATAGTTCGCTCCATCAAGTACGCCAACGGTCGCACACCGGTCACCGATCTTGGCCGTGCCATGGCGGCGCTGGTTCCCGACCGACCCGACCTCGTCACATGGGTTCCCACGACCGTTGAGCGCCGTGGCCGACGGGGCTTCGACCAGGCCGAGGAACTGGCCAGGTCGGTGGCCGCCGCCCTCGGCCAGCCGTGCAGGCGGCTGCTGGCCCGTGCCCCCGGAGCGGCCCAGACAGACCTGGCCGCACGTCAGCGCCGCCAGGGGTCACCTTTTCGTGCACGAACCGCGGCCTCCGGGTCAAGCGTGCTGCTGGTCGATGACGTCACCACAACAGGGGCCAGCCTCACTGCGGCAGCCACCGCCCTGAGGGCAGCCAGAGCGACCTCCGTGGAAGCCGTGGTGGTGGCCGTCACCCAACCCGGAGGCACCAGAAAGCGGGCCCGATCGCTGGACAGGTCGATAGGGTCGCCCCGTGGAAGAACCCGCCGACCAGCACACCGACGAGCTGCCCGCCGACCTCGACATCACGGGCATGGTCGGTCCCTACATCTTCCCCGACAACTCCAGGCGGCGCATCCCCGGTTACACCTACCTCGCCCTCGCAGCCGCCACAATCGTGGTCACCCTCGCAGCCGGCGACTCCGCAGTGGTCAACGGCGGCCTCATCGTCGGAGCCATCGGGCTGGCCCTCGTGGGCGCCTACCACCTCCAGGGCGGATGGCGCCTCGAGGTCGACGAAGCCGACGCCCTCGTGGCCGCAGTCAGGGCCACCGGATTCCCAGTCGGCCACGCCTCGGCCCAGATGGCCTGGCGGGGCCTGCGCAGCCGACCCACCTGGCGCATCCTCGTCTACTCCAACGAATCACCACCAGAGAGCCGTGGCCTCGTGTTCATCGACGGCATCGACGCCACCGTCGTGGCCTGCCACACCGAGGCCCGCCCCGACGACGACCCCGGTGACTGGGAGTCCGACCCCACTTCCGGCTCAGCGGGATAGATTCCAGAGCCATGAACCAGGGCAGGGGAATCTTCATCTTCGCCGGAGCGGCACTGCTCCTGTGCCTCGGGCTGCTCCTCACCCCCGTCTCGTCGCAGTACGCCGACCCGTGTGGCAGCGTGCTGTGGCCGGCCAAGGTCTGGTTCTCGGATGGTGGCGAGCTGGTTCACGCCACCACACCACCCTGCAACGACGCCCGCATGGACCGCGTTCCGATGGCCGCGATCGTCGGCGTGATCGGGGTAGGCCTCGGAATCGTGGGCCTCGCAGCACGGCGTAGCGCCAGCGGTGCCGACCAGGCTCCGCCACCGGCCCGCAGGTCCGCCAAGCCGCCCGAATAGGTCCCCACACCCTCAGCACCGTCCGCTGCTAGCGTTCAGTTGACCGCGCACACGGGAGTCGCCCACGGGTGACCCTGGTTGAGCGCCACACTCTTCCCAGAGGGAGACAAACAATGCTTGACGGCAACTGGCGGGCCGTCGTCGACCGGGGGCTCACCCCGATCGGCCGCAGCCTCAGACGAACCGGTATCAGCGCCGACGTCATCACCGTGATCGGAATCATGATGGCCACCGGGGCTGCCGTGTCAATAGGCCTCGGCTACCTGCGCCTCGGCTTCCTGATGCTCGTCCTGACCGGCATCCCCGATGCGCTCGACGGAGCCGTGGCAAAGGCCTCGGGTACAGCCTCCAGCCGCGGCGCCTTCTTCGACTCGGTAGCCGACCGTCTGACCGACGCCCTCCTGTTCGGTGGCGTGGCGTGGCACCTGGCAAGCACCTCCGAGAGCCACATCATGATGCTGCCCGTGGCGATCATGGGCACGGCCATGCTCATCTCCTACCAGCGGGCCAAGGCAGAGCTGCTGGGCTATGTCGCCAAGGGCGGCCTCATGGAGAGGGCCGAGAGGTTCATCGTCCTGGCCTTCGGCCTCCTGTTCGGCGAGATCCTGGTTCCGGTCCTGTGGCTGATGCTGGCCCTCAGCCTCTTCACCGCCGGCCAACGCTTTGTCAAGGTGTGGCGCCAGGCCAGCGTCGAGCGCGACACCCCCTACCAGAGGCGTGCAGCACGCCGCCGCCAGCTCCGCCTGGAGCGCCGCACCGAGCGGCAGCAACGCATGGCCACCCGTCGCCGGGCAGCCGCCCGTCGTCGCTAGAACTTGGGTTCAGGCGCCGTAGCCGGCTACCGGCTGGGTTCCACGCTGGCCCGCCTCCTGCCCGACCGGGTGGGCGGCCCTGTCGCCCGGTTCCTCGGCAGGCTGGCAGGTCGCCGCAACCCCGGTCGCCGCAACCTCGTCGCCCGGAACCTCGAGCGAATCAGGGGAGACGACGCCCCCCAGCCCAAAGAGCGCGAGGTCTCCAGGTCGGTAGACGCCGTATTCGCCTCGTACGCCGACTACTGGTACCGGAGTTTCCGCCTGCCCGGCATGTCGGTCGAGGCAATTGATGCCGGATTCAGCCAGGACGGCTACGAACACATCGTCGAGGCGCGCCGCAGCGGTACCGGCCCAATCATGGCCCTGCCACACCTGGGCTGCTGGGAGTGGGCGGCCTTCTGGCTGGCACGCGTAAACGACCTCCCTGTTTCGGCCGTGGTCGAGGCCATTGAACCCCCGGAGCTGTTCGAGTGGTTCAGGTCGTACCGGGCCTCGCTCGGCATGGACGTCATCACCCTCGGCCCATCGGCCGGATCCGACGTGGTCAGGGCCATCAGGGCGAACCACGTCGTCTGCCTGCCGTGCGACCGGCACGTGGGAGGCGCCGGAGTGGAGGTGGAGTTCTTCGGCGAGACCACGACGCTTCCCGCTGGCCCGGCCACACTCGCCCTACGTACCGGAGCCGCACTGCTGCCCGTCGCCATCTACGACAACGCCAAGGGATGCCACGCCATCGTCCGTCCACCCATCCCGACAGAACGCACCGGCAGGTTGCGCCACGACGTCGAGCGGGTTACGCGGCTCATGGCCGTAGAACTCGAAGACCTCATCCGGCGCGCACCCGAGCAGTGGCACCTGCTGCAACCCAACTGGCCCTCAGACCGGGTCACTGATCCCGCTGGCTAGCGTCGCGACCATGCCAGCCCTGATCCAGTGGGACCACACCGCATGAAGATCGGCGTCATCTGCCCGTACAGCCTCACCCTGCCCGGCGGGGTGCAGGGCCAGGTTCTCGGCCTCGCACGCAAGCTGCGCCTGGCCGGCCACCCCACCCGTGTGCTCGGGCCCTGTGACGGCCCACCACCCGACTCGGGCGTCACACCGCTCGGCAACAGCCTTCCAACCGCAGCCAACGGCTCAATGGCACCCATAGCCCCCGACGTTCCCTGCGCTCTGCGCACCATCCGTGCCCTCAACGACGAGGACTTCGACATCCTCCACCTCCACGAACCCCTCGCACCCGGCCCAACCGTCACCGCCCTGTTCATGGCCGGCTCGGTGGTAAGGACACCCATGGTCGGCACCTTCCACGCCGCCGGCGGCAGCCTCGCCTACAAGGTCCTCAACAAACCGGTTACCAGGCTGCGCCAGCGCATGGACCTGACCGTCGCCGTGTCAGAGGACGCGGCCGCCATGGCCGGAGACGCCCTCGGCGGCGAGTACGAGGTTCTCTTCAACGGTGTCGAGGTCGACCGCTGCCAGGCCGCCGCGCCATGGCCCACAACCGGACCGACCATCTTCTTCGTAGGTCGCCACGAGCCACGCAAGGGCCTCGAGGTGCTCCTCGATGCCATGAACCACCTGCCGTCGGACGTACGGCTCTGGGTGGCCAGCGACGGCCCCGAGACCGAACGGCTCAAGGCGCTCGTGGCCGGCGACCACCGGATCGAGTGGCTGGGGCGCATCAGCGAAGAGGAAAAGCTCTCCCGCATCCGCGGCGCCGACGTGTTCTGCGCACCATCCCTGCGCGGCGAGTCCTTCGGCATCGTCCTGCTCGAGGGAATGGCATGCGGCACCCCTGTAGTGGCCAGCGACATCCCCGGCTACCACAGGGTCACCCAGGGCGGAATCGACGCCATGCTCGTCCCACCGGGCGACAGCTTCGAACTCGCCGGGGCCATCGCCAAGGTGATGGCCAATCCCGACCTGGTGTCAAGCCTCGTCGAGAACGGCTCAACGCGGGCCGACGAGTTCTCGATGCGCCGCCTGGCCGACTGCTACCTGGATATCTACCGCAGGGTTCTCGACACCGCCTGAGGGTCAGAACCCCGCCGATGATGGGGTGTCGGCTGGAGTGGCACCCGGCGGGCTTATCATGCGGGCGACATGATGAGACCCCATCTCAAGACCCCGGCGGCCGTGGCAGTTCTGCTGCTCAAGTTCGCCGTAACCCTGATCCTTCTCGCCGCCGGTACCGGCCCGCTTGTCGCCGTGCCGGCAGGGATAGTCGTGGGCGCCCTGATCATCTGGATCACCAGCCGGCGGGCAGCGGCAATGGTGCTGGGCTCCATGGGCGGCAGGCCCGCCCAGGTAGGTGAGTTCCCGAGGCTGCACAACGTCGTCGAGGGCCTCTGCCACACCCACGGCATCGACAAGCCGGACCTGTGGGTACTCGACTCCCCGTCGGGCAACGCCGCGGTGGTGGGTGACCGCCGGTCCGCCACCATCGTGGTCACCACCGGAGCCACCGACACGCTCTCGCTGATCGAACTCGAGGCCCTCATGGCCCAGGCCCTGGTGCGGTGCCGCGACCCCCGACTGGCCGACGAGACCCTGGGCTCTGTGATCGCCAGAGTTCCCGGAGCCTCGTTCATCACCAGCCGCTTCAACGACATTGACCGCACGGTCCGCACCGACATGGCCGGCGCTGAGCTGACCAGGTACCCGAACGGAATGCAGTGGGCACTCAAGGCCCTTGCCGAGATGGGAACCGTCGTCGAGGGCTTCAGCCCCGCCAACACACACCTGTGGCTGCTCCAACCCGACGGAGCCGTCGACACCGCCACGGCCATCCATCCAACCGTCGAACTACGCGTCGACGCCCTCGGAGAACTCTGATCCCATGAGACACCGCCCCTGGTCCACCAAAATCCCGGTGCTGTTAGCCGCTGCGCTCCTGGCCGCCTCCTGCAGCAGCACGGAGACCTCCTTCCCGCCGACCACCCCGCCACCGCCGACCACGGCAACCCCCTCCACGGCTGCGCTCGACACTGCGGCACCTGCGCCGACTGACGCACCGGCCGCCGAAGCGCCGTCGCCAACCGCCACCCCCGAGCCGGCCGCTGACGACACGGCCGCTCCGGACACGGCCACCCCCGCCACGATCGCCCCCGACGCTCCAGGCACAACCGAGCCACCACCGCCGACCACTGAGACCCTCGTGCCGTGGACCGGTGCCCACCACCCGCTCACCGGCCTGCCAGCCGTCAACGGCCTCAGCCGCCTCCCGGCCCTGGCCGTCAAGATCGGCAACAACGACACCCGCTCGCTGCCACAGGTCGGCCTTGAAGCAGCCGACATCGTCTACGAGGCCCACATCGAAAACAACGTCACCCGCTTCCTCGGCATCTACCAGAGCCATCTCCCCGACAGGATCGGCCTCGTGCGCTCGGCACGATCCACCGACATCGACCTGATCGGAAACCTCCAGAACCCCTACTTCGCCTACTGGGGATCAAACGAGGGCGTCGGAGCCGAGGTCAGGGCCGCCGAGAGCGTCGGAACCTTCGTGGCACGCTCAACCAGCGGCGTGGGTCAGGAGAACTTCGTGCGCGACGACGCCCGTGGCGCCTCTCCGTTCAACGGCTTCCTCAACGCCCAGGGCCTCATGGCTGCCGCCACCGGCACCGCACCCGACCCTGTCTTCCAGTACGGCGACCTGCCCGCGTCTGCGGTACCGGCAGCCGGTGCACGCTGGAGCACCCCCAACAGGCAGATCGACTACGTCTGGGACGTCACCTCACGGCGCTGGCTGCGATACCAGGGAGGCGTACCCCAGTTCGACCAGAACGGTGTGCAGCTGGCAGCCGACAACGTGTTGTTCCTCTACGTCGACTACAAGGTCTCGGCCGCTGACTTTGCCTCACCCCAGGCCGTCAGCACCGGAACCGGCGACGGCTGGCTGCTGCGCGACGGAACCGTCACCGGGGTCGTCTGGGGACGCCCGTTCGTCTCCAGCACCTGGCACCTCGCCGACGACGACACAGACGAGATCGTCGAGCTGGCACCGGGAACCACGTGGGTGGCGCTCGCCAGACTGGGTGAGGGCAAGGTCCTCGACCTCGCCGAGGCCGCCGCAATTGCCGGTTGAGCCGGGGCCGGCCAGGCGTCTTACAACATCGGGGTCGCCCGGCAGGGGAGAGCGCTCAAAGCCCCTCCTAGACTGCGGCCCATGAACGACATCACCCGATCAACGGGAACACAACTGGTAAAGCGGGGCCTGGCAGAAATGCTCAAGGGCGGCGTCGTAATGGACGTCGTGAACCCCGAACAGGCCCGCATCGCCGAAGACGCCGGTGCCGTGGCCGTAATGGCCCTCGAACGCGTGCCATCCGATATCCGGCGCGACGGTGGCGTGGCCCGAATGTCTGACCCCGAGATGATCGAGGGCATCAAGGCAGCGGTGACCATCCCGGTAATGGCCAAGGTCCGCATCGGCCACTTCGCTGAGGCACAGATCATCCAGGCCCTCGGCGTCGACTATGTCGACGAGAGCGAGGTCCTCACGCCGGCCGACGAGGCCCACCACATCGACAAGTGGGCCTTCGACGTGCCGTTCGTGTGCGGTGCCACCAACCTCGGCGAGGCCCTGCGGCGCATCTCAGAGGGCGCATGCCTCATCCGGTCCAAGGGAGAGGCAGGCACCGGCAACATCGTCGAGGCCGTACGCCACCTGCGGTCGATCATGGGCGACATCGGACGCATCACCAAGGCCGACTCGGCCGAGCTCTTCGAATGGGCCAAGAGGCTCCAGTCGCCGCTCTCGCTGGTCCAGGAGATCGCCGAGACCGGCGAACTGCCCGTACCGATGTTCTGCGCCGGCGGAATCGCCACACCGGCCGACGCATCCCTCGTCATGCAGCTGGGTGCCCAGTCGGTGTTCGTGGGTTCCGGCATCTTCAAGAGCGACGACCCGGCACCGCGTGCCAGGGCAATCGTCGAGGCCACCACCAACTTCACCGACCCGGTCATCCTGGGCAAGGTCAGCCGCGGCCTCGGTGCCGCCATGCCGGGCCTCGAGATCGACACCCTGGAGACCCGCCTGGCCGACCGCGGCTGGTAGCAGACATTCCATGAAGGTCGGAGTCCTGGCCCTCCAGGGGGCGTTCGCCCGGCATGCCGCCGTGCTCACCGATGTGGGTGTGGCACCCATCGAGGTAAGAACCCCCGAGCACCTCTCCGGTGTCGACGCGCTCGTAATGCCGGGCGGTGAGTCCACGACCATGTCAATGCTCCTCGACATCGCAGAACTGCGGCAACCCTTGGCAGAACGCCTCGCAGAAGGTCTCCCGGTATTTGGCACCTGTGCCGGCATGATCCTGCTGGCCTCTTCAGTCGCCGACGGCCGCAGCGACCAGGAGTCCCTTGCGGCAATCGACATGGATGTGAGGCGTAACGGCTACGGCCGCCAGATCGACTCCTTTGAGGCCGATGTGAACGTCGGCGGTGGAGGCCTCCCCGGCTGGGACACACCGTTCCGTGGGGTGTTCATCAGGGCGCCGGTGGTCGAACGCGTAGGCGACGGCATCGAGGTTCTCGCCAGCGTCGACGACAATCCGGTGCTCTGTCGCCAGGGCCACGTGATGGTGGCATCATTCCACCCCGAACTGACCGCCGACCGGCGCATTCACGAGCTCTTCGTGGAATCCGCCTGAGAGACCACAGGAACAGGAGAACGCATGTCGGGCCATTCCAAGTGGGCGACCATCAAGCACAAGAAGGGCGCCGCCGACCAGAAGCGCGCCAAGCTGTTCGCCAAGCTCATCAAGCAGGTCGAGGTGGCTGCACGCCAGGGCGGCGGCGACCTCGACTCCAACGCCACCCTGCGGACCATGTACCAAAAGGCCCGCGACTCCTCGGTGCCGCTGGACACCATTGAGCGGGCCGTCAAGAGGGGCACCGGCGAACTGGAGGGTGTCAACTACGAGAACATCACCTACGAGGGCTATGCGCCCCACGGCGTGGCCCTCTACCTTGAGACCCTCACCGACAACCGCAACCGCACCGGTTCCGAGGTGAGGTCGCTGCTCACCAAGAACGGCGGCTCCCTCGCCGAGCCGGGCTCGGTGGCGTGGCAGTTCGAACGCAAGGGTGTGGTGCTGCTCGCCGGCAGCGTCGACGAGGACGAGATCATGATGGCTGCCCTCGATGCCGGCGCCGAGGACCTTGCCGACGATGGCGGCACGTGGCGCCTCACCTGCGAACCGACTGACCTGCCCACGGTGCGCGCCGCACTCGAGGACGGGGGAGTCCCGTTCGAGTCGGCCGACGTGACCATGATCCCGACCTCCACGGTCGCCGTCGACACCGCCGAGGCCGCCAAGGCGGTGCTGCGCCTGCTCGACCTGCTCGACGACAACGACGACGTGCAGGACGTGTTTGCCAACTTCGACATCCCGCCAGAGGTCTTTGACTCCCTCGACCTGGACTGAGTTCCGCTGCCGCCGGGGTGACGCGGCCCGGGCGGGAGCAACCGCTAGAGTCGTACATATGTTCGTTCTGGGGATAGATCCCGGCCTCTCACGTTGTGGCTACGGCCTCGTGCGCCGTCACGGCCGACGCCAACGCGCCGAAGCCGCAGGGGTCATACGAACCGATTCGGCTACGCCACTTCCGCTGCGCCTGGCCGAACTCCAGGCCGAGGTCCGCGACCTCATCACCGAATACCGGCCTGACCATGTCGCCATCGAACGCGTCCTCTTCCAGGTCAACGTGAGCACCGCCATGCAGACCGGGCAGGCATCAGGAGTCGTCATGGCCGAGGCGGCCACAGCCGGATGCCAGGTCACCCTCTACTCGCCCAACGAGGTCAAGTCGGCCGTGGCGGGATGGGGAGGTGCCGACAAGGGCCAGATGGCCCAGATGGTCGAGACCCTCCTGGGCATCGATGTGCCCCTCCGGCCCGTCGACGCTGCCGACGCCGTAGCCGTGGCTCTCTGCCATCTGGCGATGATGCCCAGCTCCAGGGTTTCCAGGGCCAACCAGCCCAATCCCAACGTGCCCGCCGAAGGGGCGGTGTCGCAGTGATCGGGTCGCTTCGTGGGCAGCTGCTCGAACGCTTCGAGGTCGGAGGCCGCGGCGAGGTGCTGGTCGAGGTCGCAGGTGTCGGCTACAGGGTCATCGTCACCCCCACGACGGCTGTCCGAATGGGCGAGCCCGACACCGAGGTCTTCCTCCATGTCCACCACCACATCCGCGAGGCCGACCAGACCCTCTACGGATTCCTCGAGCGCTCCGAGCGAACCTGTTTCGAGGCCCTCCTCTCGGCACATGGCGTGGGGCCATCCCTGGCCTTGGCCGTACTCGGCGTGCACGGGCCAACAGAACTGGCCCGGGTCCTCGCCGACGACGACGTGGCCGCCCTGTGCCTCGTGCCCGGCGTCGGTAAGAAAACCGCCACCCGGCTCCTCGTCGAGCTGAAGGCATCCCTCGACCTCCCCATCGACACGGTGCCCGCCGACCCGGCCGACGCATCCGCACCCCGCTCGGCGCTCACCGAGGTGCAAGAGGCCCTCGGTGGCCTCGGCTACACCCCCGACGAGGTGCGGTCCGTGCTGAGCGACCTCGGCGGCGACGACCCGGGTGTCATCTTGCGCGAGGCCCTGCAGCGGCTGGCCCGGGCGTAGGCAGGTACCCGTGCGCGAAGAACTCCTCTCACCTGACCTCGACCCCATCGAGGTCGAGGTCGAGGTCGGGCTACGGCCCCGCCGGCTCGACGACTTCGTTGGTCAACCAGAGCTGAAGGGCCACCTGCGGGTAATGCTGGAGGCAGCCCGCGCACGCGGCGAGGCCGCCGACCACTTCCTCTTCGCCGGCCCACCGGGGCTCGGCAAAACCACCCTCGCCCACATCGTCGCCGCCGAGATGGACGCCGAGCTGCACATCACGTCGGGACCGGCACTGGAGCGGGCCGGCGACCTCGCCGCCATCCTCACCAAGCTTGAACCCGGCGATGTCCTCTTCATCGACGAAATCCACCGACTGGCCCGTGCCGTCGAGGAAATCCTCTACCCGGCAATGGAGGACTACGAGCTCGACATCGTGCTCGGCAAGGGCCCTGCAGCCCGCTCGATCCGCCTGGAACTGCCCCGCTTCACCCTGGTCGGCGCAACCACCCGCACCGGCCTCATAACCGGGCCCCTGCGCGACCGTTTCGGCCTCACCGCCCGCCTCGACTACTACGAGGTCGACGACCTGCAGTCAATCGTCACCAGGGCCGCCGGGATCCTCGACGTCGACCTCGACTCCGAGGGAGCCGGCGAGATCGCACGCCGCTCCCGGGGAACCCCACGCATCGGCAACCGGCTGCTGCGACAGGTACGCGACTTCGCCCAGGTGGAGCGCGGTGGCGCCACCGTCGACGGCACCGTTGCCCGAGATGGCCTCTCGTTCTTCGCCGTCGACGACCTGGGGCTCGACCGTCCCTCCCGGGCGATCCTGTCGGCCCTGTGCGAGAGGTTCGATGGAGGTCCCGTGGGGCTCAAGACCCTCGCCATCTGCGTGAGCGAGCCTGACGACACCGTCGAAGACGTCTACGAGCCGTTCCTCATCCAACAGGGCCTCCTCCTGCGCACACCCAAGGGGCGGGTGGCCACCCCGGCCGCATACACCCACCTGGGCCTCACCGCCCCTGCCCGCCCCGGCTCCCTCTTCGAGGGCTAGGGCCCCTCCCAGGCCGTCAGGGCCCACCTAGGCTGGCCCGCCCATGGGCCCCGACGACTTCGCCTACGACCTGCCCGACGACCAGATTGCCCAGATGCCCCTGGATGACCGGTCGTCGGCCCGCCTGCTTGTCGACCTTGCCGACGGGACCGACCCGAAGCACCGCCACATCAGCGACCTGCCCGACATGGTCGGCCCAGGTGACCTGTTGGTCCTCAACGACACCAGGGTGTTGCCGGCCCGGCTGCGCCTGACCAAGGAGACCGGTGGGGCCGTCGAGGTCCTGTTGTTGGAACAGACCGGTGACGCCTGTAAGTGGCAGGCCCTCGTGAGGCCCAGCAGGAGGGTTCCGCCGGGAACGAGGCTGCGAGCCGGCGACGACCTGACCGTCACTGTCGGCGACGACCTGGGTGAGGGCAGGCGCACGGTAATGCTCGAGACAGATTCCCTGTCAGGACCGGCAGGTGTCCTGGCTGCCGTGCAGGCCCACGGCGAGATGCCCCTTCCCCCGTACCTGCACACACGCCTCGACGACCCGGAGCGCTACCAGACCGTCTACAGCCACCGTCCCGCCTCGGCAGCAGCACCCACGGCGGGCCTCCACCTGACCGGCGAGGTGCTCGACGCCTGCCGGGCGGCCGGTGCTGCAGTTGAACGCCTTGAACTCGTGGTGGGCCTCGACACCTTCCGGCCCGTCACCGCGGACAACCTCGACGACCACATGATGCACTCCGAGTCCTACACGGTCGCCGAGTCGACCCTCGATGCCTGCCGGGCTGCCGACCGGGTGATAGCGGTCGGAACCACGACCGTCCGGGCACTGGAATCGGCAAATCTGGCCGGCAGCGGGGGAGCAGGCACGTCCGGCCGAACGGACCTGTTCATCCGGCCCGGGTTCGACTTCGGCGTCGTCGACGTGCTGCTCACCAACTACCACCTGCCCAGGTCCACCCTCCTCGTGATGCTGGAGGCATTCGTGGGTCCCCGCTGGCGCGACCTGTACGCGCTGGCCCTCGCCCGCGGGTACCGCTTCCTGTCATTCGGCGACGCCATGTTGGTAGGCAGGCAAAGGTCCGACAGGATCACGACATGAAGGCCACCTTCCACGAAACAGTGAACTGCGACGGTGCCCGCACCGGGCGGGTCGACACCCCTCGGGGGTCGTTCAACACGCCGTGTTTCATGCCGGTCGGAACCCGCGGAGCGGTCCGACACCTCTCGTCGGTAGACCTGGCGGAACTGGGAGCAGAGGTGGTGCTTGCCAACACCTACCACCTGATGCTGCGCCCCGGTGCCGAGGTGGTGCGCGACCTCGGAGGCCTGCGTGGCTTCACCGGCTGGCAGGGGCTGAGCCTCACCGACTCCGGCGGCTACCAGATCTTCTCCCTCCAGCCACGCGTCGACGATGAGGGTGCCGAGTTCCGCTCCACCTACGACGGCTCCACCCACAAGCTGACACCGGAGGGCGCTGCCGGTGTGCAGGCCGACCTGGGGGCCGACATCCAGATGGTCCTCGACGTCTGCCCGGCCCTGCCCGCGACCGACGCCATCCTCCGAAAGGTGGTCGAACGCACGGCTGAATGGGCCGCCAGGGGCCGACAGGCGTTCCTCGATCACCCTGATGCCCAGCAGCGGCAGTGCCAGTTCGGAATCGTGCAGGGCGGGACCGACGTTGCGCTGCGCACCGAGAGCGCCCAGCGGACCGTCGAGGTGGGCTTTGACGGCTACGCCATCGGCGGCCTCAGCGTGGGGGAGACCCGCGACGAGATGCTGGACCCGGTCAGCGCCGTGACAGCAGTACTGCCCGGTGGTCAGCCCCGCTACTTCATGGGTCTGGGCGACCCGGCGGGCCTTGTAGAGGTCGTCGGCCGCGGCGTCGACATGTTCGACTGCGTGCTACCGACCCGTCACGCAAGACACGGCACAGTCCTCACCTCAGCTGGCAGGCTCAACCTGCGCAACGCCCGTTTTGCATCCGACGACAACCCGCTCGACCCGGGCTTTCCTGCCAGCCCGGCAGCCGCATGGTCACGTGGCTACCTGAGGCACCTGTTGATGACCGACGAGCCCACCGGACGCCGCCTCCTGTCACTCCACAACCTGGCGTGGCTGTTCGACTTTGTGGACCGCCTGCGTGCCTCCATCGCTGAAGGGCGCTTCGATCAGTTCCGTACCGAGACGCTGGAGGTCTGGGGCTGACCACCGATTGGGCCAGAATCGGCATGCGACGGCCGTAGGCTCTACCGGTCCCGTTACGGGCGCCCGCTGCCTCCAACGGCTGCTGAGCGCCGACAACCCATCCAGACTCGAGGCACCAAATGGCCAGTTTCCTGCCCCTCATCCTGATCTTCGGGCTCATGTACTTCCTGATGATCCGACCCCAGCAGAAGAAGGCACGCGCTCAGCAGAACCTCATTGCCTCGGTTCAGGCCGGCGACGAGGTGCGCCTCCACTCGGGCCTCTTCGGCGTGATCAACGAGGTCGAGGGCGACGTCATCTGGCTCGAGGTCGCTGAGAACATCGAGTTGAAGGTCCTCCGCAGTGCCGTGGAACACCGCTACAACGAACCGGTTGTGGATGAATCTGAAGAAGAAGCCGTCGAAGAGGCCGATGAAGGCCCCATCTCCGACTGACCACAGCCCCTCACAACGACCACAGCCACACCTGAGTCCATGCCCCGCCGACAAAGCGTCTACCTCATCGCAATCGTCCTCGTTGCCGTGACGGCGTCGGCTCTGACGGCCTTCTGGCAAAACAAGCCCCTCCTGGGTCTCGACCTGCAGGGTGGCGTGTCGGTGCGCCTCACGGCCACAGAACCGGCCACCGAGGAGATGCTCGACCAGGCGGTCGAGATCATCCGTAAAAGGGTCGACGCCCTCGGTGTCGCCGAACCCGAGGTTTCCAGAACCGCGGAGGGCGTGATGGTCTCCCTGCCGGGGGTCGACAACCAGCAGCGTGCCCTCGAACTGGTCGGCACCACCGCTGAACTGCGCTTCAGGCCCGTCTGCGACGTGCTTCCCCTCATGCCGGCCGATCTGGCGAGAGAAGGCGTGGCACGGCCAGCACCGGCCTCGTGTGAACCACTGCTCGCCGGCGACCTCACACCCTCAACCGGTCCGCTCGGTGTGACCCTCCCAGAAGATGACATGGCCGACCAGTTCGTCGTACTGGGCGGACGCGACGACAACCAGCGGTACCTGCTCGCTCCGAGCGTCCTCACAGGTGATGCCCTCGAGGACGCCAACGCCGACATGATCGACTTCGAATGGCAGGTGGCGGTGGCCCTCAAGGCCGGACCAGCGGGCATCGACACCTTCAACGAAATGGCAGCCCTCTGCTTCGTGGGCGCTCCCACGTGCCCGATCCTGCCCGGCTTCACCAACGGCCGCCTGGCCCTGGTGCTCGACGGCGAGGTCCTGACAGCACCCCAGATCAGGGCACCCGAGTTTCAGCGTGACCGCATCCTCATCTCGGGGGCCTTCGACAAGGAGGAAGCCGACGTTGTGGCCCTGGGCCTCCGCTACGGCGCCCTCCCCATCGAACTCGAGGCGGAAAACACCCAGGTGGTCTCGGCCACCATCGGCGAGGACTCCCTCGATGCAGGCATCGTGGCCGGGCTCATCGGCCTGGCGATCGTCGGCCTGTTCATCGTCGGCTACTACCGACTGTTGGGCTTCGTGGCACTTGCCAGCCTGGCGATCTCCGGCAGCCTTCTCTGGGCGATCATCGCCCACCTTGGTACCCAGTCCGGCCTGGCACTGACCCTTGCCGGCGTCACCGGAATCATCGTGGCCATCGGTGTCTCGGTCGACTCCAACGTCGTCTACTTCGAGCACCTCAAAGAGGACATCCGCGATGGCCGCACCGCCAGGTCCTCTGTTGACAAGGCATTCCCCGTGGCCTTCTCGACGATCGTCAAGGCCGACATGGCGTCGCTCATCGGAGCGGGCCTGTTGTGGTGGCTCACGGTCGGTGCCGTAAGGGGCTTTGCCCTGTACCTGGGCCTTGCGACCCTGTTGGACCTCGTAGCCACCTATTTCTTCATGGGACCGATGGTGCGCCTAATGGCTCAGTCCCGGTGGTTTGCAGAGCACCCGGAGCGCTTCGGCCTGCCGGCCAGCGGAGCAGTCAGCACAGTCGGGAGGATCACCTGATGGGTCTGCTCAGAGACGTATTCAACGGCGAAACAGCACTCGACTACCCGCGGTGGTGGCGCAGGGCGGTGACCGTGTCGCTGGTGGCGATAGTGCTCAGCATCGGCTCGTTCGGTGTTCGGGGCCTGAACCTGGGCATCGACTTCGAGGGTGGAACCACCTTTGAGATCCTGGCTCCAGGTGTGTCGGTAGCCGACGCACGCGAGGTGATGGCCGGAATCGGATCCGAGGACGCACGCATCCAGACCGTCGACGGCGACGTCATCCGGATCCGCTCCGAGGTGTCGGACCCGGCACACGCCGCCGAGATCCGGAACCTCCTTGAAACCCAACTGGGAACAGTCCAGACGTTCGAACAGGTCGGGCCCACATGGGGTGCCGAGGTGACCTCCAAGGCCGCCAACGCCCTGGCCGTGTTCTTCGCCGTGGTGGCCCTGTACATAACTGTTCGCCTCGAGTGGAAGATGGCCCTCGGGGCCCTCGCCGCGGTGGCCCACGACATCGTGGTCAGTGTCGGTCTCTACTCGATCCTCCAACTGGAGATCACGCCCTCGACCGTCATCGCCTTCCTCACGATCATGGGCTACTCGCTCTACGACACGATTGTGGTGTACGACAAGGTCCGAGAGGTGACAGGACGCCTCGGTGCAACCGAGCGCTACAACTACACCGAACTCATGAACCTGGCGCTCAACCGGGTGACCATGCGCTCGATCAACACCAGCATCACCTCGGCAATCCCCGTCGTGTCGCTGCTGCTGATCGGTTCGGTGATCATGGGAGCCACGACCCTCCAGGAGTTCGGCATTGCCCTGCTGATCGGAATCATCGTCGGCTCTTACTCGTCGCTGTTCATCGCATCCACGCTCGTCACGGTGCTGAAAGAACGCGAGGAGCGCTGGATCCAGGTGGCCGACAAGGTCGCTCAGCGCACAGGTGTTGTCGGCGGCGACGGCACACGCCTAATCGGTCGCGAGGAGGCCGCCCTTCCCACCACACGTTCAACCGAGCGTCCCGGTGCCGCCAAGGGCCCGGCACGGCGCCGACCCGTGGCAACGACCCACCTGGCCGGTGGCGTGCCACCCCGTCCCCGCAAGAAGCGTCGCTGAGCCAGCCCGCTACCGTGGTGTGATGACCGACAGGGTCCACCACGGAAACCTGAACATGCAGTGTGTCATGCTGCCCACCCTCGGAGTCGCGTCGGCCGGGAACAGGGCCTGACATGGTCGCCGTAAAGCGGGTACTTCCATGGCGTCGCCGACCCGATCCGAGCGTCGAGGAAACCTCGGACCTGCTCACCACGTTCCACGACCACCACCCCAGGGCCGACACCTCGCTCATCGAACGTGCCTACGAGGTGGCCCTGGGTGCCCACGTGGGACAGACACGTAAGTCAGGCGAGCCCTACATCCACCACCCGATGGCCGTGGCCACGATCGTGGCCCGACAGGGCCTCGATGCCGTGACGGTCGCAGCAGCGCTGCTCCACGACTCCGTCGAGGACACATCCATCGACCTGACCGACCTGGAACGTGACTTCGGAGCAGACGTCTCGCTGATCGTCGACGGCGTCACCAAGCTGGACCGCCTGCATTTCGACTCCCGCGAGGAACAGCAGGCCGCCAGCATGCGCAAGATGCTCGTGGCCCTCGCCAAGGACCTGCGGGTGCTGATCATCAAGTTGGCCGACCGACTCCACAACATGCGCACCCTGGCAGCCCTCCCCGAAGACAAGCAGGAGCGCATCGCACGCGAGACCCTCGACATCTACGCACCGCTCGCCAACCGCCTCGGCATGCAGGAGGTCAAAGACCAACTCGAGGACCTCTCGCTCGCCACGCTCCACCCCAAGCGCTACAGCCAGATCGACCAGATGGTCCAGGACCGGTCACCAGAGCGTGACAACTACGTGACCCAGCTCATCGGCGACATCGAGAAGCGCATGTCCGACCTGAAGATCACGGCAGAGGTTCACGGCCGCCCAAAGCACCTTTGGAGCATCTACGAGAAGATGATCGTGAAGGGCCGGCCCTTCGACGACATCTACGACCTCATCGGAGTCCGCGTAATCGTCGAGAACGTGCGTGACTGCTATGGCGTTCTGGGCTCCATCCACTCCACCTGGAAGCCGGTCCACGGCCGCTTCAAGGACTACGTGGCCATGCCCAAGTTCAACCTCTACCAGTCGCTGCACACCACGGTCATCGGCCCGCTCGGAAAGCAGGTCGAATTCCAGATCCGCACAAGGGAGATGCACCAGCGCGCCGAGCACGGGGTGGCTGCACACTTCGACTACAAGGCCAGCTCGCCGTCAGACGACATGGCGTGGCTGGGACGAATCGTGGAGTGGCAGGAGGAGAGCTCCGACCCCGGAACCTTCATGGCCAACCTCAAGACCGACCTTGAACAGGACGAGGTGTACGTGTTCACCCCGCGGGGAGGCGTGATCACCCTGCCGATCGGCGCCACCCCGGTGGACTTTGCCTACATGGTCCACACCGAGGTCGGCCACAAGTGTGTAGGTGCGAGGGTCGAGGGGCGGCTCGTTCCGCTCGAGACCCGCCTCAACTCGGGAGACACGGTCGAGATCGTCACCTCAAAACAGGAAGATGCCGGTCCCAGCCGCGACTGGCTCAAGTTCGTGGCCACCCACAAGGCCTCCAACAAGATCAAACAGTGGTACTCGCGTGAGCGTCGCCACGATGCCATCGACAGCGGCTACGACGAACTGGTCAGCGAGCTGCGACGTGCCGGCATGCCGGTAAAGGAGTTCCTGGCGGGTCAGCCCCTGGCCGACGTGGCGGCCGAGATGAACTTTGCCGATGCAGACACCCTCTACGCCGCCATAGGCGAACACCATGTCTCGGCAAAGGCCGTGGTCGACAGGGTGAAACGGGCCGTCAGCGACGAAATGGAGGTCGACGAGCAACTGCCCGCCACCGTGCTGCGTCCCGCCACGACCAACCGACCCGGTGGCTCCACCGGGGTCCACGTCGAGGGCCTCGATGACATGATGGTGAGGCTGTCGCGCTGCTGCACACCGGTGCCACCGGACGAGATCATCGGCTTTGTCACCCGGGGCCGCGGCGTGTCCGTCCACCGCAGCGACTGCGCCAACGCAGCGTCGCTCTCCGAGGGGCAACCCGACAGGCTCATCGACGTCGACTGGGACGGCTCCGCAACAGGGAACTTCCTCGCCACAATCGAGGTCAAGGCCCTCGACCGGCCGGGGCTGCTCCGCGACATCGTGAACGTGCTCGCTGACCACCACATCAACGTTGTCGGAACCGACACGGTCACCAGCGGAGCGGACCGGACCGCCAAGATGAAGTTCGACTTCGAGATGGGTCACGCTACGCACCTCGAGCCCCTGCTGCACATCATCGCCGAGATCGACTCTGTGTACGACGTCTACCGGGTGGTGCCCGGCCAGGGCTACTGAGGGCCTGTTCGGTTATCGCCCGCCGGTGACCCCGGGGGCCGGTAGCCTTTCCCCCCGTGGCAGACCCCATCTACAGGGCGCCGAAGGGCACACACGACGTCCTCTGGCCTGAATCGGCGCGCCGTCGCGCCCTCGTTGGCGTGTTCGCCGACATTGTCGAGGCCGCCGGGTACAGCGAGGTCGTGCCGCCGATGTTCGAACACGTCGAGGTCTTCCGGCGCCTCGGCGACGCCACCGACGTTGTCCGCAAGGAGATGTACGAGTTCGAGGACCGCGGTGGCCGTCACATCGCCCTGCGGCCCGAGCAGACGGCATCGATCGTGCGCTCCTTTGGCGAGCACCGCCCGAACCTACCGTGGAAGGCCTGGTACGCAGGCCCCAACTTCCGCTACGAGCGGGCCCAGAAGGGCCGCTTCCGGCAGTTCGACCAGGTCGGCATCGAGGCGCTCGGCCCTGAGGACCCACACCTGGATGCCGAGGTGATCGCCACGGCCTGGCGCTTCTACGAGTGTCTGGGGCTCCAGCAGGTCACCCTGCTGGTCAACTCGCTGGGTGGCCCCGACGACCGGGCCCGCTACGTCACTGCACTCCACGACCACTTCTCGACCGACATCGACTCGCTCAGCGAGGACTCGAGGGTCACGCTCGCCACCAACCCGCTGCGGGTACTTGACTCCAGTCGCCCAGAGGACGCCGACCTGATCGCCTCGGCACCCAGCATGCTGGACCACCTGTCGGCCGAGGCCGGCGATCACTTCGATCAGGTCAAGGCGGCACTTACCGGCCTGGAGATCCCCTTCACGATCGAGCCGCGCCTGGTGCGTGGCCTCGACTACTACGTGCGAACCACCTTCGAGTTCACCTCCGAGGCGTTCGACGCCGCCCAGAACGCCATCGGCGGGGGAGGCCGCTACGACGGCCTTGCCGAGGCGATGGGGGCACCACCCACACCCGGCGTGGGCTTCGCCCTCGGCGTGGACCGAACCCTCATGGCGTGCGACGCAGAGGGTGCCTTCGCGGCCCCCGACGCTCCTGTCGACGTATTCGTCGTCGACACCACGGGTGGTGAGGCGGCCCTGTTGATCACCGATGAACTGCGCCGTGCAGGCATCCGCGCCGACCGCTCCTGGGACGACCGGTCCATGAAGGCCCAGATGCGTGCCGCCGACCGCAGCGGAGCGGCCCAGGCGGTGATCGTCGGCGACGACGAACTGCAGTCGAACACGGCCGCTGTGCGCGACCTGCGCGGCGACGGCGGTCAGGAGACCGTCGCACGAACTTCCATCACAGAAACCCTGCTAGCGAGGCTCAAGTGACAAGCAGTACCGACAACAACGGCGGGCAGGTCCCCGACTACACGACATCGATGCGGACCGACCGCTGCGGCGACCTCCGCAGCGACGACGTCGGTCGCCAGGTCACCCTGTGTGGCTGGGTGGCACGCCGCCGCGAGCACGGTGAGCATCTGGCCTTCGTTGACCTGCGTGACCGCAGTGGCATCATCCAGGTGGTTGTCGACGGCGCCGCCGACCTGCGCTCCGAGTACGTGCTCCAGGTGACAGGACAGGTCAGAGAACGACCGGCCGACACCGCCAACGACTCGCTGGCCACGGGGGCGATCGAGGTAGACGCCTCCGAGGTGACCATCCTCTCTGCATCAGAGCCACCGCCGTTCCCGCTCGACGAACGTACCGACGTGGACGAGGTCCTCAGGCTGCGCCACCGCTACGTCGACCTGCGTCGCCCCCGTCTCCAGAGGAACCTCGAGGTAAGGGCAACGGTCAACAGCGCCGTGCGGACCGCGATGGGGGAACAGGGATTCATCGAGGTCGAAACCCCCATGCTGGTGGCCAGCACCCCCGAGGGCGCACGCGACTTCGTGGTTCCCTCGCGCAAGGAGCCGGGTTCGTTCTATGCCCTGCCCCAGAGCCCCCAGATCTTCAAGCAGCTCTGCATGATCGGTGGCGTCGACCGCTACTACCAGATTGCCCGCTGCCTTCGTGACGAGGATCTCAGGGCCGACCGCCAGTTCGAGTTCATGCAGCTCGACGCCGAGGCCAGCTTTGTGAGCCAGGACGACGTGCTCGCCTTCATCACCCACGCGGTTGCATCTGCCGCCGAGGCGGTCACCGGTGAGAGGCCGGCTGACTTCCCGCGCATGTCCTGGCACGAGGCCAGGGACCGCTACGGCTCCGACAAGCCCGACATCCGCTTCGGCATGGAACTCGTAGAGCTGACCCCCGTGTTCGCCGACACCGACTTCCGTGCCTTCCAGGCACCGTGTGTCAAGGGCATCCGGGTTCCCGGTGGTGCCGAGCTGTCACGCAACCGCCTCGACGACCTGACCGACACATGCAAGGGCTGGGGGGCCAAGGGCCTCGTCTGGATGAAGGTCGAGGCCGACGGTCTCAACTCGCCGGTAGCCAAGTTCCTCTCCGACGACGAACAGGCGGCGTTGCGTTCCACGATGGAAGCCGAAGAGGGCGACCTGCTGCTGCTGGTGGCCGACGAACACCACAACACCTGTCGCATCCTGGGTCTGCTGCGCTTGGAACTGGGACGCCCACCGGTCACCGAGGGCGGCCTCCACTTCCTCTGGGTTGTCGACTTCCCCCTCTTCGAGGGCCTCGACGAGACAGGCAACCCCATGCCGGCCCACCACCCGTTCACCATGCCGCACGAGGACGACCTCGAGGCGCTTGAGGCCGGCGACTTGCTCTCGGTCCGCTCACAGGCCTACGACCTGGTCCTCAACGGCTGGGAACTGGGCTCGGGCAGCGTGCGGATCCACCGGCGCGAGATCCAGCAGAAGATCTTTTCCATCCTCGGCATCGGTGCCGAGGAGGCCCAGGAACGGTTCGGCTTCCTGTTGGACGCCTTCAGGTACGGCGCACCGCCGCACGCAGGGTTCGCCTTCGGCATGGACAGGCTCATTGCGATCCTGGCCGGCGAGGAGAACATCCGCGAGGTCATCGCCTACCCCAAGACCCAGTCGGGTGCCGACCCGCTGACCAGTGCACCCACCCAGATCGACGACCGCCACCTCGAGGAGCTGGGCCTGCGGGTCCTGCCCAGAAGCGAGTAGCCGACAGATCCGGCAGGGCCGTCCACCCGGATGCCCGGCGAGGCCCTAGGTTCGGTGCTGATGGCCGGTGACCTCTTCTCAGATGCAGCCCGGGAGCGTCTCACCAGGCGTGCGCCCCTGGCCGACCGGCTGCGGCCGACCAGCCTCGACGACGTCGTCGGACAGGAACATCTTGTCGGGCCGGGACGACCACTTCGACGTCTCATAGAGGCCGACAGGCTTTCCTCAGTCATCCTCTGGGGCCCACCCGGCACCGGCAAGACGAGCCTCGCCCGCCTCGTGGCCCGCCTGACGTCCAAGGAGTTCACCGAACTGTCAGCGGTGAGCGCCAGCGTCAAGGACGTCCGTGGACTGATTGCACGGGCCGAGGCCGTGCTGGGTGAGCGTGACGTCGGCACCATCTTGTTTCTCGACGAGGTGCACCGCTTCAACAAGGCCCAGCAGGACGCCCTGCTGCCGTCGGTGGAATCCGGTCTGCTGGTTCTCATCGGGGCCACCACCGAGAACCCCTACTTTGAGGTCAACGCGCCGCTGCTCTCGCGCTCCACCCTCTTTCGCCTTGAGCCACTCGACGAGGACGCCCTTGTCGCCCTGTTGGGCCGTGGCCTCGAAGCCGAGGGAATGACCGCCGACGATGCCGCCATCGAACTACTCGTGGACAGGGCAGCCGGCGATGGTCGACACGCGCTCACCAGCCTCGAGGTGGCCACCGCCCTGGCCACCGGGCGCGAATCGGAGCAGATCAGCGTCGACGACGCTGAGGCCGCGCTGGGTACCAAGGCAATTCTCTACGGACGCGACGAGCACTACGACGTGATCAGCGCGTTCATCAAGAGCATCCGCGGCTCCGATGCTGACGCCGGCCTCTACTGGCTGGCCCGCATGCTCGACGCCGGCGAGGACGCCCGCTTCATTGCCCGTCGCCTGGTGATCCTCGCCAGCGAGGACATCGGAATGGCCGACCCAATGGCCCTCCTGGTGGCCGATGCGGCAGCCAGGGCCGTGGAGTTCGTCGGCCTTCCCGAAGCCCGTCTGAACCTGGCCCACGCCGTCGTCCACCTGGCAACGGCACCCAAGTCCAACCGGGTAACCGTGGGGTTGGGCCGGGCAGGGGCCGATGCCCGGTCTGCCGGCACCGGCCTAGTGCCCATGCACCTCCGCGACGCCCACTACAGGGGAGCAGCCGACCTGGGTCATGGCGACGGCTACGAGTACCCCCACGACGACCCGGCCGGGTGGGTGGCACAGCAGTACAGGCCCCCCGAGGTGGCCGACAACACCTACTACGATCCCTCACCACACGGGTTCGAAGCGGAGGTGACCGAACGCATGGCCTGCCACCGTGGAGACCCACCCGACGGCCTCGGCAGCATGGGAGGCAGCAAATGAGACGCCGCATCTTCTGGCTTGTCATTGGATGGCTGGTGGGCAACGCCACCTCCATGTGGTTCCAGCGGCGCCTGCGCCGAACCGTCGAGCGCTACACCCCTGAACACCTTCGCCGGGAGATTGCCGAGCGGTCATCGGCCGTTGTCGACCAGGGAGCGGACCTGGTGCGCAGGGTCAGGCAGATCCGTGACGACATCGCAGCCGACGACCCGGCAGGCTCCAACGGACACGACTACGGCTTCCGCCGCAGCGGGCAGCGGTCACGACGCACCCATCGACCGGCCGGGCCCCTCCGCTGAGTCACGCAACCTGCTCATAGCCGCCGGAGCCACCCCGGTAGAGTGGCCCGACCATGGCAGAACACTCAGCCAACGGCGTAAGACGCGCATTCGTCGACTTCTTCGTCGACAGGGGCCACCACCATGAGCCCTCCGGCAGCCTGATCCCGCACGACCCCACGCTGTTGTTCACGGTGGCCGGAATGGTCCCCTTCAAGCCCTACTTCGTGGGTGAACAACCGGCCCCGTGGGACCGTGCCGTAACCGTCCAGAAGTGCGTGAGGGCCGGCGGCAAGCACAACGACCTCGACGAGGTGGGTCGCACCAGCCGTCACCTCACCTTCTTCGAGATGATGGGCAACTTCAGCTTCGGCGACTACTTCAAGTCCGACGCATGCGCCTACGCCTGGGAGTTCGTGACCGGCACGTTGGGCCTCGACCCCGACCGTCTCTGGGTAACAGTGCACCTCAGCGACGACGAGGCTGAGGCCATCTGGCGCGACGAGGTCGGTGTGCCAGCCGAGCGCATCCAGCGCCTCGACGAGGACAACTACTGGCGTATGGCCGACACCGGGCCGTGCGGACCCTGCTCTGAGATCTTCTGGGACAAGGGCCCCGACTTCGGCGACGACGGCGGTCCCGCCCACGGCGACGAGGAACGCTTCATCGAGATCTGGAACCTGGTGTTCATGCAGTTTGAACAGCATGAGGATGGCTCGATGACACCGCTGCCAGCCCCGTCGATCGACACCGGCGCCGGCCTCGAGCGCATCCTCTCTGTCCTGGAGGGGGTCGACTCGGTCTGGGAGACCGACGAGTTCGTGCGCCTCCTCGCCACGATCGGCGACATAACCGGCGTGCAACATGGCTCCAGCGAACGCACCGACGTCTCACAGCAAATCCTGGCCGACCATGCCCGATCATCAACCTTCCTCATCAGCGACGGGGTGTTCCCCAGCAACGAGGACCGCGGCTACGTGCTGCGCCGCATCATTCGACGAGCCGTGCGCCACGCCTGGCTGCTCGGGGTCGAGGATCTCGTCATGCCAGACCTGGTCGATGCGGTGGTGGCCATCATGGGCGACGACTACCCCGAACTGGTCCGCAACCACGCTTTCGTGCGCGACGTCCTCGAGCGCGAGGAAGGCCGTTTCAGGGAGACCCTGCGGACCGGCCTGGCGATCCTCGACGATGCGCTCGAAGGTCTGGGCGAGGGCTCCACTCTCGACGGAGACGTGGCTTTCAAGCTGCACGACACCTATGGCTTCCCTCTTGAGCTGACCCAGGAGATCACGGCCGAAAAGGGTGTGGCCGTCGACAACGAGGCCTTCGGCGTGGCGATGGCCCACCAGCAGGAGATGGCCCGCTCAGCCCGGAAGGACGGCACCACAGCATCTGTCGGCGACCTGCGCTCCGTACTCGAGGCGGGCGGCCCTACCGGGTTCGTAGGGCGCGATCACAACGAGGCCGAGGCTGTAGTGGTGTATTCCGACAGCGACACGGTTGTTCTCGACCAGACCCCGTTCTACGCCGAGTCCGGCGGCCAGGTGGGCGACACCGGAACCATCACCTGGGCCGGCGGCTCCGTCGAGGTTCTCGACACCACCCTCGCCCTCGACGGCCTGCACTGTCACAAGGTCACTGCCGACGCCTTGGGCCCCGAGGTGGGGCAGACCGTGACGGCCGCCATCGACACCGAACGACGCGCGGCAATCCGCCGCAACCACACCGGCACCCACATCCTCCACTGGGCGCTGCGACAGGTTCTGGGCGACCACGTCAAGCAGCAGGGATCATGGGTCGGACCCGACCACCTGCGTTTTGACTTCAGCCACTTTGAGGCAATGACCGCCGAACAGGTGGCGGCCGTCGAGAACCTCACCAACGCCGAGATCCTCTCCAACCACGAATGCCGCAACTTCGAGACCAGCCGCGAAGAAGCCGAGGCCCTCGGCGCCATTGCCTTCTTCGGCGACAAGTACGGAGACCAGGTACGCGTGCTCGAGGCCGGCCCCAACTCGGTTGAACTCTGCGGTGGAACCCACGTGTCGGCCCTGGGTGACATCGGGCCCGTGAAGATCACCACAGAGAGCTCCATCGGCTCCAACATCCGTCGCCTCGAGGCCATAACCGGAACCGCACCCATTGACCGGCTCCGTGGGGCCGAGGCATCCCTGGCCGAAGCCGCCGACCTGGTGGGAGTACCGGTCGATGACCTCATCGATGGCATCGCCCGACGCCTCGCCGAGGCCAAGGCCGTTCGCTCCGAGCTGGCCGGTGCCAGACGCGACCTTGCCCTGGGCCGCGCCGACGAGCTGGCAGCCTCGGCCGACAACGGCATCGTCGTGACCATGGTCGATGGCATAGACCGCGACGGCCTCCGCGACCTGGCCGCAGCCATACGTGACCGCGACGGGGTCCGGGCCGTGGTGCTGGGCACATCGCCCGACGGAGGCGGGGCAGCCCTGGTGGCAGCCGTAGCCCCCGACAGCGGCCTCGATGCCGGTGCGCTCGTAGCCGACGCCGCCAAGACGATCGACGGTGGCGGGCGCCCCAGCCCAGACCTCACCGTCGTCGGCGGCAGGTCCCCCGAGAACCTTGCCGAGGCACTCGAACAGGCACGGGCAGCAGCCCTGGCCGGCTAGGCCCGCGGCGCAGTCGTGCGGGCAATCGGCCTCGACCTTGGAACGAAGCGGATCGGCGTGGCGGTCAGCGACAGCGACGGCTACCTGGCAATGCCCATCGAGGTTCTGGCACGCACCGGCGATAGGGAGGGCGAGCACCGCGCTGTGGCAGCCCTCGTCGCCGAATGGGAGGCCGAGGTCGTGGTTGTCGGCGTGCCCTACTCACTGGACGGCTCAATCGGCCCGATGGCCAGGAGCATGATCGCCGAAGCCGACCAGTTGGCGACACGGTTGACCGTGCCGGTACAGACCCACGATGAGCGCCTCACCACGGTCACCGCCGACCGCCAACTTCGCGAACAGGACATGCGCGGAGAGGATCGCCGCAAGGTCGTCGACAAGGTGGCCGCCTCGGTGATGCTCCAGGCATGGCTCGAGGGCCGGGCAGGGGAGCAGTCCCCGTGAGCGACGACACACCTGTCACCCCCGACGGGCCCGGCAGCGACCACATCGACCTGCACTCCGAACCCGAGTTCGCAGAGACACGTCCCGTCGAGCAGGTGCCCTCATGGGAGGCCGACCACCCAGGACAGGAGCCCGACGAGGCCATCGTCACGACGCGCCCCCTCCCGACCGACGAGCCCAGCCCCGACGTCACCTGGGTGCGTCACCGGCCACTGCTGGGTCCCATCCCCAGGTGGGGAGGTGTTCTTGCCGTTGCGCTGCTCGGAGCGGCCGTCGCCTTCGGCGGGTTCCGCAGCTGGGTCGACAACCAACTTCGCCCCAGCGCACCACCCGGCGACGATGTCGAGCTGACCATCCAGGAAGGCTGGTCGACCAACGACGTTGCGGTGGCCCTTGGCGATGCCGGCGTGATCGACCATCCTGCGATGTTCCGCCAGTGGATGCGGTGTCCCTCAGGACTGCAATGGCTCATCGACTGCCAGACCGGGGCCGAGTACTCGTTCCAGGCGGGCAACTACGTGCTCCGGGAACACCTCTCCTTTGATGACACGGTTGCCCTGCTGGAAGAGGGTCCCCTGCCCGAAGAGGTCATCCGCATCACGATCCCCGAGGGCCTGACCCTGAACCAGATGGTGAACCGTGTGGTCCGCAGAATGCCGACCTTCGACGAGGCCCAGATGCGTGCCGCCCTCGCCAGCGACCGCCTCATCTGGGAGCACTATCCCGGCGAGCTGCCATTCCTTCTGGTTGAGGGCCTGCTGTTCCCCGACACCTACCAGCTCGACGATGCCACGATCACCGACGAACTGGGGTTGCTGATCCGAATGCACGACCAGTTCCTGGCGGTCGTAGAGGAACTCAACCTGGAGCAGCGTTCGGTGGAACTTGGCCTCACCCCGTACGACACCGTCATCCTGGCCTCGCTCATCGAGGAGGAGGCCCTGCTCGACGGTGACCGGGCCAAGATCAGCCGGGTCATCCACAACAGGTTGAACCTCGGATGGACGCTCGGCATCGACGCCAGCACCCGCTACGCCGTGGCCAAGACCGCCGGTGAGCCCCTCACCGCCGAGGACCTGGCCACCGAGTCCCTGTGGAACACGAGGGTCGTAGCCGGCCTGCCACCAACACCCATTGCAGCCCCGGGCCGTTCCTCTCTCAAGGCCGCCCTTGCCCCTGCCGACGGGCCCTGGCTCTACTACGTGCGTACCGACGAGAACGAAGTCGTCGGCGCCCACACGTTTGCCGAGACCGCCGACGAGTTCGAGGCTGCACGGCGCGTATGTGTAGAAAAGGACCTTGGCTGTGGCTGACACATCAAAGTCCCGTACCCGCATGGCGGCGGTCATCGGCTCACCGGTCGCACACTCGCTGTCTCCGGCGATCATGAACGCGGCGTTCACTGCAGCCGACCTGGACTGGACGTTCATTGCACACGAGGTGGCCGAGGGCGACACCACACGGGCACTCGACTGGGCCCGCAGCGAGGGCCTCGTGGGCCTCTCGGTGACAATGCCGCACAAGGCAGCCGTTGCCGCAGCGGTCAACGAACTGGGCGACGTGGCCCGACGGCTTAACGCCGTGAACTGCGTGGTCGTCGACGGACAACGCCTCGTCGGCCACAACACCGATGGCGGTGGCTTCATCGACGGTCTTGCCCACGATGCCGGCTTTGACCCCGCAGGTCGCACGGCCGTCGTTCTCGGGGCGGGTGGTGCAGCCAGGGCCGTCGTGCACGCCCTGGCTGTCGCCGGAGCATCAGACGTGGCAGTGGTCAACCGGACACCAGGCAGGGCAGAGGTGGCTGCCGGCCTCGCCGACGGGGTCGGGCGGGTGGCCGACACCGCTGCGGTGGCTGGCGCCGACCTGGTTGTCAACGCGACACCGGTGGGCATGGGTGAAGGCGGCTCGGCCATGCCCGTCGACCCCGACCTCCTTAACCCGGGCCAGGTCGCCGTTGACCTCATCTACCACCCCCTCGCCACACCATGGGTGGTGGCACTCCGCGAACGCGGGATCGAGGCCCACGGAGGCCTCTCGATGCTCATCTTCCAGGCTGCGCTTGCCTTCACCCACTGGACAGGTGGGGAGGCACCGGTGGCGGCCATGGAACAGGCTGCACGGGCCGAGTTGGCCGCCCGCGCAGCCAGCTGAACCCCTGTAGCCCCCGTGGATCAGGCCCAGGCCGTGGCCCTGGCATGGATGACGGTCTGGATTGTGGCCCTGTCGATTGTGGACCTGCGCAGCCGGCGCCTGCCGGACCCGATGGTCGCCACCCTCCTGGCGGGTCTCGTACTCCTCGACGCAGCCGCGGCCGTCTCAGGTGGGCGCCCCGGGAGCCTGTTGTGGGCCTGTGTCAGCGCTCTCACGTACGGCGGCCTGCTGTTCACGGTCCGGGCGCTTGCCCCATCGGGCCTCGGCGGTGGCGACGTGAAGTTGGCCGTCCCCATGGGATGGCAGATCGGCTTCGCTGCGGGAATTGGGTTTCCCACAGCGGTCCTCACTGCGCTGGTTCTCGCCTGCCTGTTTGCCCTGGTGTGGCAGGTTCTCGGTCGGCTCCGCGGGCACGGGTGGCCTCAGACGCTGGCATTCGGTCCGTGGCTGGGAGCCGCAGCGGTCATGGTCGTTTCGATCACCTGAAGCGGTATTCGCCCGAGCCGGAGGGTCGGCATCAGTAGCCTGTCGTGATGGCAACCGACCACAACACCCCCGGTGGGCCCCATCTTGCGCTGGTGGGCCTCATGGGAGCCGGAAAGAGCGAGGTGGGCTCAGCCGTGGCCCGGCGCCGGAGCCTCCGCCACCTGGACCTCGACGTGCTGGTGACCGGCCGCGAGGGTCGCTCAGTCGGCGTGCTGTTCGAGGAACAGGGCGAGTCCGGCTTTCGGGACTGTGAGCAGGCAGCACTGGCAGAGGTACTGTCGTTGGCGCAACCCGTCGTGCTGTCCACCGGCGGAGGAGTGCTCGAACGCCCGGCAAACAGGGAACTTCTGTCCGAGCGGGCCACGGTCGTCTGGTTGAGGGCCCGGCCGGAGACACTCGCCGAGCGGGTCGGCGACGGTGCCGGCAGACCCCTCCTCCAGACAGGCAACCCGGCCGAGGTGCTCGCAGAGCTGTCGACCCGGCGCGGCCCCGACTACGAGGCCGCAGCCGACCATGTGGTCGACACCGACGGCATTACCGTCGACGAGGTGGCCGACACCGTCGTAGCCGCACTGCCGGACCCGGTGACCACATGATCACCGTCGACGTACCCCTGCCCGGCGGACGCTCCTACCCGGTTGTGATCGGTCCAGCGGCTGTCGATGCCATGTCGACCGTGCTCCCAGCCACGTCGCGTGTCGCCGTCGTCACCCAGAAGGGAATCGGGGTAGAGATTGAGACCGCCGGCAAACAGCGCGTATTCACCATCCCCGACGGAGAGTCGGCCAAGACCCTCTCCACAATCGAGGACCTGTGCAGTGGCTTCGCCTCATGGGGCCTCACAAGGGGCGATCTGGTCATTGGTATCGGAGGGGGAGTGGTTACCGACGTGGCCGGATTCGTCGCAGCCAGCTACCACCGGGGCATACCCGTGGCCCACGTGGCCACAACCCTGCTGGCCCAGATCGACGCAGCCATCGGCGGCAAGACGGGCGTCAACCTGCCCGAGGGCAAGAACCTGGTCGGGGCGTTCTGGCAGCCGGTAGCCGTGTTCTGCGATACCGACACCCTGGCGACCCTCCCCGAGCGCGAGATGCGTTGCGGCGGGGGTGAGATGGCCAAGTACCACTTCCTCGGTGGCGAGGACATCGAAGGCCTCGACATCGCTGAACAGGTGGCCAGATGTGTGGAGATCAAGGCCCGGGTGGTGGCCGCCGACGAGCGCGAAGCCGGCCACCGGGCGGTGCTCAACTACGGGCACACCCTCGCCCACGCCATAGAGACCACCGGTCGCTACGACATGCGCCACGGCGAGGCCGTGGCCGTGGGCCTGGTGTACGCAGCGGAGCTGGCCGCGGCACTGGGCCGCATAGACACCGACAGGGTCGCAGAACACCGCCGCATCGTCGACCACTACGACCTGCCGTCGGCACTTCCCACCGGAGCCGACGACGACGAACTGCTTGCGGCAATGGGTCGCGACAAGAAGGCACTCGAAGGCCTGACCTTCGTGCTGGACGGCCCCCACGGGGTTGAGCCGGTCCACGGAGTTGACCTCGACCTTGTAGGAAAGACCCTGGACAGGGTGAGATGAACCCTGAGAACGAGAGGAACCGCCAACCATGAGCACACAGACCGTGATGGTCTTGTCGGGCCCCAACCTGAACCTGCTCGGTGAGCGGGAACCCGAGGTGTACGGCGCTGAAACCCTCGACGACCACCTGACCGTGGCAACTGAGGCGGCCACAGCCCACGGGCTGGCGATCGACCACCTGCAGTCCAACCACGAGGGCGAGCTCGTCGACGCAATCCACGCAGCCCGTGCCAACTGTGCAGCGATCGTCATCAACCCCGGCGCCTTCACCCACTACGCCTGGGCCATCCACGATGCCCTCGCCGCCTTCGACGGCCCGGTCATCGAGGTGCACCTGTCGAATCCGGCAGCCCGCGAGCCGTGGCGCCACACCTCGGTCGTGGCACCCGTGGCCGCCGGCACCATCGCCGGGTTCGGAAGCGACGGCTACCGCCTGGCAATGGACGCCGTGGCGGCCCTGCTGGCCTCTGCCTGAGTAACCGGTGACGACGCCAGTTCTTCCACCAATGGAGGTGGGGCTGCGCCTGGGCCGGCTGCGGGCCAGCCTGGATGACGCCGGCTGCGGGGCACTGCTCGTCACCTCCACCACCAACATCGGCTACCTCACCGGCTTCACGGGCTCGGCCGGGCTACTCCTGATCGATGCGGACCGGGCCGTGCTGGTGACCGACGGCCGCTACCGCGACCAGGCACCCCGGGAGATTGCCGGCACCGGCACCGAGGTCGAGGTGGAGATAGCGGTCGCCGGACGCCAGCAGCTCTTGAAAGGCCTCACCGCCGGTATCACCAACCTGGGCCTCGAAGCCAACTCCATCACCTGGACAGACCAGCGCAGGTTCATCGAATGGTTCGACGGGACATCGCTTGTCGCCACCGACGGTCTCGTCGAGACCCTGCGCGAGGTCAAGGACAAAGGAGAACTGGCCCGCATCGGAGCCGCCGCTGCGATAGCCGACGCGGCGCTCGCCGAGATCTGGCCAATGCTCGACACAGGACCAACCGAGAGGCAGGTCGCATCAGCGTTGGACAACGCCATGCGGAACCTCGGCGCATCCGACAGGGCCTTTGAGACCATCGTGGCGGCAGGACCAAACAGCGCCCACCCTCATGCCCGCCCCGGTGACAGGACCATCGCCAGGGGAGACCTCGTGGTCTGCGACCTGGGTGCCATTGTCGACGGGTACCACTCCGACATGACCCGCTCCGTCCGTATCGGCGGACCAGGTGACGGCCCCGAGGCCGAAATGCTCACAGCGGTGCTTGCGGCTCAGCAGGCAGGCATCGCAACCGTTGCCGACGGCGTGGCAACAGCCGCAGTAGACGCCGTATGCCGCAGCGTCCTGACAGAAGCAGGGCTCGGAGACGCATTCACACACGGAACCGGCCACGGCGTGGGCCTCGACATCCACGAGGCACCGGCCCTGTCGGGAACCTCCACTGCTACCCTTCGCAGCGGCCAGGTGGTCACCGTCGAACCGGGCGCCTACATCGCCGGAGTCGGCGGCGTCCGCTGGGAGGACACGGTGGTCGTGGACAGCGGAGGCTGCCGACGCCTCACCATGTCGCCCAGCGCCACCTGACACCCACCACACCCCGACAGCGAGACCAGAACATGCCGATCATCACCACCAACGACCTCAAGAACGGGATGACCCTCGAGCTCGACAACACCCTCTTCTCGGTGGTCGAGTTCCAGCACGTAAAGCCCGGCAAGGGCCACGCCTTCGTACGCACCACCCTCAAGAACTCCCGCACCGGAGCCGTCATCGACCGCACATTCCGCGCCGGCGAGAAGGTCGAGCGGGCCATCATTGACAAGCGGGCCATGCAGTTCCTCTACCGAGACGGCACCGACTACGTGTTCATGGACACCGAGACCTACGACCAGCTCACGGTGAACCCCGAGACCCTTGGTGAGGCATCCGACTACCTCGTCGAGCAGAACACGGCGATGCTCATGATGTACGGCGAGGACGTGATCGGTGTCGACCTTCCAGCATCCGTGGAGCTGATCATCACCGAAACCGAACCCGGTCTGCAGGGCGACCGCGTGTCCGGCGCCCGCAAGCCGGCAACGCTCGAAACCGGCCTCGTTGTCTCCGTGCCGCTGTTCATCGAAAAGGGCGAGCACGTCAAAGTCGACACCCGCACCGGCGAATACCTCAGCAGGGTCTGAGCCGGGTAAGCAGCGCCAACCACCAGACCATGTCACACAGGCCCGGAGATGCGATCGGCTCACGCCGAGAGGCCCGAGAGACCGCTCTCGGCCTGCTCTACGCCGCGCACTCGCGGGGAGTTGACCCACTGGAGGTGCTTACCGAACAGCCGGTTACACCCGAGCACTACACCGTCCAACTGGTGGAGGGTGTCGCCGGCCACATCCAGGAACTCGACGACCTGATCGGCAACTACTCTGAGGGATGGAGCACAGGGCGCATGCCGGCCATCGACCTGGTGCTCATCCGCATGGCGGTCTACGAGCTGGCCCACCAACCCGAGGTACCCACCTCGGCGGTGCTTTCCGAGCTCGTGGAGCTGGTGGGCGAGTACTCCACCGAGAAGTCCGGAAAGTTCGTAAACGGGGTCGTCGCGCGAATTGCCGAGGAACTGCGGCCCGGGGGCTGACCCAACCTTTTCGGCAGCAACTCTGTTCCAACCGCTGCGCCACCGGGCCGGGTCCGGGCTGCGCAGGCTCCGCCCGAATCCCGACCCGACACCGCTCGCTCTCCAACGGCTGCTCCGCACGGTGTTGTCAACGACTCCACACAGGGTTGTCGTGTCTTCGCTGCTGTTTTGCCTGGGGGGGTAGGGCCGGGAGTTGGTTTGTCGAGGGTGGCGTCGGTGTCGGGCTTCGACGGGCGAGCGTGGTTTGCGAGCGAGCGGAGCCCGGCGATGGCGACCACCGGGGTCAGGAAGGGCAGAGGTGAGCGCGACCGGGGTGCTCGCGGGTAGGGTCTGTTCTCGACCGTGAAGCGGGTCCCGTGAGGCTCGGACGGATCGAGGAGACAGGTCAATGGCCGAGAGAGAACGCAGTCAGACGCCCCCGTTCGGGGGCGTTTTTGTTGCCCATGCCCGGATCATGGGTGCCGACGACATGGGTCGTGCGATCCTGCGGATGGCGCACGAGATCATCGAACGCAACCACGGCCTCGAGGGCCTGGTGGTGGTCGGCCTGCAGACGGGTGGTGTTCCGGTGGCTGAGCGCCTCGCTGAGGCTCTCGAGGACATAGAGGGAACCAGGCCGCCGTTGGGTTGTCTCGACGTGGCCCTGTACCGCGACGACATCGGAATCCGGCCGGTTGTACCAGAGGCAGCCACAGATCTGCCGGCCGACATAGACAACAGCATCATCGTGCTCGTCGACGACGTGTTGTTCACCGGCCGCACGATCCGGGCGGCGATGGATGCCGTCTGCGACTACGGGAGACCCCGCTCTGTCCAGTTGGCGGTGATGATCGACCGTGGGCACCGGGAGTTGCCGATAAGGCCCGACTATGTCGGCAAGAACCTTCCGACCAGGCGTGACGAGGTTGTCGACGTTCACCCCCTGGGTGTCGATCTGGGATCGGTGGAGAAGTGAGTACCGCTGTTGCGACCCGAAGGCATCTGCTGGGAATTGGCGGGATGTCCCGTGGTGACGTCGAGGGCATCCTCGACCTGACGGACACGTTCGCCGAGGTTGGCAGGCGTCCGATTCCGAAGGTTCCGGCCCTGCGTGGTCGAACGGTGGCGTCGTTGTTCTTCGAGGACTCCACGCGGACCCGGATGTCGTTTGAGACCGCTGCCAAGCGGTTGTCGGCCGACACCATGACCTTCACTGCGGGTTCGTCGTCGTTGAGCAAGGGTGAGAGCCTGCGTGACACGGTCGAGGTGATCGGCTCTTACGGGGCCGATGCCATCGTGGTCCGTCACGCAATGGCCGGTACGGCCCACAGGTTGGCCGACTGGACCGATGCATGTGTCATCAACGCCGGCGACGGGTGTCACGAGCACCCCACCCAGGCACTGCTCGACTGCTACACGCTGCGTGAGAGGCGCGGTGACCTGGATGGCATGCGGATCGGCATCGTCGGCGATATCCGCAACTCCCGGGTAGCGCGCTCCAATGTGTTGGCGTTCTCGCTGCTGGGTGCCGAGGTAGTGCTGGTGGCTCCGCCCACGCTGCTGCCTCCATCCATCGACGGCTGGCCGGTGACGGTCTCCCACGACCTCGATGCGGTGCTTCCCGATCTGGATGCCTGTTACCTGTTGCGGATGCAGCGGGAGCGGATCACCGAGGGGCTTGTGCCGTCCATGCGTGAGTATGCGACCGATTACGGGCTGGATGCCCGAAGGGCCGCCCTGTTGTCGGCCGATGCCGTGATCCTGCATCCGGGTCCCACCAATCCCGGTGTCGAGTTGACTACTGCGGTGGCGGCCGATTCGCGTTCGGTGATCCTGGATCAGGTGTCGAACGGCGTTTCTGTCCGCATGGCTGTGTTGTTCATGCTTCTGGGTTCAGGCATGGACCTGGCGCCCGACCAGTCTGTAGCTGACCAGGAGGTGGGCGGGTGAGCCTCGTACTGCGCGGTGGAACGATCATCGACCCGCAGGGGGAGAGGGTTCTCGACGTGGAGATCGGCGACGATGGTCGCATCGCCTCGGTCGGCAATGATCTGAGCGGCGACATAAACCTGGATGCCTCAGGCTGTGTCGTCGCCCCGGGCTTCGTGGACCTGCACGTCCACCTCAGGGAGCCGGGCCAGGAAGATGCCGAGACAGTCCAGACCGGGTCCCGTGGAGGTGCCCTAGGTGGCTTTACGGCGCTGGTGGCCATGCCCAACACCGAGCCGGTTGCGGACTGTGCCGCGGTGGTGGAACAGGTCAGGCACCTGGGAGCGGCGGCGCTCTGTGAGATTGTGCCGACGGCGGCGATGACCATGGGTCGCCTCGGTTCCGACATGGCTCCAATGGGGGAGCTGGTCGACATGGGTGTAGGCATCTTCACCGACGATGGCACGGGCGTTCAGGATCCGAGGCTGATGCGTCGCATCATGGAGTACTCGACCGGACTGACAGCCCGTCTGGGTCGGCCTGTGGTGCTTGCCCAGCACTGCGAGGTGTCGGCGCTTTCCGAGGGTGGATACATGCATGAGGGTGACTGGTCGTCGCGGCTCGGCATTCCCGGTCAGCCTGCCGAAGCCGAGGAACTGATGGTCATGCGCGACATCGCCCTGGTGCGTCTGACCGGTGCCCACATGCACTTCCAGCACCTGTCCACGGCCAGTTCTGTGGCGATGGTCCGGGGGGCAAAGGCGGCCGGTCTGCCTGTGACAGCCGAGGCCACGACCCACCACTTCAGCCTCACCGATGCGGCGTGTGCGTCATACGACCCGGTCTTCAAGGTGCACCCGCCGCTGCGCACCGACGACGATGTGGTGGCCGTGCGCAGAGGTCTGGCCGACGGCACGATCGACGCCATCGCGACCGATCACGCCCCACACACGGACCATTCCAAGGAGCAGCCGTTCGACTCGGCTCCACCGGGGATGCTCGGCCTCGAGACAGCATTCTCCCTGGCGTTGGAGGACTCCGGGCTGGACCTTCCAGAGATTCTGGCGCTCATGTCGTGGCGTCCGGCGGCCATCGCCGGTATCGGCGACCGGCACGGAACCCCTGTCGTGGCGGGCAGTCACGCCAATCTCTGCGTGATCGACCCCGACGAGACCTGGACGGTTTCGGGTCGGGCCATGGCCAGCCCCAGTTCCAACACGCCTTACGAGGGCCGCACCCTACGCGGCCGGGTGAGGCACACCATCAGTGCAGGTGAGCCTGTGGTTGTCGATGGTGAGGCGCGGCGGTGAGCAGGCACTGCCCGGTTGAGGCACATCTGGTCCTGGCCGACGGTTCGGTCTTTGAGGGCGAGGCGATCGGAGCGGTTGCCCCCGACGGCGTGGCCACCGGCGAGGTGGTCTTCAACACGGTCCTTTCCGGCTACCAGGAGGTAATCACGGACCCGTCCTACGCCGGCCAGATCATCACGTTCACGTATCCCCACATAGGCAACTACGGGGTCAACGACGACGACAACGAGAGTCGTCGGCCCTTTTGCGGCGGGGTGGTTGTGCGCGATCTGGCGCGGCGTCACAGCAACTGGCGGGCCGGTGGTGATCTGGACTCAATGCTCGTGGCCCACGGGGTGGCGGGTATCGCGGGGGTTGACACGAGGCGCCTCACCAGGCACCTGCGCGACGAGGGTGCCATGCCGGGGGCGTTCGGAACGGCCGATGAGGCCACGTTGACGGCCGCTGCGGCCAACGCTTCCAGCACCGACGGCGTGGACATGGTGGCCGGCGTGACCTGCGAGCAGGCCTACACGGTGGCCTCCACAGGTGGGGGGCGCCGGATCGTTGCCTACGACCTGGGTATCAAGGGCACCATCTTGAGGCATCTCTCGGCCCTGGGTGAGGTCACGGTGGTGCCGGCCTCGACCACTGCCGTCGATGTGTTGGCGATGGCACCGGACGGGGTGTTCCTGTCGAACGGGCCGGGTGACCCCGAACCGCTCGAACACGTCCGCGCTGCTGTCAGCCAACTGCTGGACGAGGTTCCGCTGTTCGGCATCTGCCTCGGTCATCAGGTTCTGGCCGGAGCCCTCGGCGGCGAGACCTTCAAGCTTCCGTTCGGGCACCACGGGGGCAACCATCCGGTCCGCAACCTGGTTACCGGTTCTGTTGAGATAACCAGTCAGAATCACAACTACTGCGTTGCCGACGGTTCTATTCCGGCCGTGGACCTGACGCACGTGAACCTGAACGACCAAACAGTCGAGGGCATCTCATGCCAGTCGATTCCGGCATTCAGCGTTCAGTACCACCCCGAGGCCGGCCCCGGGCCACACGACAGCCGCTACCTGTTTGACGACTTCGAACGTCTCATGGAATCTCATCCGGTGGGTGGTAGCTGATGCCGCGCCGCGACGACATTGAGAGCATCCTGCTTATCGGTTCGGGTCCGATCGTGATCGGCCAGGCATGCGAGTTCGACTACTCGGGAACCCAGGCCTGCCGTGTGCTGCGCGACGAGGGCTACAGGGTGATCCTCGCCAACTCCAATCCGGCAACGATCATGACGGATCCGGACTTTGCAGACGCCACCTACGTCGAGCCCCTGCGCCTCGATGTTCTGACACGCATCATCGACCGCGAACGCCCCGATGCGCTGCTACCGACCCTGGGTGGCCAGACCGCCCTGAACCTGGCTATGGAGCTGGTCGAGGCCGGCGTGCTCGAGGAGTACGGGGTTGAGCTGATCGGTGCAGATGCCGAGGCGATAGCCACAGCCGAGGACCGGGCCCGGTTCAAGGAGGCAATGATCGGAATCGGCCTGGGGGTGCCCGCCTCGGGAACTGCCCATGACATGGATGAGGCGCTGCGGGTCGTCGCCGAGGTCGGCCTGCCGGTGGTTATCCGCCCCGCGTACATCCTTGGTGGCCGCGGTACAGGCATTGCCTCAACCGGGGAGGAGTTCCACAAGGTGGCATCCGAGGGTCTGGCTGCCAGCCCGATCAGCGAGATCCTCATCGAGGAGTCGATCACCGGGTGGAAGGAGTACGAGCTCGAGGTCATGCGTGACCGTGCCGACAACTGCGTGGTCGTGTGCTCCATTGAGAACCTGGACCCAATGGGCGTCCACACCGGTGACTCCATAACGGTGGCACCCGCGCAGACCCTCACCGATGTCGAGTACCAGAAGATGCGAGACGCCGCCTTCGCGTGCCTGCGCCGGGTCGGGGTTGAGACAGGCGGGTCGAACGTCCAGTTCGCTGTGAACCCGACCACCGGTGACCAGGTGGTTATCGAGATGAACCCGCGGGTCAGCCGCTCTTCGGCGCTCGCATCCAAGGCGACCGGTTTCCCGATAGCCAAGATCGCCGCACGCCTGGCTGTCGGCTACACCCTCGATGAGATCCCCAACGACATCACGGAGAAGACGCCGGCGGCATTCGAGCCGACCATCGACTACGTGGTCACCAAGATCCCAAGGTGGGCGTTCGAGAAGTTTCCCGGCACGACAGGGGTTCTCGGTACGTCCATGCAGTCGGTGGGCGAGGTCATGGCCATCGGCCGTACCTTTCCCGAGTCGCTCCAGAAGGGCATGCGGTCCCTCGAGAACGGAAGGCTGGGCCTCAACGCCGACCCGGCCGAAGCTTCCCTTGACCAGATCGACGACGACGCCCTCCTTGCGGCCGTGGCCGTGGCCACACCGGTTCGCATACTCCAAATCGAGGCCCTGGTGCGCCGAGGGGTGGGTATCGACACGATCCATTCGGCAACCGGCGTGGATCCCTGGTTCCTCGACCAGATCCTGGCCATCAGTGAGGAGCGGCTGCACCTCGATTCCCTCGCTGCCGAAGGTTCCGGTGTCGGAGTCCTGAGCAGGGCCGACTGGCGCAGCGCCAAGCGGCTGGGGTTCTCGGACGCTCAGGTGGCCTACCTGTTCGGTGTCGACTTGTCCGATGCCCGTGCGGCCCGCGAGACGGTAGGCGTCTGGCCCACCTTCAAGACCGTCGACACCTGCGGAGCCGAGTTCGACGCCGAGACGCCATACCATTACTCCACGTGGGAGGACGAGGACGAGGTTCGGCCCTCGGACCGGACCAAGGTGATGATCCTGGGGTCGGGCCCCAACCGGATCGGTCAGGGAATCGAGTTCGACTACTGCTGCGTGCACGCCAGCTTTGCCCTGTCCGATGCAGGCTTCGAGACGATCATGGTCAACTGCAATCCAGAGACCGTCTCAACCGACTACGACACCAGCGACCGCCTCTACTTCGAGCCTCTGACCGAGGAGGACGTCGCCAACGTCATCGACGCAGAGCGGCCCTCATACGTCATCGTCTCACTGGGTGGGCAGACACCGCTCAAGCTGGCCGGGACCATTCCGGGCGACCTCGTGGCAGGCACCAGCCCCGACTCAATCGACCTGGCCGAGGACCGTGAGCGCTGGAACGTGCTCTGCGGCGAGCTGGACATACCCCAGCCGCCGGGAGGCACTGCCGGAGACCTCGACTCGGCCAGAGCGGTTGTCGACCAGGTCGGCTACCCGGTTCTGGTACGCCCGTCCTACGTGCTCGGTGGCCGCGCCATGCAGATCGTCTACGACGACACACAGCTTGAGCGGGCCATGGCCGAGTTGAGTCACTTCGGCAGCCTCGGAATCGAGGGTGGTCTCTCAGCCGAGCGGCCGGTGCTCATCGACCGCTTTCTCGAGGACGCCACCGAGGTCGACGTCGACGCCATCCGCGACCGCGCCGGCGAGGTGCTGATCGGCGCCGTGATGGAACACGTCGAAGAGGCCGGCGTCCACAGCGGCGACAGCGCCTGTGTCATTCCGCCTCCCAACCTCTCGGCCGCCGTGGTCGCCGAGATCGAGGCCCACACCAGCAGGATCGCCGAGGCGCTCGACGTGAAGGGTCTGGTCAACGTGCAGTTCGCAGTGAAGGACGCCGGCGAGGACTACGAGGTCTACGTGATCGAGGCCAACCCGAGGGCGTCGCGGACCGTCCCGTTCGTGGCCAAGGCCACCGGGGTTCCCCTCGCCAAGGTCGCCAGCCGGGTGATGGTCGGTGCCACCCTGTCCGAACTGCGCATCGAGGGCCTGCTGGTCGACCGGGTCGACGGCGACCACGTTGCCATCAAAGAGGCGGTCATGCCATTTGACCGCTTTCCAGAGGCTGACCCGGTGCTCGGCCCAGAGATGCGTTCAACCGGCGAGGTGATGGGCATCGACAGGACCACCGGCCTCGCCTTCGCGAAGTCCCAGATAGCAGCCGGCGGTGCACTGCCCGAGACCGGAACCGTGTTCATGTCGCTGGCCGATCGCGACAAGACCATCGGGCTCGAGGCAGCCGAGGGTTTCGTGGCCCTGGGCCTGGAACTGGTCGCAACGAGCGGCACGGCTCAACACCTCCGTGCCGGCGGGGTCGAGGTGCGTGAGGTCGTGGCCAAGATCGGCGAGGACGGAACCGACGCCGTGGGCCTGATCCGCTCGGGCGCCGTCCAGCTGCTCGTCAACAGCCCGAGAGGCCGTGGCCCGCGTGCCGACGGCGAACAAATCCGGGGAGCGGCGGCAGCCGAGGGCATACCCCTGCTGACCACGGCATCGGCGGCCCTGGCAGCGGCCCGCGGATTGGCCGACTGGCGTACCTATCCGCTTGCTGTCCGGACCCTGCAGGAGTACCACAGCGGGGTGTCCGGGCCGGGCTCACAGTGAGGCGGCGGACCCGCAGGGGTCGACCGGACCTCGACGAGGTAAGGGCCGATATGTCGACGCTGATCGGGTCGGTGGAGTTGCCGAACCCGGTGATGACCGCGTCGGGAACAGCAGGCAACGGGGTCGAACTGGCCGCACACGTCGACCTCTCGTCGCTCGGTGCCGTAGTCGTCAAGTCCCTTCACGCCGAGCCGTGGGACGGGAACCCGCCACCAAGGGTCCACGCCACACCTTCCGGCATGATCAACAGCGTTGGGCTTCAGGGCCCGGGTGTGGCTGCATGGCTCGAAGGCGATCTCCCTGCGCTCGAGGCGACCGGCGCCCGGGTGGTGGTGAGCATCTGGGGTCGCACGGTCGACGAGTTCGCTGCGGCGGCAGCCCTGCTGGCCGACGCTCCCGACTCCGTGGTTGCCGTCGAGGTGAACGCCTCGTGTCCGAACCTCGAGGACCGCCGCTCACTGTTTGCCCACTCCACCACGGCGACTAACGAGGTCGTCGATGCCTCCCGTGCGGCGCGTCGTCCCCTCTGGGCCAAGCTAAGCCCCAACACCCCCGAGTTGCCCGAGGTGGCGGCGGCAGCGGCAGCGGCAGGTGCCGAAGCCGTGACGGTTGCCAACACCGTGCTCGGAATGGTCATCGACACAGAGGCCCGGCGCCCGCTGCTGGGAGCAGGCCGAGGTGGCCTCTCCGGGCCGGCAATCCGACCGGTTGCGGTGAGGGCCGTCTACGACACCCACGAGGCAAACCCCGACCTGCCGATCATCGGGGTCGGCGGGATCACCTCCGGCGACGACGCAGTTCAGTTCCTCCTGGCTGGTGCCTCAGCGGTACAGATCGGAACGGCCACCTTTGCCGACCCGGCCGCACCGGCACAGGTTCTGGCGGACCTGGGCAGATGGTGCGATCATCACGGTGTGGCAAGGGTCGCAGATCTGGTTGGAGGCGCACATGGCTGACGAAGACACTGGGGAGCCCGGTTCAGACGAGACCGGGGAGGGGCGTGTGTCGATCGACATCCGCTCACGGCTGGCCCTGGCACTCGACGTAGACGACCTGATCGAGGCCAAGCGTCTTGCGGCCTCGTTGAGGCCCTACTTCGGAACAATCAAGGTTGGACTCGAGCTCTATGTGGCGGCTGGGCCCACCTCGGTCGGCTACTTCACCGAAGCCGGCTTCGATGTCTTCTGCGACCTCAAGCTGCACGACATACCGAACACGGTCGAGAGGGCGGCGAGGGTGGTCGGTTCGCTGGGTGCCCGCTGGATGACAGCCCACACCTCCGGTGGTCCCGACATGTTGCGGGCAGCGGTCGACGGCCTCGAAGAGGGAGCCGCCAGAGCCGAGATGCCCGCACCGGGAGTTCTGGGCGTAACCGTGCTGACCAGCGACGACACAGCCACGACAGCCGAACTGGCCACTCGTTGCGACCTGGCAGCCGACACCGGCTGCGGTGGCATAATCTGTGCCGCGCCCGACCTGGAGGCCACCGAACCGTGGGCCGACCGGCTGGTGAGGGTCGTGCCCGGAATACGCCTTCCTGGCGGCGATACACACGACCAGGCCAGGGTCGCGTCACCCGGTGATGCGCTCATCGAGGGTGCCGACCTGCTCGTGATCGGACGCATGGTAACCGCGGCTGACGACCCGGTGGCTGCAGCCGAGGAACTTGTCGCCTCGCTGCTGAGCTGACCGCCCGGCGACCCATTCCGGCCGAGGTGCGCGCGCCTCCCGCGGGTACCGCTATGGTCGCGGCCATGGCAGGACTACCACAACTCACAGATGAACAACGACGGGCCGCTCTCGTGAAGGCCGCCGAGGCCCGCAGGGTGCGTGCCGAGGTCAAGCAACTCCTCAAGATGGGGACCCTCTCGATGTCAGGGCTTCTGGCCCGTGCCGACGCCGAGGTCATCGTCTCCAAGATGAAGGTCCTCGCAGCGCTCGAGTCCCTCCCAAAGCTGGGCAAGGTGAAGGCCCGCCGCACCATGGAGGAGATCGGAATCAGCGAGAGCCGTCGCCTGCGCGGCCTCGGAAAGCAGCAGCGCGCCGACCTGCTGGCCCGCTTCGGCTGACCTGACCCCGGTGGCCGACACCGGTCGACCAGCCGACCCGGATGGACCGCTGGTTGTGGTCCTGTCCGGCCCCGGTGGGGCCGGCAAGGGCACCATTGCACGCATCTTGGCCGCTGCCGACGACTCGATAAGACTCAGCGTCTCCTGGACCAGCAGGGATCGCCGCACAGACGACGCCGATGACGCCTACGTGTTTGTTGACCGGGCCACCTTCGAGGCCCGCCGCGACGAGGGCGGCTTCATCGAATGGAACGAGTTTCTGGGCTGCTACTACGGCACGCCTGTTCCCGGGGTCGATGAGGGACAGGTGCTGCTGCTCGAGATAGATGTGGCCGGCGGCCGACAGGTCATGCAGTCTGATCCCGCGGCCCTCTGCCTGTTCGTTGATGCTCCAGACGACGACGAGTTGCGGCGACGGCTGGTCGACAGGGGTGACGGAACAGAGCGGGCCGACGCCCGAATCGTCGAGGCGGCGCGGGAGAGGACCGAGGCGGCCGGTCTGGGCTACACGACCGTGATCAACGCCGACCTGAACCGGACGGTACGAGAGGTTGCTGCGCTCATAGCCGCCCGTCTGGCGACGAAAAACCCACGCTGACAGGCCTTTCAGGCCCTCAGCCGGGCCCAGCGGAGCGGAGGCAACCGCAACGGGTTCTGGTACCGTGGTGGGCCGTCCGTAGGGCGAGGCGCCGGTCGACACGACGGTGTACCCGCCAGCCCGTGAGTCGCCCGGAACAGGGCGCCTACGGGTAGCACCAGAAACCCTAGGAGCACTGTGCAGCGTCACGAGAGCATGATCAACCCGCCGATCGAGGGCCTGTTGGACCTGGCCGACTCGAAGTTCCGGCTTGTAACTGTGAGCGCCAAGCGCGCCCGCCAGATCAACTCATACTTCACCCAGTTGGGCGAGGGTCTCGGCGCCTCCATCCCACCGCAGATCACGTCCACGGCCCGTAAGCCGCTCTCCATTGCCTTCGAGGAGATGGACGCCGGCAAGATCGTCCCGATCGAGCCACCCGACGAGCCTGAGGAGATCGAGGGTCTCGACGCCGACGGTGAACCGCTCGAGGGCGCGACCGACGAGTCGGCCGATGGCGACGACGCCGACTCCGTCGACGAAGGCGCCTGATCGGCTGACCCCCGCATGGGTGCACTAGACGGTCGCCGGATCGTCCTCGGGGTGACCGGGGGCATCGCCGCCTACAAGGCGATCGAGGTGTGCCGTCGTCTGGTAGATGCAGGTGCCCACGTGGCACCGGTGATGACCGGTGGGGCAATGCGCTTTGTCGGACGCGCAACCTTTGACGCTCTTGCCTCAGAGCCGACCCAGGTGTCGCTCTGGGACGAGGAGCACCCGGTTCCCCACACCCGTCTCGGGCAGGGTGCCGATCTCGTCGTCGTCTGCCCGGCAACGGCCAGATTGATAGCCGACTACCGAATGGGGCGCTCCGCCGACCTCCTGACGGCGACCCTCATGGCCACCCGCGCCCCTGTCGTGGTCTGTCCGGCCATGCATGCCGAGATGTGGGAACAGCCGGCTGTGCAGGAGAACGTTGCCGTGCTCGCCGAGCGCGGCGTCACCATTGTGGGCCCCGAACACGGTCGCTTGGCCGGTGGCGATGTCGGGGCCGGCCGTCTGGCCGAACCGGTTGACATCCTGGCTGCCGTCTACTCCATCCTCGGGGGTGACGGTTCCACCGTTGGCGGCGACATGGCAGGCCTCGAGGTGCTGGTCACCGCAGGCGGAACGAGGGAGCCCATCTGCCCCGTGCGCTACGTGGGCAACCGGTCATCGGGAAAGCAGGGCCATGCCCTCGCCCGGGCTGCGGCCGCCCGCGGTGCCAAGGTGAGGTGCGTGACCACCCAAGCCGGGACAGCGCCGGACATCATCGGAGTCGAGGTGCTGGCCGTCGAGACGGCAGCAGAAATGGAGGCAGCGGTTCTCAACAACTCCACCACTGCAGACATCGTCCTGATGGCCGCAGCTGTGGCCGACTTCAGGCCGGTCGAGGTGGCCGGGTCGAAACTAAAAAAGGCCGACGGCACCCCCGAGATCATGTTCGAGCCGACCACCGACATCCTGGCCGAGCTGGGCCGCAACCGGTCACCGAGCCAGGTACTGGTTGGGTTCGCCGCCGAGACCGATCAGCTCAGGCAGAATGCGACCTCCAAGCTGGAATCCAAGGGGATCGACATGATCGTCGCAAACGACGTCTCAGCGCCAGGTGCCGGGTTCGGACACGACACCAACGCCGTGCTGCTGCTCGACCGGAGCGGAGAGTCAACCGAGATCTCATTGTCCGACAAGCACCAGGTCGCCGCAGCGGTGTTGGACGCAGCCCTTCGATGCCTGCACAATGCACGGGATGCCGGTGGCGCGACCGGCCACGGAGAGGACTTGAACAGGTGAGTGACAACTGGACCTTCACCTCGGAGTCTGTCTCCGAGGGCCATCCCGACAAGATGGCCGACCAGATCTCCGACTCCATTCTCGACGCCCTCCTCGCTGATGACCCCGAGAGCAGGGTTGCCTGCGAGACCCTCATCACGACCGGCATGTGTGTAGTGGCCGGCGAGATCCACACGGGGGCCTACGTGGACATTCCCCGGACCGTTCGCCAGACCATCTGCGAGATCGGCTACGACCGCGAGGACTACGGCTTCGACGGCAATACCTGCGGTGTCATGGTGGCCATCGACGAGCAGTCGCCCGATATCGCCCAGGGCGTCGACAAGTCCGAGGAGTCCCGCACCGCCGCCGACGGTGCTCGGGACCAGTTCGACTTCCAGGGTGCCGGCGACCAGGGAATGATGTTCGGCTATGCCTGCAGCGAGACCGACGTGCTTATGCCGCTGCCGATCCACCTGGCCCACCGAATGGCCGAACGCCACGCCGAGATCCGCAAGGCCGGCACCATCCCGTACCTGCGGCCCGACGCCAAGACACAGGTCACCTTCGACTACGAGGGAGACCGACCGGTAAGGCTTCGCACCGTGCTCGTCTCGACCCAGCACAACGACGGCATCAACCGCGACTCCATGATCCGCCCCGACCTGATCGAGCACGTGATCCGCCCGGTAATACCCGAGCAGTTCGCGGACGACGACTACGAGGTGCTCGTGAACCCGACAGGCCGTTTCGTGGTGGGCGGACCCGTCGGCGACGCAGGCTTGACCGGACGCAAGATCATCGTCGACACCTACGGCGGTATGGCCCGCCACGGTGGTGGTGCCTTCTCCGGCAAGGACCCCAGCAAGGTCGACAGGTCAGCTGCCTACGCAACCCGGTGGGTCGCTAAGAACCTGGTTGCCGCCGGTGCCGTCTCCCGGTGCGAGGTGCAGGTGGCGTACGCAATCGGCATGTCGCGTCCCGTATCGATCCGGGTTGAGACGTTCGGCACCGAAGCCGTCGACCCGGGCCGCATTGCCGAGTGCGTCGACGAGGTCTTCGACCTGCGACCGGCTGCGATAGTCGATGCGCTCGACCTGTGCCGCCCCATCTACCGGCGCACAGCGGCCTACGGCCACTTCGGCCGCGACGGCTTCCCGTGGGAGGCGACCGACAGGACCGATGCCGTGCGATCCCACCTGGGCCTGGACTGAGACTGACCGGGGTGGCTGGCGGCACGGCCGACCAGGGGCGCCTCGACCTGGACCTAACTGCAACAGATCCGCTCCCGGCTGAACCAGCCGTAGGGACAGACTCGACCCCACCAGACCTTCCGGCCGGTTCGCGCATTGTCCGCGTCCTGCCAGACGTGGCGGCACTGGAGCGCACCTTTGACTACCTGGTTCCACCCATCTGGGCCGATGACGGACGTGGAGAGCGCCTGGTTGTCGGTTCAAGGGTCCGAATGGTCCTCGCCGGTCGCCGGGTTGGTGGCTGGGTGGTCGAGGACAACGTTGAACCACCACCTGGCGTGGCACTCCGGAGCCTCACCAAGTCGAGCGGCATGGGCCCTTCTCCCGAGGTGATCGAGCTGGTGCGCTGGGCCTCCCACCGGTGGGCCGGACGCCTCAACGGCCTCCTGGGTACGGCCTCGCCACCAAATGTGGTCGAGTCGCTGCCCCCGGCTCCGCCCAGGCCGACCATTCCACCGGCAACCGACATATGGGCGGTCCGGGCCCTTGAGGTTCCACGGGCTGTCGTGCGGCTTCCGCCCGGAGCCGATGTGACACCACTGGCCACCGAGGCCGCCCGTAGGGGAGATGCCCTGATCCTGTTTCCCACCGTGCCTGCAGCCGAACGCATGGCGGCCCGCCTGCACGAGATGGGTCTTCCTGTGTCTCTTGCCCAGCGGCAGTGGGCACGATCTGCTGCAGGCGGCCTGGTGGTCGGCTCCCGTGCAGCGGCCCTGGCTCCGGTGGCTGACCTTGCCGCCGTCGTGGTTGTAGACGAACACGACGAGGCCTACCAGGAGGAGCGGGCACCGACCTGGCATGCCCGTGACATAGCTGCCGAGAGGGCACGCAGGGCCGGTGTTCCCTGTGTGTTCACCTCTCCGTCGCCAAGCCTCGAGGCCCTCGGGTGGGGGGAGCTGATGGTTCCCTCCCGGACCGGGGAACGCAACGGCTGGCCGATCCTGGACCTGCACGACCGCCGCGACGACGACCCGGTCAGGTCGGGCCTGCTTGGTAAGCGGCTCGTCGACGTGCTCCGCGGCGTCGAGGGCGACCCGGTCGTGTGCGTGTTGAACCGGCGGGGCCGCTCCCGCCTGCTGGCCTGCAACGCCTGCGGTGGCCTGGTCCGGTGCCAGGAGCACCAGGTGCCGATGATCCAGGACGACGAGGACACGCTGGTTTGCCCGGTGGACGATGTAAGGCGCCCCCAGGTCTGCGACGAGTGCGGGAGCACACGGTTCAAGAACCTGCGGGCAGGAGTTGCGCGGGTGCGCGAGGAGTTGGAGGCCCTTGCCAACAGGCCGGTGCTGGAGGTCACCGGCGACACCGACATTCCCGACGGCGGACTCAGCGAACATGCCGTCTATGTAGGAACCGAGGCGGTGCTGCACCGTGTCGACTCCGCAGCCAGGGTCGTGTTCCTGGAGTTCGACCAGGAACTCCTGGCTCCACGGATGCGCGCGGCGGAACAGTCAATGGCCCTCCTGATCAGGGCGGCGCGCCTGGTGGGAGGTCGCTCCGCCGGTGGTCGGATCGTCGTCCAGACCCGGATGCCCGAACACGAGGTGCTCCAGGCTGTTCTGCATGCCGACCCGGGACGGCTGGTGGAACCTGAGCTGGCCCGCCGCCGATTCCTGAACCTGCCGCCCTGTTCAGCACTGGCGAGGGTCTCTGGCCAACCGGCCGGGGAGTTCATAGCCAACCTGGGGTCGCCTGTAGGCGTCGACCTGCTGGGGCCACGTGACGGGGCCTGGCTTGTGCGTGCGCCTGACCATGACCGGCTCAGTGAGGTGCTCGCCGCTGTGGAGCGCCCCAAGGGCCGGCTCAGGATCGAGGTCGACCCACCCCGGGCATGACCACCGCTACCAGAGCCGGCGGTGGACCTCGTAGAGGGCGATGGCTCCGGCTGCTGCGACGTTGAGGCTGCCGACCTTTCCCAACTGTGGGATGAAGGCCACGGAGTCACAGGCTTCGAGCACCACGCCGGAGAGGCCCCGGTCCTCATGGCCGAGCGCCAGGCATGTCCTGTCTGGAAACTGGACCTCGTGGAGGGGGACGGCACCGTCGGACAGTTCGATTCCTACGAGGCCGTAGCCGCCCGCTGTCAGGTCGGCCACCGCCTCCTCGACTGTCTCGGTGATGGTCCAGGTGAGATAGCGGCCGGTTCCGAGGGCTGTCTTGGCGGTCTTGGCATGTGTGGGGGCCGCAGTGGCACCGGCAAGCCAAAGGTGCGACACCCGGTAGGCGGCAGCGGTACGCAGGATGGCGCCCACGTTGTAGGGCGTCTGGACGCTGTCGAGCAGGAGCGCCACATCGGTCTCGGTTCGCCGTCGCCACTCGCGGTGGAGGCGCTTGAGGCCGGTGCTGTCGAGGTTCTTCACGGTTGACCCCTGTCGGTTGGTGTGACAAGGCGTGCGGCCACGTCGAGGAGGCGGAAGCCCTTGCGCGATGCACGCCGCTGCGTGGCCCAGCCCTCGTCTGTGAGCCACCGGGCCAGTGAGTCGGAGCCCAGGTGGCGTTGAACGACGAGGTGGGCGGTGCCGCCGGGAGCCAACCGGTCGAGCCACGTGGACAACAGGTCGTGCAGCGCCTCCTTGCCGATACGGATCGGCGGGTTGGACCAGATGGCGTTGAACGTCACGTCGTCGGGTATGTCGTCGGGTGTGGTCACGACCACGTTGTCGAGGCCTGCCGAAGCGGCATTGGAGCGACACAGATCCAGCGCCCTCTCGTTCACGTCGACGGCCCACACCCGTGAGCGGGGACTGCGCGCTGCCAGGGCACAGGCGATGGGTCCGTAGCCGCACCCCAGGTCGAGGAGTTCGGCGGCGCCCTCGGTCGGCTGGGGTCCCTTCATCAGGAGGAACCGGGTGCCGCGGTCGATGCGTGCGCCCGAGAAGACGCCACTGTCGGTTTCGAGGCTGACCTCAAGGTCGGGTAGCAACAGGGTGACCTGGTCGGGGCGCGATCCGACCTCGGGCCGGCTGGTCCAGTACTGCTGGTCGCCGGTCACCCGGGCGCTCCTCTTGGCTTCACGGCCCCGACGGTAGCCTTGCGTCGTGAGCACCCGGGAGATCCGCATCATCGGCGACCCGGTCCTGCGTAAGCCTGCGACCGAGGTGACCGAGTTGACCGGCGCCCTCGCGCGTCTGGCCGACGAGATGGTCGAAACCATGTACGAGGCCCCGGGGTTGGGGCTGGCCGCACCTCAGGTGGGGGTCCAGAAGCGCTTCTTCGTCTACGACCTCGGCGAGGGGCCCGGTGCCATCGTGAACCCCACAATCCGTGAATCCGACGGCGAGTGGCTCTTCGAAGAGGGCTGTCTCTCGGTGCCCGGGCTGTCGTGGGAGATCCTGCGCCCAAAGACCATCCATATTGTCGGGGTCGACCTGAACGGCAAAGACGTGTCCATCGAGGCCGATGAGCTCGAGGCCCGCCTGTTCCAGCATGAGCTGGACCACCTCGACGGTATTCTGCTCGTCGACCTCCTCGACGAGGACCAGGCACGTGACGCTCGCAGGGCGCTGCGGGAGCTGACGTTGTCAGGTCCGCCGGTCGTCCGCTCAACCTCAGACGGTGGACTGCGATTGCTCTGAGCGCGCCTCCACCGGCGCATCACCGACGGCTGGCCTTCATGGGTACCCCCATGGCCTCGGTCAGACCGCTGCTGGCCCTCCACGAGGCGGGCCACGACATCGTCGTCGTGGTGACCGGTGAGGACCGTCGCCGTGGCAGGCGGGCCGAACCTTCACCGAGCCCCGTCAAGGAGGCCGCCCTGGGGCTGGGCCTGCCGGTCGCCCATGACCTGGCCGCGGTCCGCGACAGCGGCGCCGACCTGGGTGTGGTCGTGGCATACGGGCACCTCATTCCGGCCGATCTGCTGGAAGCCGTTCCCATGGTGAACCTTCACTTCTCCCTGCTTCCCCGTTGGAGGGGTGCTGCCCCGGTGGAACGGGCGATCCTCGCCGGCGACACGACCACCGGGGTGTGTGTCATGGCTGTCGATGTCGAGCTCGACACAGGTGCCATCTTTGCCAGCATCGAGGTGCCAATTGGGCCCGATGAAACGGCCGACTCCCTTCGGGACAGCCTGGTCGATGCCGGTGCCGGCCTTTTGGCCGAGACCCTGGGGGCCGGGCTGGGTGAGCCCACGCAACAGGAGGGCGAGCCCGTCTACGCCCACAAGATCGGACAGGCCGACCTGGAGCTGGACTGGTCCCGGCCGGCAGGTGAGCTGGAGAGGATCGTGCGTGTCGGGGGTGCTTGGACGACATTTCGGGGGCGGCGCCTGAAGGTCTGGGCTGCCCGGCTCGCCGACGGTGTTGACGCGGTGCCCGGATCCCTCCTCGGTGACACGGTCGCGACCGGCAGGGGAGCGCTTCGCCTGCTCGAGGTGCAGCCCGAGAGCCGTGGGCGTCAACCCGTCGAGGCCTGGCTCATGGGAGCACACACCGAACCCGGCGAGAGCCTGGGCTGAAGGCCGCAATGGACGACCCCAGGCGCCTGGCCGTCGAGGTGCTTGGCAGGATTGAGCGCGATGGAGCGTTCGCCAACCTTGCCCTCGCCGCAGCTCTGGACCGGACCGACCTGGACCGCCGTGACCGTGGCTTCGTGACCGACCTGGTCTACGGAACGACGCGTATGCGGAGGGCCTGTGACCACATGGTCGACCGGTTCCTCCACGATGACGTGGAGCCGGGTGTCAGGACCGTATTGAGAATGGGCGCCTACCAGTTGCACTGGGGGGGCGTTCCAGCCCACGCTGCCGTGTCGGCAACCGTCGCCGTGGCGCCGCGTCGGGTGCGTGGCCTGTGCAACGCCGTCCTGCGTCGTGTCTCAGAGAGCCAGCCGAACCCGCCCAGCAGGGCCGTGGAGTTGAGCTACCCCGACTGGATCCTCGAGACCCTCACGGCGGACCTGGGCGAGGCCGACGCCGTCGAGGCGTTGGAGGCGATGAACCGCCCCGCTGCAGCTGTGGCGAGGGAGGACGGCTACCACCAGGACAGGGCCTCACAGCTGGTGTCCGAGGTTGTGGCCGACGGCCTGGCCGATGGCGCGAGGGTGGCTGACCTGTGTGCCGCTCCCGGCGGCAAGGCCACGGCGGTGGCCTCCACGGGTGCGGTGGTAGTGGCAGCCGACCTGAGGCAGCGACGCCTCAACCTTGTCAGGTCCAACGCCGATGACCTGGGCCTGGAACTCGGCCTTGTGGTCGCTGACGCCAGACAGCCGCCGTTGCGGCCCGGCAGCTTTGACCGCGTGCTGGTCGATGCCCCGTGCTCGGGTCTGGGCGTCCTGCGCCGTCGTGCCGACTCGCGCTGGCGTGTCAAACCCGATGACGTGGCTGAGCTGGCCGACCTGCAGTTGGATCTGCTTACCGCAGCCCTTCCCCTCGTAGCGTCAGGCGGACAGTTGGTCTACAGCGTCTGCACCCTGACCGCCGCCGAGACAACCGGTGTGGATGAACGGTTTCGTGAGGCCACAGGCGCAGTCCCGGCAGGCCCGCTGCCTGCCCCGTGGAGGGTCCACGGTGCTGGCGGCCTGTTGTTGCCACAGGACCTCGACGCCGAGGGCATGGTGGTGTTCCGGTACGAGGTGGCCTGAGAGGCCAGCTAGATCAGCCTCAGGCGAGCAGTCGGCTACCGAGGTGGTCGAGAACCGTTTCGAGGGCCTCCCGGGTGGGGTGGCCCGGCTCGTCGACCAGTTCCTCGGTGAGCACCGAGTGTGCCCTCGGCCCGATGTCGTGGGGGTTGCCCGGCGAGGAGTCGATCTCGACGCCGATGAAGCCCTCACCGAGTTCCTCGGCCAGGCGTTCGAAGCGTTCGGCGGGAACCATCGAGTCGTTGGTGAAGCGCAGGCCCAGCACGCAGGCGCCGGCATCGACGCGTTCACGCACGACGTTCAGGTCTCTGTCGGAGATACCGAGGGAGCGCTTTCGCCCCTTACCGAACGGAAGCGGCAGGCTGGGTTGGCTGAGTACCGGTGCCAGGACCCGCTCGTCGAGCATCATTCCAAGAGCGAACCCTCCGGTGAAGCACATGCCGACGGCTCCAACCCCGGGGCCTCCGCAGCGTCCGTGTTCAAATGCCGCCAGCGCACGCAGCCAGTCGGTTACCGGAGAGGTGTGGCGGCGCATCAGGGCCGTGAACTCGCGTGACACGCAACCGCCCACAAGGCTCTTCAGCGTGTAGCCGGCGGTTGGTTCACGCCCCGGGGTGCCGAACAGCGACGGCATGACCGCAGTGCACCCGAGGTCGACAACCCGCCGACCGAAATCGGCGACACGCGGGGTGATGCCGGGCATCTCGGCCATGATGATCACGGCGGGGCCGCGGCCGGCCCGCAGCACGGTACGTGTGGTGCCACCGTGTGAGAACTGGCCTATCTCGAAACCGTCGAGAGCCTCAACGCCCATAGCCAGCCACCTCCCGTGATGGGTGCCTGTCACCCTTGACGGCGACACTAGCGGGCCTCCGTTTCAGCCTGCGGGGGGACACGCCGGTACCCTCGTCGCCATGTTCGATGATGCCCGATCCGCCGGGAGCATGAAGGTCAAGGTGCTGACCGTCTCCGATGGGGTCGTCCACGGTACGCGCGAGGACCGCTCGGGGGCGGCGCTGGCTGAAAGGGTCGAGGCTGAGGGTTGGGCTCTGTCTGCACGATTGGTCTGCGCCGACGGTGTCGACGAGGTGGCCGATGCGCTCAGGGGCATGGCCGAGGGCTTTCACGGCCTGGTCGTCACGACAGGTGGCACCGGCTTTGGTCCACGCGATCTGACACCTGAGGGCACGAGGGCCGTCATCGACCGTGAAGCCCCGGGTCTGGCCGAGGCCATGCGGCTCGTCAACCCGCTCGGGCGCCTCTCACGGGGCATCGCCGGCACCATCGGCACAACGCTCATCGTGAACACCCCCGGCTCCTCTGCAGGTTGCATCGAGTGCCTGGAGGCCGTGATCGACGTTGTTCCCCATGCGGTGCGCCTGTTGGTCGACAACGCCGACCCGCATCCATCCGCCGGCTGAGCCGATCGTGGACACCGACGCCACCTTTATGGCCCAGGCCGTCGAGGTGGCCGCAACCGCCCGGTACCGCACTTCGCCCAATCCCTGGGTGGGTGCCGTGGTCGTGACCGGGGGGCGGGTTGTAGGCACGGGGGCGACCAGCCCGCCGGGTGGCGCCCATGCCGAGGCGGTCGCGTTGGCCGAGGCGGGTGAGCTGGCGATGGGAGCAACTCTGTACACGACGCTCGAGCCCTGCAGCCACGATGGTCGTACCGGACCGTGCAGCACCGCAGTGGTCGACGCAGGCGTCAGCCGTGTTGTCGTGGGCGTCGTCGATCCGGACCCCGATGTGGCCGGAGGTGGCCTCGCCGCCCTGGCAGAGGCCGGCGTCGAGGTGGAGGTTGGTGTCGGTGCCGCAGAGGTCGAGGAGCAGCTGCAGCCGTACCTGCACCACCGTCGCACCGGGCTTCCATACGTGGTCCTGAAGCTGGCTGCCACCCTTGACGGTCGTATCGCCGCCACTGACGGGTCCAGCACCTGGATCACCGGTGCAGAGGCAAGGCAGGACGTGCACAGGCTGCGCGCCCAGAGCGACGCCGTCTGCGTGGGAGCCGGGACAGTCCGCTCCGACGACCCGCGCCTCACAGTCCGCGACTGGCCCGGGGCCGAAGCCGCCGGGGCACGAGACCCCAGGCGGGTGGTTCTCGGAAAGATCCCAGACGAGGCAGAGGTCGCACCTGCCCGCTCCCACGAGGGCCCCCTCGATGGGCTGCTCTCCAGCCTCGGTGACGACGGTGTGCTGCAACTTCTCGTGGAGGGTGGCGCCGACGTAGCGGGCCGCTTCCACAGGGCCGGCCTGGTGGATCGTTACGTCGTCTACCTGGCGCCGGCGATCCTCGGTGGGGACGACAGCGTGCCGATGATGGCCGGTCCAGGAGGCTCGACGATGGCCGATGTGGCGAGGGGCAGGTTCACCTCTGTGACGCCGTTTGGCAACGACCTGCGTATCGACATGGTGCTCGACCCCTGGTGTTGACGCTAAATGGACCACGGGACTGCGCCGACAGCCCGGTAGGTTCTTCGCCGTGCTGAAGATCGTCCTACCCAAGGGGTCCCTCGAAAAGGCCACCCTGGAACTGTTCGAGTCCGCCGACCTGGCGGTCCGACGCAGCTCCTCGGTCGACTACCGGGCCAGCATCAACGACCCCCGCATCGACGAGGTGCGCATCCTGCGACCCCAGGAGATCCCCACGTACGTCGCCGACGGCCTCTTCGACATGGGCATCACCGGCCGCGACTGGATCGAGGAGACTGGCAGCGGCGTCGAGAGCCTCGGCGAGCTGCACTACTCAAAGGCCACGGCACGTCCGGTGAACATCGTCGTGGCCGTGCCCGAGGATTCCGAGTACCAGTCGGTGGCAGACCTGCCGGCGGGGGTGAGGGTCTCAACCGAGTACCCGGAGCTGACAAGGCGGTTCTTCGCCGAACGTTCGGTCGATGCCGATATCCGTCTGTCCTACGGCGCCACCGAGGCCAAGGTTCCCGACATCGTCGACGTGGTCGTCGACCTGACCGAGACCGGCCGGGCAATAAGGGCCGCCGGTCTGAAGATCATCGACACCATCCTCACCAGCTACACCGAGCTGGTGGCCAACCCGGTGTCATGGGCCGACCCCGACAGGCGCCACGCCATGGAACAGATCCACACGCTCCTGCAGGGAACGCTTGAGGCGCGGGGCAAGGTGCTTGTCAAGATGAACGTTCCGGCTGACGCCCTCGATGAGGTCATCGGCCTGATGCCGGCCATGAAGGCGCCGACCGTGAACGAGCTGTTCGGAGGCGGCGGCTACGCGGTTGAGACCGTGGTGGCCAAGTCCGAGATCAACGTGCTCATCCCCGAACTGCGCGACAAGGGTGCCACCGACATCCTGGAACTACCCCTCGCCAAGATTGTCCACTGACCGGCGGGCAGATCAGCCTTCGTCGGGCCCCGAGCCGTTCTCGGTGTCTTGTTCACCAGACCCGTGCGAGTCAGCAACCTCGGCAATCCTGGCAGCCTGTTCGAACTTGACGTATGCCATCCGAATCTGGTGCAGGGCCGCCTTGAGGGTGTCCTCGGCCTCGCCCAGGCGCCCCGGCAACTTCTCGACCACTCCGGCCATGGCGTCGATGGCCACTGCCGTTTCGGGCAGGTTGGCGGGCTTCTTGGAGAGGTGGATGGCGGCCAGCTCGTAGAGGCCCATGGCGTGGTTGGCTATGACCACCGCTGCCGGCATTGATGCCAACTGTTCCTGTACAGCCGCCATGTCCCTGGCCATGTCCTCGGCGTTCTGGCGGTCCTCGGGGGACATGTCGTCTGGGGACATGCCACCGAGGTTCGGCTCAGCCGGCTCAGTGGCCGGGTCGTCAGGGTCAACGGGGTGGTCCCCGCCGGGTGTCCAGAGGGTGCTCATGTCGTGGTGTCTCCAGTGTCAGGTGTTTGGTCGTGGGACGGTCCCGTTCCGGTCGGGAGGCCCTGCTGGTACTCTAGGGGCCTACAACTGAACGGAAAGCGGGGGTCGCCCCCCACCCGGCCATCCTCCGGTCCTGCCGGTGGCGGTGAGCCCGGGTCTTCATCTCGTCGGACACACCGGCGTGCTCCCACGGCCAGGCCGTCGGGAACACATTGGCATGGCCCCTGGCGGGTGTCGGCTCTCCGGCACCCGTCGTTTCACGTTTTGGGGCGATGGGCGACACAACCGACCACACAGGAGGAGAGCCTGCGTGCTTCACAGGAGCCAGGACCAATAGCAGCATCGACAAACCAGGAACCCCGGATCAACGATCGCATCCGTGCCCGCGAGGTACGGCTGGTCTCGCCCGAAGGCGAACAGATCGGGATTCGGCCACTGCCGGAAGCCATCGAAATGGCCCAGGACCTCGGTCTTGACCTCGTAGAGGTAGCTGACACGGCGAGCCCGCCGGTCTGCCGGATCATGGACTACGGGAAGTTCAAGTACGAACAGTCCCAGAAGGCCAAGGAGTCCCGCAAGAAGGCAACCCACATTCTGGTCAAGGAGATGAAGTACCGGCCCAAGATCGGGCCCGGCGACTTCGACACCAAGACCCGAAAGGTTGAGGCATTCCTGGCAGACGGAAGCAAGGTCAAGGTGACAATCATGTTCCGAGGTCGCGAGATGCAGCACCCCCAGTTGGGGCGTCGCATCCTCGACAGGGTGGCCGAGACCGTGTCCCACGTTGGGCGCGTCGAGGTCTTCCCAAAGCAGGACGGTCGAAACATGACAATGGTCCTCGTTCCCGGGCAGGCGACACGTCGCCAGCGTGAGGCAGCCGAGGACCGTCGTGCCGAAGAGGTGGCCGAAGCCGAAGAGGTGGCGGCAGCTGCAGCAGAGGCGACAGCCGAGGCAGAGGCCGTACAGGCCGAGGCGACAGGATCAGAGGCAGCGCAGGCCGAGGAGACCACAGACGCAGACGGGTCCAGTACCCCCGACGAGACACCCCAGACTTCATAGACAGGGCCCACAGGGCCACGAGAAACATCAGACCGAAAGAAGACGAGACATGCCGAAGATGAAGACCCACCGCGGCCTCGCCAAGCGCATCAAGGTGACCGGTAGCGGCCGCCTCAAGCGCCGCAACGCCAACCTCAGCCACATCCTCGAGAAGAAGTCGCCCAAGCGTAAGCGCCGCCTGGCCCGCATGAGCGACGTCGACAAGACCAACGAGAAGTCAGTTCGCCGCAAGCTCGGCATCTGAACCAACAGCGATCTCCGACAGCCGTCCGGCCGTCGGGAAACCCTCAGTCCCCCACGTAGAAAAAGGAGCATGTGATGGCAAGAGTCAAGCGAGCCGTCCAGACCAAGAAGCGACACAAGGCCGTACTGAAGTCCGCCAGGGGCTACTACGGCAACAAGAGCAGGACGTTCCGAGCGGCCAACGAGCAGTTGATGCACTCGGGCAACTACGCCTTCCGCGACCGTCGGGCCCGCAAGGGTCAGTTCCGCCGCCTCTGGATTCAGCGAATCAACGCTGCTTGTCGGTTGAACGGCACCAACTACTCCAACTTCATTGCCGGTCTCAAGGTTGCCGGGGTCGAAGTTGACCGCAAGGTGCTGGCCGACCTGGCCGTGACCGATCCAGCCGCCTTCTCTGCGTTGGTCGAGGTGGCCGGGTCCGCCGAGGCTGCCTGAGGTCGTAGGCCACCCGCGGTACGGCCCGCTGAACGAGAGCGGAGCCGACGATGATCGTTGAGCTTGCGGGAAGCAACCAGCGCGTCCAGAGGATGCGTCGGCTGGCGCGCGACCGCGACCTGCGTCAGGCCGAGGGCCGGTACGTGGTCGAGGGTCCCATGCTCGTCGAGCAGGCACTTCAGGCCGGTCTGGACCTGGAGCAACTCCTGGTGCCCGTCTCCGCCGCCCATGGCGGCATCGTCGTTGCTGCCGAGGCCGCGGGTGTTTCCTGTGGGCTTGTCGAGGATGGCGTATTTGACGGCATAACCAGTACCCGTTCGGCTCAGCCGGCGATTGCCGAGGTCTGTGAGCACCACGTCGACGGCGGTGACCTGACCGCTGGCGGTGGGACCTTGTTGATCCTGGCCGAGGTGTCAGATCCCGGAAACGCCGGAACCCTCGTGAGGACTGCTGAGGCGTTCGGGGTTGACGGTGTGGTATTTGCCGGTGGTGTCGACCCCTACAACCCCAAGGTGGTCAGGTCCGCCGCAGGATCAACGTTCAGGGTCCCGTTCGCTGTTGCATCCGGCGACGAGGTGGTGCCCGTGGTGATTGCGGCCCTTGCCGAGGCCGGTTACTCGTGCTGGGCGACGGTACCCGACGGTGGTGCCACCCCCGAGGAGGTGCCGGTTGACCGACCGGTGGCGTTGCTGCTCGGGAACGAACCCCGTGGTCTTGCGCCTGAGGTGATTGCAGCCTGCGATGGAACGCTCAGCGTGCCTACCGTCGGACAGGTCGAATCCCTGAACGTGGCCGCCGCAGGGGCTGTGCTCCTGTACGGCCTCCAGCAGTCTGCCGGTCGATGAGAGCGTCACCTGATAATGGGCTACCGGATGGGCGGAGGTGCCCTAGTCTGCGGGGGTCCGCCACCCGGCTGTCACCGACGGCTCTGATTGTTCACTGATGGAACTGGACCTCGAAAAGCACCTCGCCGAAGCTGCCGCCTCAATCGAGGACACCGCCGACCTTGACGCCCTCTCAGAGGTCGATACGGCCCTCCTCGGAAAGAAGTCGGCTGTCACCGCTGCCAAGCGGGGCCTGGGCGATCTGGAACCCGACCAGCGTCGCGAGATGGGTGGGCGCCTGAACGAGGCCAGGGCGACGATTGAGGGCCTCGTGGCCTCGCGCCGCACCGAGCTCGAGGCAACTGCCAGGGTCGTACGCCTCGAAGCCGAGCGCATGGATCTGACCGAGGCCGACCGGGGTCGGCGCCTCGGCCACCGTCATGTCGTCACCCAGACATGGGACCGCCTCGAGGACCTGTTCGTGGGCATGGGCTACACGGTCGCCGAGGGGCCCGAGATAGAAGACGAGTGGCACAACTTCGGCGCCCTCAACTTTCCCCTCGGGCACCCTGCCAGAGACATGTACGACACGCTCTATGTCGACTACGGCGAGCCCCAGAGCACCCTGTTGCGCACCCACACCTCGCCGGTGCAGATCCGGGTCATGGAGGCCGGCGAGCCGCCCTTCTACTCGATCATGCCGGGCAGGGTGTTCCGTTCGGACACTGCCGATGCCACCCACATGCCCGTCTTCCACCAACTCGAGGCCCTTGTCGTCGACCGTGACATAACCTTCGGCGATCTGGCCGGAACGCTCGAGGCGTTCACGACCGCCTACTTCGGCGAGGGCTTCACCACGCGGCTGCGACCCTCGTACTTCCCCTTCACCGAGCCTTCTGCAGAGTTCGACGTGCAGCGCCCCGACGGCAGTTGGCTGGAGCTGGGCGGCTGCGGCATGGTCCACCCCGAGGTGTTGCGGGCCGGCGGCCTCGACCCGGAGGAATGGTCCGGCTTTGCCTTCGGCTTCGGCCTGGATCGCCTCGCCCTGATGCGTCACGGCATCGACGACCTGCGCGAGCTGTTCCGTAACGACCACCGTTTCCTCTCACAGTTCTAGGAACCGACCATGACCAGCCTCCTCCGATGAAGGTCCTGCTCTCCTGGCTGCAGGAGTTCGCGCCGGTGGACGGCGACCCCGCCGACATCGGTGACCAGCTCAGCGCCCTGGGCCTGGCCGTCGAGTCAATGTCGGTCGTGGGTGAGGGCCTCGACGGCATCGTGGTCGCCCGTGTGCTGGAGGTTGGCCCGCACCCCGATGCCGACCGCATCCAGCTGGTCCAGGTCGATGTCGGCGACGGCGAGGCCCTGCAGATCTGCTGTGGTGCGTTCAACATGTCCGTTGGCGACCTGGTTCCCCTTGCCACGCTGGGAACCGTCATGCCCGACGGTATGGAGATCGCCAGGCGCAAGATGCGCGGCGAGTGGTCCAACGGCATGTTGTGCTCTCCAACCGAGATCGCCATGGGAGACGACCACGACGGCATCCTCCTGCTCGACGGCAGCCTCGAGGTCGGCCGTCCGCTGGCCGAGGCCATGGGGCTGGCCTCCGATGTGCTCTTCGACCTCGAGGTCAACCCCAACCGTCCCGACGCCATGTCTGTCGCAGGTGTGGCCCGCGACCTAGCGGCGTGCCAGGGGATGCCGTTCACCCTGCCGTCCCCGAACGTGGCGGAGTCGGGCATCGATGCCGCCGAACGCCTCTCGGTCGAGATCCTCGACCCGGTCCTTTGCGGTCGCTTCGTGGCGCGGGTGCTCGATGGCATCACAATCGGGTCATCGCCGGCCTGGATGGCAAACCGCCTCACCTCGCTCGGAATGAGGCCAATCAACAGCGTGGTGGACGTCTCCAACTACGTGATGCTGGAACTGGGCCAACCCAGCCACACCTATGACCTGGACATGGTGGCCGGATCGACGTTCCGGGTTCGCAGGGCGTTGCCCGGCGAGTCACTCGTGACCCTCGATGGTGTCGAGCGCACCCTCACAGAGGCCGACGGAGTCGTGGCCGACGTCGACGACACTGCCATCGGCATAGCCGGCGTCATGGGTGGGGCCTCGACCGAGATACACGACGGCACAAGTTCGGTTGCCCTTGAAATGGCCTGGTGGGACCCCATGTCGATCGCCACGTCGGCCCGCAGGCTGGGCCTGCGTAGTGAGGCGTCTGCACGCTTCGAGAAGGGTGCAGACCCCGAGGTCGCCGACCTGGCGATGCGCCGTTTCGCCGAACTCCTGGGTGAGGCTGGTGCGTCCCTCGCCCCGGGGGCTGTCGACGTACGGGGTGACACACCGGTTCGCGAGTCGATCAGGGTGCGCACCGACAGGGTCAACAGGATCCTCGGCACCGACCTGAGCCGTGACCGCATTGCGGAACTGCTGGGTTCCATCGAGTTTGCGAACCATGTAGTCGATGGTGACCTTGACGTCGTGGTTCCGAGTTTCCGACCTGACAGCGCCACCGAGATCGACGTCATCGAGGAGGTGGCGCGTATCCACGGATACGGGACCATCGAGCGCACCACTCCGAGATCAACCATCACGGGTTCTCTCACGCAGCGGCAACTCGACAGGCGAACCGTTCGCACTGCAATGATCGGCATGGGCCTCGACGAGGTCATGCCGATCCCGTTCCTGGCGCCCGGCGACCTTGCCAGGGCCGGCCTGAAGGTCGACGGCATCACGGTCACGAACCCGCTGGTGGCCGAGGAGTCCGTGATGCGGGCCTCCCTTCGACCCGGTCTGCTGGCGACGCTTGCCTACAACGCCTCGCACCGGATGTCCGGCCTCGGCATCTTCGAGGTCGGGCACGTCTACCGGCAGCCGGATCAGCCACAGCTGCTGCCCGACGAGCGCGAGTACCTGGCGGTGGCACTCGCGGGGCGCGACGCCACCGATGCTGTAGGCGTCTGGTCGGCGCTGGCCGACGCCCTGGCTGCCCGCGACTACACGCTCGTGGCCGATGATCCAGCCGGCCTGCACCCCACCCGGACCGCCCGCATAGACGTGGCCGGTGTCGTGGTCGGGCACGTGGGCGAGGTTGACCCGGGGGTGCTCGCCGCCTTCGACGTTCCCGAGCGGGTGGCGTGGCTCGAGGTCGACCTCGAAACCCTCCTGGGCCTACCGCACGGTGAGAAGCCCTACGGATCGGTGAGCCGCTACCCGTCCTCTGACATCGATCTGGCATTCGAGGTCGACGACGACGTACCTGCAGCCGAGGTGGAACAGCGCCTGCGAGGCGCTGCCGGCGACCTGCTGGTCGACCTCTCCCTCTTCGACGTGTTCAGGGGGGCTCCGGTGGGGGAGGGGCGCCGCAGCCTGGCGTTCACGCTCAGGTTCCAAGCAGACGACCGCACCCTCACCGACTCCGAGGTCTCCCAGGTCCGTGAGGCCTGCGTAGATGCTGTCGAGGGGAACCTTCCGGCGAACCTTCGGGCCTGAGCCCCGCATGCGCTGACAGCGGCGGCTACGGGTAGGTTCTGCGGCCATGCGTACATGGCGAATACACGAACTGGGCGAACCCATTGACAATCTGCTGCTCGGGGATGTGCAGCGGCCCGAACCCGGGGCGGGTGAGGTGCTCCTTGACGTGAGCGCGGTGGGTCTTGCGTTTCCTGATGTGCTGCAGTGCCGCGGGCAGTACCAGTTCAAGCCGCCGTTGCCGTTCACCCCCGGTGGGGAGACCGCCGGGACTGTGGTGGCAGTGGGTGAAGGCGTCGACGGCTTTGAGCCGGGTCAGCTTGTTGTGGGAATGGGCGGCGGCCTGGCCGAGCAGGTGGCTGTGTCGGCCGATCGGTTGTTTCCCGTTCCGGGTTCCCTGTCGGCTGCCAAGGCTGCGGCGATTCCACTCAACTACTGCACCACCTGGTACGCGCTTCACGAACGGGCGGGCCTTGCAGAGGGTGAGACCCTGCTGGTCACCGGCGCTGCAGGTGGGACCGGCTCTGCTGCAATCCAGCTGGGTCTGGCTGCCGGGGCGACTGTTATTGCTGTCGCCGGTGGGTCCGAGAAGACCGCTGCGTGTGCCGAGCTGGGAGCGCACTTCGTTATCGACCACCGAGAGGTCGACGACCTGGTTGAGAGGGTCCGGGAGTTGACCGACGGAAAGGGTGTCGACGTCGCCTACGACCCTGTGGGTGGTGAGATGTTCCAGCAGGTCCGGAGGTGCATGGGCTGGAATGGCCGGCTGTTGGTGATCGGCTTCGTCGCCGGTATTCCCGACCTCACGATGAACCACGTGCTCTTGAAGAACTACTCGGTGGTGGGTGTGCACTGGGGTGCGTCTGTCGGACGTGATTCGTCGTCGATCGGCCGGCAGATGGCTTCGCTCATGGCCCTGGCCGAGGGCGGCCTTGTCGATCCGCTGCTGCACCCCGTCTACGGCTTCGAGGATGGCTCAAGGGCGCTGCAGGACATCGCCGACCGCCAGGTGACCGGCAAGGTCGTGGTGTCAACCGCCTGAAACATGGCCCAACCAGTATGTTGCATGATCATACATAGGGTTGTATGATCTCCTGATGACCAATGTCGGGATACTGGGTGCCTCGGGTTTCACAGGGGCCGAACTGCTGCGGATCTGCGCCGCCCACCCCACCTTCGACGTAGTCGTCGCCACAGGCGACACCCAGGCCGGCACCGCCGTGGCCGACCTGTACCCCAGCCTCGCCGCCGAGTACCCCGACCTCACCTACGCACAGGCCGACCCGGCTGCCTTCGATGGCTGCGACGTGGTGTTCCTGTGCCTGCCCCACGGTGCATCCCAGGCACTGGTGCCTGAACTCCTTGGACGGGTGGGTCACGTGGTCGACCTCGGTGCCGACTTCCGTCTGACCGACACCGGCCTCTACCCGACCTGGTACGGCAAACCCCACGCTGCTCCCGAACTCCTGGCCGAGGCCGCATACGGACTCCCCGAACTGTTCCGCGCAGGACTGCCCGGCGCCGGCCTCGTAGCCGTGCCGGGGTGCTATCCAACAGCCGCAGCCCTGGCCCTCGCACCGTTCCTGCGGGCCGGTGCCATCGAACCCGGTGGCATCGTGGTCGATGCCGCCAGTGGGGTATCCGGTGCCGGCAGGGGACCGAAGCCGGGCACAACCTTTTGTGCCGTCGACGAGGACTTCAGCGCCTACGGCCTCACCGGAGGCACTGCCGACGCCCCGACCGGCCACCGGCACACACCCGAGATCGAACAGGCCATTTCCACCGCTGCCGACGGATCCGTCCTCGAGGCGTCAGCAGGTGTCTCGGTGCTGTTCACACCGCACCTGGCCCCCATGAACAGGGGCATCCTGGCCACCTGTTACGCAAAGCCCACCGTCGACATGGACTCCACCTCAGCCCTGGCCGTGCTGGCCGACGTATATGCAGGCGAACCGTTCATCGTCGTGTCCGAGAGGTCGCCGTCGACAAAGGCCACGGCGGGTTCCAACACGGCCCACCTGACCGCCCGGGTCGACCCCAGAACCGGCCTGCTGGTCGTGGTCAGCGCCATAGACAACCTGGTCAAGGGCGCATCCGGCCAGGCAGTGCAGTGCGCCAACATCGCATCCGGAATCGACGAAACGACCGGCCTTCCGACGGTGGGGATTTGCCCGTGACCGTCACATCGGTCCCCGGTTTCGTTGCCGCCGGCACGGCATGTGGAGTAAAGCCCTCTGGCGCGCCCGACCTGGCCCTCGTGGCCACAGCCGACGGCACGGCCGTAACCGCAGCCGGCGTGTTCACCTCTAACAAGATGACAGCGGCACCCGTGCTGGTTTGCAGACGGCACCTGGCCCAGACCGGCGGTCGGGCAGCGGCAGTTGTGCTCAACAGCGGCAATGCCAACGCCGCCACCGGAGCACAGGGAATGGCCGACGCCTCTGAGATGTGCGGCCTGACGGCTGCAGAACTGGGCTGCGCCAGCGAGGAGGTGCTCGTCTGCTCCACTGGCTGGATCGGCTACCCCCTGCCCATGGACGTCATCACGCTCGGCATTCCGGTAGTCGCCGCCACGCTCGACCCAGACGGCGGCCAGGCGGCAGCCACCGCAATAATGACCACCGACACGGTGCCCCGGACCACCCTCGTCGAGGCCGATGGGTTCACCGTCGGAGGCATCGCCAAGGGCGCCGCCATGCTCGAGCCCAACATGGCGACCATGCTGGCCGTGCTCACCACCGACGCAGAGGTCGACGCAGCCACGGCCACAACCCTCCTGCAGGCTGCCGTCGCAACCTCGTTCAACTGCCTTACCGTCGACGGTGCCGAGTCGACCAACGACACCGTCCTACTGCTGGCAAACGGCTCGGCCGGGCCGACCGACACGACCGCCCTGGGCGCCGCCCTGGCCGAGGCATGCCTGGACCTGGCTGTCCAGATGGCCGATGATGCAGAGGGCGCCACCAAGACCGTGTTCCTCACAGTCAACGGTGCTGCAACCGACGCCGATGCAGCCAAGGCAGCCCGGGACACCGCCAACTGCCAGCTTGTCAAGTGCTCCTGGTACGGCGAGGATCCCTACTGGGGGCGGATCGCCTCGGAGATGGGAGCCGCCGGAATCTCCTTCGACCCCGCCACGCTGACCATCTCCTATGGCGGCACCATGGTCTACGAGCGCGGAGAACCCGTGGAACCCACTGCTGACCAGGCAGAAGCGCTCGGCCAACACATGGCCGGCCGGCGGCTGGACCTGGTGGTCGACCTCGGCCAGGGCGACGGAAGCGCCCAGGTGGTCACCACCGACCTCAGCCACGCCTACATCGACGAGAACATGCGGACCTCCTGATCCGCCCCACGAAGGAACCCCAATGAGCGACCAGACCCAACCCGAGGCATTCTCACCGGACCGTCGTGCAGCGGTCCTCGTCGAGACACTGCCCTACATCCAAAGGTTCCGGGGGTCGGTGGTCGTTGTCAAGTTCGGCGGAAACGCCATGGTCGATGCCGACCTGGCGGCAAGGTTCGCCGAGGACATAGTGCTCATGCACTCCGTCGGAATACGGCCGGTGGTGGTACACGGCGGTGGCCCCCAGATCGGCACAATGCTTGAGAAACTCGGCCTCGAGTCGGAGTTCAGGGACGGCCTGCGGGTAACCGACGCCGACACCCTCGACGTGGCCCGGATGGTGCTCGTCGGCAAGGTAAACCGGGAGATCGTGTCGGCGGTCAACGTCCACGGAGACCTCGCAGTGGGCCTCTCGGGCGAGGACGGATCGCTCATCGAGGCCTCCGAGAGGAACCCCGACCTGGGTTTCGTCGGCGACGTGGCAGCGGTGAACCCGGCGATCCTGGAGCGGATCATGGCCGAGGACCTGATTCCCGTTGTGGCCACAATCGGGGCCGACACCGCAGGTCAGGCCTACAACATCAACTCCGACACGGTGGCAGCGGCCCTAGCAGGTGCCCTCGGCGCCGAGCGCGTCATGTACCTCACAGACATCGATGGCCTGCGGTCAGATGTAGACGATCCCGACAGCCGGGTTTCCCGGCTCGACGTGGATGCCCTCGATGCCCTCATCTCCGACGGGACGGTCAGCGGCGGAATGATTCCCAAGGCCCGAGCCTGCATAGATGCGGTCAGGGCCGGTGTGGGTTCCGCACACATGGTCGACGGTCGGGTACCGCACGTGCTGCTGCTGGAACTGTTCACCGACATGGGCGTGGGCACCATGGTGCTGCCGGCCGGGGAGACCTCGTCGTGAACGCTCACGCCGAGGCCAGGGGAGCAGACCCATCTGGGCACTGCCCGATCATGCCCAACTACGGGCGGCCGGTGGTTACCTTCGTCAGGGGTTCGGGCACCGAACTGTTCGACTCCGAGGGCGGGCGCTACCTGGACTTCCTGGGTGGCCTGGCTGTCACCAGCCTCGGCCACAGCCACCCACGGGTCGCAACTGCCCTGGCCGAGCAGGCTGCGACGCTCCTGCACGTCTCCAACCTGTTCGCCACCGTGCCCCAGATCGAGGTTGCCAGGCGGCTGGATGCCCTCATCCGGTCGGGAACCGGCGAGGAGGAACCCGGGCAGGTGCTGTTCCAGAACTCCGGTGCCGAGGCCAACGAGGCCGCCATCAAGCTGGCCCGCAGGTACCAGGGGCGGGGCCGCCACGGCGTGCTGTCCGCGTTCCGGTCCTTCCACGGTCGGACCCTGGCGACCCTGGCGGCAACCGGCCAGCCTGAGAAGCACGAGCCGTTCCAGCCGCTACCAGAGGGTTTCAGGCATGCCGCCTGGAACGACCTTGCCGCCTTCGAGGCGGCCATAGACCCATCGGTGGGAACGATCCTGCTCGAACCCCTGCAGGGCGAGAGCGGCGTCAACCCGGCCGACGCGGAGTTCTTCGTCGGCATCCGGAGGCTCTGCGACGAGCGGGGGATCCTGCTTGTCATCGACGAGGTCCAGACCGGCCTAGCCCGGACCGGACGGTGGTTCGGCTTCCACCACCACGGCATCCGGGCCGACATCGTGACCGTGGCCAAGGCGCTTGGCAACGGCGTACCGATCGGAGCGGTGTGGGCACCGACCGGGATCGCCTCGGCGTTCAAGCCCGGCGACCACGGCTCCACCTTCGGCGGCCAGCCGCTTGCTGCTGCTGCAGCCCGCGAGGTGCTCCGGGTCATGGAGGACATCGACGCACCTTCCCTGGCCGTCGACCGTGGTGCCGAGTTGACAGCACTTCTCGACGCCCTGCCGGGCGTGACCGAGGTACGGGGCCTCGGGCTGCTGCTGGCCGCCGAACTGGACGAGACGGCCCTGGCGGGCCGGACTGCCGGCGAGGTGGCCCTTGCCTGCCTCCATGCCGGCCTGGTGGTAAACGGCGTCACCCCCACCTCTCTGCGGTTCGCTCCACCACTTACGGTGACCAGTGCAGAGTTGGCCGAGGGCGTGGAAATGCTTGGAGGGGTGCTCGACACCCCGCCGACAACAGACGAAACCGGGGCGGGCCAGTGAGACACCTTATGGAGATTGACGACCTGAGCGTGGCCGAGCTGGGCCGGGTTCTGGACCTTGCCGTGGACCCGTCGCCCCCACAGGTGCTGGACGGCCAGGGCATGGCCCTTCTCTTTGAGAAGCCCTCGGCGCGGACCCGCAACTCGATGGAGATGGCCGTCGTGCAGCTCGGTGGCCACCCCATGTACATACAGGCCGCCGAGGTGGGTCTCGGGGTGCGGGAGTCCGTCGAGGACGTGACCCGCACCCTCGCCTGCTTCCACGCCTGCCTGGGTGCCCGGGTGTTCGACCATGCGACGGTCGAGGCAATGGCTGCCGTCGGGGCCGTACCCGTTGTGAACATGTTGTCCGACGGTGCCCACCCACTCCAGGCCCTTGCCGACGTGCTCACCATGAAACAGGAGATGGGCGACCTGGCCGGCCGGGTCGTCACCTACGTGGGCGACGGGAACAACGTGTTCCGGTCGTTGGCACTGGCCGCCGGAATGCTCGGCATGGAGGTCCGGTTCGCCGGTCCTCCCGGCTACAGGCTGGGCAACATCGACCGGGACCGGCTCGCAGCGGCTGGCATCGTCTTTGAGGAGTTCGACCGGCCCGAGGAGGCCGTGGCTGGAGCCGATGCCGTGTACTCGGACGTGTGGGTCTCAATGGGCCAGGAGGACGAAAAGGAACAGCGGCTGGCCGACTTCGAGGGTTTCCAGGTCGACGGTTCCCTGATGGACGCCGCAGGCGAACAGGCCCTGTTCCTACACTGCCTGCCTGCCCACAGGGGCGAAGAGGTCACCGATGGCGTGGTCGACGGCCCCTCCAGCCGGGTCTGGCCCCAGGCCGCCAACCGGATGCACGCAGCCAGAGGCCTGCTGGCGTGGCTTCTCGGCGAGGCGCCGGAGACAGGTCGATGAGCAAGGTACAGAGGCAGCACAGGCTGTCAGTGCTGCTCGAGGAGCACCCTGTGACCAGCCAGCCCCAGCTGGTGGAACTGCTGGCAGCCGATGGCTTCACAGCAACCCAGGCAACCGTGTCACGCGACCTCGAGGAGCTCGGGGCTGTGAAGGTACGGGTGCCCGGAGGCGAGAGCGTCTACGCCATACCCGAACTGCCCGCTGACCATTTCGCCCCCCAGAGCCAACTCGAGAGGGTCATGGGGGAGTGGGTGGTCGACATCGTGTCGTCGGCGAACCTGGTTGTACTCAGGACCCCACCCGGATCGGCCCACGTGGTCGCATCGGCGCTCGACAGGACCGGCCTTCCCGACGTCGCCGGAACCGTCGGCGGCGACGACACAATCCTCGTCGTGGCTGTCGAGGGTACATCCGGAGCCGAACTCGCCGGTAATCTGCGGACGCTCGCCGGGCTCTGATGGAACCGGAAACAAACGACATCGAAACTGAACGGAGCACGTGGTGACTGGCACCGGAATCGACAAGGTGGTCCTCGCCTACTCAGGCGGCCTGGACACCTCGATCATCCTGAAGTGGCTCGAGGAGACCTACGGCTGCGAGGTCGTCACCTTCACGGCCGACCTCGGACAGGGCGAGGAGATCGAACCGGCGCGGGCCAAGGCCAAGGCCATGGGCGTGAAGGAGATCTACATCGAGGATCTCCGCGAGGAGTTCGTCGCCGACTTCGTCTATCCCATGTTCCGGGCCAACGCCCTCTACGAGGGGGAGTACCTGCTCGGAACGTCGATAGCGAGGCCGCTCATTGCCAAACGGCTGATCGAGATCGCCGCCGAGACCGGCGCCGACGCAATCAGCCATGGCGCCACGGGCAAGGGCAACGACCAGGTCCGGTTCGAGTTGGGCGCGTACGCCCTGAACCCCGATATCAAGGTGATAGCCCCGTGGCGTGAGTGGGACCTGGGCTCACGCCAGAGCCTGTTGGACTACGCCGAGAGGCACTCCATCCCGATCGAGATGAAGAGGGGCACCAAGTCGCCCTATTCGATGGACGCCAACCTGCTCCACATCTCCTTTGAGGGCGGGCCTCTCGAAGATCCGTGGAACGAGCCGACCACCGAGATGTGGCGCTGGTCGGTCAGCCCCGAGATGGCGCCCAATGACGCCACCTACATGGATCTCACCTATGAGCGGGGTGATGTGGTCGCAATCGATGGAAAGGCCATGACGCCCGCAACGGTGCTGGCCGAGCTGAACAGGGTCGGCGGCGCCAACGGCGTGGGCCGGACCGACATTGTCGAGAACAGGTACGTAGGCATGAAGTCACGCGGTGCCTACGAGACCCCCGGTGGCACCATCCTGCTCAAGGCCCACCGGGCCATCGAGTCGATCACGCTCGACCGGGGGGTCGCGCATCTCAAGGACGACCTGATGCCGCGGTACGCCGAGATGGTCTACAACGGCTTCTGGTTCAGCCCCGAGAGGGAGATGCTCCAGGTTGCCATCGACCAGTCACAGCAGTGGGTCAACGGCCGGGTGAGGCTGCGGCTCTACAAGGGCAACGTCGAGGTTGTCGGGCGGGAGTCCGAGGACACCCTCTTCGACGAGGCCATAGCCACATTCGAAGAGGACGACGGTGCCTACGACCAGGCCGACGCCGAGGGCTTCATCAAGTTGAATGCCCTGCGGTTGCGGACCCTGGCGCGCCGGCAGGCCCGGGCTGACTCGAGGGGGCGGGGCTGATGGCAACTCTGTGGCACGGACGCTTCGAGGACGGCCCTGCCGAGGCTCTCCAGGCTCTCAACGACAGCCTTCCGTTCGACCGGCGGATGTACCGGGAGGACATCGCCGGCTCGCGCGCCCATGTGGCGATGCTGGCCCGGGTGGGTCTCATCAGCGATGCCGACGCCGATGCCATCGCGTCGGCGCTTGACGCCACCGAGGCTGAACTGGCTGGTGACTCCTTTGACTTCGTTCCGACGGACGAGGACATCCACACTGCCGTCGAGCGGAGGGTCACCGAGCTGGTCGGCGACGCCGGCGCCAGGATGCACACGGGTCGGAGCCGCAATGACCAGGTCGCCACCGACGTACGGCTCTGGACCAAACGGGAACTCCTGGAGATCGCCGCCCTGGTAGGCCGGTTCCAGGCCACCCTGGCTGCACGTGCCGACGATGCCGGCGACGCCTACCTTCCCGGCTACACGCATCTCCAGCAGGCCCAACCGGTGCTCCTGGCCCACCACCTGATGGCCCACGGCTGGGCGCTGGCACGCGATTTCGACCGGCTGCTCGACACCGTCGGACGCACCGACGTGTCTCCCCTCGGTGCTGGGGCCCTGGCCGGCTCCTCGCTGCCGCTCGACCCCGACGGTGTGGCTGCCGACCTTGGTTTCTCGACCAGGTTCCAGAACTCGCTTGACGCCGTGTCCGACCGTGACTTCGCTGCCGAGGCGCTGTTTGCGCTGGCCCTGCTCGGCGTGCACCTGTCGCGGCTGGGTGAGGAGATCGTGCTCTGGTCGACAGACGAGTTCGGCTTCGTGGGCCTCGATGGCGCCTTCTCCACGGGTTCGTCGATGTTGCCCCAGAAGAAGAACCCCGACATTGCAGAGATAGCGCGCGGTAAGGCCGGTCGGCTCATCGGGAACCTGACAGGCCTGCTGGCGACCCTGAAGGGCCTGCCCCTGGCCTACGACAAGGACCTCCAGGAAGACAAGGAGCCGCTGTTTGACGCCTGCGACACCGTGAGGTTGACCCTGCTCGCGATGGACGGCCTGGTCTCGACGCTGGAGTTCAACACCGCCCGGATGGCCGAGGCCGCCGACAACCCGTTCGGTGCCGCTGTCGACCTTGCCGAGTTCCTGGTTCTGGCAGGCATGCCCTTCAGGGAGGCCCACGCCGTCGTCGGCGGCCATGTCCGGGCAGCCTTGGCGGGCGACGGCACTCTCGCCGACCTGGTTGCAGCCGACGAGCGACTGGGATCCGAGGCGGCTGCGCTGCTCGTACCCGGAGTGGCCGTGGGGCGTAGGACCACACCAGGTGGCGCAGGACCAGAGCCGGTGGCCGTACAGAAGGAGCAGTTCGCCCTGGTGCTGGCCGGGCAGGTGGAACGGCTGGCCACGCTGTCGTGACCACCGGACTGCCGGTGCTGGCCGACCTGCATGGTCGCACCGGAGTCGATCCAGCCGGCGTCGTCGCCAACGGGCCTCCGGGCCCCGAACAGGACCGAATCCTCGACCTGCTGGCTGCCCACAACGATGCCCTCGACCGGACGTGTCGTCCGGGGCACCTCACCGGGTCGGCGCTCGTCGTGGACCCGGCCGACAGTCGGATACTGGTCATGTTCCACACCAAGCTGCAGCGCTGGCTCCAGCCCGGCGGCCACGCCGACGGTGACGACGACCTTGCGCGCGTGGCCCTCCGGGAGGCCACGGAGGAGACAGGCATGGCGGGCCTCAGGGTGTCTGAACCGCCCGTGGACCTTGACGTACACGTGGTGGACCCACCGGCCGAGGACGCCCATGAACACCATGACGTGCGCTATCTGGTGCTGGCACCTCCCGGTTCGGTGCCGGTCGGCAACCACGAGTCACAGGACCTGAAATGGGTGGCCCGCAGCGACCTGGAGTCGCTGGGGGCGGATGCGGGCCTCTTGAGGCTGGCTGACAGGGCCCTGGCCCGGCTGGCTGAACTCGAGGCAGCGGGGCTTCTCTAGGAGGCTTGTCTACAGGTCGCCGGGGTCGAGGCAACTCTCTATGTCGTTCACCCGGGCGAAGCCGTTCATGCGTTCCTGGACGCTGCCGGTTCCGCTCGGCAGTGCCGACATGAGGGGCCGCACGTCGCCTTCGGTGCGGAGCCTCTCGGCATGGGAACGGCGGTCGGCAAGGTAGGTGTCCCAGTCGCCCAGCCAGGCTCCGGTCAAGACAGCGTCGTCGTGGCTGCCCGGCTTGATGAGCCTCAGGTCTGTGACCATGGCGGCCATCAGGAGCGTGGCCTCGTCAAGGTCGGCTGCGCGCTCGGCGGGTGTGACGACCTCGGACGCCCGCCTGATCCCGTCCATGTCTGAGAGCATCTCGGTGCAGCGGATCTCAGCCGTCTCGGCCCACGACATGTCCTCGAGCCGGTCGGGGTTGCCTGAGCGTGCGAGGAAGAAGGCGTAGAACCACATGCACCCCATGGCAAGCACGAGAAGGCTCAGGAAGACCCGACCGGGCGTGATGCGGGAACCAACCGGTTCGCTCACTGCGAGACCCTTACCGCTACGAGGGTTCCGGGCGTCACCTCGGTGCCGGGTACGGGGTCCTGCCACCAGACCACTCCGACCGGTGCGTTCGGATCATCGGGGTCGTCGACCTCGGTGGTCTCATAGCCGAGCCCCTCGGCGGTGAGAAGCGCAGATGCATCGTCGACCAGACGGCCGATTAGGTCCGGAACCGACACCGTCTCGATGACTGCCGGTTCCACGACGACCTCGACGAGCATTGATCCGTCTGGCCTCATCGACGTACCCACACCCGGGGACTGCCCGATGATGGTTCCCGGCTCGGAGCCCTGGATCTCGACGCGGACCACGTTGATGATCCTGATGTCGGTCTCGGCCTCTTCGAGCATCAGGGCGGCGTTGTTGAGGGTGAGGCCGACCAGCTCAGGTGTCGGCACGGCATCGACGGGTGGCCTGGTCGTCGTGGTGGTCGAGGACGGCGGGGGAGCCGGGAACGAGGCAACCGGCAGGTCAACGTGGGCTGCCTCCATGACATCCTTCCAGATGAGGGCAGGGTAGGTGCCGCCGTAGACCTTGCGGTCGGTTGTCGGTGGAACCATGGGGATCTGGGCCTCGGGGAAGCCGACCCACACAGCGGTGGTGCGCTGCGGCGTGTAGCCCACGAAGATGGCATCGGCGTAGTTCTGGGTGGTGCCGGTCTTGCCGGCGGCCGGTCGTCCGAAGTCGGCGCGGTGGCCCGTTCCCTGGGTAATGGTGCCCTCGAGAATCCAGGACAGCTGGTCGGTCAGACGGGCATCAAGGATTCGCTCCTGTTCGCGCTCCCACTGCCAGAGGACTGTGCCGTCCGAGCGGCTCACCCGCGTCACGTACGACGGTTCGATGTGCACTCCACGGTTCGCAAAGGTGGAATAGGCGGTGGCCATGTCGAGCATGGTGGTGTTAGAGGTGCCGAGCACGTTGGAGTTGACCTCCTGGATGGGGGACTCCATTCCCAGGCGTCGCGCCAGGCTCACCACCCGGTGTGGGCCCATCTCGATGTTGAGCTGAGCAAAGACGGTGTTGTAGGAGCTACGGACGCCGCGGATGAGCGTGACCGACTCGGGTGTTGGCGGAGGCATGAGGGCTTCGCCCTCAGGCGGGTCCCATGTCCAGCCGGGAACGGCCTCGAGGGCCTCGACCCGGAAGGTGAACAACTCGTCCCTGCTGTACTCGTAGCGGCGGTTGTTGATCCATGCGGCCAGGTGGACGAACTCCTCTCGGCTCTTGCGCTCGGAACCGCGTGCCCAGACTCTGACTGTCTCGACGTGGTCGGGGGGAACATCGAGATGCTCCTCCCTGCGCTGGTACTTCTCGAGGGCTGCAAGGCCCTCCTCGAAGCGGGCCTCTGTGCCCTTGTGGCCGTTCACGCCACCGGTGACCCGCCAGACCCGGTTCTCCTCGATGGTGCCGGCTATCTCGAATTCGACGACGTTGGGTGCCGGGTAGGAGGCGGTGGCGCTCCATCCGGCCTCAAGTGCCGCAGCCAGGCCGATGGGCTTCATGGAGGACCCGACCTGCCTGCCGAGCCCGATGGCCAGGTTGTACTTGGCGTCGGCACTGTCGGCGAAGAAATCGCGGCCACCGACCATTGCCAGGACGTGGCCGTTCTGCGGGTTGATCGTGACAATGGCGGCATCGGGGTATCCCTGGCCGTCGGGAAGGTGCTTCTCGACGGCGGCTTCGGCGGCGGCCTGCAACTCGAGGTCGAGGGTGGTTTCGATGCGGACGCCGCCCTCGAAGAGGAGCTGTTCGCGGACCCCGCGGGTGGCTCCGAACGCCGGGTTCTCGAGGAACCACTGCCTCACCTCTTCGATGAAGTGGCCGGCCGGGTAGCGGGTCTCGAGGCGGGCCGTGTACTCCTCGGTCACCGGCGGCAGGGCGATGGCGCCGTTGTACTGGTCTTCGCTGATGTACTCGTTTGCGAGCATCCGGTCCAGCACCATGTGGCTGCGCTTGAGGCTCTTCTCGTAGTTGAGGAGCGGGTCGTAGCGGCCCGGCAACTGGATGATGCCGGCCAGCATGGCGGCCTCCGGCAGGTTGACCTCGTGGAGGTCCTTGTTGAAGTAGGTCTGGGCGGCTGCCCTGATGCCGTAGGCGCCGTGGCCGAAGTAGACGGTGTTGAGGTACTGCAGGAGGATGAAGTCCTTGCCGTACTCGTCCTCGAGGCGGGTGGCGTACCAGATCTCCTCGAGTTTGCGGCTGGCGGTCTTCTCGGTGTTCTGGATGATCGCCAACTTCACGTACTGCTGGGTGATGGTGGACCCGCCCTGGCTGATGCCACCCGCCTCGAAGTTGGTTCGAGCCGCCCTGATGATGGCTTTCAGGTCGATGCCGTCGTGGATGTAGAACCGCTCGTCCTCGATGGAGATGACGGCCTGGCGGAGCATCTCGGGTATCTCGTCGATTCGGCGCACGCTTGTGCGGTTCTCGGGAGCCACCATCGTGGTGATGTGGGTTCCGTCGGCGGCAACGATTGTCGATGACTCTGCGGTCTCGGGGATGGTGATCTCGAACCTGGGTGTCTCGTAGCTGTAGCAGGCCGTGGCGACAACGGACATCACCAGCACCACGCCCAAGGCGCGGACAAACGGGCTGGTGGCTATCGGCATTCCTACATTCTGACCGCGGGATGGGCCGTTGAGGCGTCAGCGGGGCTGCATACTGGTGGTCGTGGATGGAGTCCTGGTACTTGAAGACCTGGCGGCCCGCGGTCTGGTGCATGACAGCACCGACCTCGACGTGCTGCGGGCCAGGCTGGCCGAGGGGCCTGTCACGCTCTACTGCGGCTTCGACCCGACCTCTGACAGCCTCCACATCGGCCATCTGGTGCCGCTTCTCCTGCTTCGCCGCTTTCAGGACGGCGGCCATCGCCCCATCGCCCTGGCCGGCGGTGCCACCGGCATGGTCGGAGACCCGAGCGGACGCTCCGAGGAGCGCAACCTGCTCGAGTCCGCCGAGTTGAGTGCAAACGTCGAGGCCATGGCGGCACAGTTGCGGGCCTTCCTGCACTTCGACGGCGACGATGCGACCGCTGCCATCCTGGCCGACAACCGTGAGTGGACCGTCGGCGTCGACGTTCTTGACTTTCTGCGAGACGTCGGAAAGCACGTCACCATCGGCACCATGCTCGGCAAGGACTCCATCAGGACCCGCCTGGCCGGCGACCAGGGCATCTCCTTCACGGAGTTCAGCTACATGCTGCTCCAGGCCAACGACTTCTACGAACTGCATGCCCGCCACGGCTGCGAGCTGCAGGTGGGCGGCTCTGACCAGTGGGGCAACATCACCGCCGGCATAGACCTGGTCAGGCGGCGCTCGGCGGCACCGGTCCACGGCCTCACCGTGCCGTTGGTTACCCGGGCCGACGGGGCCAAGTTCGGCAAGACCGCCGAGGGGGCTGTCTGGCTTGACCCGAAGCGAACCCTTCCCTACGAGTTCCACCAGTACTTCTTGAATGTCGACGACCGCGACGTGGAGCGCTTCCTCCTTCAGTTGACGCTCGTGGCGGTGCCTGAAGTGGCCGAGGTGATGTCCGCCCACGGAGCCGCCCCCGAGGAGCGAATCGCCCAGAACCGCCTCGCCGACGAGGTCACCACCCTCGTCCACGGGGCCGAGCAGACTGCCAGGGCCCGCCTTGCCGCTGTGGGTCTCTTCGGTGACGAGCAGCCGACCGTCGAGGTGCTCGAGGCCATCAGGGGGATTGTTCCCGAGTCGACCGTTTCTGCCGCGGACCTGGACGGCGACGAGTCCCTCGTTGATGCTCTGGTCGTGAGCGGCCTCTGCAGCTCCAGGGGTGATGCAAGGCGCACGATCAAGGGCGGGGGCGTGTCGGTGAACGGCCTCAGGCAGAACACCGAGGCCGCTGTACTTCCGCCCGATTCGGCCCTCGGAGGTCGTTTCGTGCTGCTCCAGAAGGGCCGACGCAACCGGCATCTGCTGGTGGTCGACTGAGCCGTCCCGGCGGCCAGCCGGGAAACCTGCCGACAGACGCGAAATTGGGTCTGTCGGGGGTTGGTGAGTAGTCGGGCTACCGCTATTGTTGCTCTGCTCACCGGCACTTGACCATCTGGTCGGGTAGCCATAGCGTGAGTGGTCGCCTCATCGGCAGGTCCGGTTCCGGATCGAATCGATGATGCGGTCTGAGGACACCACTGCCTCCACTGTTGTGGATGCACGTGTCGGGCGACTGTTGGTTGCCAGGTGTTCCTTGAAATCGGAATAGAGGACGAAAAAGCCAGTGCGGGCTGTCCACAGACGATCGCGAGTCGTCACTGGACAGACCCTTAACAATTTCAATAGCACTGACGGACAA
>MPLY02171541.1_pt1 | contig 59175 bp, 49 predicted proteins | sample 1617301 | NCBI WGS metagenome assembly MPLY02 (sample SAMN05944805, study PRJNA350692) | marine metagenome | biome: marine; feature: ODZ; material: water; isolation source: 140 m water sample filtered on 0.2 um supor filter | place: Pacific Ocean | collected 2012-04-08 | depth 140m m
CAGGCGGCGGTGTTCCAGCTCCAAGGCCCTGAGCCGCTTCAGATGATTCACGCGTAAGCCCCCGTATTCCTTACGCCACCGGGAGTACGTCTGCTCACTCGTGCCGAGCTTGCGCCAGACCTCGGCGGTGGTCTGCCCTCGAACGAGCTCGACTTCGGCCTGGCGCAACTTGGTGATGATTGGCTCCGGCGTGTAGCGTTGTCTCGGCACTTCCAGCTCCCTCTCGACCCAAAATCCTCTCCCTAGTTTTGGACCGGTTTGAGGGGGCACGGGCACCACCGAGAAAAGTCCTTCCCCACGTCCGTCGGCTCATGCGCTGCATCGACACTTCCTCCGTACCTCTGACGACTTGTGGACCCTCGGGTAGTTTGGACCCGCGATTATAGCGTGTGCGGGCTTGGGCGCCGACCCATCCTCGGCCTACAATTTCCGGATACGCCATGGCCGAAACGACGAACCCTCTCCTCGACGACAGTCCGCTGCCCCACTTCGACGCCATCCGGCCGGAAGACATCGAACCGGGGATACAGGAACTCCTCGCGAAGCTCGGCACGCAGTTGCTCGAGCTGGAGCGCGCCGCCACACCGACGTGGGCCGGCCTCATCGAACCGCTCGAGCGGATCGATGACGAACTCTCTGACCGGTGGCGCGTCGTCTCGCACCTGACCGGCGTGGCGAACAGCGAGGCGCTGCGCGCCGCCTACGCGGCCGTGGAACCGAAGCTCGTCAAGTTCGCCGTTCGCTTCGGCCAGAGCCGGCCGGTCTACGACGCGCTGTGCGCGCTGCGCGACGGCGACTCGTGGCAGCACCTCGACAGCGCCCAGCAGCGGATCGTGACTCTCCTGATCCGCGACGCCCAGCTGGCCGGCGTCGGCCTCGACGGCGCGGCGCGCGAACGCTTCAATGCGATTCAGACCGAGCTGGCCGATCTGTCGACGCGCTTCTCGAACAACGTCCTCGATGCGACGAAGGCGTTCGCGACGACGCTGACGACACGCGAGGAGGTCGCCGGCCTCCCCGAGAGCGCGCTGCAGCTGGCGGCGCAGTCGGCGCGCGAGGCCGGTGACGCCGGTGACGCCGGCGCGACGCCGGCCGACGGCCCGTGGCGGATCACGCTCGACCAGCCGAGTTTCGAAGCCTTCATGCACCACAGCCGGCGGCGCGACCTCCGCGAGCAGCTGTACCGGGCCTACATCACCCGCGCCTCCGACGGCGACCTGGACAACGCGCCGCTCATCACGCAGATCCTGAAACTCAGACGCGAGGCGGCCGCTCTGCTGGGCTTCGGCGACTACGCCGACCTGAGCCTCGCCACCAAGATGGCGCCCGGCGTCGAGGCCGTCGAGAGGCTGCTCGAAGAACTGCGGGTCGCCTCGTTCGACGCCGCCCACCGCGACCTCGCCGACATGACGGCGTTCGCCGCGGCGCACCCCGAACTGCAGATGAACGGACCGGGGCCGAGCCCGCTGGCGCACTGGGACCTCCACTTCTGGGCGGAACGTCTGCGCGAGGCGCGCTACGACTTCTCCGAGGAAGAACTGCGGAAGTACTTCCCGCTGCCGCGCGTCCTCGACGGAATGTTCGGGCTGGCCAAGCGGCTGTTCGGTGTCGACATCCGCGAAGCCGACGGCGAGGTACCAGTCTGGCACGCCGACGTCAGGTTCTTCAAGGTCTTCGGCGAGGACGGCGAGCCGCTCGCGGCGTTCTATCTCGACCCCTACGCCCGGCCGGCCCAGAAGCGGGGCGGGGCATGGATGAACGAGTGCACCGGCCGCAGCCGGCTCTTCACGAACCCGCGCGGCGGCCCCCGACTGCCGATCGCCTACCTGGTCTGCAACCAGAGCCCGCCCGTCGACGGGCAGCCGTCGCTCATGCGGTTCCGCGAGGTCGAGACCCTGTTCCACGAGTTCGGCCACGGCCTGCAACATATGCTGACGCAGATCGACTACGGGTTTGCCGCGGGCATCCACTATGTCGAGCGCGACGCGATCGAACTGCCCAGTCAGTTCATGGAGAACTGGTGCTATCACCGCGAGACGCTGCTCGGCCTGAGCGGCCACGTTGAGACCGGCGCCAAGTTGCCCGACGCCCTCTACGAGAAGCTGTGCGCGGCGCGCACGTACCGCGCCGGCAGCTTCATGCTGCGACAGCTCTACTTCGGGCTCATCGACCTGGCGCTGCACCACGGGTTCGATCCCGACGGTGACCGCAGCGCGTTCGATGTCCAGCGCCAGATCGCCGAGAAGGCCAGCCCGTTGCCGCCGGTCGCCGAAGATCGCTTCCTCTGCAGCTTCGCGCACATCTTCGCCGGCGGGTACGCGGCCGGGTACTTCTCGTACAAGTGGGCCGAGGTGCTCAGTGCCGATGCGTTCGCGGCGTTCGAGGAAGCCGGTCTCGAAGACGAGACCGCAGTAGCGACGGTCGGCCGGCGCTTCCGCGATACCGTGCTCGGCCTCGGCGGCAGCCGGCCGGCGATGGACATCTTCACGGCGTTTCGCGGTCGCGAGCCTGACACCGCCGCGCTCCTGCGCCACAATGGGCTGAAGACTGCGTAGGCAGGGCTTGAGCCCTGCCAGGGCAAGCCGAAGGCACGCCCGACCTGCTTCTCGAGGAGACGACAATGACACTCCGGTCACTAGTCGGCGCAGTGCTGGCAGCCGCGTTCCTTCACCTCGCGCTTGCCGCCCCCCTCACCGCCCAGGTCCAGATGGTCGTCCCCGAGGGCGAGGCCCAGCAGTACTGGTCGCGCTGGCGCGGCCCGTCGGGCCAGGGGTTGGTCAACGGCAGCGGCTATCCCGACACCTGGTCCGACACCGAGAACGTTCTCTGGAAAGCCGACATCCCGGGGGAGGGCGCGTCGTCGCCGATCGTCTGGGCCGACCGGATCTTCATCACCACCGCCGAGGGTGGCAACAGCGCATCGATCCTCAGCTACCGCCGCTCCGACGGCGAACGGCTCTGGCAGACCGAGATTCCCGACACGACGCGCGAACGGCTCCACCCGAAGAACACGAACGCGTCGGCAACGGTCAGCACCGACGGACAACTGGTCTACGCGTCGTTCGGCAGCAAGGGACTCGTGGCGGTCGACTTCGACGGCAACGTCGCCTGGCACCGGTCGCTGGGAACGATCAACAACTACCATGGCACCGCCGGCTCGCCGCTGCTCTACAAGGACACGATCATCATCTATCAGGACCACGACGGTGGATCGCAGGGTGGCGCGTTCGTCGCGGCGTTCGACAAGACGACCGGCGAACCGGTCTGGCGCACCTCTCGGCGTGCGAGCGTCGGCTGGGGTTCACCGATTGCCCTGAACACGGGCGAGCGTGACGAGTTGATCGTCAGCAGCCAGCGGCGCGTCCAGGCCTACGACCCCGCGACCGGCATCGAACTCTGGACCTGCGATGGCAACCTCTTCGAGGTCATCCCGACGCCGGTCGTCGGCCACGGCATGGTCTTCTGCTCGTCGGGTCGCGCCGGCCCGACGCTGGCGATCCGGCCCGGCGGCAGCGGCAACGTCACCGACACTCACGTCGTCTGGTCGAGCCCCAAGGGGTCGCCGTTCGTTCCGTCGCCGCTGCTCTCCGGCGATCGGCTCTATCTCGTCAACGACATGGCGAGTATCGTCACCTGCTACAACGCGCGCACCGGTGAGGTGCTCTGGCAGGGTCGGCTCGGCCGAGCGGTCCGTGAAGGCATGTCGGCCTCCCCGGTCGTGGTCGACGGCAAGGTGTTCTTCATGAACGATTCCGGCCAGACCTTCGTTGTGAGGGATGGACCGGAGTTCGAATTACTGCACGTGAACGAGCTAAACGCGACGACTCTGGCGTCGCCCGCGCTCGTCGACGGGATGTGGTACTTCCGGACGAATCGGGAATTGATCGCGATCGGAAACTGAGTCGGCACCAGGATTTCTCGGTGGCGCGCCCCTTTAGGGGCGCGGTGGGGCGGTCCGAAGGATCGCCCTCGCCATGCTATATTCGCCCGACGGCATCCGCGCCGTCCGCCCCAAGACAAGTCGAAATCGAGGAAGCCCAGTGCCCAAGCAGATCGACCGCCTCGGTGACCCCGTGCGTCGGATCAGCCGCCGGGCCATGCTCGCCGGCAGCGCTGGTGCGTTTGGCACTGCGACGCTTCCATTCGGCAAGGCACATGCTCGGCAGCAGGACCGGCCGAACGTGCCCGACGACCCGACCAAGGTCCAGGGGCGCGACGCGAGCGAGCTAGGCACCCGTTCGCAGTTCGAGCAGGTGAGGCGATCAGCCGGCCGAAGTTCGTCGCAAACGCCGCACCAGGATCTCGACGGCATCATCACGCCGTCCGATCTGCACTACGAGCGGCACCACGGCGGCATCCCCGAGATCGATCCCGACCGGCATTCGCTGCTCATCCACGGTATGGTCGAGCGCGACACGATGTTCACGGTCGCCGATCTGAAGCGGTTCCCGTCGCGGTCTGTGATTCATTTCATGGAGTGCTCCGGCAACGGCGGACGCTCCTATCGCAACCGGAGGACCGAGGACGTCACGCCGCAGCAGGTGGACGGCCTGACGAGCACCAGCGAGTGGACCGGCGTGCCACTGGCGACGCTCATGCGCGAGGTCGGCGTCGACCCCGAGGCCTCGTGGATCCTCGCCGAGGGCGGCGACGCTGCGGTCATGACGCGCAGCATCCCGATGGGCAAGGTGATGGACGACGCGTTGATCGCCTACGGCCAGAACGGCGAAGCGCTGCGGCCGGAGCAGGGCTACCCGATCCGCCTCTTCCTGCCTGGCTGGGAAGGCAGCGCCAGCGTTAAGTGGATCCGCCGCATCGAGGTGGGCGACGAGGCGTTCATGACGCGCGAGGAAACGTCGAAGTACACCGACCCGCTACCCGACGGCACGGCGCGGCAGTTCAGCTTCACCATGGACACCAAGTCGATCATCACGTTCCCGGCCTATCCCGACACGCTGCCCGAGCGCGGCTGGTGGGAGATGTCCGGGTTGGCGTGGAGCGGCCGCGGCCGGATTTCGCGGGTCGAGATCTCGACCGATGGCGGCCAGAGCTGGAGCGACGCCGAGCTGCAAGGCCCGGTGCTGCCGATCTGTCACACGCGGTTCCGCGCGGCGTTCAACTGGCAGGGCGACGAAACGGTCGTGCTGAGCCGCGCGACCGACGAAACCGGCTACGTCCAGCCGACACTCGACGAACTGATCGCCGTCCGCGGCATCGGCACGCGGTATCACCACAACCATATCCGCGGCTGCCGGATCCGACCGAATGGGTCGACGGTCTTCACGGTGGACGCGTGATGCGGGTGGCCACGCCGCGATCGGCCGGCGTCTGGACGGCGGTGGCGGTCGTCATCGTCGCGTCCGCTGCGATCGCCGCCCAGCAGGATCAACCCGAGCGGTTCGGCTTCGGCCGGCCGGCGACCGAGGCCGAGATCGCGGCCTGGGACATCGACGTCACGCCCGACGGCACGGGGCTTCCGCCCGGCGGCGGCACCGCGGTCGAGGGCCGGTCGATCTACGTCGAGAAGTGCGAGATCTGCCACGGCGCGCACGGCGAGGGCCGGCCCTTCAGTCAACTCGTCGGACGCGAGCCGCGTCAGGGGTTTCCGTTTGGCAACCAACCGTCGCTGGTCCGCACGATCGGCAACTACTGGCCGTTCGCGCCGACGCTCTATGACTACACCTTCCGCACGATGCCGTTCGACGAGCCCGGCACGCTCGAGCCCGACGAGGTCTACGCCCTCACGGCGTTTCTGCTCTACCTGAACGACATCGTCGCGGAAGACGACGTGATCGACGCGAACACGCTGCCCCGAGTCCAGATGCCCGCCCGGGACAAGTTCGTCGGGGACAACCGCCGCGGCGGAAGAGAGCTGCGGTAGCGGACGGGCACCCGTCCCAATATTTGCGCATGCACAACGACGAGTCGGCTCCCGCGGCGCCACCCCGGGCCACTGACCTTGCCGAGATCCGGCAGAAACTCAGCACCTCGGTCGCGCGCGTCTGCCCCCGCTGGTCGGCCGACCAGCGCGAGGAGCGCGAGGAGATCGTGCAGGGCGCGCTCGTGCGTCTCGCCGAACGGCTGGAGCAAGATGAGGAGACTGAAGGATTCGGCGCGTCCTATCCATGGAGGGTCGCGTTCACCGCGACCATCGACGAGGTGCGCCGACGGCAGCGCCGGCGGGAAGTCCCACTCGACGAGACCAGCGCGGTCACGCTGGTCTCGTCGAAACCGCGGTCAAAAGAAGCGAACGGGCGACCCGTCCGGGCCGCCCGCTGCAAGGTGGGCTGACTAGTGGCGAGTACGGCACTTGCCGTTCGGTTCGGGCCGGCCGGCGGCCTGCCCTGACGTGAGACTCAACGCTTCGTTCGATGTACTCCTGCTACGCCTTCGCTTCATCCGCGACGCTGTACTTGTGGTACCACGTCGATTCGGCCCCGCCACCCACGCGGCTGACGGCCACATCCAACACGTAGGGCTGTCCGCCCCGCGTCACTGCGAGGCCACGCTGCAGCGCGGCAGACAGGTCGGCCGGCGAGGTCACCTGCTCGCCCTTGACGCCCTGCGCCTCGGCCAGCTTCGCGAAGTTGATATCGGGGTCGCCCAGGTAGACACCGTGATACTGCTGGGTGTCGACCATTCGGCCCTGGTACCGGTGGTAGGCGTTGCGCACCGTCTGGTAGTTCTTGTTGTTCCAGACGACCGTCAGCAACGGCACATCGTAGCGCGCCATCGTCCAGAACCCGGACGACGAATACATCACCGCGCCGTCGCCGATGTTCAGGATGACCTCGCGGTCGGGTGCGCCGATCTTCGCGCCGATTCCGGCGCCGACCCCCCACCCGAGCGAGCCGGCCTTGGTGAGCAGCGTCTTCTCGTCGTCGCGGTGGCCGAATTTCTGGAAGTTCTGCCGGCCGGTGAAGGACTCCTCCACGATGATCGCGTGCGGATCGGCTGCCTGGGCCAACTCGTAGTCGAGACGATCGGGATGGATCGGAGCCTGTGCGAAGTTCTGCCGCGCACCGCGCCGAACGTTCTCGAGGCGCTGCGCTGCTGCTGGCTCGACGACCGCCAGTCGATCCGCACGGATCGTGTTCAGCCGCGCCGCGGTCGCCATCGACTTCACGGAATCGATGACCGCACGAAGCGTCTCGCCCGCGTCGGCCACAATCGCCAGATCCATCGGCTGGGTCCGCCCTAGCGCGTTCGCGTCCATCCCGACCGCCACGAACCGACCCTGTCCGCCCATGAGCGGCTCCTCGGGGATCGAGCCGCCGCCCGGGTCACGCGAGCCGAACTGCACGACCACATCCGCCTGGCCGCTCGGGTGCGACCGCCGGCTCGTGAACCGTCCGGTGTTCTGGGAATGCTCGGTTGGGAAGTTGTTGAACGCCCGGTTCCCGGCAGCCACCGCCACGCCGAGCAGCTCGGCCAGTTCCACGGCCTCGGCTGCCGCGCCCGACTTTGTGATCTCGTCGCCGTAGACGAGCGTCGGGGCCTGGGCTTCGATCAGCCACTTGGCCAACGTCTCCACCTTGTCGGCCGCCGGCCGCGGCCGCGCGTCCATCAGGAACTTCTCGCCCGGCCAGACTCGGCCGGAGACCTTCTCGCGCAGCCCGTTGCTGGCATAGGCGATGTAGACCGGCCCGCCCGGTGCCGTCGTCGCCACCTTGTAGGCACGGCGGATGGCCAGGGCCGTCGAAGCGCCATTCCGGATCTCCCAGGAGATCTTCGTGAACTGCTTCGGGATGTCAGCCTGCGTGAAGCCCGGGCGCGGCGCCAGGGCTGCGTTGTCGGTGTTGATCTGGGTGTCACTCATGCCGGCGGTGACGACCAGTGGCGTGCCGTGCAGGTGCGAGTTGTAGAGCTGGCCGCCCGCCTGCGCCGTTCCGACCGCCGCGTGGATGTTCACGAACGCCGGCTTCTGCGTCACCTTCGCGTAGCCGTCGGCCATCGAGATGACGATGCCTTCGTGCAGGGCGTTGATGAGCTGCAGGTCGGATCGGTCGGTCAGGGCGTCGAAGAACGGCGTCTCCATCGACCCTGGATTCGTGAAGACGAACTTAGTGCCGGCTGCGCGAATCTGCTCCATGAGCAGTTCGCCGCCGGTTCCTTCGTACGTGTAGAACGCCTCATCGGTGTCCGGCGCATTGTTCATCTGGGCGGCGTCGACCATCCGCTCGGCTGCGGCGGCGGTCAGCCCCGTCGCGACCAGGCGCTGGAAGAAGCTCCGTCGAGACAGATGGCCATCAAAATATTCATTCAGCAGGTCGCGCATCAATTCCCCCCAGAGAAACCTCGGCCGTACCGTATATCCGGGGCTGGGCCCCGAGAAGTCCAATGGCCATAGGAGAACACAGGGGGCTGGCCCCCCGTATGACGGCCGTCATACGGTCGGGAAGACTTCGGGCCGGGTCTCGCCCTCCCGGCCAGGGCCCTCGGCACCGCCCTTCTTTGGGATAAAATGACGGTTTCGCCGGTTTCGAATCCGATGTCCCTACTCGACAAGCTCCGCCTCGTGCTCTCCCTCGGCCAGGGCATCAAGGGCCTCACGAAGGGCCTCGCCGAGGCCGAAGCCGGGACCGATCCGATCGAACTGTTCAATGCCTGGTTCGACCGTGCCAAGGGATCTGGTGTGGCGCTGCCCGAGGCGATGACGCTGGCCACGGCGTCGAAGGACGGTGCCCCGTCGGCCCGGATGGTCCTGCTGAAGGGCGTCGACGAACGTGGCTTCATCTTCTACACGAACTACGACTCGCGGAAGTGTCGCGACCTCGACGAGAACCCGCGCGCCGCACTCGTCTGCCACTGGACGGTCCTGCAGCGTCAGGTCCGGATCGAGGGGACCGTCGAACGCACCGGCGCCGAGGAATCCGCGGTGTACTTCCACACCCGCGGCCGCGGCAGTCAGATCGGTGCCTGGGCCTCGGCGCAGAGCGCTGCGCTCGAGAGCTACGACCAGCTCGTGCGGAAGGCGAAGGACGCGGAAGAGAAGTTCCGGGGGCAGGAAGTCCCGCTCCCCCCGTTCTGGGGCGGCTATGTCGTCAGACCCACACGGATCGAATTCTGGCAGGGCCGCGCCAACCGGTTGCACGACCGGTTGGTCTACGAGCGCGACGGCGACGAGTGGAAGCTGACGTGGAAGGTGACGCGGTTGAACCCCTAAGGCTGCGCCCCAGCCGCGGTCGTCTCGCTCTCGCCCTTGCTGAACTGCTCGAACCAATCAAGGATGTACCGCTGCCGGCGGATCGAATTCGACGGTAACGACCCGGTCCCGTGGTACTCCCCGTTGAACCGGAGCAACGTCGTCGGCACCTCCAACGCCCTGAGCGCCTAGTAGTACTCCTCAGTCTGGCTCATCGGCGTCCTGAGATCCAGCTCACCGGTCATGAGCAGTGTCGGCGTCGTCACGTTGCCGACATACATGAGTGGTGAGTGTTCGAGGTACTTCTCGGGGTTGTCCCACGGGTACCCCTCGCACCGGTAGTAGCCCCAGACGGTGATGTCGGTCGTCCCGGCGAAGCTCATCCAGTTGATCACCGGACACCGGACGGCCGCCGCCGCGAACCGATCGGTCTGGCCGATCATCCAGCTCGAGAGCACGCCGCTGCATCCGGTGACGTACATCCGGTTCGCATCGACGTAGCCGCGCTCGAGCAGCGTGTCGACGCCGGCCATCAGATCGTCGTGGTCGACGCTCGGGTAGCCGTTGTCGATCGCGTTACCGAAATCGGTGCCGTAGCCGGTGCTGCCGCGCGGGTTCGTGTGGTCCCAGAGGGCAGGAGGGAGCGTGCCCGAACACCAGCCGGTGGGCTAGCGCAATGGGACGACGACGGGGATGGTCGGATCACCTGCGCCGAAGCGCGTCGGCACGGTATTGCCCCCGGTGCTACGCAGCCATGCAGCGTACCGCTACATGAACGACAGGGACAATGACGACGTACAGCCCTCCCCACTCGAAGGTATACTTGGCTTCTACAGGATCGGCACATGGGAGAGAGGCGCACATGCAGATAATGGTGCTGAGGAATTGGGCGATGGCTGGGCGTGGCGTTCAGTGGGCCGTCGCCAGGGGTCTACTCCTGGGTTCTTGTCTGTGTTGGCCCGCATACGCTGAACTGAGCGAACACACCGCACGCGACGAGCTAAGCAGGAGTCAAGTCCAGCGTCAGGATGCTGCTCAGACTGTTCGCCGCGTGGCTGAGCAAGGGGACGCCCTGGCCCAGTCAGGCCCAAAGACTGCAAAGGGCCACTGGGCACTAGTCAGCGTAGCGGTACGGTCCAAGAAAAAACGCTTGGGCAATGTGGCCGACCCCAGCCTAGTGCAGATGGCTGCTGGCACTATCCGCCTTTACTTTAAGAACGGCAACGAGACTCAAGCTGGTATCAGCGGCCACGACAACTTGATCCACTCGGCGGTAAGTAAGAACAATGGCAGGACTTGGAAGGTGGAGTCCGGTGCAAGAAACAGCCAGTGGGAATCGCCGATTGAGGTGCTGTCAGTGGGCACCGGCTTCCGCGCCTTCGGTTGGACCCTTTCTGGCAGCGGGGATCAGTTGACTACCAGCACTTCGGCCGATGGATCAAATTTTCCCGCGCCTGGTAAAACCGTGGGGTTCAAGGTCTCGGCCTGCAAGACTCCCAAGGGCAGGGCCAAGATACTGGGCGATCCTGCGATTGCGAAACTGCCCACCGGGCGATGGGTGGCGGTGGTACAAGTGTCGGCGACAACCACCAACGACGGTGGCGGTAGCCATCTTGGCTATGGATGCACCTATTTGTCGTCCAGCGCAACTTCCTGGTCAGCTGCTAAAGTGAAAGTTTTTGGAGCTAGCTCTTACGGAGAAAAGAACCAAGAAGTGGTCACCAATCCAACGGTTTACCGCAGCGGCAGGGTTGTAGAGCGCTGGACGCCTGCGATGGACACGGTGCTGTTCGAAACTTCGAGAAACGGCAAGAAGTGACGAGGTTCCACTCACTACCTCCGCGCTTCCGACCCCGATCGCCTGGATCTCAAGAATGGCACCAAGTTGCTTGCCTTCGGCAACTTCGACGGCCGTTACGGCGGTGCGATAATCGTTGCCAAGAAAGTTTCTTCTGAGTACGAGTTCACGCGCCAGAATTCCGAAGATACTTTAACCATTCAGATCACAGGCACGGAGATACCCGGAGACGTGAAAGTCTGGAACCTTTGCGCCAATAAGCCAGCCCGCCGGATTGCCACTGCGACGGTGGAGACTGCCACGACCTCCGGCGGTCTGACGGTCACTATCCGCGACTCCGGCGAACCCGAGGGCCAAGTTCTCGGTTGTTACTACGCCCTGGTCGGCCCTTTAAAGGTGCTCGGTTAACCGAGCCTACATCTCCCACTTCGCTGACCTTGCCCCCTTAAACCGGTCCAAATCTAGAGAGAGGATGTTGGGCCGAGAGGGGGCAGGAGCTGTCGAAGAAACGCTGCACGTGGGAGGGGAATCCTGACCCGATCTCTCTCATAATAAGTGGACCACTATTGGGGGCAGGTCAGGACGGACCTCCGGCCGCGATTGTTCCCGCGCGAGTCCAAGATTGTGTAGCGCGGCCTTATCGCCGCCCGAGCCGGGCCGCCACCTCCTCGACCTCCTGCATCACCCTGAGCGTGTTCGCGCCGAGCACCTTCCGCACGGTCTCGTCGTCGTAGCCGCGTTTCAAGAGCTCGTAGGTCACGTTGCCCAGCTGGGAGATGTCTTCCAGGTCGTCGGGGGCGGGTGCGTCGTAGCCGTAGTCGAGGCCGATGCCGACATGGTCGGGACCGGCCACCTCGATGGCGTGCGCGATATGGTCGATGAAGACGGAGATCGGCGTCCGGTCGCGCTCGACCGGATCGATGTACTTGATGACGGCGTTGATCTGGATGACGCCGCCGTTCTCGGCCAGCGCGCGCAGCATCGCGTCCGACATGTTGCGCGCGTGGTCCATGACACCGTCGACCGACGAATGCGACGCAATGACCGGCGCCTCGGTCACCGCCAGCGCGTCGAAGAAGGTCGAGTCGGCCACGTGGGAGATGTCGATCATCATCCCCAGCCGGTTCATCTCTTTGACCACCTCGACGCCGAACGGGCTCAACCCTTCGTGCCTGACCGGTACCGGCCGTCCGGTGCCCGACGAATCGGCCCAGTGGGTGTTGAACGAATGGGTCAGGCTCATGTAGCGGGCGCCGAGCGCGTGGAACATCCGGAGGACGCGCAGATCGTCCTCGATCATGTAGCCGCCCTCGATGCCGATGAGCGCGGCGAGCCGGCCCGAACCGGCGATCGCCCGCACGTCGTCGGCACTGGTCGCCAGGGCGACCTCGTCCGGATATTTCTCGGCCAACGCGTGGATCGATTCGATCTGCGCCAGGGCGCGGGTCACCGCCATCCCCGGCCGCGGCTCACGTTCCATGTAGATGGCGAAGAACTCGGCGTCGAGACCGCCCTCGCGTATCCGTGGCAGATCCATGTAGCCGTCGGTGTGCCGCTCGGTGAAACGCCACGGCCCGGCTGGGAACCCGCTCATCCAGTTGCTGCGGATCGGCTGGTGCCGCGGATCGTCGGCCGGGACGTAGGTCGGCCCGGCCATCCCCGGGTCGGTGATCCGGACCGGCTGGGTGTCCTTCTGGATGAACGGCGTCAGATCGGCGTGCGTGTCGAGGACGATCGCCTCCCGGTGCAGCCGTTCGGCGCGGGCGCGCAGCGCGGCTTCGGCATCCGCCGCCGCCGGCTGCTGCGGCGCGGCGGCGAGCACGACGCCCGAGACGGCGGCGCTCAGGACCGCGGTCTGTATCAGTCTCATGGCCTGGCGATCCTAGCAGGTTCCCCGCACCGCTTGCGCTTCGCCGGCCGGCGGTCTACTGTGGGCGAACATCACCACCGAACGGAGCTGCCTCATGACGCACCCGACGATGAAACCCGCGAGCATCGCTCTCGGCATCCTCTGTCTGACCTGGTTGCTCGGCGCCTGTGGATCGCCACCCGGCGCGCCGGAAGCCGACCAGGCCGACGCCGCCGTGCGCGAGATCGATCTCCTCGCACTCGAAGACAAGATCCGTGGCGGCTGGGCCGGGCAGATGATCGGCGTCACCTTCGGCGCACCGACCGAGTTCCGCTATCTCGAGAGGATCATCCCGACCGACGAGCTGCCCGAGTGGGAGCCCGACATGGTCCGCAACGCGCTCGACCAGGACGACCTCTACGTCGACATGACCTTCGCGCAGGTGCTCGACGAACAGGGGCTCGACGCGACGACCGACGATTTCGGGGCGATGTTCCGGGACGCCGACTATCGGCTCTGGCACGCGAACCTCGCGGCGCGGCGCGCGCTGAGGCGGGGCGTGCCGGCGACACTCTCCGGGACGCCCGCGTACAACGCGCACGCCAACGACATCGACTTTCAGATCGAGTCTGACTTCGTCGGCCTGATGACGCCCGGCCTGCCGCAGGCGGCCAACGAACTCTGCTACCGCGCCGGCCGGGTAATGAACCACGGCGACGGCATCTACGGCGGCATGTTCGTCAGCGGGATGTATGCCGCGGCGTTCTTTGACAGCGACGTCCGGCGGATCGTCGAGGCCGGCCTGGCCACGCTGCCGGCCGAGAGCCCGTACGCCCAGGTCATTTCCGACGTCGTCGCCTGGTCGGACGAACACCCCGACGACTGGACGGCGGTCTGGCAACTGGTCGAAGCGAAGTGGAACGCACGGGAGCCGTGCCCGAACGGCGCGCTCGACCCGTTCAACATCGACGCCAAGATCAACGGCGCCTATATCGCTCTCGGTCTGCTGTACGGCGGGGGTGATTTCCGCGACACGCTCGTCATCGCGACGCGCGCCGGGCAGGACTCCGACTGCAATCCGTCGAGCGCGCTCGGCATCCTCGGTGTCGTGCTCGGCTACGAGGGCATCCCCGAGGTGTACACGCGCGGCATCGACGCCATGGCCGATGAACAGTTCAGCTACACCGACCACTCATTCCGGACGATCGTCGACAGCACGAGAGATCGCGCCATCGCGATGGTCGAGCGGCACGGTGGGCGGCTGGAGGGCGACAGGCTCATCGTCGCCACGCAGTCGCCCGAGCCGGCCGAGCTTGACGTCTGGGACGACTACGGCTCGCCCGTCGAGCGGATCATGTTCGACGATGCGCGGTGGTCGTGGACCGGGGCCTGGAACGACGAGAACGTGAGCTTCCGCCGAGCCTATCCGACCAACCTGAGCCGGACCGCGGGAGCCGAGGCGGCGATCAGGTTCGACGGCACCGGGGCTATCGTCACGGGCTGGTATCTCCCCTCGGGCGGCGTGGCCGATGTCTACCTCGACGGCGAGCTGCACAAGACCGTGGACGCCTATTCGGACGAGGCCGGTCGGAAGATTCAGGAATCGGTCTGGCACGCCTTCGGGCTCGCGCCCGGCGAGCACGACGTCCGGCTCGTCGTGCGCGGTGAGCCCTACGGTGAGTCGACCGGCGCCGACGTCTCCGTCACCAGCCTTGTCGTCTTCCGGTGACGGGCTACTGATACCAGAACGCCACGCTCCGGTAGGCCGAATCCATCCGGTGATTGTTGTGGCCCCGTTCGATCGACATCTTGAACGATCTCTCGAACGGAATCGGGTCGCGAACATGGAACCGGTAGACCAAGAATTTCCCGGCCTGCCAGTCCGGCCGCTCGTCCACCTTTTCGAGAACGCTCAGGCCGTGGAACGGCCGAGTGTATTCCTGGCGGAACCCCCAGGCGCCGCCGAAGTAGTCCTCGGTGCCGGTGCCATAGATCGACGGCTCGGCCTCACCGTCGACCCAGATCATCTCGTCGCCCTCCCACCATCCGCGCCCGGACGCGTCGACTTCCAGGACGACGCCGATGAACTGCCCCGCGCCCGAAGCCTCGAGGACGAGATGATTCTCGGCGCCGTCGGCGTTCGTCGCCGTCGGCCGGCCGCGCGCCGGCCCGGGATAGGGCTCGGGCGGCGTCTCGGTGAGCGCCGCGTGGAAGCGTAGCGGACTCGGCGCCTCATCCCATTCCTGGTAGTCGATCTGGTAGTAGAGCGATCGGATCTCCTGATCGGATCGGTTCTCGACGACCAGCCGCGCGCCGCGGCCGAACGGCATCGGGAAGTAGCTGTTGAACCCGGCGACATTCTTGTTCGAGAGGTTGAAATTCAGCTCGGGCCGGGCCACCACCGTCACCAGCGCCGAATCGACCGGCCGGACCAGGCCGTGCCCCACGGCGTGGAACAACCCGAACGGCACGTCGACCGCCGGCACCTCCGCGCCGTCCCAGTAGAGCAGGAGGCGTGTCGTTTCGAGGTAGTCGGGGTCGTCGCTCGCTATCGTGAACCAGGTGTGGACGATCCGTCCCGCGCCCATCGCCTCCAGGACCGTGTGGCGCCCCCCGGGCTCGACAACCACCGCGTCGCGGTTGCCGCCGTCCCGCCGGTAGCTCGACGCCCGTCGCGCCGCGTAGGGCTGCGGCTGGTCGATGCTCGGCGGCGTCAACTGGTCCACCGGCCCCTGAGCCTCGGCCGAACCGACCACGCACGCGGTGCCGACAAGCACCAAGATCATTCTCATCCTTACCATCACTGACTCCCCGCGCTTCTGGGTCCCTACTCTAGCGCAGGGACGGCCGGGGCAAGGCCGAAGGCCCAGACCTTCGTCGCCTGCCGTATACCCCCACCCCCCGATCCGATGCACGCCACCCTCTACCGCGACTGGATCGTCGCCAACGCCTGGACCGAATCGGTCGGCCTCGGGTCGATGTTCGTCATCGGCTCGGTCATCGCGCCCGGGCTGGATCGCTCGACGGATGCCATCGTCGTCATCGTCGCGGCGTTCGCCGCGGTCGCGCTGGGGGCGGTGCTCGAAGGGTTCGTCGTCGGCTACGCCCAGGAAGGCATCCTCCGGGACTACCTGCCGAATCTACGGCGCTGGACGTGGGTCATCGCCACCGTCCAGGGTGCGGCACTCGCCTGGGCGCTCGGCATGCTCCCCAGCACCGCGATGACGCTGACCGGCGGCGCCGCCGAGCCGTCACCGCCCGAACCCGGCGCCCTGGTGCAGTACGTCCTGGCCGCCGCACTCGGGGCCGTGGCCGGCCCGATCCTCGCGGCGATGCAGTGGACCGTGCTCCGCAACCACGTCGCGAACGGCAGCCGCTGGCTCCTCGCCAGCGCCGTCGCCTGGGGCGGCAACCAGCTCGTCATCTTCCTCGGGTTCTACGTCGTCTGCGGGGCGGCGGGCGCCGTCGTCGGCGCCATCCACGGCCGCTGGATGGTGCAGCTCATCGAGGAAGCGAATCTGCAGGGCAGTCCTTCACGAACTTGTACCCCACCCCACGCACCGTCTGCAGATGCTTCGGCTTCGACGGCTCATCCTCTATGTACCTTCGCAACCGCGCGATGAAGTTGTCGACGGTCCGCGTGTCGGTATCCTGACGGACGCCCCAGACCTCCTCGAGGAGCGCCTTCCGCGACACTGGGCGGCCCTCGTGGTGGACGAGGTGGCGCAGCAACGTCGCTTCCATCAGCGTCAACGGCTGCTCGTAGCCGCGCCGTACAAGCACCTGCCGCGTGAAGTCGAGCGTGATCTGGCCGAAGGCGTACTCCGCGGGGCCGGCGGCATCCTCGGTCGCCGCGCCGGAGCGCGTCTGCAGCCACGCCTGCCGCCTGAGCAAGCTTTCTATCCGCGCAAGCAGGATCGACAGGTCGAACGGCTTCGGCAGGTAGTCGTCGGCTCCCAGCTTAAAGCCCTTCAGGATGTCCTCGGCCTGGCCGCGCGCCGTGAGCATCATGACCGGCACGAACCGGCCGGCGTCGCGCAGCCGGCGGACCACCTCGAAGCCATCGAGCCCGGGCAGCATGACGTCGAGTAGAACGAGGTCGACACCGTTCGACTCAGAGGTCAGCCGCTTGAGCGCCGCCTCGCCGGTCCCCTCCACCTCGGCGGCGTAGCCTTCGGCTTCGAGGTTGAACTTCAACCCCGTCGCCAGGTGTTTCTCGTCTTCGACGATCAGGATCCGCGTCATGTGGCTGGCTTGAGCGGCAACTCCAGCGTGAACGTGCTCCCCTGCCCCGGCCCGGGGCTGGCCGCGCGCGCGCTACCGCCGTGCCGCCAGGCCACGGTCTCGACGATCGACAACCCCAGCCCGGTGCCGCGCAGCCTGGAGCCGAGCGCGCGGGGCAGCCGGTAGAACCGGCGGAAGATCCGCTTCAGCTCGTTTGCAGGAATGCCCGGCCCCTTGTCGGTCACACGGACGGCGAGCTTCCGGCCGCTGGTGCGGGCGATCTCGATGACGATCTCGACCTGGTCGAGCGAGTACTTGATGGCGTTGTCGACCAGATTCGCGATCGCCGCCATCAGCTCCTCGCGGTCACCCATGACGACCGCGCCCTCGCCGTTCTCGCGTCGGTCGACGATCCGGAGCGTGCCGTCGTTGAGCCGGTGGCGGCGACTCGCCTCCTTGACGCACTCGGTGACGACCTCGGCGACGTCGACTTCCGTCGGATTCTCCGGACGGCGCGCCTGGCGCGTCTTCCCGGCCAAGAGCACCTGCTCGATCGTCGACTGCAGTCGCTCGGTGTCGGCGAGCGCCGTCTCGATGAACTCGCGCTGCTTGTCGCGGTCGATGTCGCGCTGCTTGAGGGTCTGGAGATAGAGGACGATCGACGCCAGCGGCGTCTTCAACTCGTGGGTGACCGCGTGGATGAACGCGTCATGCTGCTCACTCCGGCGGATCTCGCGAATGAGGAACGCCGTGTTCAGCCCCACGCCCGCGATAAGAACAGCGAAGCTCACGATCCCCGCCAGCAGCAGCAGGCCGGTCCGCCAGTTGACGACGATCCAGCCGACGTTCAGGCCCACCGCCACCGTGATCAGCATCGAGCCAAACAGGCTGGCGAGGACGATGGCCTGCTTCCGCGTCCGCGTCCGGAACATCCCTAGAGGATACGATGAAATCGGGGTGGGGCGGGGTGTGCTGAACGGAGGCTGTGCGGTGCGTTGGAGGGCCAGGCGTGCGGGGCGGCGGGCTACGCCACCGCCTCCTCCACTTCGATCTCTTTCCGCTCGATCTGACTCTTCGTCGGCACCACGATGTCCCACGCCAACCCGAGCTTCTTCATGATGCAGAGGTGCATCCAGGTGATGTCGATCTCGCTCCAGACCATCCCGTGCCGCGCCGACCTCGGATGCGCATGGTGGTTGTTGTGCCACCCCTCGCCGAAGGTGATGAGCGCCACCCAGAACGAATTCTTGGAATCGTCTGACGTCTCGAACCGCCGCGACCCCCACATGTGCGTCGCCGAGTTCACCAACCAGGTCACGTGCAGGCCGACCGTCACGCGGAGGAAGATCCCCCAGAGCACCCAGGGGATGCCGCCAATGGCCAGTAAGATGAGCCCCAGCACCGTCAGCGGCACCCAGTGGTAGTTCGTCAGCACCCGATAGAACTTGTCCTGCATCAGGTCGGGCGCGTACTTCCCCATCACTTTCGTGTTGCCGTGCAGCGCGTCGCCGAACATCACCCAGAGCATGTGCGCCCACCAGGCGCCGTCGCGCGGCGTGTGCGGGTCGCCCGGCTGATCCGACTTCTGATGATGAATCCGATGCACCGCCACCCAGAAGATCGGCCCGCCCTCGAGCGTCAGCGTCCCGCAAAGGGCGAAAAAGTAGTCGAGCCACTTCGGGGCCTTGTATGACCGGTGCGTGTGCAGCCGATGATATCCCAGGCCGATCCCGAACCCGACGCAGATCCAGTGCAGCACCAGGGCCACCACCGCCGCCGACCAGGTCGTGTGGAACAAGGCGGCCACCGCGAGGACGTGGAAGATCACCATCGCCACCAAGGTGATCCAATTGATCTTGTCACGGTTGCCGAAGTTGACGTCAGCGGAAGGGGAAATCGTCGTAGCCAAACGCTCGCTCCTGATTGATCGCTTTGGTCGCTGCCAGTATCGGTCGCTCTGGGCGCCCGGTTCACGCCGGGCGCGATTCGAACCGGCCGAGCGTACCAGGGAGGAAACGAGGGGACTGTAATAGTTGTGTAAGGTAATTATGCACGGGTCCAGGGGCTTAGTTTCTGAACGAACTCGAACGACACCAGGTGCTGGAGTGAGCACGAGTGAGCAGGAGTCAGCTCCTCGCGGGCATAGTTTCGGGCATGGTAGCGTCCCGAACCGGCACAGTGTCCGATTCCGAGCACGCTAAGTTGTTGAAAGAAATGGAGGCGCCGCCCGGATTTGAACCGGGGATGGAGGTTTTGCAGACCGGACAGCGGCGCGAAAACGGGCCGGAACTTGAGGGTTCCGGCCCGTTCCTACGACGACATCTTGGTTGGCGTTGGGTGGCGGATGGTGCTGGTCTGACGGTCTTTGGGCACACTCTTGGGCACAGTCGATCCGATGGCGAGCGGCTCAACACCGTTTCGTCGCCCCTTGCCAGCAAGTAGTGCGACGCTTCGCCGCTCCACGCTTTCGGAAAGTGGAATCAAGCACGGACGAGATCTGCGACGTATCGCGAGTACCAATCGACCACGCTGTCGGGCACCGCTGCTGGTTCGTCACCAATGGCCGGCAACTTCGACGTCGACTTGAGCTGCAGCGTGAATTGATCTTTCGCCGAAACCTTGGAGAGGATCGCTGGGACAGTCTTGAGCGCTCGAACGACGGACCTCCAGAGCCCTGCGACCCCCACTGCCGCTTCCCCGGCTGCCAGCCACGCCACTGCGACGCTCATCATATTCAGCACTGGACCACCGGTGGGGCGACCCGGACCGACAACCTCGTGCGACACCACCGCGCGGTCCACGATCGCCCCGACGGCACGGCGCACTCCCGCCGGCCCAACGGCCAGCCGCACCACCTGCCCCGCGCTGGAGCCCCTCCCCTCGCTCCGACACTGGTCCGTCTGGACAACGCCGGCATCACGATCGGACCGAAGGCCGGATCGCCCGACTGGCACGGCGAACGGCTCGACGAGACCTGGGCGATCGACGTTCTCTGGAGGCCGCGACCGACCGGGGTGGATCCGGCGGCCGACGGGCGTTAATGTCCCGGGCCGCCATGATCGCCTGAGACACGTTGAAGAGTCTCGACGCTAGATTGCCTATAATCCATTCCACACTAGGAGACAGTCCATCCGGCAAACGGGCACGGTTGCTCGACCGGGCGCCGGCACGAGTCGCCGCAGCCATCGGCTACCAATGAACGGCCTCTGGTCTGCGGTGACCGAGGAGTCGAGGACAGCTTTGAGTTGGAGCTGAACGATGGCGAACACTGAAAGCAACCCTTACCTGCTCGACATCCGGGACAGGAGTGTAGTCATGGCGACACAGGCGCTCCTATGGAAACTGGTGCGATCGGACCTGCTCAATGCTGTAGAGCTGGAGTCGATCGCCAGATGCCTTGGCTCATGGGGACCTCCTCCCCTGGTGGCCAAGTCTCTCCTATTTCACCGCCTCACTTGGTCCCCATTCATTTGACGCCAAACACTGGCTCCTGTTCGCCCACAATCACCACTGGATCGCGTTCTCGACCAGCCGGGCACAGGTCTCCTACCTACTGAAGCTGAACCGCCGTTTCCGGCGAAAAGGCCTGTGGAAGGTCGCCGACCACGAAACCCATCGCAACGGAGCCGAGGTCCAGACCAACGACATGTTCGCCGTCGCCGAACCCGACGGCATCGCGATCGGCCACCTCCTCCCCGGTCACGGACACCGGATCTTTCGCTTCACCACTGACGGGAAGCTGCGCGAGACGATCGACATCGGTGGGCGCCGCCGCGCGCACGCCAACGGCGCCTCGGCCCTGCCCCACGACTCCGGTTACACCCTGTTTGCCCCGGAAACCCTGGCGCCGGACATCGAGTCCCGGGTCAGCCGTATCGAGTTCGATACCGACTGGCGCGCGCAATCGATCAAGCGGCTCATCGACGAACCCCGCACCAACGCGGTGATGCCCAGCGCGGTCTGGATCGCCGAGGATCGCCTGTTGCTGCACGCCCGGGTTCGCACCGGCGCCTCACCCCGTCGCCGGGACCGCGGGCACCGCCCCGGCGCCGGGGCCAATCCGTCGGACGTGGGGCCGATCGTCCGGTTCCTCTTCAACGAGAAAGGGCGGGAACTGGCCCGGGAAACCCTCGCCGAAGGAGGCAATCGCCCCCCCCCCATACGATCCTCTGGGGCTCGCGGGTCCTGACGACCTGGGACAGCGAGGCCTTCGGATGCGCGTCGACCGGAACAAGCCGGCCAGGGATTGCTGAGAGAGCCGAGCTTCCTTCCCGGTCCGCACTCGGCTCGGTAGAATCGCTTCATGGCAAAGCTGACCGAGATCACTTCAAAGGTTGAGCGTTAGAACCCTGTGTAAGGCTCGATCTTGGATCAGGGAGAAAAAGTCGGAGGGATTACGGCTCAAGAGGGTGTCGTAGCGCTGAGGATTCCCACCCTCTGGTTCGTACCTTCAGCGTCATCAGACAAGACGGCAGCGACATACATTCGATACCTCCCATCAGGCAACTGTACTACCCACGGATCATTAAGACTCCATACGTAGAGTCCAACAGGAAGAAAATCTTCTGGAGTGAGAGAAACGACCGGATCCATGTTCCAACTGTGACCTCCGTCCAAGCTCGTCCAAGAGAACACTTCTCCCACAGCTCTGTATCCAGGATGCGGCGGTTGAGGACCCTGCACCATGGTGAACAGTCTGATTCGACCGTCAGCTAGGATCAGCGCCCTCGGGTCCCAGTGGATCCAGTGGCAGCTCTTATATTCCTCGTCCTCCAACAAGTTCCGGCGGATGAAAGAAAAGTTCTCCCCACCATCGGTCGAAAGAGCTAATCTCGCTGTCCCGGGGAAGGCACCCAAATAGACAAGTAGGACCTCGTCCTGATCGTTGACAAAGGTGGTATAGACCCCCACCCAGCCCTCATCAATCTCCTGAAGCTTGTACCGAAGTCCTGGGTCCTGCTGGTACCGAACACCGTCTATCGATGTGGAACTCACAAAACCACCACGGCGACGGTCGTACCGGTAAACCCTCCAGCGTCCGTCAGGCAACTGAATGGAACGTGGGTCGTTAATGCCCACGCCGGGGCCTGGCGTTTCTTGCGGGTCTGAAAAGACGAGTCCGTCTTGAGATGTTGAAAGGAAAGTTGTTCCCTGAAGTTGAGTGTAGAGCCAGATGTCTTCTGTCCGGCTATCTACGCCTGGATGGGGATTAGCCGAACCGTCTACCCGAATTCCCTCGTCTGGACGGAAGTCTAATTCCCTTGGAATTGCTCCGCCTGCCTTCTTGTACACCCTCTCGTACCAAGGGTTCTCTCCGCACAGAACTGGAGGCATCCTTGTCTCTGACGGAGGACTCTGTACCCGGCTGATAGAAAACCGTTCAATCTGAACTTGGGGCGCGCTGGCGCTACTGTCACTCGGTTGGCTCCAAGCAACAAAGAGTTGGTCGTTTAGAATCGTCATGGTTGGGTGAACGTGGGAGAAGCCAAGTTCGGCCAACTGAATATCCTGCACAACCCTATAGGTCGCATCGAAGACCATCAAACGCGGATGATACGGGTTGTACCTCATGTCCCTTCCCTCCGCGACAGGACGCCCGATATAGGTGACCAGTGTGTAATCGCCAATCGTTACACTGTCCGTAGGAAAGTGACGCTCCAAGCCATCGGCGCCTCCAAGTTCTGCCAACCGAGAAAGTGTGAAATCAGCGGCGACTTCGGTCGCTGTCAAGGCTCCATTCCCCGCCGGTGAGTTGCTTGACAAGATCCTGAGCCCATTCTGGTGGCGGTGCATACTGTTGCCGATCGCGCCAGAAATGCCGTTGCCACCGACCGGGAAAATGTGATCTTCGAGAACAACACCATTCAGACTCACCTCTCTGATATGTACCGACCATGACTTACTTCCGGAACTGACGAGTAGGCGGCCCTGCGACCATAGCAGGCAGTGATCTGGGAAGTTGTCTACCAAGAAGTCAGACGTTCGGTCGACGATTGGCGCTCGAAAGAGTTCTTCGCCGTCCAACGTAAACCGTGCGAGGAGTAGAGACTGATCAATGGCCGAGTCCTCGGAGGGCCCTTGTCGAGATCGTCTACCTTCCGCGTAATTCAAGCTTTGATACACGACGATGATCTCGTCGTTTACTAGTGCAATCCTATGGTCGGCAGGTTCGCCGTACGGTTCGCTAGTACGGGTGATCGGGAAAGGTTTTCCAATGACATTGAGATTGGAATCAAGTCGATACACTTGGTGCTTTACTTGACCGCCAATGCTCTGTTTTCGCCCCGGTTCAACAACAGCGACCACTAAGCTTCCATCCGATGCCGACCTAAGTTCCGGACGATGAGTGCCAATTGGCAACGAAGTGCTAAGTCCTCGAGTGAGGAGAAGAGGGTCCTGGCCATAAGCAAGACTTGGCACAAGACATAGCCCGATGATCGACACACGAAAAAACGAACCAAGAATGCATGTCATGGTGTCTTCCAATGCACAAATGTCGCCGCGATGTCATCCCGCGACGTGGGAAAATAGCAGATTCCAGAGCCCCCCCCCGGTTCACCAAGCCAAGCCCCTGGACCCCCCTCGAGCACCCAGTCCGAACTCTAGGTGATGAAATAAAGCAAAGCGCATTCCAGTCGCCCGTGGCTCGCCCGGGCGCCACGCAAGCTCACGAGACAGCGGCGGAATCCAGAAAGAAACGCCAACCTGCTCACGCACCCGGCGGTTGCCGACCGCCGGAGCTCGCCGTTCGTGCACTTCGTGAGACGGTGCCTGTCCTCTCATGGGTACAACGTCCCGCTCACCACCCACGCTTCATGGCCGTTGGGGTCGTCCCCGGTAGCATGAGGCTGCGCACCTCACCTCGCTAGGCCGACGATGCCTGACTTGGGGCTACACTCCTTGACGTTTGGGTGGTAGGTGGCATCGTAGATAGCCGAAGTCGTACACTCCGAGCGTGCCCCCCTCCCCTCGCCTCCTCGTCCTGACCGCACACCCCGACGACCCCGAGGTCTACGCGGGCGGATTGATTTGCGGGTACCGGTCGCTTGGCCGAGAGGTGAAGCTGGTCTCGGTGACCGACGGCGGGGCGGGACATCAGGAGAAGACGGCGGCGGAACTGGCGCCCCTTCGGCGGGCGGAAGCGGCGGCTGCTGGGGCGGTCGTCGGCGCGTCCTATGAGGTCTGGGAGTTTCCGGATGGCCGGCTGCTACCAACGTTGGAGGTGCGCGAACGGATCATCCGTGAGATCCGAGCGTTCCGTGCCGATCTGGTCCTGACACATCGGACCTGCGACTACCATCCGGACCACCGCGCGGTGGCGCAGGCGGTGCAGGATGCGTCGTATCTGGTGACGGTTCCGGCCGTGGTCACGGAAACGCCGGCGCTACGCCGCGGTCCGGTGGTCGCCTACCTACCGGACCTGTTCGAGCGGCCGGCGCCGTTGCGTGCTGATCGCGTGATCGACGTGACGCCTCACCTCGATACGATCGTCCGGATGCTCACCTGCCACGCGTCGCAGGTCTTCGAGTGGCTGCCCTACCAGGCGGACACACTCGACACGGTGCCCACGGTTCCTGAAGAACGGCTGGCCTGGGTGAAGGAGTGGTTCGTCGAGCAGATTAGGCCGTGGGCGAACCGGTACCGCGATGCGATGGTGGCGGCCTTCGGCGAATCGGACGGCCAGGCGACCGACCTGGTCGAGATCTTCGAAATCAGCGAGTATGGACGCCAGCCCAACGCGGCGCTGCTCGACGAGTTGTTTCCACTTTCCATTGACCCGATGACCCGCTGAGGGAGCCCCACCGAGATGCCACCACGCGAGGATCTGCAAGCCCAGGGCGACCGCGATCTGCGTGAGCGGCTGCTGGCCGAACGCGCGATTAGCAACGCGATCGAACAGCTCGAGAAGAAGGGCGTCGGGGAAGGTGCGCGGCGGCAGCTCCTGGCAACGGCGATGCGCCTGACGAAGGAGATGGCGCCGGAGCTGCACGAGATCATCGACGGCTGCCTGAAGACTCTCGGGGTCGACGGCCCGCTGGAACTGTTCGTCTATCCGGAGCCGAGCTTCAACGCGGCGGCGGTACGGCCGGAAAAGGGTCGGCTGTTGCTGATGGTGTCGTCGGGCGCGCTGGAAGGGTTCGAGGCGGACGAGCTGCGGTTCATCGCCGGCCATGAGGTCGGCCACTACCTCTTCGATCACCATACGATTCCCACGGCGGCGCTCCTGAGCGGCGGCAGGAAGCTGGGCCCGGAGCTGACGCTGCGGCTCTTCGCCTGGCAGCGCTACGCGGAGATCTCGGCCGATCGAGCGGGTCTGGTCTGCGCGGGCGGGCTCGAGCCGTCGGCGCGCAGCCTGTTCAAGCTGGCTTCGGGGCTTTCGGGCGACCGCGTGAAGATCCGCACTGACCAGTTCCTGGCCCAGGTCGCCGACCTGCGCCTAGAAGCCGAGGCCGGGGCCACGGGTGACGCACCGGTACGCGGCGACTGGTTCGCGACGCACCCGTTCAGCCCGCTCCGATTGAGGGCGGCCGAGTTGTGCGCCGCCTCGGAGATCATGACGCCGGGCGGCACGACGCGCGAGGAACTCGAGGCCGAGGTGGCGCAGTTGATGGGCCTGATGATTCCGAGCTACCTGCAGGAACGCTCGGACACGGCGGAAGCGATGCGGCGGCTGCTCTTTGCCGGCGGCATCGCCGTGGCGTACGCAAAGGGAGAGATCGCCGAGGAGGAGATGGCGGAGCTAGAACGGCTACTCGGCCTGGGCTCGGTACCGCCCGGCGTCGATCCCGAGGCGGTCCTGGCCGATCTGCCGAGCCGGATCGAGAGCGTTCGCAAGAGCGTGCCGCCGCTACGCCGGGTGCAGGTGGTGCGCGACATCTGCCTGGTCACCCGCGCCGACGGCCACGCGACCGACGCGGAGGTGCAGGTCGTCTGTGAGATCGCCGCCGCGGTCGAGGTCGATCTGTCGGTCGTCATGGCCGGATTCGATCTGAGCAATGCGGCGTGCGGGTGTGAGAAGGCGGACTGAGCACCAAGGAAAAACCTGAGGTGGCTTCCCGGCTTCAGGGGGTCTCCGACGCCGTCACCGGTCGCCAACCACGAAGGCCGCCTCCTACTCGAGCGTCCGGCCCATCGCCTCGGCGGCTAGGAGCTGCTGCTTGGCCTGGGCGACCTGCGGCGTCAAGACATTCACCTCCTGTGTCGCACTGACGAGTTGCTGGCGAAGTAGCTGCAGCTGATCGCACGCGGCCGCCACACGCCCGGGCTGAAAGCCGCGACCGCACCCAGGATCGCGGCTGCCCGCAAGAGACGATGACATCGCTGGCGCTGGGCATTCATGGTGGTAGCTCGGGCCGAGCAAACGGGAAACGGAATCTGGCGGAAGCCGGCGGGGTGGTGATTCACCTGACGGCCCTTCACCTCGAACGGGTCCGTGAGAGGACCGCCTGACAGGGCCGCGCGTTTCAAGGCTACCGTACGACTGACCTCAGGAACAGGAGCAAGATGGAGGGGCCCGGCGAAGCCCTGCGTCACGTCGTCGTCACCCTACGTCACGATCTTGATCGCCTCTCCGATGCGCGGGGGCTTGGTGACGGGATAGCCGTTCAGGATGGCGAGTGTGGCGGCGTCGACCGGCTTGCTCGCGAGGCTCTGCCAACTATCGCCGTCGGCGATGGTATGTGCGGCGAGGCGATGACCGGGGCCGTCGCCGAAACGTAGCCCCTGGATCTTCTGCCGGTAGCCGCTCCGGTTGTCACCCGTCGGCCGATTCCTGACGCGTGTGACGGTGTCTTCCAACTCGGCGACGCGGTCGGGTGACGAGGGGTGCGTCGAAAGCCAGGTGGGGACCTCTTCCCCGCTGGCATCCTGCAACCGTCCGAGGGTCGTCAGCACACGCGGCAGCCCCGCCGGGTCCCAGCCGCACGCGGCGAGATAGCCGACGGCGAGGCGGTCGGCCTCAAGTTCGTCGTCGCGCCCGTAGCTCAGGAAGAGCATGCCGAGCCCTTTATCAGCAAATCCACTCAAGGTACGTGCAGCGGGCCAGAAGATCCGGACGAGCCAGAGCCCGGCCTGCGCGCCCTGCTCGCGCGTGTAGCCCTTGGCGCGGTGGCGCGCGGTGACGTGGCCGATCTCGTGCGCGAGCACACCGGCCAGCTCGGCCTCGTCGCAGAGATAGGCCAGAAGGCCCCGCGTCAGATAGATGAAGCCGCCGGGTGCGGCGAAGGCGTTGACAGACGAATCGTCGACCACACTGAACCGCCAGGGTAACTGGGGCCAGTGCGAGGCCTTGGCCATCTTGAGGCCGACGCCGTGGATGTATTGCTGGAGGTCGTCGTCGTCGTAGAGCCCCCACTTCTGCTGCACCTCGGCGTGGGTCCGCCGGCCGAGCGCCAACTCCTTCTCGAGTGACATCAGCGTGAATTCCTTCTCGCCGGTCACCGGGTTGGTCACCCAGACCTTCTTCTTGCCGACCTTGACGGCGGCCTTCGTCGTGTCGGCGGCGCGCGACAGCCGGGAGGTGCCGAAGACCAGCACGATGATGAGGACGATGAGGAGGAGTTCGGCGGCGCCGATCATGGGGTCACGCCCCGTTCCGTGCCTTCACTCAAGATACCCAGGTATTGCCCGTAGGCAAAGAGCCGGTTCCGTCGTTGACCGGTCAGTTCGCGGGCGATCCCGAGTTCGATCAGCAGGTCCATCGCCTTCGACGCCGCAGGAAACGACAGTTGCGTGGTACGCGAAACCTCCTGGATGGAGGAAATCGGGCGTGCTTTGAGCGCTTCGTGTACACGCAAGGCGGACCCGGCTCGGCGCTTGAGCGGCTCGAATCTGGTGCGGTCGGCCTGAAACAACTCTCCCAACTGCTCGGCGGTCGCAACCGCTCCGACGGCCGTGCTCCGCACACCCTCGAGGAAGAACGCCAGCCATCGCTCCCAGTCGCCGTCGCGACGGACGACGTCCAGCAGGTCGTAATAGGTCGAGCGATGCGCCTTGAAGTAGAGGCTGAGGTACAGCAGTGGCTCACGGAGCGCACCAGTGTGGCAGAGGAGCAGCGTGATCAGCAACCGCCCCACCCGGCCGTTGCCGTCCAGAAAGGGGTGAATCGTCTCGAACTGGAGGTGCGCGATGCCTGCTCGAATCAGCACAGGTAATGCATCGTCGTCGGCATGGAGGAATTGCTCGAGGTCGGCCATGCAGGCTTCGACCTCGGCGTGAGGTGGCGGCACGAAGACGGCGTCGCCCGGCCTGGTCCCACCGAGCCAGTTCTGCGAGCGACGGAACTCGCCTGGAAGCTTCCCGCTGCCGCGTCCTCGCGAGAGCAGCACTTCGTGGATCTCCCGAATGAGACGGTTGGACAGCGGGAAACCACCTCTGAGTCGACTGAGACCGTGCTCGAGCGCCGCAACGTAGTTCGAGACCTCGGTCACGTCATCGATGGGGACACCGGGCGCCTCATCGAGCTCGAAGAGGAGGAGATCCGACAGCGACGATTGAGTCCCCTCGATCTGTGACGAGAGGACGGCCTCCTTGCGGACGTACGCGTAGATGAAGAGCGACTTGTCGGGCAGTAGCGCCGACACTCCATCCAAGCTGCCCACCGCATGCTGCGCCGCCTCGAAGGCCCTTTGGAGATCGCCGCCGAATGCCACGGGAGGTCGGGGAGGCAGCGGCGCCGGCACGAATGCACGGACGCGTTCTCCTCCGGTGCTCGTGACCACGTATTCTCCTGGCTTGTTCCGCTTCACTTCGATCCCGTGGGCTCAGCTGAGTTGAATAACGCCGCTTGTTATTAATATTTAGACGTTAAAGTTAAATATAATTCGTCCTGAAAAACAAGCGCTTGACGAAAATCCTCTGTAACACGCTCTAAATATTAGAGTTGTTACTACCAGAGCGGCAGCCGCGGATACCGGCGGTGGAGCCAGTAGTCGGCGCCGAACGAGCGGCCGGCGGCGCCGAGGAGGATCGGCAAGAGGTAGAAGAACGTCAGCCAGTGGCCGCCGACCGGCAGCAGCGGGTCGCCGGCGAGGCAGGCGTAGTTGAACGCCAGGTACATGCCCAAGGCGGCGCCTAGCCGGGTGGCGGCGCCGAACGTGAGGCTGAGGCCGACGAGCAGTTCCGCGACGGTCACCAGGAAGGCGACAGTGCCGATCCAGGGCAGGACCGTCTCCTGGGCGAACCCGACGATGAGGCCGTAGCTCTGGCCTGTGGCGAGCAGATCGTTGATCCGTCGCGCCATCTCGGTGGTCGTGGCGGTCGTCATCCAGTGCCAGCCGCTCCCGAGCCAGAACGACCCCAGGACGACCCGGATGACGACCAGCAGCACGCGCGGGACCCTGGCCGAGAGGCTGTCCTTGATGAAGCGGGTCGCGGTGACGGGTTCGAAAAGACCGGCACCGGCCGGCGTGACGTCAATGGCCGACTGGGCCGCCGGGTTCGGTCGGGCCTCCGCCTTGGATTTCCGGGCCGCCTGCCGGGTCGTGGCAACGACGACGAGCAGGATGAAGGCGATGACGAGGATTTCGAAGAGGCCGAGCACCGGAAGAGATTAAACCATTAGCCCGCTACGTCGCGGTAGTAACACATGTAGCTGGAGTCGCAGAGGTCGGGTGTGTCGCGCAGCGCCTTGGCGAACGCGGCAGCTTCTTCGGGTGGGGCGCCGGCCCCGAGCTTGTCGATGACGGCGCGGACGAGCTTGAGGCTCACGAGCTTCCTGACCGCGGGCGCCTGGCGTCCGGAGATCTTGATGGCGGTGACGCCGATGTCGGCCAGCTCCGCGATGGCGCAGAGACCGCAGGCGCCGTTCTGCAGCCCGCGATGCGAGACGGTGCAGCCGCCCCCGACGTGCCAGACCCAGTCGCGGTAGTCGCGGTACTGCTCTTCGAGCTGCCCCGATTCGACGCTGGCCAGCCTCGAGGTCGCCGAGTGGAAGGTGTAGGCCTGCTCCCGGTGGCAGAAGGCGTCGCCCACGCTGTGGGTCGTCAGGCAGAACCCCTCGGTGTAGGGGCAGCCGTCGTTGAGGACGAAGGCTTCCCATTCGATGTCGGGCCCGGCGCTGGCGACGAGGCGCGCCATCTCGGTCAGCCCGAGGTCGCGGGGCAGGATGACCCGCGACGCGCCCAGCTCCTGGTAGAAGCCGGCCGCCTCGGCGCTGAAGCAGGCGCCGAGCGAGCTGACATGCAGCGGCGTCTCGATGCCCGCCTCCCGCAGCGCCAGCATCAGGGCGGGGTCGGCGACGATGAGCGCGGCGACGCCGAGGCCCGAGGCCCGGCGGGCCAGCTCGAGGACGAGCGTCAGCTGGTCCTCGGTGTAGTGGTGCGCGTTGAGCGTGAGCGACACCGGGATCGAGTAGCGCTGCGCGCTGTCGACCAGCGTGCCGAGCGCGTCGTAGCTCAGCAGGTTGGCTCCCTTCGGGCTCCGGCGGTTGAGCCAGATGGCCACGTTGTACCGCTCGAGCCACTCCGGCGGCGTGAGGCCGCAGTAGAACTCACCGGCGCCGTTCTCGGCGAGCATCTCGACTTCGTCGGCCGAGCTGATCGGACAGGCGATCTTCATGGTCGGGTCTGACACCGGTGCGATCAGATCGGAAGTTGCGGCTGATAGATGACCCGCTCGACGCCCCGCGACTCGGCGTCGGTCAGGGTGGTACGCAGCCGGTCGGCGGCGCGCGAGTAGAACACGGTGTTCCCCCGATGAAACATCCGGACGGGCCCACCGGGCACAGGCGCCGCGTCGGGATCGCCATTGGCGGCGAATTCGGCGAAGTGCCGCTGGCACTCCTGGGCGCACTCCCGGGCGGCGATGAACTTCTCCGCCTTCGGCCGGCCGAGCGAGGCAAACAGACAGACGCGCCCGGTGGCGACGAATCCGTAGGGCATGTGGAGGCCGGCGGCGACTGGCAACGGTTCGAGCTCGACGTCGCGCGCCTGCCCCTCGGCGTGACCGAAGCCGACGTCGTCCATCTCGACCATCCGGATGCCGAATTGATCGAGGAACGTCCGGTAGGCGGGCACGGTGAGGTTCGACTGCCGCAACGCGGCGTGTGCCGGTGGCGGCAGCTGCGGATGGCCATCGTAATAGGCGGTGGCCAGCGGGTCGCGGAGCGTCTTGTGGAGCAGCCGGCCCAGCACCGGAGTGAGCGTCGGGAACTCGCGCCGCAGGAAGCGCAGCACGCCCCAGTCGTTGACGACTACCTCGGCCTCGTCGCCGCGTCCGGCGACCGGCGCGAACGGAGCCAGCCCGGCCAGGCCTTCGAGCCGCGACAGCAGCGGGCGGAGGCGATCGATGCCGTCGTCGGTGACATACGGCGTGAGCAGCGTGAGGGCGAGCCCGCGCTCGGCGGCCGCCGTGTGCGCCCGCTCCAACAGCTGGACTGACGGAATCAGCCGTTCGCAGAACTCGTTGCCTAGGTAGACCCGGGTGACCTGAATCGGACCGAACAGCTCGTCGACCACAGCGCGCGTCGCGCTCTGGACGGTGTCGGTGGCTCCGGACGACGGCGACGACCGCTCAACCGCCGGCAGATCGAGATGCTCGATCTCCTCGACCGTCCTGATGTGAAGGGCCCACTCCATCGCTGGCCGGCTATCGAGGCACGCGGAAGTCTTCGATCGGCGGCGGGATGACGGCGGTTTCGACCGGCCGGTCGAGCTGCGGCACCCAGTCGTAGGGGACGCGGTAGGCGCGGAAGATCCGGTTGGTCCGGACCGGGTCGTCGGCGAAGTAGGGGCTGACGTACTCCCAGACGATCTCGCTGTCGGTCGTCAGTTCGAAGATCCGCCCGCCCGCCCCCTCCGTGATGAGCGTGTTGCCATTCGGCAGCCGCTGCGCCGAGCTGACGTAGTTGCTCAGGAACCGGATCCGCTCGCTGCCGCCGATCGAGTACTCCCAGGCCTTCTCGAACGTGACGGGGTTGATCTCGAGCACTCTGGAGTAGTGCCGCCCGGCGACGTTCCGCCCGGTGGGCGCGGCGGGGTTCGGCTCGCCGTAGCCGGAGGCGCCGCCGTTGTCGAAGACGAGGAGGTACCCCGCGCCGGGCAGCCCCTCGGGAATGATGTGTGGGTGGTGCTGGCCGATGATCTGGCCCAGCTCGGCCAGCGCCGGATGGTCGCGATAGTCGGGCCCCATCCTCCAGACGATCGCTCCCGAGCGGTCGGTGATGCCGATGACGTTCGCGTCGCGGCTGCCCCAGAGCACGTTGTCGGGATGGAACCGCTCGTCGCCGCCCTCGTACCACCGGTTCGGCCCGACGTAGGACATCGAGTTGATGTGCAGCCACTCGGCGCTGCCGCGGGTCTCGTTCCACCCGGGGAAGCGATAGATCGCGTTGCGGGCGGCTTCGGAGAAGCCGAATTCCTCGACGTGGTCGCTCGGCAGCCACTCCCAGACGACGTCGCCGTCCCAGGCGACCTCGACGATGTAGTCGTCGAGGAGCAGCTTGTCGGTGATCTCGGGCCGCAGGACCTCTCGGCGCGACAGGATGAGGGTGCGCCCGCGATCGACGAGTGGCTCGGCGCCGGGTGCGTAGTAGCCGGCGGGACTCCCCTCGCGCTGCCAGTCGTGATGCTGCCGGGCCATCCAGGTCGGATCTTCCCCTTCAGCCTCGACCAGCTCGGTGCGGTCGAACCGCCAGACGGTCTCGCCATCCCAGTTCACCTGAATGAGCGCCGGCGTCTCCTGGTATGGCCGGCCCCGCCGGGTCGCGCCGCCGACGACGTCGCCGCCCGGCAACACACGGGCCGGTCCGGGCACTGCGGCCACTTCGGTCCAGCGTTTCACCAGGTTGCCGTTCATGTCGACGAGCGCGGTGCCGCCGTCGCCGGGCGTGTCGAAGACGGTGTAGCCGGACCAGGCCCGGTCGGGGTCGAAGATCGTCGTGCCGGTCGGGTAGACCGAGGGATAGGTGAGGAGGAGGGTGGGGGCAAAGAGGAAGGTGAAGATGAGGAAGAGTCGCTTCATTGCCCCTACCGTCTCGATTGCAGTTTGGCCAGCAGCCTGAGGATCTCCAGGTAGAGCCAGATCAGGGTGACGAGCAGGCCGAAGGCGCCGTACCACTCCATGTACTTCGGCGCGCCCTTCTCGGCACCTTCCTCGATGAAGTCAAAGTCGAGGACGAGGTTGAGGGCGGCGATGACGACGACGAAGAGACTAAAGAGGATGCCGAAGGTGCCGCTCGAGTGGATGAGCGGCACGTTGATGCCGAACAGACCGACGACGAAGCTCAGCATGTAAACGAGGAAGATGCCGCCGGTCGCGGCGACGATGCCGAGCTTGAAGTTCTCGGTCGCCTTGATGAGGCCGGTGCGATAGGCGAAGAGCAGCGAGCCGAGCGTGCCGAACGTCAGGAAGACGGCCTGGCTGACAATGCCCGGGTACTGCTGCTCCATGATGTACGAGATGCCGCCCAGCGCGGCGCCTTCGAGCGCGGCATAGAGCGGCGTCGTGTAGGGCGCCCAGGTCTGCTTGAAGACGGTGACCATCGCCAGAATGAACCCGCCGATGAACCCGCCCCAGATGAGCCCCATCGGCAAGGTGCCGGCGGTCCCCTGGCCCCAGACGTAGGTGGCCGTAATGAAGAGGATGGCCAGCGACATCGCCGTCTTGTTGACGGTGCCGGTGACGGTCATGACGTCGTCGGCAAGACCAACGGTGCGCGGGGCGGATTCGAAGGTCTTGGCGCCGAGCGCCGGGTTGCCGGAGCGGAGCGCGAGATGAGCTGACATGGGTGGTCCTTTCGCCTTCCACAGTATCATTGGGGCATGGCCGAACATGACGGCGCTTCGCGGCCGCGCCGGTCAGGTCATCACGCGGCTGGAAGCGGAAATCTCCTCGGGTGTACTGGAGCGGAACGACAAGGTCGAGATGGTGACGACCGGGAGAACAGGCCGGCCGAGCGTCTGCCCGGCCGGTTGTAGGCAGGCCTTCGGGCTTCGCCCGGCCAGACAGCCCTAAAGGACTGCCCTACGAATGGAGATGTAGGGCAGGGCTTCAGCCCTGCCGGGGCGAGCCCGCAAGGCGATGCCCGAACCTACCCCTACCTCGGCGCCGAGGCACCGCCGTTCTCGTTGTCAGCAGCGCCGATGAATATCCCGTCCTCGACGAAGATGGAGTTGGCGTCGCCTCCCCCACCGCGCGCGACGCGGTGCCCCATCACGGTCAACTGCTTCACGAAGTCCTCGTACTCAGGATCCTCGAACCCCTGGAAACCCACGCGGTCGGGGAACCACTGCATGTTCAAGCGCGGCGCGTCGACGGCGTCGCGGATGTTCATGTCGAATTCCAGGACGCCGAGCGTGACGTTCAGCACGGTATTGATGATCGTCCGGCCGCCGGGGCTCCCGGTCACCAGCACCACCTTGCCGTCGCGCGCGGCGATGGTCGGTGACATCGAACTGAGCATCCGTTTCTCGGGCACGATGAGGTTGGCGTCGGTGCCGATGCTGCCTCGGTTGTTCGTCACGCCCGGGTTCCGGTTGAAGTCGCCCATCTCGTTGTTGAGCAGGAAGCCGGCGCCCTCGACGACGACGCCCGAGCCATAGCCCGACTCCAGCGTGTAGGTGTTCGACACGGCCATGCCGTTCCGGTCGATCACGGAATAGTGCGTCGTCTCCTCGCTCTCCTCGACCTCGGTCAGCCGCGGGCCGATCTTCTCGCTGGGCGTCGAGTGCGCCGGATCGATCGAGGCGGCCAGTTCGCGCGCGTATTCCTTCGTCGTCAGGTGACGCGGGATGTCGATGAAATCGTCGTCGCCGAGGTAGCGCGCGCGGTCGGCGTAGGCACGGCGCATCGCCTCGATGATGAGGTGCGCGGTGTCGGGCGACCAGCGGCCCTTCGACTTCAGGTCGAAGTTCTCGAGGATGCCGAGCATGATCGTCAGCGCGATTCCGCCCGAGCTGGGCGGCGGCGAGCTGAAGACCTCGGTGCCGCGGTAGGTCGTGCGGATCGGCTCGCGCAGGAGCGCGGTGTAGCGCGAGAGATCTTCCTTCGTGATGTAGCCGCCACCGCGCTCCATCTCGGCGGCCAGCAGGTCGGCGGTCTCACCGGCGTAGAAGCCCTCGTTCCCCAGCTCGGCGATCCGCCGCAGTGTCCGGCCGAGATCGGGGAGGACGAGACGGTCGGTGACGACCCACGGCTCCGTCCCGCCGTTCTTCCCGTAGACCCGTTTGAACTCGGCGTTCTCGGAGCGCTCGACCGTTCGGTTGAGCGCCTCGGCGAGGCTGTTCAGGACGAAGCCGTCCTCGGCGAGCTCGACGGCCGGCATCACCAGCGCTTCCCAGGGCAGCGTGCCGAACGTCTCGTGCGCCAGGACGAAGCCGGCGACCGTGCCGGGCACGCCGACCCATCGATGGTTCTTCCGGCTACCGCCCTCGATGAACATCTCCTCGGTAGAGGCGAGCGGCGCCTTCTCGCGATAGTCGACGAAGGTCGGCGCCGTGCCGTCGCCCGGATGGACGAGCATGAAGCCGCCGCCGCCGACGTTCCCGGCCGACGGATGCGTCACGGCCAGGGCCAAGCCGGTCGCGATCGCCGCGTCGACGGCGTTGCCGCCCTGGGCGAGGATCGACGCGCCGACATCCGAGGCGTCGACCGATCGCGACACGACCATGCCGTAGTCGGAAGTGGCGTCGCGATGGTCCTGGGCCAGTGCGGCCGGGGCCGCGACGACCAGCGCCATGACGACAATCAGGCTGAACCGGAGGGTCTGACGGGTGCGGGCGCGAAGCATAGGGGTCTCCTTCGGCAAATAGGTCGAAGGAGAATTATACCGCCTGGGCTTCGCCTGGCCGCTCGCCCGGCAGCCCTGAAGGGCTGCCCTACGCGTAGCTCGAAGTGTCGGCGATTGCAGGGCAGGCATTCATGCCTGCCTGGACGAGCCCGCAGGGCGAAGCCCAACCACCTCTACCTTCGCGTCCCGACCCGGCCGCCGGGCAGCTTGAAGACGTAGAGCGCGTTGCCGGTATTCGGATGGCGGACGTCTGGCGTGAGGAGACTCGGCACGTTGCGCGGGCTGCCGCCGCCCAGGCCGGCCGTGGCGGCGATGTATTGCTCGCCGTCGACCTCGAACGTAATCGGGAAGCCCTGCACCGACGTGCCGAGGCGCGTTTCCCAGAGCACCTTGCCACTCTCGACGTCGTGCGCGCGGAAGTAGCGATCGAGGTCGCCGGCGAACGCCAGCCCTGTGGCGGTCGTGAGGACGCCGGTCAGAAAAGCCGCGCGCTGCTCGAAGCTCCAGACCTCCTCGAGCGTCTCGACGTCGTAGGCCGCCAGCTTGCCCAGGTTGCCGTCGGTCCCCGGCATCTCGAACCACTTCCGGTCGGCCTGCGACCCGCCGGAGCCTTCTTCGAGCACGACCTCCCGCCCGGAGATCTCCAGGCAGCTCTGGCTGAGCGGCGTGATGAGGACGTTGGCCTCCGGACTGTAGGCCATCGCCATCCAGTTGTGCCCGCCCGCGGTACTCGGGCAGACCGAGACCCACTGCGACACCTCGGCCGTGGCGATGTCGGCGCGGTAGGTCACGGTGCCGGTGTCGGGGTCGATCCGATCGAAGACGTTCTGATAGACAGTTTCCTTGTGGCCGAGGAACTCGCCCGTCTCGCGGTCGAGCTTCCAGAGGATGCCGTGCTTGCCGATCGTGTAGAGCAGCTTCCGGCCGTCGACATCGATGAGCACCTTCTCGAACACCTCGTCGAGGTCGAGCGACTCGCCGGGCACGTGCTGCCGGTACCAGACGATCGCCCCGTCGTCGGGATCGATCGCCAGCGTCGAATTGGTGTAGAGCGCGGCATCGTCGGTCGTCATGCCGCGGCTGGCCGCGACCCAGGGCTTCGCCTGCGCGGTCGGCCAGTAGATGAGGTCCAGCTCCGGATCGTAGCTTCCGGCGATCCACGAATCGCCGCCGCCCCTGAGCGTCAACGGCAGGTCGCCCCAGGTGTCGCCGCCCGGCTCTCCGGGCTGTGCAATGGTGAACGTCCGCCAGAGTTCCTCTCCAGTCTCGACGTCGTGCGCGGTGATGAAGCAGCTCTCCTCCTGGAACCGCTGGCAGCCGTTGATGCCGTTGATGACCTTGCCGCGAACGACCAGCGGGCCGCTGACGTTCGTGTAGCCCTTGGTGTGGTCGGCGATCTGGGTCTCCCAGATGACTTCGCCGGTGTGCGCGTCGATCGCCACCATGAAGGCGTCCTTTGTCGGCAGGAAGATCTTGTTGTCGTGGAAGCCGAGGTTGCGCATCGTCGTGAAGCCGCGCAGCATCTGCTCGGGCAGGTCGCGCCGGTACTCCCAGAGGAGCGTCCCGGTCTCTGCGTCGAGCGCCTGAATGACGTTGCCAGGATTCGGCAGGTACATGACACCGTCGTGGACAAGCGGCGTCGGCTGATTCGTGCCGTCGCCCATCGCCCAGACCCACGCGAGCCTGAGATCGTGCACGTTGCCGGCCGTCACCTGGTCGAGCGGACTGTAGCCCCAGCCGTCGTAGGTCCGGCGGAACATCAGCCAGTCGGCCGGGTCGGGGTCGACGAGCGCCGCATCGGGCACCGGGCTCAGTTCTCCGACCGGCAGGTAGTTCGTCGTGCTGTTGCCGACGACGATCGGCTCGGCCGGGTCAGGCTCAGTCGCCGGCGCGGGCGCGGCGCTGGCGACTCCGGTCGAGGGCTCGCCATTCATGACCCCGGTCGACCCCAGGGCCAGCGGCGCACTACCCGCGCCGATCCCGTTCGCCTGCAGCAGGTAGGCGACGATGTTGACGTAGGTGCGATCGGTGACCGAGTCGTCGCCTTCCGGCGGCATCGTGGCGCGGATGTACTCGAGCAGCTCACCCACCGGCCGATCACCCCAGGCGTTCCGGAAGTTCGGACCGGCCAGTTCGGGCGCCTCGAACGCACCGGCGAAATCGGACATGTGGCAGCCGGCGCAGTCAATCTCGTAGGCCTCGGCGCCGGCCTCGGCCTGCGCCGCAGTGTAGACCGGCGCCGCTTGCGCCCGGACGTGCGCGGGTACTGCGGTGAAGACGGCGACGACGAGCGCGGGGACGACGAACACCTCTGGCTTCATGACCGCTTACTCCGATGGGAGGATCCAGCCGCGCAGCTCGCCGCCGGGGTTGGTCTCGGTGTGAATCTGGACGTAGTAGCCGCCGCCACGCAGCATCTCGACCTCCTCGTCGCTGAGGGTGACGCCGCCACCGACGAGTCCGTCGGCGCTCTTGCTGACGCTCAGTTGAAACGCGATCGGCCCGCGCTGCCCCGGTGCGCCTTCGTGCACATGTGCGGCGATCGCCGCCGACCCCATCCCGTCGAACGCACCGGTCAGGAACAGCTGGCTCTCGATGAGGACGACGGTAACCGCTCCGGTGCCGGACGTCGTCCGCGCCGTCTGGTTGTCGATCGGCACGACCGAGAGCCGAACGGTGAAGGTCTCGTCGGCCTGAGCCGTGGCCGGCCCCAGCGCGACCGCGACCATCGCCAGCAGTCCGGCCGAAATGAATCGTCGCATCGGATCCTCCTCCCCGCGCGTCCGCCGCGGGGCCTCAGGATACCGGATTGCGGGAGTCGAGCGTGCAACGGCTGGGCAGGGCAGGCTTTCAAGCCTACCGGGACGAGCCGCAGGCGAAGTCCTTGCACGTCCCACCGCCCCGGGCGTAGAGTCGGGCGCATGAGCGACAAGAAGCCAGATGCCCAGCCTCCCGCGGAGGCCGAACCCGACAGCTGCGGGCCGGGCTCGGACTGCGGTTGCGGTCCGGATCCGAGCGGCAACCTCGCCCGCCGTGACTTCATCCGCCTGGCCGGCCTGACGACCGCGGTCGCGGCCGCGGGCGCGGCCTGCGCCCCCGACGCGCCGGGCACGGCGCCCACGCCGGCCGCCGCACCGATCTCCGAGTCCGAGCAGGCCGCGCTCGACGACCCGGACTGGCCGGTCCTGAAGGTCTACGGCCCGGAGTTCATCGACCGGATCGCCCTGCCGCTCGGCGGCATCGGCACCGGCACGGTGTCGCTCACCGGCTTCGGCAGCCTCCGCGACTGGGAACTGATGAACCGCCCGGCGAAGGGGTTCACGCCAAACGCCGGATCGCCGCCGTTCTTCGCGATCTATATAGAGGATGGCGAAACCCGCCACTGCCGGCTGGCCGAGGGGCCACTGCCGCTCGACGAGTACGAGGCGAGTCACGGCGCCGCGGCGCCGAACGCGCGGCTGCCCCGCTTCAGCCGGTGCAGCTTCGCCGGCGGCTACCCGTTTGGGCGCGTGATGCTGAGCGACGACGAACTGCCGCTCGAGGTGCATCTCAAGGCGTTCAACCCGATGGTCCCGGCTGACGCCGACGCGAGCGGCATCCCGGTGGCGGCGCTCACCTACGAACTCAGGAACACGACCGACCGCCCGCTGCGCGCGTCGGTGGCCGGCAGCCTGCCCAACTTCATCGGGATGGACGGCTGGGAGACAACCCGCGACTGGAAGGGTGACCGCATTCCGGCCGGTGCCGACGGCAACACGAACCGCTTCCGCGAAGGGAACGGCGTGCGTGGCCTCTACATGGAGTCGAGCGGTGTCGCGCCCGACGCGCCGGCGGCGGGCACGCTGGCCCTGACGACAACCTCCGACGGCGACGTCAGTCATCGCACCGACTGGATCGCCATGCACTGGGGTAATTCGATCCTCGATTTCTGGGATGACTTCTCGGCCGACGGACGTCTGGACGAACGCGATGCGTCAGGCAGCGCGACGCCGATGGCCTCACTCTGTGTCGAGGTCGACGTGCCCGCGGGCTGCACGGTCGAGGTGCCGTTCTTGCTGACCTGGCACTTCCCCAACCGCTACAGCTGGACGCGGCCCGAGGAAGAGTGGACTGAGGACGACCGGATCGGCAACTACTACGCCGAGCAGTACACCGACGCGTGGGAGGTGGCCGAGCGGACCGCGCTGGCGCTGCCGCGGCTCCAGGCACGAACGGTCAGCTTCCTCCGGGCGTTTCTCGGCAGCGACCTGCCCGACGAGGTCAAGGAGGCGGCGCTCTTCAACGCGTCGACGCTCAGGACGCAAACCTGCTTCCGGATGCCCGACGGACGCTTCTTCGGCTGGGAGGGCAACGCCCCCAACAAGGGTTGCTGTCACGGGTCGTGCACGCATGTCTGGAACTACGAGCACACGACGGCGTTCCTCTACGGCAGGCTGGCGCTGACGATGCGCGAGGTCGAGTTCGGCCACGCCACCGACGACGACGGCCTGATGAGCTTCCGCATCGGCGTGCCGCTCGATCGCGCGCAGGAGTGGGGCCTGGCCGCGGTCGACGGCCAGATGGGCTGCATCATGAAGATGTACCGCGACTGGCAGCTCTCGGGCGACGAGGCGACCCTCAGGACGCTCTGGCCGAAGGTGCGCGCCGCGCTGGAGTTCGCCTGGATCCCCGGCGGCTGGGATGCCGACAAGGACGGCGTCATGGAGGGCGCGCAGCACAACACGATGGATGTCGAGTACTACGGTCCGAACCCCGAAATGGGGTTCTGGTACCTGGGCGCGCTGAGGGCGAGCGAGGAGATGGCGCGCGCGGTCGGCGACGAGGCGTTCGCCGACGAGTGCCGCGACCTCTTCGACCACGGCTCGGCCTGGGTCGACGCCAACCTCTTCGACGGCGAGTACTACATTCACGAGATCCAGCCGCCGAGCGATCCCTCTGCTATTGCGCCGAGTCTGCTGATCGGCATGGGTTCGGAGGATCTCAGCAACCCCGACTTCCAGCTCGGCCCCGGCTGCCTCGTCGATCAACTCGTCGGCCAGTTGATGGCGCATACCTGCGGCCTCGGCTATCTCGCCGCGCGTGAGAATGTCGCGTCCGCGCTCGAGAGCATCTGGCGGTACAACCGGCGCGAGAACCTGCAGTCGCACTTCAACTCGATGCGGACCTACGCCCTGGCCGGCGAGTCGGTCGTCCTGATCGCCAGCTACCCGAAGGGCCGACCCGACAAGCCGTTCTCGTACTTCACCGAGGCCTGGACCGGCCTCGAGTACACCGCCGCTGCCGGGATGTTCTACGAGGGGATGACCGACGAAGGCCTCGCGACCTACCGGCTCGTCCGCGAAAGGCACGACGGACGGAAGCGGAACCCCTACGACGAGCCGGAGTGCGGTCACCACTACGCGCGCGCCATGGCGGCCTGGGGCGCGGTGCTGGCGCTCAGCGGCTTCCAGTACTCCGCCGTGACGAAGTCGATGACGGTAACGAGCGCGCCCGGCCGGTACTTCTGGTCGAACGGCTACGCCTGGGGCAGCTGCGAGGTCGGGGCTGGCGGCGGCGTGAGCCTGACGGTCGTCGAGGGCGCGCTGCCGCTCGAGCGGTTCGCACTCGTCGACGGCAGCGCGGCGACCTTCGAGGCCGGCCACACGCTGTCGGCCGGCACGACCGAGCAGATCCAGGTCGAGGGGGCCCCGGCATGATCTACCGGGTCCGCGGGCGGTTGAGCGCGGCCTGCACAGCTGTGGAGGCCACGCTGCTTGAAGGATGTGTTGTTTCTCACGCTGTGGCAGGTGTCCCAAGCAGCGGACTGGGGACCGCGTCAGTGTCTCCGGTGTGACGGCTTATTCTTCGTGACTTGGCGCAACAGCAGGAAGCAGTACTGCACCAGGTCGTGCAATAACCTGGCGCGTGTGAACCGCCATCGCCACCGGTCTCGACGTCCTGAGGCCGCTGCGCCAGCACCTCGAGCTGAAGAAGATTCCGATTCTGGTCTGGACCGGATCGATGCTCTCGGAGGACGAGGAATGGGCGGTCGCCCGCCACGGTGCCCACCTCTTCCAGAAACCGGAGATCCGGACGCTCGTTAACTTCCTGGATCAGCTACTGGATCACGACACGCCGAACTAGCGCCCACCGGCCGGCGGAAGGTCGCGGGGCGGTGAGACGCTACCTAGCCCCCGGACACCTCGTCGTCGACGGCGCGCAGGAGCCGCTTCTGGCAGTCGGAACAGACCCAGACCGGCGGATCGTTCGGGTTCGAACTGATCTGGTGCTCGCTGCCTTCTTCACGCTGCTCGTTGCAGATGGCGCATTCGGTTGGCATCGGCTCGTCTCCCCTCTGAACGCTGAAGGCGGCGATTATACCCATCCCGGTTCGATGCACAAGCGGAGAGTGCGGGCGTGGCCCGGGAGTCTTTAGGCTCTACGGTTTACGCAGACCAGCGTCACTCGTAGGACAGGGCCGTCAGGGGATCGAGGCGGGAGGCGCGCCAGGCGGGTGAGGCGGCGCAGGACCGCCCCGCGCCGGCTACTCTTCCAGCCCGAACGTGAAGATGGTGTTGCCGGCCGCGATCGTGACGCGCTGCTGCCCTCCGACGCTGTAGGTCATCGGGCCGGCGTGGACCATGCCACCGACGTTCACTACCCACAACTCCTCACCGGTTCTGGCATCGAGCGCGAAGAAGTAGCCATCGACCGTCCCGCCGAACAGCACGTCGCTCGCGGTCGTGAGCACGCCCGACGATGAACGCGGCTGCACCGGATAGTCCCAGGCGGTCTCGCCGGTCTGCGGAACGATGGCGCGCACCGCGCTGTAGTACGCCTCGCGCGGACGCGGCCGCCGGCCGCCGCCGCCGGTAAAGGTCTCGCCGGGGACGTACTCGTCCTCGCGCATGAAGTAGATCTGCTCGCTGTCGTAGGCCATGACGTAGAGCAGCCCGGTGCTCGGGCTGAAGCTGGGCGACCACCAGTTGGCCGCACCTTCGATCGGCGGCGAGACCAAGGTCCCCTCGACGCTCGGCAGCATGTTGGGGATGCGAACCGGCCGGCCGTCCTCGGCGATCCGCTCGGCCCAGGTCTGCCGCCCGAACGGCGTACCGCGCAGGAAGTCGCCCGACTGCCGGTCGAGGACGTAGAAGAACGCGTTGCGGTTCGGCCAGAGCATCATCTTCCGGGCCCGGCCGTCGAACTCGATGTCGGCCAGCACCGGGATCTGCGTCGCATCCCAGTCGTGCACGTCGTGCGGCGTGAACTGGAAGTACCAGTCGAGCTCGCCCGTGTCGGGATCGAGCGCCAGCACCGAATCGGAGTACAGGTTGTCGCCCAGACGCGCCTCACCGTTCCAGTCGGGCCCAGGGTTGCCGGTGCCCCAGTAGACGAGGTCGGCATCGGGGTCGTACGACCCGGTCATCCAGGTCGGCGAGCCGCCGGTCTTCCACGAATCGCCCGCCCAGGTCTCGTTCCCGGGCTCGCCCTCGCCCGGAATCGTGTAGAACCGCCAGACCCGCTCGCCGGTCTCGGGATCGTAGGCGTCCAGAAATCCACGGATGCCGAACTCGCCGCCGGCGATCCCGGTGATGATCTTGTCCTTAACGACGAGCGGTGCGGCGGTTTTGCTGTAGCCCAGGTGGGCGTCGGCGACCTCGGTGTCCCACAGCACAGTGCCGGTCCGCGCGTCGAGCGACACGAGGTGCGCGTCGAGTGTGCTCATGAAGAGGCGCGTCCCGAGCACGGCGACGCCGCGGTTGTTCCGCCCGCAGCAGTAGTTCACATCCTCGGGCAGGTCGTGCTCGTAGCGCCAGAAGACGCGCCCAGTCGTGGCGTCGAGCGCGATGACGGTGCTCGGCGATTCGGTCACGTACATCATGCCGTTGATGACCAGTGGCGTCGTTTCGGCGCGGTCAAGATCGCGGAGCTGATAGACCCACTTGAGCCGCAAGCGATCGGCGTTCTCGACCGTTACCTGGTCGAGGCCGCTGTAGCGCTGACTGCTGTAGTTGCCCGAGTACATCAGCCAGTTCTCGGGCTCGTCGGCCGAGTTGAGGAGGCGTTCGTAGGTGACCGGCGTGAACACCGGCGCCGGACCCGATGCATCGGTCTGCTGGGCGTCGAACGTTCGGCCGGCGGCGACAACGATCGTGAGGGCGCACAGCGCGATCAGGGCACGGCGGGTCATGGCAGGCTCTCCTCGGTCCGCAACGAAAACAGGTAGGCGATGAGGTCGTCCAGCTCCGACGCCGAGAGGTCTCCGTCGTAGCTCGGCATTGTCGACGTCTCGATCCGCTCGCGCTCGCGCAGCCCGCGCTTGGTGACCGACCAGAGGTTCTCGTCGGCGTCCAGCAGGCGGTACGAGTAGGTGTCCTCGTTCATCCGGATCCCCTCGAGGGTCCGGCCGTCCTCGTAGGTCACCTTCACCGACCACCAGCGCAGCGCGACATCGCGGTCGGGCTCGAGCAGGTCGGCCCTGAGTTCGGCCGGCGACCGGCGGTCGCCGATGGTCGTGAGGTCGGGGCCGAGCAGGCGACCGGTGCCGGCGATCATGTGGCAGGTCGCGCACGCGCCCCTGCCCGCATACACGCGCCGGCCGGCCTCGACGTCGCCCGGGAGCGAGATGCTCTCCGGGGGCTGATTGATGGAGCGGAGAAAGGTGATGATCCGCCAGACCGTCTGGTCGGTTCGTCCGCGAGAGATCGGCGGCATCCCGGTGTCGGGCACGCCCTCGGAGATCACCCGGAAGAGGCCGGCGTCGCTCTGCGCCCGGCGGAACCGGTCGCGGCGTAGGCTCGGGCCCTCGTCGCCGCTGGCGTCGAAGCCGTGGCAGCGGCTGCAGTGCATCCCGAACAGCCGCTGGCCGGCATCGACGTCCTCGAGCGAAGTGTGGGGGTTTTCACCTTCCTGCACGGCCAGGCCGGGGCTGGGACCCAGGACGATCGATGCGGCGACCAGGGCGAATCCAGCGTGTCTCCCCTGCAACCAGATCATGGCGCGTCCTTTCAAAGGTGTGATCGGACACCCAGCATACTGGAATCCGCCCACCGGGGGTCAAATCGAGCCGGCTTCCGGCGTCCCGACGGAAGCAACGGTCGGCACCCGAGCGTCGTCATCTATACCAAGGCCTCGAAAGCACGTTACAATCCCAAGGACTCATGCGCCGTTATTCTCGACAGATCACACTCCTCTCGCGCCGACCCTACTGCCTGGCTCCGATCTTGGCGCTCGGCCTGGCGCTTACGACGACACCGGCCCACGCCCAGCAGACCGTACGGGTTCAGGTCCCGGGCCAGCTCTCGGACCAGCAGGACGAGCAGGACCAGGCGGAGACGGCCGGGCAGTCGAGCGGCAACTTCGACAACGTGGCGTTCGACGGCGAACTGCCGGTGTCGTTCGACGGCCCAGCGCCGCCGGTTCCGCCGCAGGTCGTCAGCCGCGACGACAACGGCCGCGTGACGATCCGCGCGATCCGGATCGGCGAGGAGTTGATCATCGACGGCCGGCTCGACGAGCCGATCTACTCGCGTCTCGAGCCGGTCTCGAACTTCATCATGCAGGAGCCGGAGGAGAACATTCCGGCGACCGAGCAGACCGACATCTGGATCCTGTTCGACGACACGAACCTCTACGTCTCCGGACGCAACTGGGACAGCCAACCGGACCAGATCATCGCCAACGAGATGCGGCGCGACGGTCGCAACATCGGACAGAACGACAACTTCACGCTGGTGCTCGACACGTTCTACGACCGGCGGAACGGTTTCTACTTCCAGACCAACCCGCTGGGCGCGCTGATGGACGGTTTGATCACGGACGAGCGTCAGCTCAACCGTGACTGGAACACGGTCTGGGACGTCCGGACGACGATGGACGACGAGGGCTGGACCGTCGAGATGGTCATTCCGTTCAAGTCGCTCCGCTACGGCCCGGGCCGCGACCAGATCTGGGGGCTGAACGTCCGGCGGGGCGTGCAGTGGAAGAACGAGGACTCGTTCATCACTGCGATCCCGCGCGCGCTCAGCTTCAGTGCGCAGTACCGGCTGTCGCTCGCCGCAACGCTGGTCGGCCTGCAGACTCCTGGCATGTCGAGGAATCTCGAGATCAAGCCGTATGCGATCTCGTCCGTCACCGGCGCCCGCGATGACGCCGACGTCATCAGTGACGACCTGGCGGGTGATGTCGGTCTCGACGGGAAGTACGGCCTGACGCAGGGGTTGACGGCCGACTTCACGGTGAACACCGACTTCGCCCAGGTCGAGGACGATGACGAGCAGGTCAACTTGACCCGGTTCAGCCTCTTCTTTCCCGAGAAGCGCGAGTTCTTCCTGGAAGGCCAGGGGATCTTCTCGTTCGGCGGCGCCGGCGGCCGGCGCGGCTTCGGGGGAGGTGGCGGTGGAGGTGGCTCGGCGCCGATCCTCTTCTTCAGCCGTCAGATCGGCCTCAGCGGGCGCGACCCGGTCCCGATCCGCACGGGCGGCCGCGTCACCGGCCGCGCCGGCGCGTTCACGCTCGGCCTGTTGAATGTCCAGACCGGCGAAGCCGGGGATGTCGACGCGCTGGCCACCAACTTCTCGGTCGTCCGCGTCCGGCGCGACATCTTCCGCCGCAGTTCGATCGGCTTCATGGGAACCAACCGATCGGTGGCAATCGACGGCGACGGATCGAGCCAGTCCTACGGTATCGACGCCGCCTTCTCGTTCCTGGAGAACCTGAATATCGCCAGCTACTACGCCCAGACCCAGACGCCTGGGCTATCGGGTGAGAACACCAGCTACTCGGCGAGCATCCGGAACGAAGGCGACCGGTACGGCTTCAGCGCATCGCACCTCCTCGTCGGCAAGAACTTCAACCCGGAGGTCGGATTCGTCCGGCGCGACGATTATCGCCAGAGCCGCGCGCAGCTGCAGTTCTCGCCGCGGCCAACCAGCATCCGCGCCATCCGCCGGTTCGAGTTCAAGAGCGACATCAACTACATTACGAACGAGTCGACCGGCATCCTCGAGAGTCGTGATGTCGGCGCTGAGTTCCAGGTTTCATTCGAGAACACCGACCGGTTCACCGTGAACGCCGGTGACAAGTACGAGTTTCTCTTCGAAGACTTTCGGATCGCCGACGGCGTCGTGCTGCCGCCGGGCGGCTACAATTTCAGCGATGTCCGAGTGAGCTACTGGATGGGCTCGCAGCACAATCCCGCGGGCAACATCAGCGTCACCCGCGGCGGATTCTTCAGCGGCGATCGAACGCAGCTCAGCTATTTCGGGCGAATTGAAGTCAGCCCGCAGTTGTCGGTCGAGCCGCGGGCTTCGGTCAACTGGATCGACCTGCCGCAGGGCAGCTTCAACACGCGACTCGTGAGCGCGCGCGCCAACTACACGCTGTCGCCGCGGATGTTGGTCGCGGCGCTGGTCCAGTACAACTCGAGCAGCGACTCGATCAGCACCAACGTCCGGTTCCGCTGGGAGTACGAGCCCGGCAGCGACATCTTCGTCGTCTACAGCGAGGGCCGCGAAACCGACCACCGCGGCTTCCCGCGAATCGCGAACCGCGGCTTCGTCGTCAAGTTCACGAAGCTGTTTCGGATGTAATTCGGAGCGCGGCCCTCAAGGGCCGCGCCACAGGGTACAACGGGAGGCGGACGCAGGCATGAGCCTGCGTTCACAACCAACCGCTATTGCGTCGGGATCGACCCAGTCTCGGCGATCTCCAGCATCACGTCGGCGAACTGGTCGATCTCCTGGACGCGGGTGTAGACGTTGGGCGTCACCCGCAGCCCCTCGTAGTCGTCCCGGATGATCGGCACCAGGACGATCCGATAGCGGTCCCACATGTAGGAGTTGATCTCCCGCGTGTCGACGCCCTCGATCTGGACGTTGGCGAGCGCCCAGGTCTGGCCGGGTTCGAGCGACGAGTTGATCTTGATCCGCGGGTGATCCTTCAGCCGGTCGGCCCAGCGCATCGTCAGGTAGCGGAACCGCGCGGCCTTCCGCTCGACCCCGATCGCCTGGTGGAAGGCCAACGCCTCGGCAATCGCCGCCTTCGGCCCGGCCATGTGGGTGCCGATCTCCTCGAACTTCCGGATGTTCGTATCCTGGTTCTGCCGCGCCGCCTGCAGCGGCCACGTCCGCTCGATGTTCTCCTGACGCACGTACAGGAAGCCGGTCCCGTGCGGCGCGAGCAGCCACTTGTGCAGACTTGTCCCGTAGTAGTCGCACTCGAGATCGCGCAGCTTGAACGGGAAGTGCGCGAACGCGTGGGCGCCGTCGCACATCGTCAGGATGCCACGCGCCCGGGCGATCCGGCTCAACCGCTGCACCGGGAAGAGCTGGCCCGTCAGGTTCGTGATGTGGGTGAAGTGCATGATCTTCGTCCGCGGCGTGATCGCGGCTTCGAACCGCTGGACGAGATCATCTTGGGTCGTCGGCACGGGAAAGCTGATCCGCTTCACGACGATGCCGTCGCGCCGCTCGCGCTGGGCCCAGGTCGTCAGCATCCGGCCGTAGTCCTGGTCGGTCGTCAGGATCTCGTCGCCCGGCTCGAGGTCGATGCCATTCTGCGCGATCTGCATCGATTCACTCGCGTTACGCGTCAGCGCCAGCTCCTCGGTGTCGCAGCCGGCTTCGTCGGCCAGGCGACGGCGCACGGTCTCGATGTTCCGCGACAGTTGGCCGCGGTAGAACACCGGCAGCTGGTTCGAGAAATCGAGATACCGCTTCAACGCGTCATGGACGACGCGCGGCGTCGGACAGCTGTTGCCGTTGTTCAGGTTGGTCAGGGTCCGGTCGAGCGTGAACCCCATCTGGATCTCGCGCCAGAAGAACTCGTCCTGGGCCACCTGCTCCGGGGTCTGGGCGGAAACCGACTGCGCGGCCTCGGCGATCGCCTCGACGCCGTTCACCTTGGTGGCGACCGTGGCCGCACCGAGCAGCCCGGTGTTCTGAAGAAAGGCTCGTCTACTCCACATCTCGTTACCTCCAGTGGGTGGGAAAGGCTCCTACCCTATCATTCGGGCAAGGCGAATGCGACGTAGCTGTCGCCCGACCGGGTACCCATCTTGCCGCCGCCGGCCGCGATGACGACGAACTGGCGACCGTTGGCCAGATAGGTGGCCGGGGTGGCGTAGCCGCCGGCCGGCAACTCGATTTCCCAGAGCAGGGCGCCCGTGTCGGTCGCAAAGGCGCGGAACTTTTCGTCCTGGGTCGCCCCGATGAAGACCACGCCGCCGGCCGTGACGATCGGCCCGCCGTAGTTCTCGGTGCCGGTCGGGGGCACGCCGCGATCGGTTAGGTCGTCGAACTCACCGAGCGTCACCTGCCAGCCGATCGTGCCGAAGTTCAGGTCGATCGCCGTCAGCGTGCCCCACGGCGGCGCGATCGCCGGGTGGCCCGCGGCGTCGAGGAATCGGATGTAGCCGCTCGACGTGTAGGCCGGCGCGACGGTGTCGGCCGCCTCGAGCGCGGCAAGACGCTCGAGCACACCTGGATGTCCGAGCCGACGCAGGGTCTGGAGAGCGTCGTAACGGTCACCTTCGCGCCGGTCGACGGCGGCACCGAGGTGACGCTCCGTCACGCCAACGTGCCCGACACCGGGGAAGGACGCGGCCACAAGGAAGGCTGGGCGGGGTGTCTCGACGAGTTGGCGAAACGCGTCGAGGGCGCAACGGCGTAGGTCTCCTCACCCACTCGCCCGGCGTGTCCATGCGTCCTCGAACGCCTGTCGCGAGGCGAACGCCTTCTGGGTGCCGACCTCGGTCGTCGACAGCGCGGCGAACAGGCTGGCCCGGGCGAGCGCATCGGCCTCGGGCCGACCCTCGGCGAGGAAAACGGCGAGGCTGCCAATGAAGGCGTCGCCCGCGCCGCTCGTGTCCTTGGCCACGACCGGGAACGGCTCGATTCTCACCACACCCTCGCCGCTGGCCAGGACCGCGCCCTGTTCGCCGAGCGTGACGATGACCGCGGCGAATCCCTTCGCCACGAGCGCGCGCCCGCAGGCTTCGGCATCGGCTACGGTCTTCACCGGACGACCCGCGACCACCTCCGCTTCGGTCTCGTTCGGAATGAAGTAGTCGACCGCCGAGACCTTCGCCAGGTCGAGCGGTTGCCCCGGCGCCGGGTTCAGGATGCAGCGGACACCGTGCCGCTTCGCCACGGCGATCGCGTGATAGACGGTCTCGAGCGGAATCTCGAGCTGCAGCACGAGAGCGTCGGCGCCGCGGATCAGCTCCTCAGCCAGATCGACGTCGTCGGGACGCAGGTGCCCGTTCGCGCCGGGCACGACGAGAATCCGGTTCTGGCCCGATGAGTCGACGAAGATCGGCGCCACACCGCTCGACACCTCTGGAACCTGCTGGACGTGCGCGACGCCGACGCCGAGCGTTCGCAGGTGCTCGCGCGTCGCGGGGCCGAACAGGTCGTCGCCGACCCGCGCCACCATCTCGACCTCGGCGCCGCACAACCGGGCCGCCACCGCCTGATTGGCACCCTTGCCGCCGAAGCCGAGATCGAACCGATCGGCGAAGACCGTCTCGCCGGGGCGAGGGAAGGTATCGACGAACGTCGTGAGGTCGACGTTCGCGCTTCCGACGACGACGATGCGGGGCGGCGACGCCATGAGCCGTTCCGTCCTAGCGGCTCACGCGCTCGACGAACATTCTGATGAACCGATCCCAGTCGAGGTCGTACTGCACCTGGACGCGCGGCGCACCCTCGGCGCCTGGCCACGGCTCGTCGCTACCGACCGACACGCCGTAGTTGATCCCGTGCAGCGCGTCGACATCGACGAACATCTCCTGCGTGGTGACGAGCGTCGGGTCGATGAGGCTGGCCACGGCGACCTGGTCGTACATGAGATCGCTACGGTCGGGATTCGCGGCATAGCGAGGTCCGAGCCTCTGCCGGGCGAGGCGGGTGATCGGTGTGTCGCGCTCGACGATCGCCTCGTACCACTGGCGCGTCAGCCCGGTCTTGCGCGACACGTTCAGCGGCGACAGCATCGTCGGAATGCCGGCGCGCAGCACGCTCCGGGCGGCCTCCGGATCGACCCAGAAGTTGAACTCGGCGTTCGGCGTGACGTTCCCGTGCCCGTCGGGCAGGCGCGCGATCGCACCGCCCATGATGACCAGTTGCTTGACGCTCGACGCGAACCGCGGATGCTGGCGGATGGCCATCGCGACGTTGGTGAGTGGGCCAATGGCGACGATCGTGACTTCGCCCGGGGCGTCGAGGACGGTCCGCACCATGAAGTCCATCGCCGAGCTCGACTCGGCCGACTTCGAAGCGAACCCGCCCGCAGGCATCGGCGGCGGATCGTCGGAATACCATTCGCCGTACTCGCGCCGCGCGAAGTCGGACGGCGCGTGCACCAGCGGCATGTCGGCGCCCCGGTAGACCGGAAGCTCTTCGCGGCCCGAGATCTCGAGCATCTTCAAGACGTCGGCGGTCGCCCGCTCGACGCTGAAGTTGCCGGCCACGGTTGTGACGCCGAGAATCTCCAGCTCGGGCGAACCCAACGCCAGAGCGAGGGCCCAGCCATCATCGGTCGGCGGCAGGCCGAAGTCGGTGTCGAAGATGACCTTGTGGGGCTGAGCGTGCGTCGTGGCGGCCAGTGCGCACATCAGCGTCATCATCATCATGGCGATCCCGAGCCAGTGTCGCATCTCAGGCTCCGTAGGCGCGGGCAATGACCACGATGGCCAGCAGGTAACAGAGGAACATCGCCGCCAGAAAACGCCCCGACCGTCGGGGCGCCCCGTGAAACTCCCGCCAGACGAACACCCCCCAGGCCGCAGCGACCATCGGCGCCGCCTGCCCGATCGCATACGCGATGGCGACGCCGACCATGCTCGCGGCGACGAAGTTAAAGACGCCGCCGATCCCCCAGACCACCCCACCCAGGAGACCGAGCGCATGCTCCCGCCACGGCACAGCCACATAGTCGGCATAGGTGACGGGCGGACCGGACAACGGCCGGCGCATGAAGTAGGTGTTGACCGGCACGCAGCAGACCAGCGCGCCAAGCGTGAAGCAGACCGCGACGGTGTACGGCCCGAGCGGCGAACCGGTCGTCAATGCGCGCGTGACCAGCGGCGCGAAGAGCCCCATGAGCACGCCCGAGACGAGGCAGATGCCGATGCTGCGGCGCGACGTCGGCCGGCCGGCGTCCCCCAGGCCGGCGTAGGCCTTGCCGTCGAAGACGACCGCGACCACGGCCAGTGCGACGCCGAGCGCGAGCAGCAACCCGCTGCCGGTCGGCTGGAGGGCGTAGCTCAGCGCGACGCCCTCGATCAGCGCGATGCCGATGGCGATCGGGAACGCGATCGCCAGGCCGGCCATCTCGATGCCGGCCACCAGCAGCAGGTTAGCGACGTTGAAGATGACGCCGGCCGCGACGGCGTAGACGATGTTGGCCGTGTCGGCCGCGCGCAGGTTCGCCAGGAAGCTGTCGCCGCTCGAACCGAACGACCCGAGCGTGAGCGCCAGGACGAGCGAGGCCAGGACGATGCCGAATGCATAGTCCCAGTAGAACAGCTCGAATCGGTAGCCGCGTGTCAGCTTGAAGGCATTGGCCCACGACCCCCAGCAGATCATGCTGGTGAGCATCATCAAGAGGGCAACCGTGAAGGTGGCCGGTAAGAACATTCAGGTGTCTCGCGATCCCAGGACTGGGTGGCGCGGGACTTCAGTCCCGCGATCCGCGATCCGCAGGATCGCGCTCTTCAACAGCGTGCCGGCAGCCTTCGCAAGCGTCTGCAGCCTCGCCATGAAACCCCACGCCGCCTCCTCGATGTCCTCGGCCTTCGCAAACTCTTCCTGCGTGTCGAGTACAAGCGGCTCATAAACAACTCCGAGCGTGTACCGCTGCTCCTCATGCTTCGACAGCACGTGGAACTCACTCTTCTGCGCAGTACCCGTCGCAGAGACAAACTCCTTCGGCTCATAGCCGTGCGATTTCAACTACCCTCTCGCTTGCGCCTGGGTGAACTTCGCGGCGTTGAACCTCAAACTCTGCACGGTGAGAGGCGCGTCAGGACTACTCTTCAGCGCGCCCATGATCGCGTCCACACCCTCGGCGAGAGTCTTCCTTCCCTCAATCCTCACCGAGCTCGGGTGCTTGATCCGCGCAGAGTGTTCTCGTGCATACGGCATCGCTTAGCCCTCATCCTCTTCAGGTCTATCGTCGAGAGTCGTCTCCTCAAAGACGATACTGCCGACTTGATCCTTCTGTGCTGTGAGGTGCAGCTCCCCGTCAAGCGTGATCCGCCTAGGTATACCATCCGGGTACGCCGGACACACGACAACCTCACTCAACTCGGTCCCATCCGGCTGTTCCACTCCACCGAAGTGCCGACACCCGCGCTTGTGACAGTCAGGCTCTGCAATCATTGCAACTGCTCCTCTTCTCGCAGGACATGGACGTCGGTCAGGCAGACCGTGTCCGGCTGACTGCGATTCAGCCCGAGGCCTCCTCGGAAGGCCGCCAGGCAGATAGCAGCACCCGGCACGCACGGACCTCAGCATGCACCGATCTCAATAACGAGATCCTCGAGAGTGCGGATGGAAGCGTGTGTCCCCTGACCGACCGGCGGCCTTGACACCGGCTGGCTCTCTCATGGAAGGGCCAAAGCCCTGCCCCACGCATCGCTCACTCGACAGGCCCGAGGCCCGTCCGGATGATGTTCCGCTCGCGATCGACCCAGTCGACGTAGGCGTTGCCGGGCAGGAACTCGTCGTGCGCGTCGGCGAGCAGTTCCTGCATCCGCGCCTCGAGCGATTCGACGGTCGCCGCGTGCGCCAGGTCGTCGCTCAGATCGTTCATCTGAAACGGGTCGGCCGCATCGTCGAAAAGAACCGTCTCGCCCGTGATCCACCGCGCATAGGTGTACTGCGCCGTCTTCACGCCTCGCCACTCGGGCCAGGCGGCGCCTTCCTGCGTGCTGGTCATGAAGTAGTCCCAGTGCGCCGTGTAGTTGCTCATCAGGACCGCGTCGCGCGCGGTCGCTGCGCCGTCGAGCAGCTCGGGCGCCAGGTCGACACCGTCGAGCCCGTCCGGGACCTCGAGGCCCGCCAGCGATGCCAGGGTCGGGAAATGATCGAGCGGCGTCTGCAGCGTCTCGGTGCGGGTACCCGGCGCGATCCGCCCCGGCCAGCGGACGACCATCGGTACGCGCACCGCCTCGGCAAACGGCACCATCTTGTTGCGGCGGCCGTGGCTGCCGAGCATCTCGCCGTGATCGGAGGTGAAGACGACGATCGTGTCGTCGGTCAGTCCGGCGTCATCGAGATAGTCGAGAATCCGACCCATGTTGTCGTCGGCGTTCTTCGCCATCGCGAAGTAAGCCCGCGCGTCCGACAGGTTCTCGGCCCGCGACTCGGCGGACACGTTCTCGTCCCAGACCAGCTCATCGGGAATCTGCTCGAGATAGCCCTCGGGCGTCCGGTTGAACGGCGGGTGCGGCGGGTGCGGCGCCACCATGAGGAAGAACGGCTCGCCGGCCTCGCGGGCGGTCTCCATGTAGTTGATCGCCATCGTCGTCAGGCCGTCCGACTCGTACTCGTCCATGATTAGGAGTTCCGGCTCGTCGCGGTAGTACGGGGCGGCGAGAAACTCGGCGTGGAAGTTGAACGCCGCCCAGTCCTCGAAGCCGAGCCGGGTCGGACCCGGCGGCACGAAGTTGAAGTCGGGGTTCTCGTCGATGTACGGCTGGGCGTGGTCCCAGCTGCCATTCTCCTGGCCGACCCAGGCCATCTTGTGGCTGCCGGCCGCCAGGTGCCACTTGCCCATGAACGCCGTCCGGTAGCCGGCGTCGCTGAAGACGTCGGCGACGCCCTCGACCGAGGTGTTGGCCTCGAGGAAGTTGAGCATCAACCCGGTGTGCGTCGGGTAGCGGCCGGTCATCAGCATGCCGCGATACGGCGTGCACACCGGCGTCGTCGAGAGGCCGTTCGTGAAGAGCGCGCCCTCCGCGGCGAGCCGGTCGATGTGGGGCGTCGTGATGTTGTCGCCGCCGCCGTAGGCACCGATGACGTCGGTGCGGTACTGGTCGTAGAAGACGAATAGGACGTTGGGGCGAGCGGGCTCGGTGGAGGTCGCATCCTGGGCGGGCGGAGGCGCGCCCCCACACGCCGCGAAAACGAGGAGCACCGGTACGATGAGACGTTGCATGGTCATCTGCGCCACCTTGGTGTAGGGCAGGGCTTGCCCCTTCCAGCAGTCTTGAAGAACACCGGGGCCTCCAAGCGAAGCGAGTGAGCCAAGCCCTGCATGGGCGAGCCGAAGGCGACGCCCAGCCAATGTTCGTCACGCATTCCTGTAACCCTCCGTGAAGAATTCGCGCAGGCGCCGGGCCACCAGCACCTCCTCGCCGTCGCGCATGCATCGCGTCTGGACTCGCCGGCTGCCGAAAAGGCTCGAGACGGCCACACGTCGGTCGGGCCGACGGCGGAGGTGGTTACGCACCTCGGCGTGCGTCATCGGAATCACGCTCTCGTCCCACTCGATGTCGACGTAGGGCGCCGCCTCACCGGCCTCGTCGTCGACGACCTCGGCCGTGAAGCCGTCGATCCCTTGCAGCTCGGCCGCCAGATACTCGGCCTTCGCCTTCCACCCTTCGCGCTCGGCGGCATGGTCGAGATTCTCGTAGCGGTTGAGGGCAACGATGAGTCCGATGACCTCCTCCTTGCCGACCTTCATGCCGCGGCCGATCAGGTCGTTGGGCGCCGCCTGCATCCGGGCGGCCTCGATCAGATCGGCGCGCCCCGAGAGGATGCCGCTGGACTGCGGCCCACGCAGGCCCTTCCCGCCGGAGACGACGACCAGGTCCGCGCCCAGCTCGTTGTACACCGTCAGATTACCGGTCGGCGGCAGCCGCGAGGCGCCGTCGATCATGACCGGCACGCCGGCGGCCCTGCCCACCTCGATCAGTTCCTCGGGCTGGAGCACCTCGGTCGCCATCGTCGCGCCGAGCGCGCCGTGCCGTGGCAGGCCGAAGATGAGCGCGGTATTCTCGCCGATGGCATTCATCAGTTGCTCGCGGCCCTCGACCTCGACGATCGTCGCGCCCGCGGCCTGCAGGGCGAAGTCGTACGGATAGCGGTGCGCCTTCTGCATGACGCACTCCCGCTTCGCCCAGGTCGGGTTCGGCAACGCCTCCATCTTTGCTTCGTCCGTCCCGGTCAAGCACGCTGCGGTGCCGAGCAGCAATCCGCCCGAGGCGCCGGAGGTGATGAGTGCCGCTTCGGCCTTGACGACCTCGGCCGCCCGCCTGCCGGCCGCGACCGTCAGCTCGTCGATCATGACGAAGTAGTCGTTGGCCTCCTGCATCGCCTCGATCACGTCGGCGGGCATCCGCGAGCCGCCGAGCGCGGTCGCGTGGCCGTGGCCAGGCAGATGCGCCTTGACGCCGAGCAGGCGTGTGTAGATGTTGTCGCTCTCCACCTGGGCTTCGATTGCCGCGGCCAGCGTCTCGGGATCGGGCGCCGGTGCACTCGCGGCGTCCCCGCCAGTGGGGGCGCCGCCGCACGCACCCGCCACACCCGCGGCCACGGTGGCCCCGAGAAAGTGGCGGCGCGTCAGGCCGGTGGTCGTGTTCGCGTCGGGGGCATCAGCCGGAAGAACGTGTCGTGGCGCCATGGCGGGCCTCCTCTATTGATGATGTTGGGGGACTGATCATACCCGAATGGGCACGGAGGGCTCAGCGGGTGAAGCTGAACTCTCGCTGGGGATCGTAGTCGGGGTTCTCGGTGGGCATCTGGGCGCCGACTTCGTCCCGCCAGGCGTGCAGGAGATCGCGTAGCCGCGTCGCTTCCTCGGGCAGCGTCTCGGCCACATTCACGACCTCGCCGATGTCGCGGTCGAGGTCGTAGAGTTCGATCCGCATCTCTTCGTAGAACTCGATCAGCTTGAAGCGGCCCGACCGCACCGCGCCGTAGGGCGCGGCGCCGCCCGGGTGATAGTGAGGATAGTGCCAGTAGATCGCGTCGCGCGCGAGCGTCTGCTCGCCGCGCAGCGTCGGCACGAGGCTCAATCCGTCGACGACGCCGCCGAGGTTCCGGACGCCGGCGATCTCCAGCACGGTTGGATAGATGTCGGGGCTGATGACCGGCGTCCGTTCCACGGCTCCAGAGATCGTGGCGCCGGGCCAGCGAACGATGAACGGCACCCGGACACCGCCCTCGTACGCCGAGCCCTTGCCGACCCGGAGCGGCCAGTTCGTCGTCACCCGCCCCCATGGCGAGAGCGGCAGCACCAATCCACCATTGTCGGACGCGAAGATGACGACGGTCCGCTCCGCGAGCGCGAGCGTGTCGAGCGTGTCGAGCAGACGGCCAACGTTCGCGTCGACACTGGCAACCATCGATGCGTAGCCGGGGTTCCGGTGCGCCCAGTCGCCCGCCGCGGCCTCCTGCTCCGCGGCTTTGGCTTCGTATGCCGTCAGCCGATCGGCCTCGGGCTCGATCGGCGTGTGCACGGTGTAGTACGGCAGATACAGAAAGAACGGCCGGTCGCGATTGTCGGTCACGAACTCGATCGCCTCGTCGGTCAGCCGGTCGGTCAGATACTCTTCACCTTCAGGCTCGGCCAGGGTGGGGATACCGTAAGGCGCGTGGTAGCTCGGCGGCTGGCCGCGATGGTCGCCGGCGACGTTCAGGTCGAAGCCGTGGGCCTCGGGCCGGGACGGCTCACCGCCGAGATGCCACTTGCCGATCGAGGCCGACACGTAGCCCGCCGGGCCGAGCGCCTCGGCGATCGTCAGCGCCTCGGCCGGCAGTCGATGCGTCCACTCGGGAATCTGGAGCTTGGCCCACGGACGGGCGTGGCCGTCGATCCAGTCCGTGACCCGCAGGCGCGCCGGGTACTGGCCAGTCAGGATGCTGGCGCGGGTCGGCGAGCAGACGGTCGTCGCCGCATACGCATTCGTGAAGCGCATCCCTTCGGCGGCGAGCCGATCGATGTTGGGCGTTTCGTGGAACGCGCTGCCCATGACACCGAGATCGGTCCAGCCGAGGTCGTCGACGACGACGAGCACGATGTTCCACGGGGACTCGTCGACGGCCGATGCCGATGGCGCGTCGCCGGGCGAGCCGGCGGGTGTCGGCCCACCGCATGCCGCCAGTATCGCGACACCGAGCAGTGCCGTGTGGAGCAGGGCTGGTCGCGCGATCGCCACGGCGTCATTGATAGCACGACCGGGCCATCCGGGATAGGCCAGCTATAATCTCGGCTCCCGGAACAAGGCGCGCACAGCGCGCCTCGCGGCGTCCGGAATGGGGCATTCGGGGTCCCCGTGAAGGACGCCGCGTGGGGCTTGGGGCGCAAGGCGCCCACCTAAGAAATGATCTGTTGTTGCGGCGCGATCGTCCAGGACTGCTTCCTGCATGCCGAACCGGCCGACAAGGGCACCTTGTCGGAAGTCGAGCAGCTGCGCTACTCGACCGGTGGGGCGCCGTCGAACGTCGGTCGCGCCCTCGGCAAGCTGGGCATCGCGGTCGAGGCGGTCGGATGCGTCGGCGCCGACCCCGCGGGCCGCTGGATCGTCGACGAACTGCGGGCGGCCGGCGTCGCCACGGGCGGGGTGCAGGTCGTCGGCGACGGCACCTCGGGGATCAGCATGATCCTCGTCGCACCCGACGGCGAACGGACGGTCTACTGCTACCCGGGCGTCAATGACCGGTTCGACGCCGACGACATCGAACCGTCACCGGACTGGCAGATCTGCCACGTCGGCTATCCGTCGCTGATGCCACGATGCCGCGGCGACCGGCTGGCGAGGCTGTTCGAACGGCTGCGGCGGCAGGGGATCGTGACCTCGCTCGACACGACCTGGTCGATGGCCGAGGTGCCGCTCGATGATGTCGAGGCGGCGCTGCCCCACACCGACATCCTCACGCCGAACCTGGGCGAGGCCGAGCAGTTGGCCGGTGTCGCCCCAGGCTCTGGGCAGGTGGAAGAAATAGCCCAGTTCCTCCTGGAGCGCGGCGTGGGCACCGTCGTCATCACGCGCGGCCCAGACGGCGTCTACCTGGCGACCGGCGCCGGCAGTGCCCGCGGCCGATCGGCACCGACCGGTGTGGCGCTACCCCCGCCCGGCCTCTCGATTCATGTGCCGGCCTACGAGACTCGGGAGATACTCAACACGACCGGCGCCGGCGACACGTTCGGCGCCGGATTCCTCGCCGGCCTGACGCGCAGCGTCGACCCGGAGGTCGCGCTCAGGGTCGGCGCGCTGGCGGCGGCCCTGCACATAGAGGGCTCGAGCGTGCCGGCGTTCGACGAGGTGGTGAAAATGATCAGAGGGCGCAGGACGACGAAATCTCGAACGGGCTTCGCCGCGGGCTCGCCCCGGCAGATGGGATGAGAGAGCCAGCCTCCTTTACGGGGTATCTTGCGATCCCCAATTGATTGACGGGCGCAGGGGCCCACCCAAAGGAGGCTGGCATGGAGCAAGCTATCAC
>MPLY02003482.1_pt1 | contig 43615 bp, 49 predicted proteins | sample 1617301 | NCBI WGS metagenome assembly MPLY02 (sample SAMN05944805, study PRJNA350692) | marine metagenome | biome: marine; feature: ODZ; material: water; isolation source: 140 m water sample filtered on 0.2 um supor filter | place: Pacific Ocean | collected 2012-04-08 | depth 140m m
GTCCGTCCAGCGGCAACCTTCCACCTTCCGGTTCCCTGGAGGCGAGTCATTTGCAGAAATGCAGGCACGGATCACCGGCCAGGTCGCCGAGCTGGTTCTTGAGCATCCCGGCGAGACGATCGTGTGCGTGTCGCATGCCGACCCGATCAAGGCGGCCCTGTCAGCCGCACTGGGCAGCCCACTCGACATGTTCCAGCGCCTCGTGGTGGGGCCATGTTCGGTCAGCGCCGTACTCCACACCGATGACCACCCCGTGGTCCTCAGCCTCAACGGCAGTGCGTCCGTGGTCAGCCCAGCCGCCTCCTGAACCGGAACGGCCAGAGAGGGCAGCAGGGACCTGTAGGTTCGACGGCAATGGAACGACCCGACATCGACTGGGATGACACCGACGGTTTCACGAATGGCACCGTGGGCCCGACCGGGCGGCGCGTGTTCTTCATCCAGGCCCGCAGAGGTGACGACATCGTCTCCCTGAAGCTGGAAAAGCAGCAGATGGCCGGTCTGGCCGAGTTCCTCGAGAAGATGCTTGCCGACCTTCCCCCGGTGCCCCACCCGTCGCTCCAACCCCATGGCGACCCCAGAACCGGGGCTCCAGGTTTCGAGGCCCCCGACGAGGCCGACTGGGTGGTCGGCAGCCTGGGCGTCACCTACCAGCAGTCCACCGACCGCCTCGTGCTGATCGCCGAGGAGTTGATCCGCGACGAGGACCTGAAGCCGGCCCAGGCGAGGTTTCCCCTGCAACGCGAACAGGTCGAATCGTTCATCGAATCGGCCCGGGCCCTGGTAGCTGCAGGCCGCCCACCGTGCGACTGGTGTGGCGCCCCGCTGGAGCCAGAAGCCGGTGGCTGGTGCCCCTGTGCCAACTGAGCAGACGTCAACTGAGCAGGAGCCGGCTGGTGGGTCGACCCCTGATTCCCCCTTCCGGGCCCGCGGTCCCGTCGACGACGAGTCGGTGTTGTCGTCGCTTGCAACCTGCGACCTGACCCTCCTGGGACAGATGCCGTGGTCCTCCAACGGCACGTTTCTAGTCGACCTCGTGCCGCCCACCCCGGGAGACGACATCCTCCAGGGCGTGTACAAGCCGGGCAGGGGCGAGCGCCCCCTGAGGGACTTCCCCACCGGCCTCTACAGGCGCGAAGCCGCCGCCTGGGAATTGGCCAACCACCTCGGGTGGAGCCTCATCCCACCCACCGTGGTCCGCGACGGTCCGCTCGGCGAAGGGTCGGTTCAGCTATACGTGCCCTGCGACTACCGGGAGCACTACTTCACGCTCTGTGAGGATCCGACCAGGGCACACGAGCTGAGGCGCCTCGCCGTGTTCGACCTCCTCGCCAACAACACCGACAGAAAGGCGGGCCATGTCCTCGCAGGTGACGACGGTCGTATCTGGGCTGTCGACAACGCCCTGTGCTTCCACCACCAGTTCAAGGTGCGGACCGTCATCTGGGATTTCAGCGGACAACCGATCCCGCCTGCCCTGCTGGATGACCTGGCCCGCCTCGTCGACACGGGCCTGCCGGAGTCCCTGTCCTGCCTGCTGGACGCCTTGGAGGCCGACGCCGTGGTCACACGGGCATCGGCCCTGCTGGCCGACGGCGAGCTTCCCGTGGACTCCAGCGGGCGCCGGGTCCCGTGGCCGCTCCTGTGAGGACACCCGGTTGAGCCGGCAGGCCGACTTGGACCGACTCCTCGACCAGGGTGACCTCGACGGCCTCCTGCGACTTGTTGACGACCTCTGCGGGGAAGCTGACTGGACCCTGTTGGAGGCACTGGCAACACGAGGGCGCCTGGCTGTCGAACGGGGGCACCAACTCTGGCCGGCAGCAGACCACGCAGAGCACCGCCTGGCCCTTGAGGCACCGGGTCCGTTCGCCGCCGGGGCCGTGGTGCGCGATGCCACACGGTTCGGACCGGCCCCCCTGGCAGAGGTGGCCGCATCATCACATCCGTGGAAGGACCTCGCCCCAGATCTGCCGACAGGCCCGCTGCGGGCCACCGTCGCCCATGAACGGGTTTCCCGTGGAGAGGACCTGACCGGCGAGGACGACCTGGGTAGGAGCGACCCCCTCGGCCTTCCCCTGAGGCTGTCCCCATGGGAGCCCACCTACCTGATTCCAGAGATCGGCCCCTACGGCCTCGAGGACCCTGTTCCACAGGCTGGAACCCTCGAACAGGTTGACATTCCCCGACCCGTCGAGGCGATCGGAGGCGTGGCGACAGCGGGGACCGGGGCCCTGCGTGACCTAGCCGGAACCTGGGCTGAGGAGTCGAACGGCCACTCGATGTCCGTGGCCGTCCATGGTGGCGCCGAAACCGCCATCGCCACCCTCCTGGCAGATCCGGCCCGGCGCCGTGTGCGCTGGCGGAGGCTCGAGACAGGAGAGGCGATCAGCCTCATGGCATGGGCCGGAGCATCAGGTGGAGCCCACGGACGCCGGCGGGGTGCGGCACGTGGCCGCTTCGAGGCCTGGTGGTGTGTCGCCAACCTGGCCGGTCTGCTCGAGGATCCGGACGACCCCTGGCCACCCGATCCCGGGCTGGTGGGCGATGCGGCATCCGAAATGAACTGGTGGAGATGGGATGTGGACGGTGCCCGGACAGGCTGGCACCTGAACCTGGCCGTCGAGGACCCCGGCGACGGCCTTGCGTGGGCCCTGGCTGCCGGTGACCGCTACTCGGCCTCGGTCCCCGAGCGATAACCCGTGGTCAGCGGGCCTGGAGTGCCTCGATCAACTTCGGCAGGACCTTGTGGACATCTCCGACGATGCCGAGATCGGCCACTCCGAAGATGGGTGCCTCCTCGTCCTTGTTGATGGCGATGATGTTCTGTGAGCCCTTCATGCCAACCAGGTGCTGGGTTGCACCCGATATTCCGCACGCAAGGTAGACGGTTGGCTTGACGACCTTGCCGGTCTGGCCCACCTGGTAGGAGTAGGGCACCCAACCGGAATCGACAACTGCACGCGAGGCGCCGGGTGCTCCCTTCAGGAGGGCTGCCAGGGTTTCGATCATCTCGTACCTGTCGGCATCGCCGATGCCCCTGCCGCCGGCAACGACGATGGAGGCCTCGTCCAACTTCGGGCCGAAACTCTCCTCTACGAAGCGGTTCTTCACCACTGCACCGGCAGTGTTGCCGAGATCTCCAGCCTCGATGGCACCGACGGTTGCCGGGGCCCCACCTGTCTCCTCCACGGCAAACGACTTCGGACGTACGAGGAATATGGCGGTTCCATCTCCGGTGAAGCCGGTGGTTACATCGGTGTTACCACCGAACACCGGCTCAACACCCAGGAGGCGGTCACCGTCAACGACAAGGTCCACAACATTCGTGATCACCGGAGCATCAAGCTTGGCGGACAGGCGACCGGCTACGTCTCGACCGTCGTAGGTGGTCCCACACAGCACGACGTCGGGGCCACTGCCTGTCGATACGGCAGCAGCGATAGCCGAGGCGACGCGTGGACCGGGGAGGCCCTCACCGAGGTCCCCCACCGACAGCACCGATGAGGCACCGTGTACACCCAGGTCGGGTGCCAGCGGTGATGCGTCGCCGTGGACGACGACTTCGACGGTGTCGGCAAGGGTGCGTGCCTTGGCCAGCAGTTCGAGGGTGGTGGTCGCTACCACTCCATCCTTTGCCTCGCCGTAGATCCAGATCTTTGAGAGTCCCATGTCGCCTCCTAGAGGACCTTCAGATCGTCGAGGAACTCCATGATGCGCTCATGGGCGTCACCCTCGTCGACGATCACGTCGCCGGCCTCTCGTGCGGGAGCCTCCGTGATGTCTGTTATCTCCTGGCCCGCTCCGGCCCAGCCGACCGTGGAGGGGTCGATGCCGAGACCAGCCAGGTCGACCTCGTCTACCGGCTTGTTCTTGGCGGCCATGATCCCCTTGAAGGACGGATAGCGGGGCTCGACGACGCCGGCTGTCACCGACACCACAGCTGGGAGGCTGCACTCGATCTCGTCGTAGCCATCCTCGGTCTGACGCCTCACCGTGGCCACACCGTCAGCGACCGCTATCTCCTTGGCGAACGTCACCGACGGTAGGTCCATCAACTCAGCCACCTGTACCGGAACCGTGCCCGTGTAGCCGTCGCTGGACTCGGTACCGGTGAGGATCAGGTCAGGCTCGCACCTTCTGATCGCCGCAGCCAGGACCTTGGCGGTTGCGAGTGCATCGGAGCCGGCAAGAGCCTCGTCGCTCACGAGAACGGCGTTCTCGGCACCCATCGCCAGGGCGGTCCGTAGGCCGCTCACCTCACTGTTGGGAACCATCGACACGAGGCGGACCTCGCCCTCGCCGGCGGCATCCACCAACTGCAGGCCCATCTCGACCCCGTAGGAGTCGGACTCGTCCAGGATGAGCTTGACATCCCTCTTGAGGGTTCTGGTTTCGGGATCCAGGGCTCCAGGGTCTGCCGGATCCGGGATCTGTTTGACACATACGACAACGATCATGGGCGACAGTGTGCCTGCTGAGAGGGACGAACAGGCAAGCCCGGAACGGATTTTCGGGACATTTCCCCACCGGTCAATGCATGAATAGGGTGGCCTGATGGTCGACAACGAGAGTCCCGGGGGCACCACCCCCCACACGTCATGAAGGTCCTGTTGGTCGTCAACCCTTCGGCCTCCTCGGTCAACGCCCGTACACGGACCGTCATCCAAAAAGCGCTGTCAGCCGACCATCGCCTAGAGGTAGCCACCACCAGCCGCAGGGGGCATGCCACACGCCTGGCGCGAGGGGCTGCCGATGACGGCATGGACGTGGTCGTGGTGTTGGGAGGTGACGGAACCCTCAACGAGGCCGCCAACGGTCTGGCAGGTTCCGACACGGCGCTTGCCGCAGTGCCGGGTGGTTCCACGAACGTGTTCGCCCACATTCTGGGCCTCCCAGACGACCCGGTGGAAGCAACCGGAGCCGCGCTGGACGCCATGGAGGCAGGATCCATCCGTCGGATCGGGCTGGGCTCAGTCAACGACAGGTACTTCCTGTTCAATGCCGGGGTCGGCTTCGACGCAGCAGTGGTGGAACAGATCGAACAACGAGGCGGCCTCCTGAAACGCTTTGCCGGCCACCCTCTCTTCATCGCCGCAGCGTGCAACACCTGGCTTCAACACTTCGACCGGCGTCAACCGGCTTTTCAGGTCACCACCCGGCGTGTCGACGAGGAGGCTCTGGGCGACGCCGTGACCACCGGCGTTGACGGAATGTTCGGCGTCTGCCTGAACACCGACCCCTACACCTATCTGGGGAGCCGCTCGCTCTCCCTCTCGCCGAGCACCAACCTCGACAGCCCGCTGGCCATGGTCACGATGCAGTCACTGTCCCTGGCCAGCCTGGTGCCGGTTCTCACCGGTGCCCTTGGGTTTGGCCGGACACCGGTCGCGGAATGCAGGGGGATCAGCCATCGCAGCAACCTTGCCGAGATCCACGTGGCCGGCTACCGGCCGGTCCAATACCAGGTTGACGGCGACTACCTGGGCGAGGCGACCGACCTCACCTTCCGACACCAGCCCGCGGCCATGGACCTGGTGGTACCGCTGGAGCCGCCTGCTGCCTGACCGGCCGAGACGGTCAGGCCTGAGCCACCTCGTCGATGATCTGGCGAGCGGTCCCGGGAAGGTTCGTGATGATTCCGTCAACTCCCCAGGCTGTCAGCTGGGCTATCCGGTCGGGATCGTCGACGGTCCATGCATTCACCCTCAGGTCAAGTCTGTGGGCCTCAACGACAAGGGCCTCGTCGATCAGGTCATCCCACGGGTTCACCGCGCAGTGCCCGTGCGCCACGGTCCGCTCCAGCACCTGACCGGGCACCGAGCGCTCCATCACCAGCCAGCCTGTCGGAAGGCGTGGGTCGGACGACCGGATCCGGTCGACCGAGTCCATCTCGAAAGACGACACCAGCAGCATGTCGAACGGCCTATAGGCCTCGGTGAGGCCCACGACCGCCTCACAGACCAGATGGGCGTCGCCGTGGTCGGGATCTCCCGGGAGGTTCTTGACCTCGATGTTCACCCCCATGTCGTCGCAGGCCTCAAAAGCCTCGGCGAGGCTGGGCACCTCGTCGGGAAGGTCCGCAGCGTCGACCTGGCGGATCAGGCGCCCGTCGGCCAGGTGTGCATCGTGGTGAACCACGAGCACCTCGTCGGCGGACAGGCGCACGTCGAGCTCAACCCAGTCGGCACCCTGAAGGCGGGCCTCCGCAAAAGCGGCAACCGTGTTCTCGGGATGTTCCACCGAGGCGCCACGGTGGGCGATGACGAGCGGCTTCCGGTTGTTCATCGGGCCACCATGCCCGACAACCTGACACATGTCGGCGACCTCATGCCAGCGGTTCCTGTGCCTCGTCCCTGACCCCGACAAGGCGGGCTGCTGGAACCTGCACCTCTGCAACCGTTCCTCGACCACGAACGACCGGGCTCAACCCGATCGAGCCCCCCAGTTCGCCCTCTACAAAGGTCTTGACGATGGTGAGGCCGAGACCAGTGGCGTCCTCAAGTCGGAAGTCCTCTGGAAGCCCGACCCCGTTGTCGATCACCGACAGCGTGAGACCGTCAGACCGGCGGTTCAGGTGAATCGCCACCGTTGCGCCGTCATCGGGTTCACCCCCGCCGGGCACCGTCAAAAACGCGTGGTCTACGGCGTTCTGCAACAACTCTGTGAGCACGACAGCCAGGGTTGTCGTCACCTGGGCTGGCAATACGCCCGCGTCGCCCTCCACGTCGAAGGCCACCGGCCTGAGCGGCGACGAGACGCTCTCCTCCACAACCCTGACGAGCGGCCTGACGATGTCGACGAACGCCACGTCGTCATCGGCGCTCTGGGCCAGCGTCTCGTGCACAACCGAGATGGCCCCGATTCGCCGGATCGACTCGAAGAGCGCTGCCCTCGCCTCGTCGGAACTGAGGCGCCGCCCCTGCAGGCGCAGCAGCGACGAGATGGTCTGGAGGTTGTTCTTCACCCGATGGTGGACCTCGCGGATGGTCGTGTCCTTTGAGACGAGTTGGCGGTCGCGGCGACGCAACTCGGTCACGTCGCGAACCAGGACTATCGCTCCCGTCGGATGCTCACCGTCGAACAGCGGAAAGCAGTGGCTGACGACGGCCACCTCGTTTCCCCTCTCCATCTCATCGATGACCGTCGTCCGCCTCGCAAAGGCGTTACGCAGAATCGAAGCCCCTAGTCCGGTGTCAACGAATCGGGTACCGATGATCCCACGGTGCATGCCGAGCCGGTGCAGCACCGATACGGCGTTCGGTGAGGCAAACTCGATCCGGCCCTCCTCGTCGACGAGCAGCAGGCCGTCGCCGACCCTCGGGGTCCTGTGCCTCAGCCGTGCCTCGTCGCGGTACGGAAACTGGCCCCGCTGGAGCATCGTGGAGAACCGTTCGAAGACCTTCAGGTAGGTACGTTCCTGCTCGCTCGATGGCCGGCTCTGCGCACTGGCCCTCTCCCTTGCCAGCACGGCGACCGTCTCGCCCTGGCGGCGCACCGGCACGGCCAGGATGTCGAGGCCACCGTCGACTTCCTTGTTGGCCGTCCCCTCAACAGGCTCTGACCTGTCAAAGCAGTCGGCTATCAGGCTCCGACGACGCTGTTCGAACACCTGCCCCACCAGGTCGGCCCGGTAGAGGGTGGTGCCGGTAGTGGGTCGAACGTGGCCGAGGAGGACGAGAGTCGGTTCTGATGAGCCCGCTGATCGCCCGTAGAGGAACAGATCGGCGAAGGAGAGGTCTGCAAGGAGGCCCCATGAGCTGACTAGATCCTGAAGGTACGCGACCTGTTCCACATCCAGGTCTGTGTGATCGCTGGTCAGGTCAGCCAGTGTGGCCATGGGAGGACCAGCCTATGTTCGGGCCTGCCGGAACCGGGGAGGCGTGGTGTTCGACGGACCTGGTCGGCCCACTCGGGTAGCTGCTGCTCAGCTGAAGCCGACCGGGTTACCCGATCCATCGGAACCGATGTCAACGTAGGCGATGCGGTCAGCGGGTATGCCGACCTGGCGGCCCCGAAGGTCGGTGAGCCAAAGCATCCTGGAGGTGCCCTCGAGGGCGGCCTCCACGTCGGCACGTAGCGCCGAGGTGTCGGTGTCGTCGTCCAGTTCGACCGTCATCTCCTTGGGCGTGTGGGTAACGCCGATCCTCACGTCCATGAATGTGCCTCTCCCGTTTCGTTGCGTTGCTGCGACCCCCGGAGGGCCGACCGTCGGCTCAGTGTGTCAGAGGATCCGCAACTCGCGGTGCCTGCGCTTCGTGGGCCTAAGGTCGACGTCGATGACACGTGCCATCTCGGCGAACACCGCTCCGACCTCACTGTCGGCGTCTGCTGCCACCGGTTTGCCGATGTCTCCACCCTCGCGGAGGGCGGGGACGAGTGGAACGCTCCCTATCAGCGGAACGCCTATTCGCTCGGCCAGGTCGGCGCCCCCACCTGATCCGAAAAGTTCGTAGCGGGTGCCGTCGTCGCCGGTGAACCACGACATGTTCTCGATCACCCCATGGACCTTCAGGTTCACCTTGTCGGCCATGAACGCCGCCCGTTGGGCAACGGTCTGGGCGACGGGTTGTGGCGTGGTCACGACGTACATCTCGGCTGCAGGGAGGAAGCCTGCCAGGGAGATGGCTACGTCGCCGGTGCCTGGAGGCAGGTCGACGAGGAGGTAGTCGGGTTCGTCCCAGCGGACGTCGGTGAGGAACTGCTCGAGTGCCTTGTGGAGCATCGGGCCGCGCCAGATGACGGGCTGGTCCTCGTCGGCGAAGAAACCCATCGAGATGCACCTGACGCCGTGCGCTTCGGGTGGGATGAGCATTTCGTCGACGACGGTCGGCGGATTGTCAACACCAAGCATCCTCGGAATCGAGAACCCCCAGACGTCGGCGTCGATGACCGCCACACCACGGCCCCGGGCAGCGAGCGCAACCGCCAGGTTGGTGGTTACCGAGGACTTGCCTACGCCACCCTTGCCCGAGGCGATGAGCATCACCCGCGTGGCAACGTTGGCTTCTGCGAACGGAACCGGCTGGCCCTCGGAAGGCCCGTGGGTGTGGTTGGTGCCTGCCACGTGTGCTCCTGAGGCTGGAAGGTCGCTCTGTCTGCGGCTGGCCAAGACACGGGGCCGGCGGTCCGGGAGCCGCGTTCGGTAGGGTAGCGATGTGGATGGGGCACCCCTCACGCCAACCGAGTTCGCCTCGGCAGTCACCGCCATCACCGGTGCCTTCGGCGATCCGACGAGGCGCGACATATTCCTCTTCGCACGCGAACGTATCAGCGGGGTCACCGCCATCGAGGCCGCTGAGCGCTTCGACCTCCATCCCAACGTGGCCCGCCACCACCTCGACAAGCTGGCTGCGGGTGGTTACCTGGAGATCGCCGTCGAACACCGCGAGGGTGCATCGGCCGGACGACCATCCAAGCACTACCGGTCGACCAACCCGTCGGCTCCCCTGGAGTTGCCGATTCCCCGCGACGACCTGCTCATCAGCATGCTCGGACGGGCCCTCGCCATGCTCCCCAATGGCCAGGCAGAGAAGATGGCAGAGGAGGTCGGAGCAGAGGTCGGTCGCTCCATGGCCGAGTCCATCGGGCCCGAGGAAATCCAGCGGTCGTTCAGATCGGCGATGCAGGTCGTGGCCGATGCCCTCACGGCACACGGCTTTGCCGCTCGCGCGGTTCGCTCCGGTGGCGACCAGCTTCGGATCGTGTCTGAGCACTGTCCGTTCGGTGGTGCTCCCATCGAGTATCCGGTCATCTGCGCCGTGGACCGGGGCCTCGTGAAGGGAATGTTGGAAGCCCTCTACGGTGAGGCCAGCACAGACCTGAGCTCGTCGCTACCGATGGGCGACGCCGTCTGCATCACAGACGTCAGCGCCTGACGGTCGGGCGGGCCTCTGAGGCCCCTACCCGGCTGGTCCCAGTCCCTCGGCTACCAGCAGGTCAGCCAGGCCGATGGGCCGCTGGGGGAGGCCGAAGAAGGCCTCGGCGTCTGCCAACGCAGGTTCCTGACGGCCCAACAGCACGCTGTTCACCAGTGCCCGGTAACCGAGTGCCCACGCGTTGTCCGGTTCGATCCTGATGGCTTCGTTCAGAGATACGAGGCTCAGCTCGACCAGCTGAAGCTCACCTGTCCCGGCCAGGAGCCAGCCTCTCTCCGCCAGCAGCGACACCGCCTCAGGGTCCTTCTCGATGCCAGCGTCAAGAAGTTCAAGTGCCGCCAGAATTTCGCCGTTGCGCGCCAGCCCTCCGGCGACCCTTTCCCGCAGGTGGCTCTGGGCAACCAGGTCTCCGACGATCGGCGCCGCTTCGAGGCTGTCCAGTGCCACCAGGTCAGCTGCCGCACCAGCGAAGTCGTCATCGGACAGGCGCTGTGAAGCCCGGAAGACCCGCACATCGGGATAGGTCGGATCCAACTCGACGGCAGCTTCGAGATCGGACCGGCCGGCATCGGCATCACCACCCCGCCAGAGCGCCCAGCCCCGGTATGCGAGGGCCTCGACGTTGGATGGCTGGATCTCAAGCACCTCGCCGTACAGGTCAATTGCCTCAGATGGTTGTGCCACGCCGGCCTCGATGAGCAGTGTCCTCGTCGACAACCGGATGTCGCCCGAAGTCGAACCACTGGTGCCCCGACCTGCCGTGGAGCGCGTCACCAGCACCCCCGCCAGGACAGCCACCAGTACTACGCCGATCAGGACCAGGGGCTGCCCCGCCGGCTGACTGCCGTCACCGGAACCGCCCTGCCACCTCCGGACCGCGAACACAAGGCCCACGACTGCGGCGGCACCAACCATGATCGGCAGGACCCAGACCAAGCCTGTCAGGCCGCCTCCGCTGGGCGAGTAGTCGATGTCCTCACCGAAGCTGGAAACCAGCAGGTCGCGGACTTCGGCGTCGGTGGCGCCCTCATCGACCATCGACACGATCGTGGCCCGGATGGTCCGGGCCACCGGTGCATCCGACTCGGCTATCGACTGTCCCTGACACACCGGGCAGGCGAAGTCCTGGGCCAGGTCGTGCACCCTGTCGGCGTTGGTCAGCGCAGGTCGCTCCGCTGTCTCGGCAACCACCAGGGCACCCACCGAAACCAGCAGGACCAGGAACCAGGCTGCACGTCGCCTCATCCGGTGGACCTCTTCGCCCCCACCAGGACGGACTCCAGGTCCTCTGCCTCGACGCCACCGACCACCTTGACGACCACGTGGCCCGACGGGCTCACCAGATACGACTCGGGCACGGCAATGACCCCCCAGTCGACGGCTATGCGGCCCGTCTCCTCAGCCAGCACCGGCCAGCCGCCACCATTCTCCCTGAAGAAGGCCTCGACGGCTGAGGGATTGTCGTCGAATGCCACGCTCACGATCCTGACGTCGTCGACCTCGGCGTGGGCTTCGGCGAATGCCACCAGCTCGGGATGTTCCCGGATGCACGGCACACAGGTGGTCGAGAAGAAGTTGACCACGACGAACCGGCCGCGCTGGTCGTCGAGGTTCCAGACCTCGCCATCGATGGTGGAGCCTTCGATCGGTGGCGCAACCTGGCCTACCAGGTGCATGCTGACCCGGTCGGGACCGGCCTGACGCGTCGCCAGAACTCCGACCAGAACCGCTCCCAGGAGACCCACGGCCAGCGCCGCCACCCTCACCGGGCTCATGCCGGTGCCTCCTGCGGTATGGCCATGGTTGGGTCATCCGCACATCTGGAGGCTGAATGCCTGCTTCGACCCGGTACAGCCGCCAGCACCGTTCCGAGCGCCATCACCCCGCCACCGAACCACAGCCACCACACCAGCGGCTGGATCGTGACCCTCACGACGGTGGAACCCGACCCCTCAGGCACAGCCAGGACAGCCAACTGGATGTCGCCCCAGGTCGTTGAACGCGTCGCCGGGGTACCGATGGTCTGCCCACCGAACGGGAAGGTGCTGATGGCCGGCGTGTGGAGTTCACCGTCGACCAGCACAGAAACCCGGACCTCACTCTTTTCAGCCAAGGCCACCGACTCGACCCCATCGAACACGAGGGTGTGCCCGGCGATTGACGCCCGATCCCCCACCTCTTCGAAGCTGAACTCGGCCTGCCGTAGGAACGACGAGGAACAGGCGAATGCAACGGCAACCACCGCCACACCGATGTGCACGACCATTCCTCCGCTTGAGCGCCCCACCAGGCCACGAAGACCACGCGCCCCGACGGCGAGTAGCAGTTGGCGAACAGCACCGGCCACGGCGAATGCACCCAGCCCGACCGCCAGGGTCGGAACCCAGCCACGGCTACCCACAAGAACCGCAACAACCATGGACACTGCCCCGGCTGCAGCCGGCCAGACCAGCCTGTTTGAAAGCAGTTCAATTCCGGCCCGCCCCCACGGGAGGGCCGGCGCCACCGCCATGAGGAACAGGAGGGCGAACCCGATCGGCATCGTCATCCGCTCGAAGTACGGGTTCCCGACCGAGATGCGGCTTCCGTTGGCGGCCTCGATGAGCAGGGGGAACACGGTTCCCAGCAGGACCACGAAGGCGAACGACCCGAAGAGCAGGTTGTTGGCGAGGAATGCGCCCGTCCGTGACATTGGGGAGTCGATCTCACCGCCACTGCTCAGGTCGTCTCCACGCCATGCGATCAGGCCGACCGTCGTGGCGACCACGAGGGCGAAGAACGCCAGGAGCATCGGCCCCATCCCCGATTCGGTGAAGGCGTGCACGGAGTCCAGCACGCCGGATCTGGTGATGAACGTTCCGAGGATCGTCAGGGCAAACGTGGCACTCAGGAGGGAGAGGTTCCAGACTCGGAGCATTCCCCTCCTCTCCTGGACCATCACCGAGTGCAGGAACGCCGTACCGGTCAACCACGGTAGGAACGACGCGTTCTCGACCGGATCCCAGGCCCAGTACCCGCCCCAGCCGAGGACCTCGTATGACCACCAGGCACCGAGCATGATCCCGACGGTCAGCGCACCCCATGCCAGCAGGGTCCACCGGCGCGTGCTCACCAGCCAGCCCTCGCCCATGCGACCCGTCACCAGGGCACCGATGGCGAAAGCGAACGGCACGGTGAAGCCCACGTATCCGAGGTAGAGGACCGGTGGGTGGAAGGCCATGAGGACGTGGTTCTGGAGGAGTGGGTTGGGCCCCGGACCGTCGAAGCCGGCCCACGGCTGGAACCTTGCGAACGGAAACGCCGGGCCGGCAAGCAGCATGAAGAAGAAGGTGCAGACCACGAAAAGGACGAGGAGCGCCCATGCCACCATCGGGTCCGCCAGACGGTCCCTGAAGCGCCAGGTGACCGCCACCACGTACCCGGCGAGGATCAGCACCCAGAGCAGGATGGAGCCCTCCAGGGCCGACCAGAGGGTGGCCACGTTGTAGAGGGCCGGGGTCCGGTGGCTGCCGTGTTCAGCCACGAACGCAACCGTGAAGTCACGGGTGATCAGCGCTCGTTCCATCACGGTGAACTGCCCAACTGCCGCAACCGCCAGCACGATCACGAAGTTCCGGGAGAGCACCACGAGGCGCTGGTTGCGTGTGAACAGCCCGTAGGCGATGCTCAACGTCGCCATCACCGAGGCTGCCAGGCCCAGGGCTACGAACGCCGCACCGAGGGTGGCGTTCACGAGTTAACCGGGATCACCGACCGGTGGGTCACGAACCCACCCCGCAGGACTCGAGTTCAGCAGCGTCTCCCCGGTAGTCGTTGTCGTGCTTTACGACCATGTGGTCCGTTCTCAGGTACCAGCCGTCGTCCGCCGCTGCTGAAAGGTTCTCAATGCCGGGAGGATCACCACTGACCCAGGACCCCTGCAGGACCACCGGAACCCCCGGCTGGAACAGCTCGGCCGGATCACCCAGGTGGGCGACGTCGGCCAGCACGTCGGCCACGCAGAGGGTGAACACGACTACGGCCTGGCCATCGAGGTGGCTTTCGACAAGCCCGGGCTGTGGGGTTCCGACCACCCGGAAGCGCTCGGTGCCGAGTTCGGCTCTGGCCGACACCGCCTCGTCGACCTCGTAGAAGAACAGCGAGGCGTCGCCGAGAGTGCGGAGCAGCACGAACACAACCGCCGCAACCACCGCAAGGAGGAAGACGGTCGACAACGGTCTCCCGGCCCGGCGCCGGAGTCGTGAGGCCTGCGGTGTGAGGTCCAGCGGGCCGGCCTCTCCTGATTCCTCGTCGACGGGTTCACCCACCCTGGTTCTCCCCCCTGGACGTCATCCAGCGGTCCTCCCCCTCCGGAACTGTTCCGGCCAATCGGCGGCCTCGACGCACGACTCCGCAGCCGTACACGCCGAGCACCACGAGGGCGATTCCCCAACCGGCAAGCAGGTAACCGAGGTGCGTCACTTCCCACCTCCTGTCCGACCTATTGCCGCATCCACGTCGAGGGTCTCCATCTCTGCGTGGCGCTCGGCGATCGCCAGTGCCATGTCCCGGTCAGCCTGGGCCTGTTCCAGCCAGCCCACCCGGAACCGGTGCAGCATCAGCCATGCGAAGACCAGGCCGAACACCACGAAGCCGAGCATCAGGGTAAACAGCGTCAGGTCCTCGATCTTGAGTTCGGCCAGGGTGGACTGCTGATGCAGGGTCCGGTTCTCCCACCACTCGACCGACCTGTTGATGAGGGGAATGTCGAGCACCGCCACCAGGGCGACGACTGCCGCCCGTCGGGCCTGGCGCTGCGGCTCGGCCGGGGTCCTGCGTAGCGCCAGGTACCCGGTAAAAAGGAGGAACAACACGAGCGTGGTCATGAGGCGGACGTCTCCCCACTCCCACCAGGTGTTCCAGACGGGCTTCCCCCAGATGGAGCCGGTGACGAGGACGAGGCCGCAGAACACCGTGCCCACCTCGGCCGATGCATGGGCCGTGACGTCCCACCACGCTCCCCTCTTGAGCAGGTAGCCGGCGCTGGCAACTGCACAGGTCAGGAACGCGACGTAGGTGAGGACGGCCATGGGAACGTGCAGGTAGAGGAGCCTGACGGCATCGAACTGACCGAACTCCTCACCGGTCGTCGGGTGCAGCCTCACATCGGGTTCGGTGAGGGCGAAGGCGAACAGCAACAGGCCGGCCAGCCCGAGCAGCGTGGTGAGCCCCAGAATGCGTGATCCAGGTGATCCGGTTGATGTCGTACTGTCGGCCATGTGGTCTCCTTCCCTTCCGTTAGTCCTCGATCATTGCGCCGTACGCCAGGGCGCCCAACACGGTGGCAACCAGGCCGAACACGGCCAGCAGGCCCAGCCAGGCCCAACCGTCGACGGCTGCGGCACCCAGGGCGTCGTCAAACGACCGGGTGGCGCCTATCAGCACCGGGGCCAGCACCGGAAGCAACAGGATCGGAAGAAGCGTCTCCCTGGCCCCCAGCCCCGAGGCCAGCGCCCCGTAGAGGGTACCGGTGGTCGCCACCGCCACAGCCGCGGCAGCGGCCGTCAGGACGAGCAGCAGCGGGTCGTCCACCTCTGAGCCGTAGAGCACGACGATCCCCATGGTCAGCAGGGTCTCCAACACGATCAACTGGACGAACACGGCCGCCGCCTTACCGAGGAACACCGAGGACGGTGCCATCCCTGACAGTCGGAGTCCGGTGTGGGCATCATCAGCGTGCTCGAGTGAGGTCGAGCGCTGCACGGCAAGCAGGGCAGCTAGGAGAACCGCCACCCAGAACAGCCCGGGGGCGAAGGTTCGCAGGGTGCGCTGGTCGGCATCGAGGGCGAACCCGAAGAGCACGAGCACGAGGAGTGCGAATGGCGCCACCTGGTTGAGCAGGACCCTGGAGCGCGCCTCGATCCGGAGGTCCCTGGTGGCTACCAGACGGGCGTCGGTGAACAGTTCACGCACCTGGACCACCTCCCGGTTCCCCATCACCGTCCGTGGCGGGACCACTTCTGGAACTGTCGGCAACCACCATTCCGGCGGCGACGGTCACGACCCTCGGAGAGAGCGACCTGACCCGCTCCAACTCGTGTGACGAGACGAGCACCGTCGCTCCGGCAGCGACCGCCTCCGAGATGAGCGAGTCGACAGCATCGCGACCCGCCTGGTCCAGGCCGGCGTGTGGTTCATCCAACAGCCACAGTTCGGGTCGTCGGACCGCCAGGGCGGCTATCGAGGTGCGTCGCCGTTGGCCGGCCGAGAGGGCGTTCACCGTGCGCGAGAGGAGGCGCTGGTCGAGCCCCATGAGCCTTGCGGCTGCAGCGGCCCGGGACTCAGCATCGGGTGCTGACAGACCTGCCGCCCTCGCCCAAAATGAGATGTTCTCGGCAACGGTCAGGTCGCCGTAGAGACCGGTCGAATGCCCGAGCAGGGCCACCCTACGCCGCACTGCCCGGCGTTCTGCTGTCAGGTCGTGACCCAGCACGACCACCTCACCACCAGCCGGACGGAGGAGGCCGGCGCACAATCGCAGGAGAGTGGTCTTACCGGCGCCGTTGGGTCCCTGGATGAGCACGGTCTCGCCGGCATCAACGGACAGGTTGACCCCGGCCAGGGCAGGAAAGCGCCCCAGGAGCGCCACGGCTCCCCGTAGTTCGACCACCGACACGCCGCCACGGTACCTGTGGGCCATGCCGCCACCCCTACCCTGAAGAAGTGCACACCACCAGTTCGAGACGACAGCAGGGCCTCACGAGGTCGGTGTGCCGCCTGGCCCTCCTCGTAGCAGTGGGCCTGGCAGCCACAGCCTGCTCCAACCCGGGCGATCCTTCTGACCTGTCCACGTCCTCGACCAGCCCGACGACAACAATGATCGAGACTAGGCCTTCGCTCACCGAGGAGTTGGCCCCTGACTGGATCGGAGAGGTCGTCAACCTCCACGACCTGGGGGACGACGCCTGCTTCAACCAGTACTCGTGGTTCCAGGACGAGCGGCTGGTCGAGATCGATACCCGCGTTCCGTGTGAAGGACCCCACCAGTTTGAGATCTACCGCCGGGCCCAGCATCCCGCCCGGCGGGGTGCACCGTGGCCGGGTGACAGGGAAATGGAGGTGTTCGCCACGGCCGAGTGCTACAACACCTTCAGCGACTTCGTGGGAACCATCTACGAACTCTCGGAGCTTGAGCTGGGTTTCCTCGTACCTCGTCAGACCGACTTCGAACACGAGGCCGCCCAGTTCAGGGGGGTCCACTGCTACGTGTTCAGTGCCGACGGCACCGATCTGGTCGGCAGTGCCGGGGGATCGCTGCGTTGAGCGGCAGTTCCTGACCACCTGCCCGGAGCGGTGACCGGAGACAATGGGTGCCATGACCCGCTGCACGATCGTGTCCTTCAGGTTCGGGCCGACTGATGGTGTGTCCGTCGTTGCGCGAACCTGGGCTGCTGCCATGGTCGGGCTGGGGTTCGAGGTCACATGGGTGGCGGGTGCCTTTGAACCCGGGTGGACGGGCGTCGGGCAGACAACAACGCTGCCGGGCCTAGAGATCGCATCGGATGAACCTCCAGACGAGGGTGACCTGGCCGATGCCCTCGGCGATGCCGACCTGGTCGTCGTGGAGAACCTCTGCTCTATACCCCTCAACCTTCCTGCCGCCCGCATGGTTGCCGACCTCCGGAGGGGTCGGCCCACCATCCTCCACCACCACGACCCACCGTGGCAGCGCCAGCAGTTCGCCGATGTGACCGAGCTGCCACCCGATGACCCAACGTGGCGACATGTCACCATCAACGACCTGACTCGCCACGAGATGGCTGAGCGCGGCATCACGGCCACAACCATCTACAACGGCTTTGACAGCCACCCTCCGGCTGGCGACCGGCAGGGTACCCGCAGGGGGCTGGGGGTCGCCGACGACACCATCCTCGTGGCCCACCCGGTCCGCGCCATTGAGCGAAAGGCTGTTGATCGAGCGATCGCCGTGGCCGAGGCCATCGGTGGTACTTACTGGCTCACGGGACCGGCCGAGGACGGCTTCGGACCGAATCTGACACATCTCCTGTCTGTAGCTCGCTGTCCGGTCATCCACGCTCAGGGTCGACCCGCGCACGACATCTACGCCGCTGCTGACCTGGTTGCCCTTCCGTCGACCTGGGAGGGATTCGGAAACCCACCCGTCGAAGCCGCCCTGTACCGCCGTCCTGTCGTAGTTGGCGACTACCCCGTGGCTGCCGAGTTGCGCAGAATGGGTTTCTCCTGGTTCACCCACGACCAGCCCGACGAGATCCTGTCCTGGCTGAATGGGTCGGACCCGGCAAGGCACCGGAAGATGCTCGACACCAACCTGCACCTGACAGTCGGGAACTTCTCGCTCGAGATGGTGGCCGATGGCCTGAAAACGCTCCTGGGCGAGGCAGGCTGGCTGCCATGAATACAGTTGCCACCGGCGACGAGGTACTAGACCGACGGGCCAGGGCCTCGCGAATAGCCAGCTTTGGGCAGCGTCTGGGCTATCTGGCGTTCCTCACGGCGATCGTGGTCTTTGCCGCTGGCCTGGCCACCACCTTCACCGACGGGGTCGCCACCGCCCTCGTCGCTCTGCTGGTTGCCGGATCGATTGTGCTGGCCCCGTCCATCGTCCTCCACCATGCCGTGAAGGCCGCCGAGGAAGAGGACCTCCAGACCCCCGCCTGAGACTCATACTGTCTCCAGTTGGGTGTGCCCCGGGCACCGTGGCTACGGTCCGGACATGACCAACACCGCAGCGGCAACCGTGCGGCTACCTGCACCGGAGCGACGACAGCAACTTCTCTGCGTGGCCCTGAGGATCTTCGCCCGCCTCGGCTACCACGAGACCTCGATGAGCGCCCTGGCCGCCGAGGCTGGAATCACCAAGCCCGTCCTTTACCAGCACTTCGCGTCCAAGCACGACCTGTTCATGGAGGTGCTGGCCCAGACCGGCGACCGCCTCCTCAGTGCCATCAGCGAACAGGCACAGGAGCAGGACACCCCCCGACAGGCAGTCGAGGCCGGCTTCCGGGCCTACTACCACTTCTTTGACGAAAGCCCCGACGCCTACGCCGTGCTCTACGGGGCCAGCCTCGGCAACGACCCAGAGTTCAGACGCGACCGTAGACGGGTGCGCAATGCCTTCGCCGAGATGGTGGCGAGGCTCATCAAGACTGCCGACCACGACGATGCCCTGGCCATGGCAGCCGGTGTGAACGGCATCTCCGAGGGGATGATCCGACACTGGATGCACGAGGGCCGCCGCAGGTCGGCCGACGAGATGGCAACGTTGACAGCGCGGTTGGCCTGGGGCGGCCTCGAGCGCCTGGCCTGACCCTCAGACGACCGGCCGGGGCGAGATGTCCACCGGGGTGTCGGGTAGGTGTCCTGCCACGACCGAGGGAAGGTGTTCTCTCAGGAGCTCCGGGAGCACCAGTACCTCTGATTCCAGCAGTTCGTCGACGGCCCACCACTGGGCGCCCATGAATGCGGCGGCCTCGAGGGCCTCGAGGTGCTTCGGTCTGTACTCGCCTCCGTCGCAGCGTGCGACATGGATCTTCTCGCGGCTGTCGAAGTGGAAGCCACCGAACGTGAACTGGACGTGTTGGGTCCAGATGACGGGGCCCATCTCGACGTCTTCGATACCGGTCTCCTCATAGAGCTCGCGTGCAGCGGCGGTGGCGCTGTCCTCACCCCAGCCGATTCCACCACCCGGGATCTCCCACCAATCGGGTTTGAACGGGTCAAGCGGATCCTCGGCGTTCACGAGGAAAATCCGGTCATCACGGTCGAGCAGCACGACCCTGGCTGCGGGGCGCTTCAACAACATGTCCGGTACCCCGCTATACGTCTTCGTGACAGGACGAGCAGCGGCCCAACATGTCGAACCTGTGCGATTCGACGCTGAAGCCGCGGGCCATGGCCTCTCCCACGAGGCCCTCGATTCCCGCCTCGAACTCGTCGGGCACCTCGAAGTCGTCGACACGGCCACACCCGATGCAGACCAGGTGATGGTGGTGGCCTGTCAGGGATTCGTGGAGTTCGAACCTGGAGTGGTCATACCCCGACTCGACCCGTCTGACCACCCCGACCTCGACCAGTTCACCAAGGTTGCGGTAAGCGGAACTCTGTGCCAGGCCGTAGCCGTGGCCGACGCTGAGGATCTCGGGAAGGGTCAGGGGCCTGCCGCCCGCTGCCAGAACCTCGACTACCGAGAACCGGGAGCGGCTATAGCGCATGGACGCCGCCCGCAGCCTTCGACCGACCGTTACGTGCAGGTCCTCGAGGTCGACGGGATCGGGATGTGGACCTGATCCGTCCACTGCAACCACCGAACCCCCGGACATGGCCGCCCAGCCTAGGTCGCCCGTTGGCGGTTGTCGGGAATCAGCGAGAATTGCCCCCTCGGACCGGAACCTCAGTAGAGCGCCACCCCGGCCAGCCGGAGGTGCGCCAGTTCATTCATGGATCCGACGCTCCGCTCGCCCGATGATGCTGCGAGGACCCGGCTCACGGAGGTGTACGCCGCCTCGAAGAAGAAGATGCGGTCGATTCCGAGCAGGTGCGAGAGATAGGCACCGATCACACCGCCGTGGCAGGACACCGCCACCCGGCGACCCGGGTTGTCTGAGACGATCCTCTCCATGGCGGCAATGACCCTGGCCTGGAAGGCCTCAGGTTCAGGGATGCTGCCCTCGGACATGAACTCCATCCACCTGGGGTCGCCGGCGGCCTTGAGTTCCTCGATGGGGATGTACTCGGGTTCACCGAAGTCGAACTCGTCGAGGTCCTGGTCGACGGTCACCTCCAGGCCCAGGTGGCCCGCCAGGGGCGCGGCTGTCTCGAGGGCACGCCTCTTGGGTCCGCTGTAGATGGCGTCGATCCGCTCGTTGTGTTCCCCGTCGGTCGTTCCGGCGGGGTGTACCGCCAGCCAGTGGGCGAGGGCATCAGCCTGGCGGCGACCCAGGTCAGAGAGGGTCGGGTCGGCCTCCTCGCCGGTATGCCTGTTGTCGACACGTACCGGCAGGGCGTGGCGGATGATCAACAGTTCCATGGAAGCCGGACGCTAGCGGCAGCGTGTCACCGGGGTACGGTCCCCACAATGAAGATAGATGGTGGCCTCGTTGTCGAAAACCCGGGATCCAGCGATTCCTCGAGGGACGGGATCGGGGTGATCGCCGACACAGCACGACGCCTCGAAGAGGCCGGCTACTCGGGAGCGTGGACCGCCGAGACCAGCCGAGACCCCTTCCTTCCCCACATGATCGCTTCGGAACACACCCAGAGGATCGAGTTGGGCACCTCAATCGCGGTTGCCTTCGCACGAAACCCGATGCTGCTCGCCAACCTCGGGAACGACCTGCAGTTCCACAGCAACGGCCGGTTCATCCTGGGACTCGGAACCCAGATCAGGCCACACATCACCAAGCGCTTCTCAATGGAGTGGTCACGGCCCGCTGCCAGGATGCGCGAGATGGTGCTCGCCATCAGGGCCATCTGGGAGTGCTGGAACGATGAGGCCCCCATGGCATTCCGCGGCGAGTTCTACCGGCACACCCTCATGACACCCTTCTTCAACCCGGGCCCCAACCCGTACGGGACCCCCAAGGTGTTCCTCGCAGCCGTCGGACCGAAGATGTCCGAGGTCGCCGGAGAGGTCTGTGACGGAATCATCTGCCACGGGTTCAGCACGGAGAGGTTCTTGCGGGAGGTCACGATCCCGGCCGTCCAGCGCGGCCTCGATGCCTCCGGGCGGACCTTGGACGACTTTGAGATCGTGGGTCCCGGCTTCGTGGTCACCGGCGACACCGAGGAATCAATGGCAAGGGCGGTGGCGGCCACGAGGCAACAGATCGCCTTCTACGGTTCCACCCCGGCCTACCTGCCGGTCCTGGAACTGCATGGCTGGGGTGACCTGCAGGCCGACCTGAACAGGATGTCCAAGCGGGGTGAGTGGAAGGCCATGGGCGACCTCATCGACGACGACATCCTCTCGACCTTCGCCGTCGTGGGCGAACCTGACGCCATTGCTCCCGGGTATCTGGCCAGGTATGGAGACTGTGTGGACCGGCTCACCCTCTACACGCCCGGCAGCGGCGACAGCGACCACCTCTGGGAACCGATAGTCGCCGAGTTGGCGGCCTGATCCCAACGCTCTGAAGTCTGCTCCAACCGACTGGCTGGCGCAGGCCCGGTAGGTTTAGCGGTATGGCACCTGCCCCCGACGCACCTGAGTTCGCCTACACGGACCTGCTACCCCTCCTCGAAGACCCGTACGCCACCACCACCTACAGGAGGCTCAGCGGCGACGGCATCTCAACTGTCGACGGGCCCGATGGCCACACCTTCCTCAGGGTCGACCCTGAGGCACTGAGGCTGTTGACAGCGACCGCCATGCGTGACATTTCCCACCTGCTGCGCCCCACCCACCTGGCTCAGGTGGCGGCGATCCTTGACGACCCCGAGGCATCCGACAACGACCGCTTCGTCGCCCTGGAACTGCTCCAGAACGCCAACATCGCGGCTGGTGGCATACTCCCCTCCTGCCAGGACACCGGAACCGCAGTGATCGCAGCGAAGAAGGGGCAGTTGGTCCTCACCGACGGCTCTGACCGTGAGGCGATGTCACGTGGCGTCTACGACACGTTCCAGACCTCCAACCTGCGGTATTCCCAGTTGGCCCCACTCGACATGTTCACCGAGCAGAACACCGGCACGAACCTGCCTGTCCAGATCGACATCGAGGCCGTGCCCGGCGGCGAGTACCGGTTCTTGTTCATGGCCAAGGGAGGTGGTTCGGCAAACAAGAGCTTCCTCTTCCAGGAGACAAAGGCCCTGTTGAACCCGACAGGCCTCATGGCCTTCCTCGACGAGAAATTGCGTGCCTTGGGCACATCAGCCTGCCCTCCGTACCATTTGGCCGTTGTCATCGGCGGCACCTCTGCCGAACAGAACCTGAAGGTGGCCAAGTACGCCTCGGCCCACTACCTGGACCACCTTCCGACCTCCGGCAGCGAGACCGGCCACGCCTTTCGTGACGTCGGGTGGGAAGATCGGGTTCTGGAACTCACCCGCGGATTCGGCATCGGTGCCCAGTTCGGAGGTAAGTACTTTTGTCACGACGTGAGGGTCGTGCGACTGCCACGACACGGTGCATCCAACCCGGTGGGCATCGCCGTGTCGTGTTCGGCAGACCGCCAGGCCCTCGGGCGCATCACCGCCGACGGCATCTTTCTCGAACAACTCGAGGAGGACCCCGCCCGCTTCCTGCCCGAGGTTGTCGACACGGACCTGCCTGGCGACGTCGTCTCAGTGAACCTGAACCAGCCAATGAAGGACCTGCTGGCAGAGTTGACCAGATACCCGGTGAAGACCCGGTTGTCGCTCACGGGAACGCTCGTCGTCGCACGCGACATCGCCCACGCCCGAATAGGGGAACTGCTCGATGCCGGCCAGCCGATGCCCGACTACATGCGCAGACATCCCGTCTACTACGCCGGCCCGGCGAAGACACCTGAAGGGTATCCATCCGGGTCGTTTGGCCCCACCACTGCCGGCCGCATGGACGCCTACGTCGACTCGTTCCAGGCAGCGGGTGGAAGCCTCGTAATGCTGGCAAAGGGGAACCGCTCACCACAGGTGATCGATGCCTGTGCACGCCACGGTGGCTTCTACCTGGGGTCGATCGGAGGCCCGGCGGCTCGCCTGGCACAGGACTCCATCCGCCACGTCGAGGTACTCGACTACCCGGAACTCGGAATGGAGGCCGTCTGGCGCATCGAGGTCGAGGACTTCCCCGCGTTCATAGTGGTCGACGACAAGGGTGGCGACTTCTTCGCCGAGGTAACCACTCCGGTCCTGCTGCGCTGACCCAACCCCTGGGACTGTGACGAATGCGACCTGACAAGGCCGGATATTCGCGCCATGATGAACACGTGGGAACAAGCACCCGACACGAGACCCACCTGGAGGCCTGACACCCGAGTGCACTGCACAGCCCAGATTCACCACCCAACCCGAAGGGGAGACCTTGGTAAAGCCACATGCCATCTGTGATGTCGAACTGCTAGCGAAGGGAGGGGTGCGGCCCGACGAACGAGACTATGCGATGCGCAAGGTCCGGGTGCTGTGTGAGTTGGGTCACGAACCGGTGCTCTCGGCAGTGGTGAAGTTGGGACTAAGGGAGAGGGCCGCCCTTGACCTGCCGGCGATAGCCGAGGCCAGCATCGACCTGAACGGCGCTGTGATCCGTGCTCACGCAGCTGGACAGACGATCACAGAGGCCGTTGACCAGCTCGACGAACGGCTCAGCCGCCGGCTCCGACGGCGGCGCAAACGCCTCGAGGACAGGCGCCGCAGCGGTGAACCCGACACCGGCCACCGGCCACCCGGATACGCCGCGATCCCTGTCGACGAGAGGCAGGTGGTCCGCCACAAGACCCTGGCTCTCCATCCAATGGCCCTGGAGGAGGCTGCCGACGAGATGGACCAACTGGACCACGACTTCTTCTTGTTCCTCGACGCCGACCATGACATCGACAGGGTCGTGTACCACAACGGGTCACGAAGCATCTGTGTGGTACCCGAGGTAGCTGGCGAGGACCTCCCCGGCGACACCAGGCCACCGATCTCCGCGGGGCGCCTGGTGCTCAACCACCTGCCGCTTGCCGACGCCGAGGCCCTCCTGGACGAGGGTGACGAGCCGTTCGTGTTCTTCGCCATCCCCGGTTCGAACCGGGGTCAGGTCGTATACCGACGCTACGACGGCCACTACGGCCTGATCACGCCTGTCGACTGAGTCAGGGAACAGGCAGGGGCCTACGGGTCAGGGTGCTCGGCGCACCGGGACCACGATCGGGCCTACCTCGTCGTCGATGACCCTGACCCTCACCCCGTAGTGGCGGGAGACAGCCTCGCCCGTGAGGACCTCAGCCGCCGGCCCGGATGCGGCGACCAGGCCACCGTCGAGCATCACGAGTCGGTCCGCGTACTGACCGGCCAGGGTCAGGTCGTGCATGGTGGCCAATACAGTCAGGTTGCGCTCGGACCTGAGCCCGTCCACCAGGTCCAGCACCTCCTGCTGGTGGCCGATGTCGAGGGCGGTGGTGGGTTCGTCCAACAGGAGGACTGGGGACTCCTGGGCCAGGGCCCGTGCAATTACCACCCTCTGCCTCTCACCTCCTGACAGAGTGTCGACAGTCCGACCAGCCAGGTGGCCCGCATCAAGGTCATGGAGCGCCGAGACGGCCATCTCCACGTCTCCCATGCCCTCGGCCTCGAAGAACCCGAGGTGGGCGGTACGACCCAACAGCACGTAGTCGAGGACCCTCATGCCTGGTGGGATGACGGGTTCCTGTGGAACCAGCGCCACAAGCCTCGCTGTCTCCCGTCGTGAGAGGGACCGGACTGGACGGCTGTCGAGGAGGACCTCACCCCCCGGCGTCAGACTTCCGGCAACCGCACGCAGGAGGGTGCTCTTTCCGGCCCCGTTGGGGCCGACTACCGTGACCCACCCTCCGGAGGGCACGTCGAGGTCGACGCCACGAAGCACCTCGACACCGTCGAGCGAAACGGTGATGGACCTGCAGGCGACGGTGGTCATCGGGCCCTCCTGGCAGTTCGGAGCACCAGCACGAAGAAGGGTGCGCCCAGGAATGCGGTGACCACGCCGATCGGAATCTCGGCCGGCTCTACCGCCAGACGTGCCACGATGTCGGCCAACACGAGGAACGCTCCGCCGAACAGGACGGTCAACGGGAGAATCACCCGGTAGCTGGTTCCGAACAAGAGGCGCACCGTGTGGGGCACGATTATTCCTACGAACCCTATGAGGCCACTTACCGAGACGGCTGCAGCGGTACCAAGCGAGGCTGCCACGACCGTTATGAGGCGCATCCTCCGAACATCCAGGCCGAGTGCCCCCGCCTCCTCGTCGCCTACCCCCAGTGCGTCCAGGCGGCGCCGCACCATGAGGATCACGATGAGGCAGACACCCGTATAGGGGGCGAGCAGGGCCACGTCGTTCCACCCGGCGGTGCGCAGTTGCCCGAGTACGAAGAAGTAGACCTGCCTGATCGTCTCGGACTCACGTTGCTGCACGAATGTCTGAACGGCGGTGAAGAAGCTGGCGACAGCGACTCCCGAGAGCACGAGGCTCGTCACCGGGTCCAGACGGCCGCCGGTAGCCCCGACCAGATAGGTGAGGGTGACCGCAGCCAGGGCTCCGGCGAAGGCCGAAAGGGGCACCGGGTCCAGGATGCCGATGCCGTCGCCGGCGCCCGAGACGATCGCCATAGTGGCGCCGAAGCCGGCACCGGCTGCCACTCCCAGCAGGTAGGGATCGGCGAGCGGGTTGCGAAAGACCCCCTGGTACGCACCTCCTGCCGTGGCGAGCATGGCCCCGACCAGGAGGCCCAGCACGACCCGCGGGAGGCGGATCTCCCAGATGATCGCCTGCTGCCGCTCACCCAGACCCGAATCTGCTTCAATGAGGGGCAGCCGGTCGACCAGTTCGAGCAGCACCTCGCCGAAGCCGAGGTCGGCCGGGCCGAGGGCCAGGCCGGCGATTCCGGCAGCCAGGACGGCGAGCCCACCAGAGGCCAGCCACCACCCGCGGAGCCCTGCAGGCCCTGCCTCTGTGGGGCTCACGTGGTTCCGGGGTCGTGGTCGATGTCCATCAGGGCCTCATCAACCTTCAAACCCCTCAATTGCAGCCTTGACCGACTCGATAAAGTCGACAACCCGAGGCCCCCACCGGCCCGAGGTGTCCTGGTCGATCGGAACTACGTGTCCGCCCACGACCGCTGTGAGGACATCCCAGCCCGGACGGGCCGCCACTGTCTCAGCGGACTCCCCCCATGCGGCATCGGTCAGGAAGATGATGTCGGGGTCGGCCTCCAGGATGAACTCGGCTGACAACTGCGGCCAGCCGAAGCCGGCCTCGTCAGCAGGGTCAGCGATGTTCTCAAGGCCCAGCAGAGCGTAGAGCTGACCCACGAACGTGGTCGAGGTGGCCGAGTAGAGCGTGTTGTCGATCTCGTGGAAGTAGGTCATTCCGGTGCCGACAGGGTCGCCGGCAAGTGCTGCCAGGCCCTCCCTGATGGATGCGCTCACTGCCTCGGCTTCGGCCGCATGGCCTGTGAGATCGCCCAGTTCGGTTATCTGTGAGTAGGTGTCGTCGATTGAGTTGGCAGCCCACTGCATGACGGTCGGGATCTCCAGGGCCTTGAGGCCCTCGACAAGGTCGCCCGGGTCGTAGGAAATGACGACAAGGTCCGGCCCGTACCCGGCTATCGCCTCCACGTTGGGTGTGAAGCCCGAGAGGTCGCTCACAGGCGCATCGGCCGGGTAGTTCGACATGTTGTCGACTGCGACGACCTGATCCCCGGCACCGATGGCGAAGAGGATCTCCGTGGCGGTTGGAGACAGCGAGATGATCGCCGCCGGACCGTCGGGAGCCACAGTTGTGGCCGACGCCGTCGTCGTGGTTGCGATACCTGAGAGCGCGGACATTCCACTCCCGCTGTCGGATCCGCATGCCGTTGATGCGATGGCCAGCGCGCCCAGCAGTGCCAGGACACGAAAGCGAAGGAGGGTTCGGATGGGTGGGCTTGCCATTGGTTTCTCCTATCTGCCGAGAACACGGACGCAGACAGGAAGCCCTGCCCGACGACCGCTCTTCCTCGAGAGCCGTTGTCGAGCCCCATGGCCGGTCGGCCTGGCTCGCCCACCCCAAGAGGGGTCGGCACACAGTTGCGGGACAGCGCCGGATTCACACCGGCTTCGCCTCACCACGGGACGCCGTCACACTACCGCCTCTGCCAGGGGCGACACGCCCCATCGGGCCTCTTGGGGCCGACTACCGGGTCAGGGAGACCCGAACCCTTTCGGTGAACTCCGGCCTGCTGACCAGCAGGCCGGGAACCACCGGTCGGACCTTGTTGTAGGAGAGATCCGACCCGTCCATGCCGCAGACGTCAAGGCCAGCTGCCGCTGCGACCGCTGCGGGGGCACAGACGTCCCATTCGTAGAGACCCGACGGGTGTACGTACACGTCAGCGGTCCCCTCGACCACGGCCATGGCCTTGACCCCTGCCGACCCACATGAGTGCACAACACCGCCGATCGCCGCAGCCACATGCTCGGCCTCGCCCCACTGCGAGCGGCTGGTAATGACTACGGGCCTTTCACGTCGTGTGCTCCGTCCGCCCCTCACAGGCTCCTGGAGCGTCCCGTAGAGCCTGCCGACTGCTGGTAGGTCCACGGCAGCCGCTACGGGAACGCCGTTGACAACCAACGCCACGTGCACGGCCCACTCGACGCTGCCAGGCACCCCGTAGTCCCGGGTGCCGTCCAGGGGGTCGAGTATCCAGACCCGCTCCGCCGACAGCCTCCGGTCGTCGTCGTCACCCTCCTCAGAGAGCACGGCGTCGTCGGGCCGCATCCGTGCAAGGCAGTCCACCAGGAGGCTGTGAGCCGCCGAGTCGCCCATCTCCCTCACCTGATGCTGTGGGCATCCCTCTGACCACGCCTTCTGTCGCACGTCGATCAGCAGTTGACCCACCCGACGGGCGAGCAGGCCTGCCAACTGGTGGTCACAGAGCGGACCTGGATCCGTCACGGGCGACACGTGGGACATGGGCGGCGACCCTACCGGCAGAGGTCCGGGCGACCCGGACCGGGTTCAGGAACACACGTACACCCCATGGGGCAACTACCGTTGATGTGTGTGGGCCGGTCCGGCCTTCCCACACCACCACACGGAGCATCCACATGTCGTACGGCCGCATCACGGGATGGGCAACGAACCTGCCTGAGCGGGTTCTTACCAACGACGACCTGTCGAAGATGGTGGACACCTCCGATGAGTGGATCACCGCCAGGTGCGGCATCAGGAGCCGCCATGTCGACGGCAGGGTGACCGAGATGTCAGCCACAGCCGGCTATGCGGCCATGGAAATGGCCGGCGTCAACCCTGACCAGATCGACCTCCTGTTGCTGGCGACCACGACCGCCGACCAGCAGTTCCCGGCAAGCGCCTCGGTCGTCCAGCACGAGCTGGGCCTTACCTGTGGGGCGGTGGACATGAACGCCGCATGCTCGGGCTTCGTCTACGGGCTAGTAACGGCAATGCAGTTCATGAACGCCGGCCTGGAGCGCATCTTGTTGATAGGCAGCGACGCCCTCAGCGGCATCGTTGACTGGACCGACCGTGGCACCTGCGTCCTGTTCGGCGATGGCGCCGGCGCAGTCGTGCTGGAACGCACCGGTGAACAGCCTTCGCTCCTGGGATGGGACCTCATGTCAGACGGTTCGGCTGCCGCCATCCTCTACTGCGACCATGGTGGAACCATCGTCATGAACGGCAAGGAGGTCTTCAGGAGGGCGGTCATGGCGATGACCAACTCGGCCAACAACGCCATCTCCCGGGCCGGGGTGACAGCCGACGACATCTCAGTCGTGGTCCCCCACCAGGCCAACGTGAGGATCATCGAAGCCTCCCTGAAGCGCCTCGGAATACCAATGGAGAGGACGGCAATCGTGCTGGGCCACACAGGCAACACCTCTGCCGCCTCGATACCCCTGGCCCTCGTCGACGCCATCGACAACGACAGGATCGCACCTGGTGACCTGGTCCTGATGGTCGGCTTCGGAGCAGGTATGTCATCCGCTGCCGCCGTGCTCCGATGGGACCCACCAGCCGACTGACCGTAACCGGCGGTACCCTCGCCGCCGTGCTCACCGCCTCGGGCCTGTCCCGTTCCTTCGGACCAAGGACCCTGTTCCGCAACGTCTCACTCCAACTGGGACCGGGCCGACGGGTTGCCCTGATTGGCGGCAACGGCACCGGGAAGACGACCCTGCTGGAGATCCTGGTCGGGATGCACGAGGCCGACGCCGGCGAAGTGCACCGTCCAAAGGACCTCCGCATCGGCTACCTCCCGCAGGAGCTGCCGGCAGAGGCGGGCCGCAGTGTGTTCGAACAGGTCATGCTGGGCGCCGAGCAGGTGACGATCTTGGCACACCGCATACAGGACCTGGGCCTGCGGTTGGGCTCAGCTGTCGGAGCGGAACAGGAACAGGTCCTTGCCGACTACGGGGAGGCCCAGTCCCGGTTCGAACAGATCGGCGGCTACGCCGTCGAGGCCGAGGCCCACCGCATCCTGGCCGGCCTCGGCTTCGACCCGGAGGATCACGACCGACCCATGGACGAAATGTCCGGCGGATGGCGTATGCGGGTGGCGTTGGCGAGGCTCCTGTTGTCTGCACCGGACCTGTTGGTGATGGACGAGCCCACCAACCACCTCGACGTCGACAGCGTCGCCTGGCTCGAACAGCAGCTGGCCGGCTGGTCCGGTGGGCTCCTGTTCGTGAGCCACGACCGCGACTTCATCGATGCCGTCGCCAACCGGATCCTGGAGCTGTCCGGATCCCGGGTGTCCGAATACATCGGAGGTTTCGCCGACTTCGTGGTCGCCCGCGAGGAGCGTCTGGAAGCCCAGCGGGCCGCCGCCGCCCAGCAGTCGCGACAGGTTGCCCACGTTGAACAGTTCATCGAGCGCTTCAGGTACAAGGCCACAAAGGCCCGACAGGTTCAGAGTCGGGTGAAGGCCCTCCAGAAGCTGGAGAGGGTCGTCGTGGACGAAGACGAGACCCCCTCATCCAGGTTCGGGTTCCCCCCGCCCCGCAGGTCTTCACGGATCGTCGCCGAACTTGAGGATGTAACCGCCGGCTACCGGACAGACGAGGGCGACGAGGTGGTGCTCGAGGACGTGTCCTTCACCGTCGAACGGGGCGGTGTGCTGGCCCTTGTCGGCCCGAACGGTGCAGGCAAGACCACCCTCGTGAAGCTCCTGACCGGGGAGCTGGCACCTATCAGCGGAAGGGTCTCAAGGGGAACAAATGTGGACCTGTCGTACTTTGACCAGTTGCAGGCCGAGGTCCTCGACGAGCAGCGAACCGTGATCGACGAGTTCCGTACCGTGCCAGGCGTTGGCACCGACAGTCGCAACCCACGCACCTACCTGGCTTCCTTCGGGTTCCGTGGTGACGCCGTGGACCGCCTCGTCGGTGACCTGTCGGGTGGCGAACAGACCCGACTGGCACTGGCCAAGACACTCGCCGTTCCGGTGAACCTCTTGATTCTGGATGAGCCCACCAATCATCTTGACCTTCCGAGTTGCGACGTACTGGAGGATGCCCTGAGCGCCTACCCCGGGACGGTCGTGCTCATCACCCACGACCGGCACCTGATCCGCTCGGTTGCCGACAACCTGGTCGAGGTCAGGTCCGGGCGGGCGGTCTGGCACACGGGGGTGCCCGACAGGGTTCTGTACCCGGCGCAGGCCCCCGCACCGGCCAGGCCGGGCAGGGAACCCGAAGGCCCCGCTCCACCGAAGCCGAAAACGGCACAGAGGAAGCAGCACTCAAAGGACCCCGCATCCGGCCTCAAGAAGCGCCTCGCCAGGGCCGAACGTGACTGGGAGGCGGCAGAGGCCGCTGTCGTTACGGCCCAGAAGCGCCTGGCAGACCCTGACCTCTACAAGGTCCCCGAGGAGGCTGCCGCTGCCGCGGCCGAACATGAGGAGGCCAAGGACCGGGCGGCCAGCCTCATGTCCGAGTGGGACAGGTTGAACTCCCGGCTGGGCAACTGAGTCCACGCCACTGCAACCAGGCCCATTTGGCACCGCTACGGTCCCAACCCATGCGGATCCTGGTGACGAACGATGACGGCATCGACTCTGTCGGACTGCACGTGCTGGCAAGGGCAATGCTTGACCACGGTAACGTCACGATCGTGGCACCCGACACCGAGTACTCGGGGGCCGGGGCGGCCTTCGGACCCGTTCACCTCATCCGGCCCGAGGTGCACGAGGCCAGGGTCGACGGGATAGAGGCGGCCTGGTCCGTCAGCGGTCCACCCGGATTGTGTGTCCTCTACAGCAGGCTGGGGCTGTTCGGCGACCAGTTCGACCTTGTCGTGGCAGGCATCAACCCGGGAATGAACGTAGGTCGGTCCGTGTACCACTCGGGAACGATTGGCGCTGCGCTGACTGCGAGAAACGGCGGCGTTACGGGAATCGCCGTCAGCCAGGCCGTCGCAAAGTGGGGTGTCGAGGGCCAGGGAACCGGTGAGGACCTGGACGACCAGGTGTGGGATTCAGCTGCCGAGGTGGCACGGGTTGCCGTCGGAGCCGTGGTCGCCGACCCACCGGGTGTGCCGTCGGTACTCAACATCAACGTTCCGAACCTTCCCCTCGAGGAGATGTCCGGTTGGAAGCAGACAAGGATCGGCAGCCTGCCCCCACGAACGATGTCAACGGCGACGCTTGAACCCAAGCCGGGACACGAGGGCAGTTATCACATCGCCATGGCCTGGGGTGAGCCGTCGACACTCCCCCCCGACACCGACGGTGGGGCGGTGATGGACGGCTTCGTCAGCCTCACATGGGTGGGTGGCATGGCAGCCGAGCCCGCAGTCGACCACGACCCGGTGGTGGCTGCCGTCGACGAACTCCTGACCTGATGCCCGGGGAGGCTTCCGAACACGTCTGGTATGTGGCCTACGGCTCGAACCTGCACGAGGCCCGCTTCCTCGCCTACCTGACCGGTTGTGGCGACGACGAGCCGTGGGGCCCTCACCGCGGGGCCGCCGACAAGAGCCCACCTGTTGCAGACCGTCGGGTGGAGGTTTCCCACTCGGTCAGGTTCGGCGGCAACTCACAGAGATGGGGTGGGGGTTGTTGTTTCTGCCCTGTCGAGCCCGTTCCTGATGGGCGCCTCACTCCGGTTGGTCGTGCGTGGCTGGTCACCGTGTCGCAGTTGGCCGACATCATCACCCAGGAGAACCGACTTCCACCCGACGCTGTCACGATGCCAGACCGGTTCCCTGAACCCGGCAATTCAGTGCGGGTACTGGACGGCCCCATCGACCGCCTGTTGACACTCCAGCCACTGGACGACATACCGGCGGTGACCCTCGCCTCCACCGACCTGCCTCCGAACACGCCACCGGCCCCCCGCTACAGGTCCATCCTCGCCACCGGAATGGCTGAGATGGGGATGAAACACGAGGCCATCGAGGCGCACCTTGTCGACCTGGACCTCTCCTGAGGGACAGCCGGTGTCATCTGGCGCGGTTGGCAGAACCGTGCAACCACTGGTGCCCGGTGATAGGAATTGTCCCCATCACTCGAGCCACGCAACGGAGAGCCGGACAAATTGAAGGTCGTAGTCATCCACCAGAGCCGAACCGGCAACACCAAGCGTGCCGCCGAGTTGATCGGAGGCGCCGCTGAGGCAGCCGGGGCCACCGTCGCCGTGCGCCCCACAACCAACATCGACATGGCCGAGTTGGCCGATGCCGACCTGATCTTCGTGGGGACCTGGGTCGACGGCCTGATCCTGTTCGGCCACAGGCCAGGTGACTCCACAAAGGTGCGCTCCATACCGAAACTCTGGGACAAGCGCGTAGCGGCGTTCATGACCCATGCGATCAACCCGGGCAGGGCCGCTGAGCGGTTCGCCGGCCTGCTTGAGGAGCACGGAGCCGACGTGGTCGCCTTCCGTTCCCTGAACCGTCGCCACCTCGAAAGCGAGGCGGCAGGCTTCGTGGCCGAGGTGATGGCCTCGACCCCCGGCTGAGGCTCCTCAGCCGGGGGTGTCCTCCCGGCGGGAGGGCACATGCCGCAACGGCCTGCGGGCTGACCGCCAGCCGTCGGTGGCAAAGACCGCCACGCCGGTCCAGATCAGGGCGAAGCCGACAAGGCGCCCCCCGTCGAAGCGCTCTCCGTAGACGGCAACACCCAGCAGGAAGTTGAGCGTCGGCGCCAGGTACTGGAGTACCCCGATCAGGCTGAGAGGTATTCGCCTTGCCGCTCCGGCAAACAGAAGCAGCGGAACTCCCGTGACCGCCCCGCTGGCAATCAGCATGGCTGTCATACCCGGGTTGGACGGCCCTATAACACCCGCGCCGTCGGTGGTTCGGACTGTCAGGAACACGAGCGCCGGCAGGATCATCACCGACACCTCCATGGCCAGGCTCACCAGCGGAGGGCTGTCGATCTTCTTCTTGAGCAGCCCGTAGAAGCCGAAGGTGAACCCAAGGACCAGCGACACCCACGGGAGGCTGCCGACGTCCACGGTCAGCCACACCACACCCATGGCAGCCAGGACGATGGCGACCCACTGCATCCGACGCAACGATTCCCCCAGGAACACGACACCCAGGAACACGCTTACGAGCGGGTTGATGAAGTATCCGAGACTGCCCTCGAGCACCCGGTCCGTGTTCATCGCCCAGACCCAGGTCAACCAGTTGGTGCCGAGCAGCGCTGCGGCCAGCACCTCAAGGGCCACCGTCCGCGGAGATGAGGCTGCTGCGAGGACATCCCGCCACGAGTTCCGGGCGAGGTGAACCACCACCAGCATCACGGAGATCCACAATGCCCTGTGGCCCAGCACGTCAACCGGCGGCACCGACGACAGGCCCTTCCAGAACACAGGGGACAGCCCCCAGATCGTGTACGCGCAGAGCGCGTAGGCAAGGCCCTTGTTCATCGAAGCAGTCTCGCCCCACCCGAGGCCCTATCCTCTCGCGGCATGAACGCAATGGATCAGGAGTACTCGGCCCTGCAGGCTGCCGCCGTTGCCACGCTGAGGGCCCGGGCATGACCGTGCACATCGGACTACTCCGCTGTGACGAGGTCGGAGGCGACAGGGCCGAGCGCTTCGGTGGCTACCTGGACCTGTACGCCAACCTGCTGGGGGTGGTGGACCCGGGCATCAACATCACGGACTACGACGTCGTAGCAGGCCAGTTGCCGTCCGATCCGACCGAACAGGACGGCTGGCTGATCTCCGGGGCCAGAACATCGGCCTACGACGACGAACCATGGTTGGCAGATCTCCTGGAACTGGTCGTGAGGCTCTACAAGGCATCCGCGCCGACGGTCGGGATCTGTTTCGGCCATCAGGTGCTCGCCCAGGCCCTCGGCGGCAGGGTGGAGTCGGCGGACTCCGGGTGGGGCATCGGTGTCCACCAGGCCGAGGTGGTAGGCGACCACCCGTGGATGACCCCCGACCGCGGGCATTTCAGCATTGTCTACAGTCACAGGGATCAGGTCACCGCGCTTCCGGACCATGCGACGCTCGTGGCATCCACCGACCACTGCCCCATCGCCGCCTTCACCGTCAACGACCACATTCTGGGCATTCAGGGACACCCGGAGTTCTCACCTGAATTCGCAGCCGCCGTCTACGAGGGTCGGACAGAGATGTACCGGGCCGAGGCGTTCAAGGAGGCGATGCGGACCCTTGAACACGGAACCGACAGCACCGATGTGGCTGCATGGATCCTGCGGTTCCTGAAGGCCGCCTACCTCCTCGCGGCCTGACTGGACGAGCCGGGGCACCTCAGACGGGTACGGATTCGATCGGTCTCGTGACGACCACGGCCAGGGCCGCCACCACGACAGCCATCCCCACCGCCTGAAGACCGCCTACCTCCTCGCCAACCAGCCACCATGCGTAGAGCGGGGCGATGACGGTGAACAGGAGCCCGATCAGGCCCATCACCGGTAGCGAAACGTGGGCATGGGCGAAGTTGGTGAGGAGGTGACCCGTTCCCGGAATCACCGCCATGAGTACAACCGGCCACCAGTCGGATCCAACGGGAGGTGAGATGGGGTGACCGACGATCAGGGCGACTGGAAGGACTGTCAGGGCAGCCACGATCGTCAGGCCCAACTGGTACGGGACCGAGTCGAGTTCCGAGCGGGCCCTCTTGCTGGCCACGTAGTAGAGCGCGAACAACACCATCGTGACCAGGGCCAGGAGGTCCCCTGTGCGAGTGGCCACGCCAACGCCGGACGAGGCGTACATGGCAAGCGCCACTCCGCCGATGGATACGGCTGACCAGCCGTAGAGCGACCTGTGGGGCCTTTCGCCGAACATCCGTGCAGCCACCCCAAGCAGGATGACCGGCTGGAGGGCTAGGATCACGACAGCATTGGCTGCGCTCGTACGCCGCATGGAGGCCATGAAGAACACAAGGTTCATACCGAAGATGAGCCCACCGAGTACCGAGCGGCGAAGTACCAGCCAACCGAAGCGCCGCCTTGTGGCCACCAGCACTACGGCGTAGCCGAGCGCAGCGAACAGAAGGCGCCAGAGCACGAAGGTCAACTCGAGAAGGTCCGACATCTTCACGATGCTCGGACCGAACGCCATCAGGCTCACAGCCAGGAGCGCGGCGGTCCTGCCGACCCTGGTCTGTTGATCCATGCTGGCACCCTTTCACGACTGGTACCCCCGACCCCACCCGGGGCTCCGGGATCTCAGCCCAGCGAAACGGCGGTGTCCTGGGCCTCCTGTAGGCCCGCTGTGAGGGTCATCGTCCAATCCCGAAGAGCGCTCCGTGGAGCATGTCGATCCGGCGGCGGAATCGGCGAACCGATCGCCACACAGACCCTCTTCGGCCTAGGGAACCTCGATCCCATCGGCATGGCCTCCTCGGTGCCGGATATCCCGACCGGTACCACGCTGGCGCCGGTCCTGGCTGCCAGGAATGCTGTGCCATCAAAGAGACCGGCAATGTGGTCACCGGTCTGACGGCCACCTTCAGGGAAGACCAGCAGGAGGGCACCGTCATCCAGCAGTGAACGGGCTGCCCTGATCGACTCCCTGTCAGCGCTGCCCCTGCGGACGGGGAACGCCCCGAGTGCCGAGAGCAGCCACGCGAACGACCTGGCCTTGAACAGGCTCAACTTTGCCAGCGCACGAAAGTGTCGCCGTGTGACCGGGGCCAGCAGCAGGGAATCGAGGTTGGAGCGGTGAACTGGAGCCAAGATCACCGGACCGGAAGTCGGAAGGTTCTGTCGGCCTGTCTCCCGTAGCCGGAAGTACGGCCACAGAAACAGGCGGATGAACACCCGTACTGCTCCGTAGACGACGCCGGCGGCAACACCTGAGGCGACCCTCTGGGCGCGGGCCTGAATCTCGTCATTCACAGCAGTCGCCCTACTTCCAGACGGGAAGGCAGGCCCACGAGAGGGCTCACCTCCATGGCCCGGCTCTGGTCAGCGTCGGCCGATCCGGGCACTCAGGACGTCGCGCAGGCTCACCATGCCGACGAGGCCACTGGCGTCCACTATCGGAAGGTGCCTGAACCCTCGGCTGAGCATGAGGGTCGCCGCCTCCTCGGTGTCGAAGTCTGGGCCTGCCGTGTCGGGCTCGGCTGTCATCCATGCCTTGACGGTCGTGTTGGAAAGGTCGGGTGCCTCCGCAGCAGCCCTCAAGACATCGCGCTCTGTGAGGATTCCCAGGATCATCTTTCCGAGGACCACCACCACTGACCCAAAACCACCCTTGACCATTATCTTTGCAGCATCTGACATGGTGGCACCCTGTTCGAGCGTGGCTACGGCTCTTGTCATCACATCTGAGACCGTTGCCATCAGCCCACACCTCCGACCTCATCCAGTTCGGGGTCGCTCCGCTCTCGGGCCGGCTCGTCGAGGTCCTGGTTCAGGAGGCGCCAGAGGGTGCCGGCCCAAACGCTGGCGTGGGGCCACTCGCGCCAGAAGGTCTGGAGCACCATCGGGTCGAAGTCGTCGATGGCCTGGGCGGGGGTGGTTGAACGCGCCAGGTCCTCGAGTGCATCGATCGCCTCAAGAAGTCGCTCCGACGGATCGGCAGCCATACATCTCCCTTGTCAGTTGAACCCTGCGTAAGAAGCCCGTTGTTGGGGCGATCAGCCATTGTCCCCTGAAACAAGGGGTTCTGGCAAACGGGTACGTGTACCCGGAATGGTCAGCGGGTCAGGAAGACCTGGATCTCCACCACACCATGGTCCTCCACGGAAATCACGATGGTGCCCGAGGGGACCTCGATTCCGAAGTCGGCGAAGACGATGTCGAGTGTTCCCACGACGGCGAGGATCTCCCCCACCATGTCGGCGGACAGGTCCACGGTTACCGCCTGGCTGGTCCCGTTCACCATGAGAGTTCCCGGTGCCGACACCTCTGCTGACGTGCCCACGTCGCCGAGATCTATTGGCCCGTCAAGGACGAACACGGCCTCGGGGTGGGTTCCGGTGTTCAGGGCCTCCTGGACCTTCGGGTCGCGGAAGGAACGGTCGGTCTGCAACCCACGCAGGTCCGCCCTGATCTCCGCTGTGACGAGGACCGTTCCATCAAGCTCAACCTCGCCGACAACCTGGGGTGTACGGCCAACCGCCGTGGTAGTTCCGATACCGCGCCCCAGTTCCTCATTGACCCGAAAGCCCACGAAGGTGCTCGTGAAGTTGCTGTAGTCACCGATTGAGGTGTCGACCGTCCAGGTCCCGGTCGGGTCACCCAGTGCCGACGTGGTGGTGGGCGCTGCAGTTGTGGTGGGTGCGACCGTGGTCGTTGGTGTCACCGTGGTGGTTCCTGCCGTTGTAGTCGTGGCGGTCGTTGTCGTTGTCTTGGGAACTGTCGTCGTCGTTGTCGTGGGAACTGTCGTCGTCGTTGTCGTGGAAGATGTCGATGTCGATGCGGGCGGCACTGTCGTGGCGGTCGCCTGGGCTGCTGTAGCCACCTGGGCCGCCAACCCGATGTCGGGTGCCGGCGGAGCGGAGTCGCGGATCAGGAACCACCAGGTGCCGACAGCCAGCACCACGGCAGTTGCAACAAACAGATTCCTTCGCATCGGGAGCCTCCTCACCGCCGGGCCACGCTGGCATCGACCCGATCTCAGCCTACGGCCGCCACCCGCCTGACAGAGAACTCCCCGGGGGTTGCCCGTATGGTTCCGACATGAAGTTCGGGATCTTCTATGAACACCAGTTTCCCCGCCCCTGGGCCGATGGCGACGAGCACCAGCTCTTCAAGGACGCACTGGATCAGGTGGAGTTGGCCGACAGGCTGGGCTTCGACCGTGTCTGGGAGGTGGAGCACCACTTCCTGGAGGAGTACAGCCACAGTTCCGCCCCCGAGGTCTTCCTGGCTGCAGCCAGTCAGCGCACGTCGCGCATCAGGCTCGGGCACGGCATCGTGTTGTTGCCCGCCGAGTACAACCACCCGGCCAGGGTCGTCGAACGGATCAACACCCTGGACCTGCTGTCGGACGGTCGGGTGGACTTCGGTACAGGTGAGTCCTCGTCCACCGCCGAGTTGGATGGCTTCGGCGCCGAGCGCGAAACCAAGCGGGAGCAGTGGCTCGACCACATCGAGGCCACAGCCAGGATGATGGTCGAGGAGCCATTCGCCGGATGGGACGGACCCTGGCTGCAGATGCCTCCACGCAACATCGTGCCAAAGCCCCACCAGAAGCCCCATCCTCCCCTCTGGGTGGCCTGCAGCCAGCGTGAGACCATCCAATTGGCCGCCCGCAAGGGGATCGGTGCCCTCACCTTCGCCTTCGTCGAGCCAGGTGAAGCGGAGCACTGGGTCGCCGAGTACTACGCCACCATCGCATCCGAGGAGTGTGTCCCCGCCGGCTTCGCGGTGAACGCCAACATCTCGAGCGTGCTGCCGATGATGTGCCACGAGGACGAGGCGACCGCCATCGACAGGGGTATCGACGGCGCCCACTTCTTTGGCTACTCCCTGGGACACTTCTACGCCTTCGGCAGCCACAGCCCCGGTGTCACCGACATCTGGGCTGAGTTCGAGCAGAACCGCAGCGCCTTCGGCTTCGACCGTGAGACAGCAGCGCAGACCAACGTCGAGCTGAGGGCCAGGCTGGCAGGTACGCCGGCCACGATCGGTGAGGGCCTGCTGTCGCTGCGCGGGGCCATCGGAACGCCGGAACAACTCCGGGCGCTGCTCCGCCAGTACGAGGCTGCCGGAATTGACGAGGTCATCTTTGTCAGCCAGGCAGGCCGCAACAGGCATGAGCACATCTGCGAGTCGATGGAGCTGTTCGCTGCCGAGGTGATGCCCGAATTCGCCGAAAGGGACCCTGACCTCACCCGCCGGAAGGAGGAACGCCTGGAACCGGCGGTTGAGGCGGCCCTGGCGAGGCGTGAGGGACCCCGCAGCGTCGACCCCGACTACCGGATAGCGCCACCACCGACCCTGGGCTGACTCAGCCGCACCGTCCGGTCAGCAACCAGGCATGCCTGCCCCCCAGTTCCAGTTGCAGCGACTCGGTGAGGCCGGGCCGAACCTGACGAGCCAGGTCCCTGTCGGCCACCAGGACGCCCAGGCCCCACCCGGCCAGATTCTCGTTTCCGACCCGCCCGAGGGTGGCGTAGAGGTTCCTCAGGTCATCGCCCGCTGACACACGGCCCCCCCACGGCGGGTTGGTTATCAGGTGCCCCGGTTCACCCTCGGGCTCAGGGTTCTCGAGGGCCGAGATGGGGGCATTGACGAACTGGATCCGGTCGGCCACGCCGGCCCGTTCAGCGTTGGCACGTGCTGACTCCACGGCCCCGGCATCTCTGTCTGCAGCGACGATCGTGGGTTGGTCGGTTGCGGCAGAGGCACTACCCGTTTCGGCGGTGACGCTGGCCCAGGTACCGGGTTGGAACGTCGGCCACCGCTGGAAGGAGAACTCCCGTCCGACTCCCGGGGCGTACCCGGAAGCCCGGATCGCCGCCTCAATGGCAATGGTCCCGGATCCGCACATCGGGTCAACCAACGGGGTGGACGGGTCCCATCCGCAGGCCAACAGGAGGCCCGCAGCCACGGACTCACGGAGGGGCGCCTTGGCCTGGTCGAGGCGCCATCCCCGCTGGTGAAGCGCAGCACCCGAGGAGTCGACGCTCACAACGAACCTGTCCTTCACCGCCCTTGCGACGAGCAACTGCTCGGGGCCGTCAGGTGACCCCTTGGGCAGAGCCGACTCGAACCGTTCCCCAACCGCTGCGTCGTGCCAAAGCATCGACCGCCGGGTAGACACCCGGACCCTCGGCCGTGACGACCCGTCAAACCACTCGGACCAGTCAACCTGCCCCAGCCTCCGTTCAAGATCGGCGAAGGACCTGACCGTGAAGGTCGCCACCCTGACGAGGACCCTGGTGGCACACGAAAGGAAGACGTTCGCTGCATACAACTGACGGGAAGTCAACCGGCAGGTGACACCACCCTTTTCGGTACGCGTCTGCCGCACCGCCAGTGCGGCCAACTCGGTTGCGACGAGTTGCTCCAGCCCCGGAGGACACACCACAAGCGCCTCATGCGTCGCGCCTCGACGATCAGCCATACCAACACCCTGCCATCCCTGAACCCCTGGACTGAACCGGTGGTCAGCCCGTGACAGGTCCCAGCAGGCTCTCGCGTAGCTGCCGCTTCACGAACTTGCCGTTGGCGTTCCTGGGAAGTGGATCGGTGAGGAACCAGACGTGCTCGGGAACCTTGAACGAGGCGATCAGGTCCGCCGTGTGGGCACGCAGGTCATCAACTGTCATTGTGGCCTCCGGCAGCAGAACTATCGCCGCCCCGACCGCTTCACCGAGGCGTTCGTCGGGAACGGCGAAGACGGCTGCCTCAGCCACCGCCGGGTGCTCATAGATGGCAGCCTCGACCTCAGCCGAGTACACGTTCTCACCACCACGGAGCACCATGTCCTTGGCCCGATCGACGAGAAACAAGAAGCCGTCGTCGTCCAGGTAGCCGATGTCGCCTGTGTCGAACCATCCATCTATGAGAACCTCGGCATTGGCCTCGGGACGATTCAGGTACCCGCGGAACACGTTGCCCCCGCGAACCCAGAGTTGGCCTGTGTCACCAGCGGGGAGGGGCGTTCCCTCATCGTCGCGGATGTGGGCCTCGATTATCGGGAGCGGTGGCCCAGCCGACTCAGGCTTGGCCAGGAACCAGTGCGCCGAATTCACGGTGATGACGCCGTTCACCTCTGTAAGTCCGTAGCCGGTACTGGGCCTGCCCTCGAGGCGCTCCTCGATCTTGTGCACAAGGTCCGGCTGCACCGCAGCGCCGCCTCCGCCGAGGTGGGCGAGGCTGCTGGTGTCCCGGGTGGCGAAGTCAGGACTGTTGATCAGCTCGCGCGCCATTGTCGGGACTCCTGTGAAGGTGCTGACACGCTCCCTCTCGATCAGTTCAAGGGCCTTCTCGGCCGACCACCTGTACATGAGGACCAGCTTCCCGCCAGTGGCGGTGACCGGATGCAGGCAGCAGTTGCACCCGGTCACGTGGAACAGCGGAACCGCCAGCACCGATCCCGGCTCCGCCTCACCGGGTTCCTTGTCGGACCCCGACGATGGGGTTCCCGCCACCACTGCCTTCGCCTCGGCCGCGTCTGTTGTCACCTGCCAGAAGGCCAGGTTCAACAGGTTCGAGACCGCTCCCCGGTGTGTCAGAACGGCACCCTTTGGGCGACCGGTTGTGCCCGAGGTGTAGAAGATGCAGACGTCATCCTCGGGCTCGACCTGCACATCTGGTGACTCCGGTAGATCGGTCGCTGCAGCCAGGGCATTATCCCAGTGCACGGCATCGTCGGGGAGGTCTCCCTCACTCCTGACCACAACCACGTGCAGGCGCCCCTCTTCTCTCAAACCGGCCAACACGGGATCAGCCTTTTCCAGACGCTCGCTGTCGCAGACCAGCGCCCGGGCGCCGCAGTCAGCGAGGCCGAACTCCATCTCGGGACCTGTCCACCAGGCGTTCATTCCAACAACCGCGGCACCCAGCGAGATGGTCGCCCAGTACGAGATCACCCACTCGGGATAGTTGCGCATGGCAATGGCGACCCGGTCACCGTGTCCGATGCCGTTGGCCGAGAGGTGGGCGGCCATGGCTGCAACCCTGGCGTGCACATCGGCGTACGTGAGGCGCTCGTCCTCAAAGACGATGTAGTCGTTGTCAGCGTGGGCGACCGATGCCTGCCACAGGGCCACCATGTTGGGTGGCGCCGAGTCGTAGGCCCTTGTCGGCACGCCCCGCACGTCGACCACCGACCATGCGAACGGCGCACCGGGTGCCGTCATCTCGTCCCAGGCATCTCTTAGGTGCTGGTGCAACTCATCCCTCCCCAATACAGGAAGGCCGACCCTAGGCGTTCCTGCCAATAGGTTGGAATCGGAGGCACCTGGGACGAGCCTGGTGGAATGTGCCACCTGCGGACGGCCCACTACGTATCGGACTCCGCTGGTACGTCATCTCTCTGATGTGGTTTCAGCGATTGTCACACCCTGTCCGTAGGGTGCGGCCATGGTCGAGTTGATGGTTGGAGATCCCGGGAACGCCTTGGTTGGGGTTGATGCCGGGCTGGTCGACGGGCCGAATCTGGGGGTGTTGGCGCCGCTTATTGGTGGGGCGTGTGTAGATGGGGTTGACCTGGCTGGTGTTGACCGCCTCCAGGCCGGGTGTCAGACGGTGCGCTCGGCGGTAACTGTTCTTGAGGCCCGTCTGGTGTGCCGACACGGCGAGTTGATGCAGGCAACTGGCATGCGCCCTGATGCGGCGGCGTACCTGACCGCGACGCTGGGGGTGCCTTCTCGCCAGACGCGTACAGCAGTCAAGGTGGCTTAGACCCTGGCGGTGGTGCCCAGTGTCGAGGCGGCGTTGTCGACCAGCGACGACGCCATGGTGCACATTGATGCCTTGTTGCCTCCCAAGGCCGGTGCAGTGGTCAAGGGAGCGATCGAACACATAGCCGAAGAAATGTGGAAAGACGACCCCACCGATCTGAACAACCTGGCCCTGTTCTGTTCCCGCCACCACCACGACGTCCACGAAGGTGGCCAGCCACTCGAACAAGCCGACGGCGAAACTGGAGGCTGGCAGGTACGCCGCGGCCTA